>Ga0308411_10001771_pt1 | contig 14760 bp, 12 predicted proteins | sample HotsprottomLayer_2_FD_203530 | JGI IMG/M metagenome (GOLD analysis project Ga0308411, IMG submission 203530) | Hot spring phototrophic mat microbial communities from Octopus Spring, Yellowstone National Park, Wyoming, United States -... | ecosystem: Environmental > Aquatic > Thermal springs >...
TGGCTGGCCAGATGCGAGACGACGGCTCCGTAGTGAGGTTGCTCGATGCCGCCTCGGAACAGCCGGCCGGTTTGTACGAGTTGGTGCCCGGTTTCGTGAATGGGAGCCGCCGCATGGTGCAGGCTGCGGACGATGGCGAATTGCTCGATACTACGCGCCATGAGCGGGAACGGCTCGGCTAGGCGAATGCCCGGCACGCGAGTCGCGATGGCGGAGAACGGCCCGCGGACGTTACTGGGCGCATCGGGCTTGGGATCCCAGGTGTCGATCTGGCTGGGGCCGCCCACCAGCATCAGAAAAATGCACTGGCGATCTTCACGACCGGCAGCATTGGCTCCGCTCAGCGAAAGAGCGGCCGCACCAGCCGATAGCGAGCCGGTTCTCAGAAAGTCGCGACGCGACAGGCCAGAGGATGGATGGGAAGTGTGCATGATCGAGTCCCCTGCGAGGCGGTGAATCTCCGGGGTTCATCGTAGCGGCAGCGGGCCGGGATGCAACGGTAAAACTGCCGGCTCGCAAGTTTCCTCGGGCATTTTCAGCACCTCGCACATCCGGTGAAGCGTTTCGCGTAGCTGTTGCTCGAGGGTCAGATGGCACCAAGACAAGCGGATGGCTCCGTCGAGTTGCTCAGGGGGAATCCGCATCGCCGCCAGCACATGGCTAGCGGTGGCGCACACCGAAGTGCAGGCCGACCCCGTGGCCACGGCCGCGATGCCTTCCAAGCGTTCGACTACGGTCTCGCCGTCCCAACCCGGCAGCGACACATTGACAACATTGGGAATCGCTAAAGAGAGGTCACCGTGGATCGCCGGCCGCAAGGGAGCCAATCCGGCCAGCACGACCTCTCGCAGGCGGCGACAGACCGCCAGACGTGCGGCATTCTCTTGCCACGCCAACTCCGCGGCCAGGCCAAATCCGCATATCAACGCGACGGGCAAGGTGCCGGGTCGCAGCCCCATTTCCTGTCCGCCACCGTGCAGCAACGGTTGCAACGGCGGTAACCGACCACCCGGTCGGCGAGCCACCAAGGCACCGACTCCGACCGGCCCGTGGATCTTGTGACTGCTGATGCTTATCAGGTCGATGCGCGGATGTCGCAAGGCGGTCAAGTCCTTGCCGAACCCCTGGGCGGCATCGACGTGCAAATAGACCGCGCGATCCGTCAACCCGTCGGCGATGGCTTCGATGGGCTGGAGAACGCCCGTCTCGTTGTTGACGTGCATCACGCTCACCAGCAGGGTATCTGGGCGAACCGCGGCCAGGACAGCGTCGGCCGAGACTTGCCCCGTGGGTTGAGGAGGCACGAGCGTGATCTCGAAACCGCGCTGTCGCAGCATCGCCAATGGCTCCAGAATCGCCTTGTGTTCGATCCGTGTGCTGACGATGTGCCGACGAGCGGTGTTCTGGCCGTGTTCGGCCAGACCGAGCAGAGCGAGGTTGTTGCTTTCGGTGGCTCCACTGGTAAAGAGGATCTCATGTCGCCGGGCACCGACCACCTGGGCGATCCGTTCGCGTGCCTGATGCACCAGGTGCCGAGCGCGCTGACCGAATTCGTGCGGACTGCTGGCGTTACCGGGTTCCGTCTCAAAGCAGCGCACGATCTCCGCCTGAACGCGCGGATCGAGGGGAGTGGTGGCATTGCAGTCGAGGTAAAGCGTCAAGGCTCAATCTCCTGCCAGAACGCCTCGCTCAACGCGGCAACTCGGCCCAACGCAGCAACGGTGTAGACCATTGGGTAGAGGCGTTCAAAGTACCACAGTTTGGCAAAGTAAAAGCCGATGGGCGAGGGCGGAAAGTAGGTGCCCTGGCGCGTCCGCTCGATCAACCAATCCACGCCGCGCCGCAGGGCCGTTCTCAGCCGCGATTTCGTCTCCGCCGCACAGATCGCCGATTGCCCGACGACTGCCAGGGCCTCGACGGCCAACGCGGTTTCCTCGATGCTGGAGGGCGTTTCGGCCTGCCCTCCCCAGCCGCCATCGGGGTTCTGGGTATCGAGCAACCAGCCTGCCGCCCTCAACAGCGAAGCACGAGTAGGCAAGCGAGGTGATCCATCCATGAGGGGTATCAGAGCGAGCAGGACGCGACTCGTGCCGTAGGTCAAGTTCTCCTCGTCGGGCGCATGCTGGTTGCCGAACCATAACGGTGCCCAGGCCCCATCGCCGCGCTGGCTGTTGTCCAGAAATCTCAGGCCGCGCTGGACGGCTCGGTCGATGCGCTGCTGCAGCCGATCGGGCATTTCTCGCTTCCAGGCCAGCCAAGCGCGTAGCGCGTGTGCCGTCAGATCCGTGCTGCTGCGGTCGAAGGGCAGCGTACCCCAGCCCCGGCAGAAGGTCGGGATTCCCCCATCACGATTTTGCAGATCCAGTAACCACGTCACGCCTGCCTGAGCAGCTTGCCGAACGCTCTCGCCGCTGCCCAGATGCCGCAGGGCCAGCAAGGCACCAGGAGTGTCGTCGGCATCGGGAACGCCACCGCTCAGATCCGTCCAGGCCCAGCCTCCCGGTGCGGCATGGGTGTAGGGATGCTCGACGCGATATTGCTGTCCTAGGAGCCAATCGAGCAAGACCTTTCTCTCTTGTTCAGTCAACACCGACTCAGCGTCGGCCGACAGACTCAGAGCGTTGACGGCCAGCGTGGTGCCCCAGGTGGCCAGGTTAGTGTCGATGGGCCAACTACCCTCGGGGCGAACAGAGCGGAGCAAGAACGTCAGACCGGCCCTCACCACGGGATGATCGGCCTCGCCGGCATGCACCAGACTGAGAACGACGAAACTCGTCAGCGGGGTGGCTTCGAGAAAGCCTCCCGAGGTCGGCTGAATAGTGTGCAGAACGTGCAGCACACGCGGTCGAGCCAGCCGACGCACCAACCGCCAGAGCGGATTCCAGGTCGGGCAAAAGCGGTGCCGCACCAGTCCTAGGGCGATGAGCGCGGGTAGGGCATAGCTGACCACCGGCAAACGCAGCAGAGCAAACCATTGAGGCGGGCACGCGGCCAACTCGAAAGGCAGTTGCGGAATCAGTCGCCAGGCACGATCCGCTGCCCCGAGCCGACCTGTCAGGGCCAGCGTTGTCAGAATCGGCACCGAGAACGTCCGATCCTTGCCGTAGCGTCGGATGATCGCCGTTGCAAGCGACTGTGGATCGAGCGAACCGGCAGCGTGCCGGAGCCAGTCGGCGGCCCGACGCACTACCTCCGCATACTCGTTTTCCACAGCGGCGAAGGCGGCCCACACCAGAGCCGTCGTGCTGATGTTGCTCAGGCTCAGCGTGGTATCGCCCCAGCCGCCATCGGGGTTCTGCGTCTGAGCGAGCCAAGCTCGACCTCGGACGATCTGCTCGCTCCAGTCGCCGGCACGAACACGACGATAACTTTCCAGAGCGACAATGGCGGTGGCGGTGGATAAGGCACTGGACGATAACTCGCCTTGCCAATGTCCGTGTTGGCCGCGCTGCTGCAACAGCGTTGTGCGAGCCTGATGCAGTGTGCCAGGCAGTTGCTCCAGCATCCTCAAGTTCTCGTCGTCAAAAGGACAGATGGCCCAGCGACAGCAGACCGTAGTAGGTGTATTCACAATCGAGATGGCCGTCCTCCCAATGACCGCAGAAACCGCCGCGAGCGTTCCACAGGCTGTCGAGGAAATCCAGGCACGGTTCTTGACACTGCTGCAAATCGGCGTGCATGACCGCCAAGGCGTGCAGAGCCGTCGCCGTGGACAGCAGATCGGGAAGGAGCGTCTCGGGATGCGAACGAAAGCCGCCCTGGGGATGGCGACACGACAGCAACCAGCGGGCCATCCGTTCATCGAGTCGCTCGGGAGCCAGTTCGTGCAACAGACACACCGCCGCCGCCGTCGAGGGCACCAGCGCCACAGGCAGATCCTGTCCGTTGGCGAAGCCACCGTTGGCATCCCGCAGTCCGATCACAAAATCCACCACCTGCTCGGGATCGGGAACCGGCTGATTCAGATCCTGAAACGCGGCCACAGCCATGAAGCAACCGTAGATCGATCCCGTGAGGGCTCTAGGAGACAGACCGTAGCCTCCCTGAACGGCCCGGAATGATTGCAAGCGACGGAGCAATCCCTGTGTGGGCTGTCGGGTGCGGAAGGAGAGAGGCAGATCGGCCCAGCAACGAATCAGACACGATAGATGTACTAGATCTAGCTTCTCACCTTCGCCGTACTCCAGTAAGAACTCGACTAGGCGTTCCCAGGGCAATGATTGCTCCAGGGCGATCAAGCCCTCCATACCGAAGACCGTGTAGTACAGATCGCGTTTGCCCTCGCGATCGCCGAAGCCGCCCTGGGGTTGCTGCTGGGATCGCAGGAACTCAGCTACGAGTGGTGTGGAGTCCCCCAGTACCTTCCGCGCCAGTCGGGCGACCTGGAGCATTTCGAGCCTGAAACTCACGACACCACCCCTCCAGTTCCACGCTAAAGATCTTGCCGACCACCCGGCGCAGCAGCCCCTTGAGACTAGCAATCTGCAACTCGCCCAGAGCTTGCAAAGCCTCCTCCTTGAAGGACTCCTGAAGTACCTGACAGCGACGCTTCACGTTGTAGCTCTCCAGCAACTGCTGGATCTCGGCGCGTTCCTCGGCATGGCACTGCCGTCGCCAGGCACGCTCGACGAGTGGCCGATGCTCCTGGTGGTGCTTGACCTTCTCAAAGAGAACTGCCAGCGGCAATGTGGGCCGCATCACTTCTAGATCACTGGGCGCATGTCCCTTGGCCATGTCCTCAATGTCGTCGCGGATCTGGTAGGCGATACCTAGAGCATTGCTGTAACGAATCAGCAGATCGTGAATGCCGTCGTCGGCCCCGCCGAGGATGGCTCCTAGCCGTAAAGCTACCTCGAAGGCCGGCGAGGTCTTGCGACGAAAGATGTCGAGAACCTGCGTCGAACGCAGCGGTTCGGGATGACGCGACCAACTCAGTTCGTCGCCCTGTCCCTGACACAGGGTGCGATGGCCCGCCGCTGCCACCCGCAACATAGCAGCAATCTGGCTAGCCGCTGCCTCGCACTCACTGATCAGCCGATAGCCCTCGCCCAGCAGCAGATCGCCGACATTCAGGGCCACAGGCACTCCATGACTAGCGTGTAGGGTCGGTTCGCCGTATCGTAACTCGTCGCCATCCTCGATGTCGTCGTGGATGAGCGAGGCCTTGTGGAAGCACTCGACGGCGACCGCGATACGCTGCACATCGCGTGGCGGCACGGCCTCGGGATCTTCTTGCAGAGCCTTCCATACGCACACAGCCAGGAACGGTCGCCAGCGTTTGCCGTCCTGAGCCAACCACGCCTGGGCGAGTCGCTCGGCTTCGCTTTGCGGCTTGCCCAGCAGGTCTTCCAGGGCCACCGGCTCGAACCACGTCTGCACCTCACGGCGCACTACATCCAGATTCATGCGATAGGTGCGGTCGGCACTGGTCAGGTGGATCGCTTCCCAGACCCATTCCAGATCGACGTTGACGTTCTTGCAATCGTCCTGCAACAGCGGGATGGCCACGCCCGGAAAGGCCGCCGCTTCCATGTAGGGGAACGCCTTCTCCAATACCGAAAGGCAACTGACTCCGACGATGGCATCGATCTTGCCGGTAGCAATCAGGGCTGTCACCAGAGCCGATCCCTCGGCGACGAGAACAGCGTAGCCGAGCGCTTCCGCCTCATTCTGCAGATCCTGAATGGAGCAAAGGCCACACTGCTTGCACAACAAACCGAACTCGTCGAAGGGAGCCGGGCAGCGTTCCTCGACGCGCAAACACTTGGGTAGAAGCAGCAAGCGGCGTTCAAAGGGGACAGCGGCCAGCGAATCGCGCCAGACTTCGCTATTGAGCAGTACAGCCAAGAAATCGCGATAGAGCAGCGGCACGCCGTGCAACTGGCAGAACTCCTCGACCAGTTGCCGTAGTTCCGCCAGGCTCAGGGGGGGTATCGGCTTGCGATTGGCGGCAAACTCACGCATTTGAAGCCGCAGTCGCTCGCGTTCCCCGACCGTGGGTGGGATGTTCTCCTGCACGGGTCGTTCGACCTGAAGCGGGACAGCTCTAGGCAGTCGCAGTAGGGGTAATTGCAGCATGAGTCTCCACCTGTGCAGGACGTTCAGGAATAGGCCCCAAAGCCAAAGAACCAGTGTTTTTTAGCGAAGCGATACAGCCAGTGTTCTTCAGGGACTTCCCTTCCGGGCACATGCTGACTGCCGAGCGGCGAGAGGTTGGCCAATTCTTGCAGAGCGGTGCCGCGCTGCGTCGTATCGCGGGCCTGGTGACGAGCCACCAACTCTCGCACGACATCGGGCCGCTCTAGCACAATGCAACCGCGAGTAGTTCGGGCGGCCGTTTTGCGGAAATCGTCGAGAAAAGCCGATTGGCTCAGGGTCTGATAGAGATCCTTGCCGTCGTAAATCGACTCGCGGGCAAATTGGATGATGGGGCAAGGCTCGATGTCACCGCCGGGGCCGATGTGATGGCTGATGCCGGTCACCATCGGACACAAGGCCACTCCTTGATCGTCCCAGTAAGCATCGACGAGACCAATCGGCAGCTTGCGCCGCATGCGCACCACAAAACAGCGGAGTTGGTAGACCTGTTCGGGAGTGAGAGCTAGTTCAGGAGTGGGCTTGGGGCCAACCACGCGGTAGGTGGTGAACCAGGCGTACATCACGCCCAGGTCGATGAGCCGCCGCAGCCAGTCCTCGCTGACCAGTTCGTAGTTGCTCTGGCACACACTGGTAGCGACCCCGACAATAAGCCCTTCTTGCACGCAATTTCGCAGACCGGCCAGGGTCTTGTTAAAGACCTCTCGACCGCCACGCCGCTGATCGCTAACTACTTCGGAGCCTTCGATGCTGATCAGGGGCGTGGCATTGCCGAGCCGACGGAGTTGCTTGGCGATCTTCGGCGTGATGAGTTGGCCGTTGGTGAAAATCTGGAAGTAGCACCCCGGATGAGCGGCTAGCACCTCCAACAGATGCGGATGCATGAACGGCTCGCCGCCCAGGATGCCGAAGAAACTGTTGCCCTGCTTGCGGGCATCGCGAATCAGCTTGTTCAGATCGTCCTTGTCGATCATGCGTCTCTTGGCGGACACGTCCACCCAACACCCCTGGCAGCGTAACTGGCAGGAGTTGATGATCGACAGAAACAGAAAGGGCGGGAAGTGAATGCCGCGACGCAGTCGGCTTTTGAACCGCTCGACCGACAGACAGCCCTTCAGCCCGAAGTTGTAGGCGAATTTCCAGGTCAGCCGCGGATCGACTTCGGTGAGGAAGCGGCACGCGAGTTTCAGCAGCACGGACATCGCAGGGTTCCGTTAAGGGTGAAAGGCATCAGGAAACTCCATTCTTGGGGAACGCCTGGTTCAACGCTTGGCGAGCGCGCTGCTGGGCCTCTAGTGCTTTTTGCTGGATCTGCTCGGGTGAGGGCAGGCTCGCTAGCACCTCTGGGGGGATGTCCAGCCCTTGCACAGCACTCTTGAGTTGCTCCAGGCAGCGTTGGCGTTCCTTCAAGGCGCGATCGTCGTCGCGTTCCTTGGAAAACCGTGATTTGGCTCGGGCACTGCGGTCACGCAACAGAGCGTACACATCCCCACCCAGTAGAGCCGAAATGTCCACCTTAACCGTCTCGCGACGAACGTCCTCGGAGTTGATCGGTTCGCCATTGATCGGGCCAGCCTTGTACTTGGGGAACATGATGGCCACTTCGGGGCAGACGCGCGAGCAGGCTGGGCAGTCGGTCTTGCAGTTGCTCTCGTTCTGCACCTGTAACTTGCCGTCGGCAGTCACGCCGTAGACTCCGAAGAGGCAAAAACTCAAACACTGCATGCAGTGGGTGCAGCGAGCCGGGTCGATCACCGGGAACCAGGGCTTCCAGCGTTTGCTCGACTGAGACGTGGTGTCGGCGAAAGCCGAGTTGACCAGTTCGACCACTTCCGAGAGACTCTTGCCGGCGATGTCACGGAAGCGCAGCACGGTTCCGGTAGTGGCCGACGCCGGCGGAACGACCAATCGGCCGATCACCAGCGGAGACGTCGCTTCATCGAAGGCGGCCAGAGAAATCTCTCGCCCCACGACGCGACGGACGGCGAAGCCGCGTTCGAGCAGTTCGCGCAACAACTCGACGCGCCATTCGCGGTCGAGCGGTTCGGCTCCTGGCCCTTCGTAGAGGATCACTCGGGGTAAAGCGCGGCCGGCTTCGATCATGTTTCCTCCTTATTGCTATTGCCAGTAGAGCCGGTTGGCCCCAGCAAAGCATCGGCCGCCTCGTCTGCTTGCAGAGTTCGCAGATTGACGATGGTTGCCTCCTTCTCCGAGAGAGGGCAACCCGCTGCCGCAAACAGCCCCTGCACGGCGCGGGGAAAACAGGCCGCGATACGCAGGCCGTTTTGCCGAGCGTAGTCAGCCAGCCGTGGATCGCGCCGTGCCGACAACTCGCACAGATCCGGAACCGCCTCGAACTCGACACCGGCAGCACTCAAACGTTCTAGCACGCGGTGTTTAACTTCGCGTGGCACCACTTGGGCGTAGGCACAGTGACAGTACAAAATTTGCGGCAACTCTTGCATGAAGAAAGCTTCCTGTTCTGGATTTCTAGAAGCTAGCTAGACCTCGACGAGTCGATGCGTCGGCGTGGGCCGACCGGGTCGAAAGGCTTCCGCGTGTTCGAGGTGGACAGTCAGCCCAAGTCGAGCTGCCTGACTGTGCAGTTCGCCAAGCACTGTTTCTCGGAGCAAACTCGGATCGCCCTCCGCGCGCAGGTTGAGGATCAACTGCCCCTGTTCGAGTCCTTCGACCAACTGGTGCGACAGTTCCACATTGCCCTGATCGCGCACCTTGTTGGCTACCGCCAGATCGGGGCCGGTGTCGGGACTCAATGTCATTTTGAAGTGGGCGATGAGGGTTTGCTCGGCCAGCAGGCGTTGGCAAATGCTATTGCCCAGACTCCGCAGCAGAGCATTACCGTCAAATTCCGGGCCGGCCAGTTGCACCGACACATTGACCCACCCCAGCAGAGCTTCGCCCTCGGCATACTCGTCATAATCGACACACATGGTCGGTCGAAGCGGCTGTTCGCGGCTCTGTAGCAATTGCCACCAGGTCTCGATTCCGACTCCGTGCCGCGCTTCCATCCGCAAGATGTCCGCCTGGGGAAACCGCGCTTGCAGAGCCGATTGCAGTTCCTGCAGTTGCGACGGCGTTACTAGATCGCACTTGTTGATGACGAGCAGATCGGCTTCTTCGACTTGCTTTTCGTAGATGTACAGCACCTTGGGCGAAAAAACCTTGCCGGAGTCGAGTTGGAGAACCTGTCTAGCCCGGATCGGATCGATCAGCACACTGAGCGGCGCGATGCGATAGCGGTCGCCGTACAACCGTTGCAGAGGATAGCTGACCGTGGCTCGCAGGTCGGTGCAACTGCCGACGGGTTCGGCGAGGAAGACATCGGGACGGGTCTCAGCAGTGAGTCGGCTGGCAGCCTCACTCAGCGAGTTGAACTTGCAGCAGAAACAGCCGCCGGTGATCTCCTCCGTCGAGAATCCCTGACCGCGTAGCAGAGCGGTATCCACCAGGCCGATGCTCTGATCGTTGGTGATCAGGCCAACCCGTTGGCCGCGTTCCTGCAATCGACGAGCCAGTTGTAGCACAGCCGTGGTCTTTCCGGCTCCGAGGAAGCCGCCCACTAGGATATAGAGACTTTTCAGCACGATTGACCTCGTTGTTGCTCCGACTGAGCCAGTATCCGATCGATCAGGGCATCGAGAATCGCCATGTAGCCAGTCACATCTGTGATCCGTTCACTCGGTTGCCCTTGCAGACGATAGAGCCAGCCGCGATCGTAGGGATCGCGGTCGAGTAGACTGGGATCCTTGTCGAGATCGACATTTCTGTCGATCAAGGTGCCTGCGGCCACGCAGTAGATGTCGGAAATCGCCTTGAAGCCCTCGATCGAGCCAATGGTCTGTCCGACAGCGACCGTGTCTCCGGGTTGGCAGGTCAAGCGATAGTCTACTAGGTCTCCGAGCATGCGAGTAGCGAAACGCGTCAGACCGATTTTCCAGATCCCAGCAGACTCCTCGACGAGCCAGTAGTGAGACTGGTCGTAGCGGTAGCTCAAAGGCAGGCGCGTTGTGAAACGGGCACGCTTGTAGTAGGTCGTTAGCTGTGGCTCAATCGGCATCGTCAAAAGCCCATCCTTCCAGGACAAGGTAATACTTTCCGAGACGCACTTCAAGCGGCTAGTGGTTCCGCGAACGGGAAAACCGGCTAAGAGGTGGTGACGAATGAGGCGAGCCGGGAGCGTCAGCGGCTAGAGTCAAACTCTCCGGCCGCTCACGCGGGGCCGGCTCGCTGGCGAGCCACCTGGCGTTAGCGGGTGGAGTCCGCCCCTGCTGTTCCAGGTGACGGGGTTAATGCGACTAGCGATTCAAAGGCCACGGGGCGAGGGAAAGTGTCCCTCGCCCTGTGGTTCGGAGGTAGGACTATCAGGGTTCTTGCTTGGGGCTGGGGTGAGCAATCTTGGGCCACTTGCGCTTGAAGCCGCCATTCGTCCAGTTCACATCATTGTCGGCATCGTGGCACTTCTGGCAGAACAGATCCATGGCCAACTCGCGTTTGTTGGCCGGCATGTACTTCCAAGGATTGATCCGCTTGTGCCATTCCTTGTTCTCGGGATTGCGGACGTGTGTGCTACACGGGCCGTGGCAACTCTCACAGCCGACATCCTTCAGATGTTCAGTCAGGCTCTCGTTGACGAAGCCGGTCTGATAGCCGAACCCTACGGTGTGACAGACGATGCATTCCGGATCGTACTGGCGATTGGACGGCCGGGTAGCATCCACCAGGGTCTGGTAGGCATGACTATGACCCGATTTCTTCCAGATGTCGTAAGCCTCCTTGTGACAACTCTTGCACCGCTGCGAGCCGACGTACTTGACCTCCACTTGGTGTTCCAGATCGGGCACGGGGGGCAAGACCTGTAGCTCATGTCGGATCGGAGCGTGACGTTGTAGGTAGTTATCGTTCTTGAGTTGCCGCGTGTACTCCTCCATGAGTTCGACAATCGGATGGTTCTTCTCCTGGTCGGCGGGAGTGAGGAAATCTTCGGTGAGTTCCACCCGTTCGTACTTGAAGGAGAAAGGCTGCTGGGCATTGCCGGTCTTGTAAACGCCGACCACAGCTAGGTACTTGCCGCGTTTGCCGGGCGAGATGATGTAAGAGCGACGACCGTCCTTGTGAGCGATTTCGGTAGGTTGGCTGCACGGCTCATCAGCATCACTGAGGCAGACCACCAGCGGGAACTGAGGATACTGTTGAGCGCAGGCCATCGCTTCGGTGTAAGGCGGCTTGCCACCAGTACGACTGAGCGGTCCTTGATAGAGCAGCACGGCCAGATCGATCTTTTCCGGCTCCAGCTCTTTGAGAATGCGATCCAAGGCATCGGGCGTGCGTTCAAAGCGTAGGGTGGCATCGTTGCCGGAGATCTGTTTGATTTTGCTGGCGATGGTGGGGCTGGTGACGGCTGTCACTCCCAGCTTGATGCTCGAGCCGGTCGGGGTGGAAGTCACCCAGGGACGCAACATGCCCTGGAAGTTCTTTTCCCAGCCGATGAGATTGCCGGCCAGGACAGCGGGAACGGGGTCTTGCAAGGAAGTCTCGGCCAGGACGTTGAGCAGATTCTGTTTGACCTCCGACTCGCCGAAACTGATACCCAGATAGCCCATTTGCCGCAACGCTCGGACGGAGTAGACGTATTTGAGCATGGCTTGATGATTGGCGAGGTGGGCAATGCCATGCTGTTGCATCAGATCGCCGAGATCGAGAGCGGCATAGGGCCAGTCGGCTTTTTTGATGAGTTGCAACACGTTGTAGCGTCGTTCCAGACCGCCGATCTGCGGATGGGAGCAACCACAGGGAAGCAGATAGCCATCCATTTGACCGCTAAAGATCAGTAGCAGGTCGGGCTTCTCCCACTTCTCGAAGAGACGGGCGGGAAAAGCGGTCACGACTCGGTTGGGATCAACAGGTTGTCGAAGCCAGCGAGCCAGCCCCGTCGCTCCAAGGACGCTGACCAGGGTCAACGTCAATGCGGCAATCATGAAGGTCACACTTCGCCCAGGTTGCCGCTTCAGGACGGCATCTTCGGGCGAATTGACAGGCGAACTTTGTTCTCGGAGTCGATCGTCCAAGGCCATTCTCCCCGATGACAACGAGCGCATTTCTGCGCACAATTGGAAATGGGTTCGCTGCGCTTGGTCAGGCCAACGTGTCGAACCATTCGATCCTTTAACGCCCTTGTCATTCTAACCGAAGAGGCGGTTGCGTTGCGAGTCCACCTCATCGGCAAATCGACCCGAAGTTCGGTAAATTGCTTGCCACACTGCTGTAGGCATGGCATGATGGCCAGATCGAGGCTAAGCATCGCTCCGAGTTCCGGAATCCAATTGCAACCAGGAGGTGTCTACATGGCTGAAATTGAATCTCCTTACTGCCCAGAATGCGACGAGGCGTTCAACTTTCCCGAGGCAACGGTGGATCGCCGCAGCTTCATCCGCGCGTTGGGCGGGGCGGCCGCTCTGGCTCTGGGGGCTCCGGGGCTGACCCGTGCCGAGGATCCGGTCACTCGTAAACCGCGACCTGCCGAGGCTCTGGTTCGCGAATTGCACGCCAGCCTCACCGAGGCTCAGAAAAAGCGGGTAATTCTCGACTACGATCACGGAGCCGGCAAGAATCGTCGGCCCACTCGTCTGGGCATGTACAATGCTCCGATCCAGAACATCCGCATCAAGGACGTTTATACCAAGCCGCAACAGGAACTCATCGAACGCATTGTCAAGGCCATGTGTTCGGGTGACGAGGGCTACCGCCAGATCAGCCGCGGCGGGAAGTGGGATGCCTCCCAGTCCTTCGACAACTGTGGTGCGCTGCTGTTCGGTGATCCCTCGGCTGCCGGGCAGAAGTTCGCCTTCGTGTTCACCGGCCATCACCTGACCATCCGCTGCGATGGCAACTTCAGCGACGGCACGGCCTTTGGCGGTCCGATCTACTACGGCCACAGCCCCAACGGCTACAGCCGAGGCAACATCTTCAACTACCAGACTCGCAGCGTTCTGAAGGTTTTCGAGGCTCTGTCGGAAAAACAGCGTGAGAAGGCCATCGTCAAGATGGGCGATTCCGGCGAGGGAGAAAGCTCCATTCGCTTCCGCGCTCGCGCCGAGGATCGTCCCGGCATCCGCTGCGAGGAACTTAGTGCCGATCAGCGGGCTCTGGTCGAGCAGGTCATGCGCACCATCCTTTCCCCCTATCGTCAGGAGGATGTCGAGGAGGTGATGTCCATTATTAAGAAGAGTGGCGGCTTAGAGAAGATCCAGTTGGCCTTCTATCCTGACCAGGCCATGAAGGACAAGGAACCCTGGCACTTCTGGCGACTGGAAGGTCCAGGCTTTGTGTGGAACTATCGCGTTCTGCCCCACGTCCACACTTACGTCAACATCGCCGTTCCCAGCCAGCGCGATGCTTGACGATGGGATCGACAATCGAGGTGTTCAGGCCGACGCTCGAACATCTCGATTGTCTTTCGACACACAGCCCCGTTCACGCTGGAAGACGAGCAACAACCGATCCATGTCATTATGGTGTGGAAAGGCCCGCGGCCGCTCGGGGTCGCCGGGCAGTGAAGGACTCCAAATCAGGTGTTCGCCATCAAACTGATAGATGGCCAGTGCGATCTTGCCGACGCTTGACTCCGGGCCGGCGATGATCCGCAGATCCATCGCTCGCGGACGCTGCGTCGGATCGACGCTGAACGTCCCAACATACACATCGCCGCGACGAAATCGCATCGTGAAGTGTTCGCCGGTTATAAACAACTGTGCCTGCCGACGACCAGGCAGAGTTGTCCAGACCCCTTGCAAGTGTTGGATGTCCAGTTGAGCGGCCTCCAGACGAACTCGCTCCCTGCTCAGGAACTTTTGCATCGGCCTGTCATCCTTGAGTTTGAGGAATTGCAAGAATGGCTTGGTGAAGTGAAACATATCTGTCAGAAAAAAACCAGATCAACTCACGAACTCTGTGTGTGCCCTGGGCAATTTGAAGGTTCAACAGATGGGGTCAGGCAGGCGACCCGAACTGTCGTTCCAAGACTTGCGGCGAATCGCCTTAGCCCGGATTGAAACATCGAATTGCCCTGATTGCTCCGGTCAATCCAGCCGTTCTCTCTTGTGCCATCGGCCTGGATCTGTTAATCGTCCCTTACTGACAAGGATTCTCCTAGTAGGCCAACTGCGTTCTCTGCTCGTGTGGGACGTAGATTGAGCCGTGAAATGACTTCTGCCTCTCTCAGATCCAGTGCGAGGAACGCATGCTTTCCATCGATCTTACCGGCAAGATTGCCCTGGTCACCGGGGTGGGCGACAACGACAGCTTCGCCTGGACGATTGCCAAACACCTTCAAGCCGCTGGTTGTCGGCTCGTCTGGGCCGTCCATCCGCGTATGATTCGCATCGTCGAAGGCTTCCTCACCAGCGAAGCCCCGGATGATGTCGCCAGTCGAGCTTTGCCCGGTGGCGGTTCGTTGAGCGTTGAGAAGGTCTTGCCCTGCGATGTCAGTTACGACACCCTTGCTGATGTTCCCGAGAGTGTCCGCACTGATCGACGCTACGCCCGTGTCGAGGAACAGTACGGCGACTATAGTATCGAGGGCATGATCAAGAAGGTTGGCGAGCAGTTTGGTGCCATCGACTGCCTGATTCACTCGATCGCCTTCAA
>Ga0308411_10001775_pt1 | contig 14741 bp, 7 predicted proteins | sample HotsprottomLayer_2_FD_203530 | JGI IMG/M metagenome (GOLD analysis project Ga0308411, IMG submission 203530) | Hot spring phototrophic mat microbial communities from Octopus Spring, Yellowstone National Park, Wyoming, United States -... | ecosystem: Environmental > Aquatic > Thermal springs >...
CATTGCCGGCAACCTCGATCAGGAGATTAGCCTTCAGCCGCTATGGGGATCCACTCCGGCCGTGCGATCGCTGGCTCAGGCCATCTACGACGAACGCGATTTCGCCGCCCTACCCATCCTGGCGGACGCCTTGGAAGAAGCCGGCTGCACGGACGCACGCCTGATCGAACACGCTCGGCAGATCGGCACACACACTCGCGGTTGCTGGCTGTTGGATTTGCTGCTGGGCAAACAATGAGCCGCCAGGAGTCCTTCCTGACGGCTCATCGCGTCAACCGATCAGCTAGCGGTCGTCAATCGACGATGCCCAGCTTGATCTCGTCAGAGTTGCCCTTCAACTCGGGAGCGTACATCGCCGAAGCCCGAGTCGGCAAGGCACTGAACGAGCCGGGGATCTCCGCACGCATGCGGTAGCTGACCGAGTGCTTGCCGCGAGCCAACGCTCGTACGAAGAAGGCCACTCGGTCGTCGCGCACCTCGAAGTAGGCTCCCATCTCGTTGCCGTTGTACCCGGAGCGCACCGCCAACGGCTCGAAGCCCGCCGCTCGCGGATCCTCGAACAGCAGATACTCGTAGTCGTTCTTGCTGTCGATCTCCAGTTCCACCTCGACCAGATCACCGCTCTTGAGCGTCTCGCCGCTCTTGAGTTCGGTACGGATGTACTTCTCAACCTTCTGATCGAGAGCCTGACCGCGGGCACCTGGAGCCTTGACGCTAGCCTCCTTGTCGCGCGTCAGCTTGTAGTACTTGCGGTTGACCTTCACCTCCAGGCCGGCTTTGGTGATGAAGTCCTCCAGGGTGAAGTTGGTCAGGTAGGCGTTGTAGTAGACCGGGCCACTACCCTTCTTGCGGATCTCGATGCGATGCTCGCCATCGGTCACCGCCTCGCCTTCCAGCACGACCTTGTTGTCGAAGGTGAACAGGTTGGTGCTGTCGATCTTGACCTCCTTGACCTTCTTGCCATCGACCAGCACCTCGACGGTCATGTCGGGTTTGTCCTCGCCGGAGTTCTTGAGGTACTCGGCGAAGGCCTCGATGCAGTACGCCGTATCGCGGGTGCTGCCCCAGAAGGTGCCGTGCTTGCGGTTGTTGAGCAGGTACTTGACCAAGCGAGAGGTCTTCTGCTCCTTCGGCGAGGTGCGGGCCAGCAACTTCAGATACCAAGCGTTGCTCTCGACCTCATTGTCGTACCACACCCACCACCAGCAGTTGGCCGGCAGTTTCAGATAGGCCGTCTGGTTCTCCTCGTCCTGCTGCAAGAACTGCTCGCAGTTCTCGAGGATCATGGCCAGTTTCTGAACCTCCTTCTGCCGGTGCAGAGCCAGGCCATACATCGCCTTGGCGTAGACGCTCAGTTCGACGCGATCGCGGTAGAGGAACTCGCGCATGTCGGCATCGACCACGTCGGCATCGGCCAGCACCATGTAGACCAGAGCATCGAGGTTGTCGGCCTTGGTCTTGTAGGGCTGTACCTTGGCAGCGGCGTTCTTGAGCAGCCGCACCTGCTCCTGCTGATAATTCTTCAGCCAGGCGATGCCGCGTTCCAGTACGCCGGGCAACAGAGCGACATCGTTGTCGCGAGCCAGTTGCAGACCGTGAACCACTACGGCGGTGGTGTGCGGATACGACTGCTCGCCCCAGCCGGAGAACCAGCCCCAGCCGCCATCGCTGCACTGCATGTTCTGCAAGGCCTGCACGCCGGCCATGCTCATGGCCTTCACTTCGGCCTCGTCGAACACCGGATTGCGGTCGAATCGCTTCCACCCCTTGGCCCGCTCGCGATCGTCGCCGATCTCAGCGGCGTTGAGGTTGGTACGCTTCTGCTGGATGTCCTTGAGATCCAGCTTCATGCGTTGCAGTGTTCGCTGCGTGATGACCGTGGGCAGGAAGCGGTTGAGCGTCTGCTCGGTGCAACCGTAGGGATACTCGACCAGATAGGGCAGCGCATCCACCATCGCGCCGGCCAGCGTCGGCGAGTAGCGAATCTCCAGCCGACTCTGCGGCACGCGGCGCTCCTTCGGCACGTTCAGGCGGATGAGTCCGTTGTGCTGATCGGGACGGATGACCCCGGAGAAGGACTCCATCTTGAGCATGCCGTGGACGTAGGCCGGGAAGGTCATCTGCATGGCATCGGATTCCTCGTCGGAAACCGCCTTCATGCGGACGATGGCGTTGCCCTCGTTGACGACCTTGACGCGCCAGTCCACGCGCTTCTCCCCGCCTGCGGCGATGGTCACACGCTGGGCCGCACTACCGAGGATCTGCAAGGTGCCGCCCTCGACCTCCAGCGAGACGGTGACGGGCTTGTCGGTCTTGAGGTAGTTGTGCACGTTGGCCGACAGCACGCACTCATCTTTCTGGATGAAGAAGCGCGGAGCCTGCAAGCGCAGCAGCAGATCCTTTTTGGTGACGACCTCAGCTTCGCCCTGACCGACCTTGGTGCCGTGGCCCATGGCCCAGACACGAATCTTCCAGCCGGTCAGTTGCTCAGGCATGTCGAACGACACCTCGGCGATGCCGTCCTTATTGGTCGTCACGTTGCCCTTCCAGAAGGCCGTGTCGGCAAAATTCTTGCGGATGGTCGGTTCCACGCCGGGGGCAGGGCTGTCGGCTCCAGCATTCGCCTCAGCTTGCCTGTCGGCTCCATCTGCCATTGCCTTGGCCCCATCAGCGGCCATTCCAGCAGCAAGATCTCCTGGAGCCGTTGCCGCCATAGGCCTGGCTCGCTGGTTTTCCCTCATACCTCTACCGCCACCCAGGCCAAATGCTTCCGCTTGCATTCCTCCTTTGCGACGCCAGTTCATTTCCTCGACGACATCCGCGCCGAACAGGCCGAGGTTGTTCATGCCTGTCTCATTCTGCCGCAGCAGGTTGTGGCTGAGGCGAGCCAGGCTCTGCTCCTGACTGGTGTAGTGGCTGCGTCGCCACTTCCAGAAGTGGGCGCGGATCTCCGGCACATTGCTGCCTCCAGAGATGTACTCGACCGAGCGGTCGTAAACGGTCAGCACGGTGCTGCCCACAAAGGGCTGGCCTTGCAGATCCGTCAACTTCACCTTCACGGTCGCCTTCTGGCCCGGCTTGTATTCCTCGCGGTCGGCCTGCACCTCGACGTTCAGGATGCGTTTCTCCGGTGGCACCACCAACTCGCGCATCTCTGTGTGAACTTGGCCACCGTGTACCGTTACCGCCTCGACGAAGATGTTGGGCATGTCCTTGGCCGTGATGTCGATCGCCTCGACGGTACTCTTGCCAGCGATCCGTACCACCTTCGGAGCCAGATAGACCCCGTTGGTCGGCCGCAGGAACAGCAGCACCGTGCCGTCCACGGTGTCGGTGTTAATCAGCACCTGGGCCTTGTCGCCTGGTGCATACTCACGTTTGTCGGTGATCAGTTCGATGGCGTTGAAGCGATAATCCTTGCCGTCGAACCCTTCACCGCGAACGACGAAGACGTAGCCGCCCTCGATGGTGTTGTTCTTGGCATCGGTCAGCTTGAAGGACAGGCGATACTGCCCCGCCTCGCTGGCCTTGATCTGCTGACGCGCGAAGCCCTCGGCATCGGTGTCGATGTTCCACATCTGCACCGCCTTTTCGGTCGGCTTGCCATCCTTGCCGTAGGTGATCTTGTTCAGCGTCAGCACGCCCTTGCCCTGTACCGGCTTGCGATCCGGGGTCAGGCCGCGGAAGTTGGTCTTGACCGTGTCGCCGACGCGGTAATGGCCGCGATCCACCCAGGCGAACACCTTGAACGGCTTGCGCGAAACGATCACGTTGCCGCTGCCCACGATGGTGCGTCGCGACTCATCGACGACCTCAGCGGTGATCGAGTAGGAGTGATCTTCGTTGCCGTGCAACTCCTTGGCCGGTTGCGTGTCGATCTTCACTTTGACGGTGCCGTCCGGGCCGATTTCCGTCTCGTTCTCGCTGATGAGTTCCGGCGGTTGCTGCGGTCGCCAGCCCCACCACGGGAAGTACGGACGAGCGCAACCCCACTCCCGCCAGCCTGGATACCAGACGTAGTCGCTGGCGTACCACCAGTAGCCTGGGCCATAGAACCAGTCCCACATCGCCAGCGGATACCAAGTGGTGCTGTGCGGCGTTCGCGTGACCTTGACCTTGACGCGAGCCTTGGTCACGGGTGCTCCGAAGTAGTACTTGGCCTGGACGGTGGCCTCGATTTGCTCGCCCAGACGCATCGGCTCCTTGGGCGCATCGACTTTGACCTCGAACTCCGGCTTCTTATACTCCTCGACGCGGAAGGTGCCGGCTCCCCACTGCTCGTTGATCTGCATCTGGTAGACACCCAGCGTGCAATCCTTGGGCAGTTCCCAGTCGCCTTCCAGACCGGCATAGGCATCGGTCTTCAGGGTCTTTTCGTAGACCTTGTCTCCCTTGGGATTGCGGATCACGACCTGAATGTCTCGGTCGGCGAAGTCGGAGACATCCGGCTGGTCGTACTTGGCGTGGCGTATCCAGGCCTTGAACTGTACCTTGTTGCCGGGACGGTACACCGGACGATCGGTCATGGTGAACACGCGAGTGGCGTGATACTGCGGATCGTGGCGGTTGTTGTACCACACGCCGCTGAAGCCCAGGTAGGCGAGACGATCCGCGCCGCCCTGGCCGTCCTTTGGCTTGCGAGCTATCACCACCCACTGATACTGACTCGACATCTCCGCCGCGCTGAGGATGATCTGGCCGTCGGCATCGCTGAAGCGGGCAAAGTTCGTCGTGTCGATTCGCCACTGGTTAAATTGCGGAGCCACCTGTACCATGCGCCAGCCGAAGAACTCGACGTTGGCCTTGGCGACCGGCGTTCCGGTGATGGCATCGGCCACAAAGTAGTAAGCCTTGCCATCGAGTTGCTTCTTGATCAGCACGGTGTCGGCCAGCCAGAGCAGGATTCGCGACACGTTGCCGTTGTCCAGCTTGGCCGTCAGCAGGTAGGCCCCCGGTCGATCCAGGGGAGTCGTCACCGTGATGCGGTCATCGACGTGTTCAGGGCGAGGCTTGAGTTCTTGTTTCCAGGCGGCGACCTGCTCGCCCAGATACTTCTCTTCGTTGTTCCACACCAACCGCTGACCGATGTCGTCAATGCGGGTCTTCTGCCACATATCCTGGCGATTGCCTGGATTGTTCTTGAGATAGGTCTTCACATCGGCCAGGAGTTCCTCCACCTTGACCGCTCGGGCCTCGAAGGTGACCTGTTTGGCGTTGCGGAAGCGGAAATCGACCTGAGCGCGTTTGCCGGCCGGTTGACTGCCGATCGGTTCAAAGCGACCCCAGTTGCCGACGATCTGTTCGAGTTGCTGCTGGCGGAAGTTGGACGCTCCCGGGCCATACTCGGCGATGGCGGTCTTCCAGGCAGCGGCCGCCTTGACGTACTGTCGGCGATCCATGAACTCGCGGGCCAGGGCATCACGCGACTGTTCACCCCATTGCGACTTGCCGCGAGCGGCGATGCGCTGGTAGATCTTGATCCAGTTGAACTCATCGGGAACAGTAAAGCGTTGCAGGCCGGTGGCCAGCCGAGCGATGGTTTCGGTTTCCTTGAGCGAATACAGGTCGAAGGTGCCGGTCTTGCGTTCCGGGTCGGCATCGGGCAGCGAGAAGCCGAACTGTGCCAGGGTTTGCACGCCGTACTGGCTCTTGCAGAACTCGGCGAACAGCCAATCGACCTCGTTGGCCAGAGTCGGATTCATCTCGACGGCCTGAGTAAGCATCCAGCGCCAGCGTTGCCCGTCGCTGCTGGCCTTTTCGTAAGCCACTGGAACGTGGTGAAAGATCGGTTTGTTGTCGGCATCGACGGGGGCACCGCGAACGGAACGGCCACCGAAGTACCAGCCGTCCTCGTAGTCGGGCAACTTGCTCAGATCGGTCAGCGACTGCAACCGCCAGGCCTCATAGCCACCCGTGCCGTTGAGCAGCAAGTTGGCAAAATCGAGGTAGAAGGCGGCAGCGTCCGTCTTGCTGGCCTCCTTCTGCACCAGCGGTAGAGCCTGCTGCATCAGTTGCAAAGCGCGAACGCGATCGCGTTGCCAGGAATTGACGACCCGACCTCCGCCGCGATGATGCCCGCGCTCGAACTTGCCGGCGATCAGGTAGCCGAAATGCGGCGTCATGCCCAGGCTAGTGGCGGCGGTGCGCAGCAACTTCCAATTGTTGCCGTGCAGACGAACCGCTTCTTCACGCAGGTCATCGGTTTCAGAGATGCGGCCGAGGTTTTGCAAGCAGTTGATGGCCTGGAGGAAGTCTTGAGAGACACGCTCACGGTCAGCCGCCTTGTCGAGGATCAGCTGGCGGTAGTCGTCGTAGGCCACCTTGAAGTTGCCTTGTTTGTACGCCTTGTCGGCTCGTTCGCGACGTTGCGCAGGCGTGGCGGGGTCAGCCGCCCCCAGATAGAGCCCTGCCATCGCGCAGAGCAGAGCGAGTCCTGCTAGCTGCGCTCGTATCTTTCCGAACATGATCTGGTACTCCACAAACCTTCAGACGTGTGTCCCTGCTCAACCATGCAGGGGCTACCGCAGTGAACAGACTATGCATCTATCAGACGAGACAGCAGGGGCAAGAGTTTGCCAGATTCTGGTAGCTCTCAGTTTTTTCTTCGTGTCGAGTTGGAGTTTGTCAGCCCTCCAGGTGCTGACGCCACCTGGCTCACTGGCGAGCCGCCCCGCCTGAGCGGGCGCAGTCCACCTCATTCTGCAATATGCCGATCAGGGCCGATCTGTTGAAGCCATTTTCGAGATAATTCGAGAAACGCCTCTGCAACGTCAAGGGCTGATGTGAGCAACTACCTAGCGACTTGCTACAATACTCCGCGAGTCCGGCCCAGCTGTAGAGGAACGTCGATGTCTGTTAGTCCATTGCTTGTGCGTGCTGCCCGTGGAGAAGTTGTCGAACGGCCTCCGGTGTGGGCGATGCGTCAGGCGGGTCGCTGGGATCCGGAGTTCCATCGCGTCCGCGCCGGATTGAGCTTCTACGAATTCTCCGAGGATGTCGAACGAGCGGCACAAGCCTCGCTACTGCCGCGACGGTTCGGGGTCGATGCCATCATTCTGTTCTACGACATCACCACCCTGCCGGTTGCTATGGGTCAGCCGTTCACCCTGCAAGCCAACCGCGGACCAGTGCCCGACTGGCCGGTACGCCGGCTCGAAGACCTGGCTCGCTTGGCGATTCACCCCGAACCGGAGCGATACCAACACATTCGCGATTTACTTCGCCTGGTACGTCAGGAGTTGCGCGGTGAACTGCCCGTTCTCGTCTTTGCCGGTGCCCCTTTCACGGTGGCCAGCTATTGCATCGCAACCGGCAAGGACATGGCCGCGACGCGAACCTTTGCCGCCGAGCAGCCCGCCGTCTGGCACGGCTTGCTCGATCGCCTGAGCGAAGCAACGGTGGCCTTTCTGCGGACTCTCATCTCCGAAGGCGCAGATGCGTACCAGTTGTTCGATTCCTGGGCCGGCATGCTCACACCCCAGGAATATGCGCAGTGGGCGCAACCCTACCACCAAAGCATCTTGAAAGCCGCCACCGGCGTGCCGCGCATTCTCTTTGTCAAGGAGTGTCCCTATCTGGATGCGCTGTGCCAGAGCGGCGCGGACGTGATCAGCCTGGGCACCTGCCACGACCTAGCTCAGGCGCGGGCCAGCTATCCGCACTTGGTGTTCCAGGGCAATGTGGACGAGGAGATCCTACGACAAGGCACTCCCGAACAGGTGGCCGCCGCTACTCGAGCCTGCCTGGAAGCTGGCGGCGGTCAGCGACACATCGTCAATCTCAACCACGGAGTCGATCGCGGTACCCCGGTGGCGAACTTCGAGACGTTCGTCCGTACCGTTCGTGAGTGGAAGAATTGACCCAATCGTTGCATCCCGACTAGTCGTTGCAATAAATCCAAAGAATTGGCTTGGTCGCTTGCTCTGGGCCAAAGTGGGAAGTATCTTTCCTGATGATGCTGTAACTTAGAGTTGCGCTCGACTCTCCAGCAAGTAGCGAGGCACTCATGGCCCGAATCTTGTTCATTGATGACAACCAGCAGATCCAGAATTTCCTCCCCGTCGTTCTAGAGGAACGCGGCCATCAGGTCGTCTCGGCTGCCAATGGGAAGCAGGGGCTGGCCATTCTGCGTCAGCAACCCATCGACCTGATTCTCACTGATGTTCTGATGCCGGAAATGGACGGCCTGGAGGTGCTGCAGGCCGTGCGACGTGAGTTCGCTCATGTGCCGGTGATAGCTATCTCGGGAGGTTCCAATCGTCTGGAAGGACGAGATGCGCTGCAACTCGCTCGTCTGCTCGGAGCCAAGGCCACTCTCAGCAAGCCGTTCCAGATTGCCGATCTGCTAACCATCATTCGCTGCGTGCTGTCTCCCGAATCGATCAATCGCAGTCCCACCAAACCACCTAATGCAGAGTAAGCCGCCGGCCCATTCGATTTCATTCGTCGGAGCCTTGCAGCAACCTTTGCAGACGCTGAGTCAATTCCTCGAGACTCACCCCCTGAACCAGAAATTTCTTGTCGCGTGCGGTCGCGCCGCTGAGCAGTTCTAGTTGAGAGCGTTTCAGTCCCAGGCAATCGCGAAGCACTTCGATCAGCGCGGCGTTGGCTCGGCCATCTTCGGGCGGAGCGGTGACCGCTACCTTCAACGCACCGTTTTGCTCGCCCACAACGCCGGCTCGCCGGGCACCGGGTTGCGCTCGCACGGGCAAAATGCAACCGTTGGCATGCTGGCTCAACGCGATCATGGCTCCACCTCGTCCAATCCAGCGAACAGCACTGTGCCTAGTCGAATCACCGTCGATCCTTCCTCGATGGCCACCTCGTAATCGTTGCTCATGCCCATCGACAGTTCCTTCAAGGGATGGTGTTCGTGTAATTGCGGTCGCAACCGATCCCGCAGTTGTCGCAGCAGAGCGAAAGTTGGTCGGCACTGCTCGGGATCGTCGTGATAGGCGGCCATCGTCATCAACCCCACGATGCGGACGTGCGTCAGACCGTTGAGGACGGCGGGCAGGTTGGCTAGTTCCTGCGGGGCAAAACCATCTTTGCTGGCCTCGCCGGAGCAGTTGCACTCCAAAAACACCTCCACGGATCGGCCGGTCGCTTCCAGAGCCTGGAGCAGACGCACACTGTCCACGGAGTGAATGCGGTGAACCAAAGGCAAGGTGCGTTCGATCTTGTTGCGTTGCAGGTGCCCGATCAGGTGCCAGCGAACTGTCCTGGGCAACAGAGCGGCTCGCTGCCAGAGTTGCTGGGGCCGACTCTCGCCTAGATCGAGAATGCCTAGTTGGGGCAACAGAGCAGCCACCTCGGGCGAGACCGTCTTGGTGACGGCAAGCAGCGTCACCTCATCGCGCGAGCGACCAACTCGGGCACAGGCGGCCCCGATACGCTGCTCGACGGCAGCAAGGTTTTCTGTCAACCTGGCAACGATTGTACTCATGTTGCTTCACGATAGCACAACCCCTCGATGCAGGAAAGCGATCGCTCCCCCTTTCCGCGATGGGGTCGATATCTACACTAGTAGCGACACAAGGAAGGAATCACGCATGGCAGACATTCGCGCATTTCGTGCCTATCGCTACGATCTTGGCCGGGTCGGCAACCTGAGCGACGTAGTCGCACCGCCCTACGACGTGATCGATCCGGCTCTACAACAGCAGTTGTACCAACGCAGTGCCTACAACGTCATCCGTCTGGAACTCAACCAGGAGCAACCCACGGACACTGAGACGGACAACCGCTACACGCGAGCGGCCGGCTTCCTACGCGACTGGATGCGTGATGATGTCTTGGTGCAGGACAGTGCCCGCTCCCTGTACATCTACCACCAGGACTTCGAGGTCGAAGGCCGACGCTACACCCGCAAAGGCTTTCTGGCTCGCGTCCGACTCGAACCGTTCGGCCAGGGGCGTATCTATCCCCACGAAGAGACGCTGGCCGGCCCCAAGGCCGACCGTCTGCGGCTGTTTCGAGCCACCGACATGAATCTCAGCCCGGTATTTGGCCTGTATCCCGACCCAGAGGGCGCGGTCAATGCCGAGTTGGATCGCGCCGTCGAACGGACTCTACCCATTCAAGCGGTCGATCATTTGGGCGTGACCAGTAAACTCTGGCCGGTTCACGACCAGCACCTCATCAGCACCATCACGGGACTGCTCGGCCCTAAACCGATCTTCATTGCCGACGGCCATCATCGCTACGAGACGGGGCTACGCTACCTGGAAGAAAAACGCGAACAGGGCGAGGTGCGCGACGACGAGGCTCCCGCTAACTTCATTCTCATGATGTTGGTGAGCATGAGCGATCCGGGGTTGGTGATTCTGCCCACGCATCGACTGATCTCCGGTCTGCCGGCCCTGACCGCGGAACAGTTAACCAACCTGTTGCAGTCACACTTCGAGGTCGAAGTCGTGGGCCACGGCGAAGCCGCCATGCGCCAGACCTGGGAACGTATCGAGTTGGACGGCTCGCAAGGCTTGCTAGGCTTTGGCACGGTCAGCGATGGTCGCTGGCTGACTGCCCGGCTGCGCAACGGCGAGGAAATGACGCGACTGGCCGCCGACCACAGCCCAGCCTGGCGGAGCCTGGGGGTCGCAGTGTTGCATGTGCTAGTTCTCAACAAACTGCTCGGCCCAGCTCTGTCGGCCCAACCGGCTTGCAGGTACGTCCATCTGCTCCGCGAAGTGCAGGACGCAGTGACGGCCAAGGAGTGCCAACTCGCCGCCTTGGTGCCGCCCGCCAGCATGGCGCACGTCGAGCAGATTGCCGGCAATCTAGAGAAGATGCCGCCCAAATCCACCTACTTCTATCCCAAGCTGCTCAGTGGCCTGGTCTTCAACTCGCTCAAGACAAATTGACGGGTGATGGGTGATAGGTGGAGCGTGGAGGGTGAAGATGACCAACCAGTCTTCCCCCTTCACCCTCCACCCTTCACTCGAAGTCAGCGGGTCTTCTGCACCTGTTGCAGCAACTCCAGCAACTTGGCGACGATGTGGGTAGAGGCGTTGACTTCCAGATAGCTAGAGCGTGCCCGCCAGGTTTCGTAGCCGCCCAGCTTGTGTTGTTGCGGCGTGGGCAGATAGCCGTTGTAGCCGTTGGCTAGGCTGACGGTGAAGGTGTCCTTGAGCGGACTGCGTGACCGCAATTCCAGGCCGATCTCTGCAAACACTTCGCAGGGAATGGCACAGATGCCCAGTTCGCCGATGCGAAGAGCCTGGAGAGCGACGGGTACGGTGGAGGGATAGCTGGCCAGTCCGACGGTTTCGCCGGCGTAGACTTCTTCGGCACCGCGTAGTTCTCTGCCCTTGACGCGAGCGAGGATCTCGCGGGCGCGGGCCAGATCCTTCTCGGTGGGTCGGCGAACGCCGAGTTGCAGATCTTCACAGGCGGCATCGAGCGATACCCAGTCGCGGAAGGTCATCTTCTTGTAGGCTTCCATCGCCGTATTGGCCACGTCGTGAGCCACCAGACGCATCTGTTCGCCGGGCTTGCGCGGGCCGGGAGCGGACGAGCCGAAGTTGATGTTGTTGACATCGCCGCTGGCTCCGTTGCTCAGCGCGGCGACGAAGGCAGGCTTTTGATCGGCTGAGCCGAGCAGGCCGCTGATGCGGTCGGCAAAGGCTCCAAAGTAGTCGGCCGACAGCGGTTCGACTCCGCCGACGTAGTGCAGGGAATAGTTGGCATACAGGGCGATGGGCCGGCCGGCAGCAGAGCGCACGGCGAGGATCGACACGCGCGGATCGACTGGGCCGGCTGGCTTGACCAGCCCCTTAGCTTGATAGCCGGGATTCATCTGCACCTGATCGGTGGTTCCGCCGAAGGGATCGCGTGGAATGAGATCACGTTGACGAAACCAGCGACGATTGAAGACCTGACGCGGATTGTCGGCCCAGCCCCAGCCGATCTGGGCCGGCTCGAGGTTCTTGTAGGCCTTTTCGATGCCGGCGGCGATGCGGGCCGGTAGGGTTTCGACGTAGGACTTGTCCGGCCGACTCTGGAACACCGGCGTGAGCGTCGGTGCCGTGTGGGTGTGCGTCGCCGAGATGAGGATATGACTGGCAGGGATGCCGGTCGCCTTGGTGGTCAGACGTTTGGCCTCCTCGACGATCTCGCGTGGCACCATACAGGAATCAACGACGCACAGAGCCAATCGTGTTTTGCCATCGTCGAGAACCAGACAGCGCGCATGAAGCGGATCGACCGCCGCTCGGGCCTGTCGATCACTGAATCCACCATTGACCGAGACAGGGTACTTGAGCGGATTAATGTTCTCGGCATAGGCTCCCGCGCGGAAGACGGGCCGATCAGCGGCCATCAGCCCAGTGGGCAGCAGAGCCAGCAAGACGAGCAGCCAGGGAAGCAGAGTTGGTGTGTGCATGGAGTTCACCTGTGGCAGGGGCTGGAAGTTGCAGATTGTTCTATGATGCTGGACAGAGGGCGCACAACTGCTCCGCCCGCTCACGCGGGGCGGCTCGCCAAAGCGAGCCAGGTTGCGGTCAGCGCCTGGAGGGTTTGCACTCCGCCCGCTCACGCGGGGCGGCTCGCTACAGCGGGTGGAGAAGCGAGCAGGCAGGACAAATCCCACCTCGCGCTCTATATGTGAAGAGGAGCATACGCCCGTTGCTCCCGGTTTTGAGACGCACGGGTTTACCGGCTCCGAGGTGGTACACTTTGAGTTCTTCGACCGCACACGCCGAGCCATTGGCCATCATCGGCATTGGCTGTCTGTTTCCGGGGGCTAGCGATTTCGCTAGCTTCTGGTCGCGCATTGTCAATCGTTATGATGCCATCCGCTCTGTTCCGCCCTCGCACTGGCAGGCCGAAGACTATCTCGATCCCGATCCTCGCTCGCCCGATCGCGTTTATGCAGCCCGTGGCGGCTTTCTCGATCCGGTTCCCTTCAACACCGCCGCCTTTGGCATCCCGCCCAGCAACCTCGAGGCCACCGATTCTAGCCAACTGCTCGGTCTGGTCGTCGCCCAGCAAGCTCTCGAAGACTGCGGCTATGCCATCAGCAGCAGCGAACGCCCCGCCACACCCGGCACTCGGGCCATCGATCGCTCTCGCGTCAGCGTCATCCTCGGGGTCACCGGCACGCTGCAACTAGTCATCCCACTCGGTGCCCGACTCGGCCATCCCCTGTGGCGGCGCGCTCTGGCTGAGGCTGGTGTGCCCGACGAGGTGGCCAACGATGTCGTCGAGCGTATTGCCGACGGCTACGTCGGCTGGCAGGAGAACAGTTTCCCCGGCCTGCTCGGCAATGTCGTCGCTGGTCGAATCGCCAATCGCTTCGATTTGGGGGGCACCAACTGCGTTGTCGATGCCGCCTGCGCCAGTTCGCTCAGTGCCATCCACTTGGCCGCGATGGAACTGACCACCGGCCGGGCCGATGTCGTGTTGACCGGCGGAGTCGATACGTTCAACGATGTTTTCATGTTCACCTGCTTCAGCAAAACGCCTGCCCTGTCGCCGAGCGGGAACGCCCGCCCGTTCGATGCCAATGGTGACGGCACCGTGCTGGGCGAGGGACTGGGCATGATCGTCCTCAAACGGCTCGCCGATGCCCGCCGCGACGGTGATCGCATCTATGCCATCCTCCGCGGCGTCGGTTCGTCGAGCGACGGCAAAGGCAATGCCATCTATGCCCCTCGCAAAGAAGGCCAGATTCATGCCCTGCGCACCGCCTATCAGGTGGCTGGAGTCGGCCCCGAGAGTATCGAACTGATCGAAGCCCACGGAACAGGTACTCGGGTCGGAGATGCCACCGAGGTTAGTGCCCTGTGCGAGGTCTTCGCTGGGGCGCGATCGACCAGTCGCTGGTGTGCCCTAGGCTCCATCAAGTCGCAGATCGGTCACACCAAGGCCGCCGCCGGAGTGGCGGGCCTCATCAAGGCGGTCGCTGCGTTGTATCACAAAGTGCTACCACCGACGATCAAGGTGCAGCAGCCGTTGCCGATCCTTCAACAGCCCGACTGCCCGTTCTACGTCAACACCGAAAAACGCCCCTGGGTGTCTAGCCACGGCCCACGTCGGGCTGCCGTCAGTGCTTTCGGCTTCGGCGGCAGCAATTTCCATGCGGTTCTCGAAGAAGCCGACTCAGTCAAGCCAGGTATCGACTGGACGGGCGAGGTGCAACTCATCGCCCTGACGGCCGATTCGCCTTCGGGGCTGGTGTCGGCACTGGAGGCCTGGCCTGCCGAGTTGTCCTGGCCCGAATTGTGCCAGCGTGCGACCGCCTCGCGGCAGAACTTCCGAGCCGATGCCCCCGTCCGATTGCTGCTCGTCGTGCAGCGCGAACGCACGGATCGCGGCCGACAACTTCGAGTGGCCCGTGAAGCACTCGGTGGCGCAATCAACGGATTGGTCGCTCGCGTTGAAGAAGGCGTGTTTCTGGGAGCCGGGCCGGCCCCTGGCCAACTGGCCGTTCTGTTCCCCGGTCAGGGTGCCCAATATGTCGGCATGTTCCGCGACCTGACCTGCCATTTCCCTGCGGCCCTGGATCTGCTCACTCGCGCCGATGCCGGATTCCAGAGCCAGACCGGCCGACGACTGGTCGATTGCCTCTATCCTCCGCCGGCCTTTACGCCCGAGGAACGCACACGCCAAGACGAGGTGTTGCGAGCCACCGAGGTGGCGCAGCCGGCTCTGGGCGTGGTGTGTCTGGGTGCCTGGCGGGTGCTGGAATCATTCGGAGTGCGCGGCGAAGCGTTCGCCGGCCACAGTTACGGCGAGTTGAC
>Ga0308411_10001778_pt1 | contig 14725 bp, 12 predicted proteins | sample HotsprottomLayer_2_FD_203530 | JGI IMG/M metagenome (GOLD analysis project Ga0308411, IMG submission 203530) | Hot spring phototrophic mat microbial communities from Octopus Spring, Yellowstone National Park, Wyoming, United States -... | ecosystem: Environmental > Aquatic > Thermal springs >...
TGTTGCGCGATTCGCGAAACGCGGCGTTCGCCCGTTGGCTTGACCATGCGCGACGCGAGGCGATTGCCAGAGACCTATGCGAGCATTGAGGGACGCAGATGGTAACGAATGTCGACACACTTATCGGCGTACTGGATAGTCGAGGCGCGCTTGGGCGAACAGCGCGCATGCAACCGGACGGACACCAGAAATACACTGTGCAGTTCTCGTATTTTGGCGCATCGCCATACATCGTCGAAGGGGTCGCCAAACAGTATCCCGGGCTACGACACACGCTCGCGTGTGTCGTGCTTGGCGCGTTGCCGGTGGAGGGACATACCACAAAACCCATCGACATGGTGCGCGCCGCTCTGGGCAACGCACACGCCACGCCATCTGAAATCCATTCATTTGTGTTGACCGCGTACAACCATGCGTCAGAAGACATCGCGCACAGTCCAATCGATGTCCGCCGAATGATTATCAACACGGCGCAACAGCTCACTGAGACAGCGCAAGATACACCCGATGCGTATCACGCGCTGTGGCATCTGTTGGAGAACCCGCCTCCGGCGGTCGTGACGCGCCCCGAAGACCGACACGCGCATCGTTTGCACATGGCGACCGTTGTGTTCAGACATCCGCGCACCGACCCACAGACGCGATTGGACTTAGCACACACGATGGCGGACGCCATCGACGCGCTCGCCGACCTGTATACGGCTGGACCGGGGGTGCAGAACATCCCCGACGACGCGACAGGTCTCGCCCGTTCTTTAGGGCACATCCCCGAAACGCTCCCGTTACTCAACCGTCTCATCGGGTTTTCTCACTGGGACTGGAACACCCAGTGGAGTCTTGCGTATCTGTCCGCGTTCGCGCGGTCGCCCGTCGTGTTCACGCCCCGACCTACCGATGGTGTGTGGGTAGCGACCGCGCTCTACCCGTTGCTAAAAGACCCGATGAATGAACTGTTTCATCAACGGGCGTTCACATACAGCCAACTGGATGCGGCAATCTCGAACCGTCTGCGGGAAGGCGGTTACGATGTCTACTGGCAGTTCGTCAGGAATATTTTGGAGAGTCCCGACGGTTCATCGTCTCTGTTGCGCAACTTGATCACGGGGTACATGCGCCGTTTCCCGCGAAGTGTACGAAAAATGGCGCGAGTCGCAGCGCAACAGATAGAGATGACAAACCCGGAGACTGTCAAGATGTTCGCCTCGCTTGTTGCGGGTGATACGGACGCTGAGCATCCAGTGCTTCTCAAGATGTTACCGCCCCGCGCGCACGAGGCACTCATCACGGAGTTGCGAGCGAAATACCGTGAAATCGACCCACAGAACAAGGCAGTGCGCGACAATGTTGCAGAGCGTCTTCTGGTGTCCGTCTATGATTTGCTCCCTAGTACCGTCCGTGGAATGTCGGAGAGCAACGAATCCCCATCGGCAGTCTGGAACGCTTTACAAACCGCGTTGGGGCAACCCGACCGTGTGCTGCGCGCCACGCCGCGGCATCGCGCACGGTTCCAACGATGGCTGGACAACGCCCAACACAAAGACCTCATCACGCGACTGTGCGCCCCGCCCGATGAAATCTAACCCCGTCCGCGCCGCGTATTAGAAATAGACATGCTTACGAGAGAACAGGTGCAGCAGGCGATTGAGCTGCTGAAGGGGAAACGACAGGCTTATACCCATAGACCGGTGATGTATGTACGGGAACAGCCCGTGCCAGAAGGCGAGACGCGGCTCGGGTTTTGGATTTCTACGCACGATGACTGGAAACCAATTTTCGACGCGCATCCCGAACTGCGCGATGCGCTCACGCTCGTTGTAATGGCGACAGTCCCGCCGAATCGTACAGACATATCACTGAACCCATTCCAGAGAGGTATCTCGGAGTGGATCGAATTCTACGAGAGTCTCCCGCCCGATGTGTTGGATACAGACCCGCCACTGGGACGGCATGCGCTCATACGCAATCTCGCCGATAAACTGTTTTACGAGATTCACGATGAAGATGGCGATACGATTATCGACGCAGACGATGGGGAACGGCTTTTGTCGATGATGGCTAATCCCCCTCCAGTCGTGCAGTCGGGGGGAGAGAAGACGCGGGCGTTGCATGAGATGCTCTTTGGGGCGTTGGCGTATCATGCACTTCCCGAATCGGAGAGAGACGCGATGTTGCAACGGGTCGCCGACGCGACGGAACATCTTATCAAAGCGTATGGAATAGGCGAGATTCCCCACATCAACGGGCGGATATTCACAACGATTGCGTACCCGATGGAGTTCTTACCGATTGCACATGTGTTCGACAGTGCGGTCGATTCCCCGCCGACGACTGGAATACCCCAGCGATACTTCGGTGATTTGTTGCCGGGTCAGGTTTACCATCCGACAGGGGCGGAGGAAGTTTGGGTCTACGAAAACTTCGCTCGGCTCTTTCACGAAGGGCTTCGCGATTTATTTGCGCGTCGCGAGTTCTCGCGCGAATCGGTGCATGCGGTGTTGCGCGATGGGTTTGGCGTGTTTGCAGACCCGACACAGAGAACGCTATTGGAAGCACTATTCAAACAGATTTGGAAGAAGGGATACCCGACGACATTTTATGGGCTGATGGCGGTGTTCTCGCACGAGTTTCCCGAACAGTCGATGCGAATCGCGCGATTGGCGGCGAGAACCGTGTCCGATGTGGATGCCGCGGTGTTCTACGCGCGTCTCGCGCAGGGTTGGGCAAAGGAGCGGTACGCCGAAGCGGTAAAACTCGTTTCACAGCCTATGCGTGACGCCGCGAAACAGGCTCTCCCGATAATCTACCAAAGAGTGTTTCGCAAGATGAAATCGCGTGCGCCCAAAATGCAGAACAGTCGCGGGGAGTTCGCACGGATGACGGCTTCCGCCGTTATGGGCATCGAGACAGACCACATGAACCATTATTACCCGCCTCAGATGTGGATTGATTTGTGGGAAGGGTTCCATAGTCTGCTTACGAACCCGTCAGACCTACTCAAAGACCCGCAGAAGTTGGCGGCGTATCGAAACGCGCATGACCGCGTATTTGAGGATGGGTTGAGTGATGATTTGTGCGAGGAGGGAAGCGAACGATGAGAGACAGGCATAAGAGCGGTGACCAGTGGATAAACCGTGCGCGTGAACGGATGAGGCGTCGCGGGACGGAAGGCGCGTTTTCGCGTGCGGCGCAGCGTGCTGGGATGGACACATGCGCGTATGCCAACCATGTGTTGCGCGACCCGAAGGCGTCGCCGAAGTTGAAACGGCGTGCGCTGTTCGCCAAGAACACGGGTTGTCGAAAGCGCGCGAAGCGTCCCTAAAAGTGGGAGAACGCGATGGAATACGATTGGGAGATGGATCCCGAGTGGGGCACGGACGACGAAACGGACGCGCTCACGGCGGAATTCGAGGAGGTCATCGATGCTCTGCTCGACTATCTCGAAGCCATCATCGGGGAATCGGATGACGGGGACGAGGGATGGGACGAGTGGGACGAGTGGGGCGATGACACGATGGTCATGTGAGTTCCGCGTCGGGGACTACTGGACGATTCCGCGCGAACGGTTCGCGGGGCTGGTCGTCGCGCATTTGCCCGATGCGGAGACCCGTACCGTGTCGCCCATCGCGCATCGGTATTTGGCGCGTGGTGGAGTTTGGCTCGCGGTCGTGCCCCCATCGCGGATAACCGACGCGATTGCCCAGACCGCGACGGACGGAATCGTCTATTGGGAACATGTGTTCGTGTGGGTCAACCCGCCGTTTGTGTCCGACCCGCGCGCGTTGTATCCGAACCCGCCGGGGTGGTACGCGATTCTGCCGTTCTCGCGCGCGAACGAGTTTCCCTCGAAACGGGTGCGTCGGGTGCGTCGCGATGTGCTGATGAGCGGGGATTTGCCCGACTTCCTCATGAGACTCTCGCCCCGCGCGCCACGCACGCTGCTTGACCTCGCGTGTCGGTGGGGGCTGTGGGGCGTGATGGCGTATCGCGCGGGACTACCCTACTACGGCAACGACATCTCGCCCGTTCAAGTCGGCATCGCGCAGTATCGCGTTGAACTCCTCGCGGGACAGACCACTTGACATTTGCGTATTGCGTGTGGTATAATCCCCACGCATGATACGGGTTATCGCGGCAGTGGAAGCGATTCGGCGGCAACTCGCCGAACGCGGGGTCAAGATTCGGGATTTAGACATCCCAATAGACGCGCTTGACACGACGGTCTCCGAGACGGGCGAAGCCGAACTGCTCGAACCGTTCGCCGTGGTGCAAGTGGCGCGAACGGGCGAGACGATGTTCACCGACTTTGTGGACGGCGTGCAGATGGTTCGCGCCGTCTTCCGCTGGGCGGGTGCGCCGTGTTATTACGGGCGCGCCGTCGCCGTGCGTCTCACACGCGATGACACCCGTCGGCTCCGACGCGCGGCGCACGACTCCCAAGAATGGTTCATGACCCCCTACGCGCTCTACACCGACGATTCCATCCCTATTCTGCGCGAACTCGGCATCGTCGATGTGGATGGTGAAGCGGGCGCAAACTCGCTTGTCTCCGCAGCGCGGAACACCATGGAAAGGCGTCTCGCACGCGAATCGAATGCGTGGTGCGTCGTCGACGGGAGCCGCGCCGACATCAATAACCCGTTGGTCGTCGGCGTCTCCAAGACCATCGGCATGCATCTCCCCATAGAGACGATGCGTACCGTGCTGAATCTCCAAGTCGGCGAACGCACGACGGCGTTCCGCTTACCCACAGAACCCGGTACCGTCTCGTTCTACATGCGGTTGTGCGACCGACGCGGAGATACGCCCCACTTCGGTCTCGTGCGCGTGACCGTCGCGGAGAACGCGCACGAACCGATGGAACGGATTGCAGAATGGCTCATGGTGGAGACTCGCCCGATTGCGACCGATAATCACAATGTGTTGTATCCGATGGAGGTCGTAGAACGCCATGCGAACGCTCTCTAGGGAATCGTTACTGGAACGAACCAGCCGTCGTTTTCGCGACGCGCTAACGCATTCGCGCTACACGCTTCATGAGGTGGCGTATCGTGCGGGCGTGAACCCCAACACGCTGCGCCGTTGGCTCAACGGGAACAGTATGCCGCAGCCCCACATCCGCGCCCGCGTCGGACGCATCCTGCGTATCCCACTCGATGAACTCATCGACTGGGAACGGGAAACAGTCTCCCCGCTGGACCGCGCGCGTGTCGAAAACGGCTACAGCGTCGCCGAACTCGCTCGCGCAGCGCACACGAAAGAAGAGACCGTGCGCTCCCTGCTCACCCGACCGGAAAGAGCGCGACCCGAACAGATTCATTCCCCCCTGTGGACGCTGCTCGGAACGAACCCGATTCGCGAACATCTCGAACAGGGCGAATTCCAACCGCTGGAACGCATCCGACGCCAACACGGGTTGAGATACCGCGACTTGGCGCGCTCCGTCAACGCGAACCCGCACCTCATCATGCAGTGGTGTAAGCACGGCATCCCGCGCAACACGCGGTCTATAGAGACCGTCATCGCGCTCTGCGAACTGTACCGTGTCCCGTTGGAGACGCTCGTGCCCGACCCGACGCCCGAACTCCGCGAAGCGTATCGGAATGCCATGACGCTCCGCGCGACCGTCGCTGTGAACGCGCCTGTCCGCAGCGCAGACCCGTTCGATCTCGGCGTCCGATGGGTCGCTATCCCAACACAAACCGAAACGCCCGACGAATAAACCCAGAGAAACGCCCGCGACCAAACATATCCCGCGCGCCGTAACTAGGTTCGTGCGACGCGCGAAAGGCAACTACCATCATCGGATACCCCGCATTCCCGCCCTGCGACTGGGAATGTTGGGGAACCCTAACATCTACTCGTTCAAAGGGGGCGAAGTCGGCAACAACGCGCCCAGACGACCACGATGGGTAGCCTACCTTCGAACTGCCGACTACGATTACACATCGAGAACATTCAACAAAGATTGTGAAGAGTTCTACAACGCGGTCTGCGCGATTCGGCGCCTCAGACCCAATGTCGTCCATCTCCCGTTGTATCGTCCGTATAAACACCTCTCGGACTACGAGTTCATGTACCAATCGCGCCCGACCCGCGTGCGATTGTCCACGCCCAGTTCTTGGGGCGTGTTCAACAGCAACGCGACCACCACCTATCGCACACTCCAATCGCTGAACTATACGCCGACTACCGCACGCGCACTCTACAACGACTGGGACGCGCTCTGGAACTTTTTGACCAACCCGAACAACATCCAGACACACGGCGTGTTCTCAACGCTACACGCGCTCCGCCCACAAGTCCGCGCCGTGATGATGCTCGGCAACCACGACGGACGATTCAGTTTTCCCGGTCTACCGTACACCGTCGATGGTCAAGTCTACAAAGGGTTCCGCGCACTGATAGACTGGTTCCGCACTTACACAGGGAACAGCCCAGAGACCGACATGCCGACTGACTTGCGCCATCTGTGTATGCATAATCTCGGTCTGTATATGACCGTCCGTGAGACTTGGGGCAGCGACGGATGGTACGCGCGGGGGACTTTCGTTTCCCCCGCGGCGGCGCACCCGAACGCGATAACAGTCGGCGGGGAATCGCTACGGCTCCCGCTTGTGTATGTCAATCTCCCGATTAATCCTAACCAGCGCGATACGAACGACGATTTCGTGCCCGATATAGACACTCCCATAACTGTTGTTCTCCTCGATTACAGACCCGAAGCCAACGATAGAAGCACGGTTGTCCGTCCGTGTGGTATCCCGATGCAGAGAGCGGACGGCGAATCCAACTTGCGTGCGCTCTTTGACCCGCGCACGCCCGACCCTATCGGGCAGACCGCTGTTCGTCTGTTCGCAGAACGGCTCGTCGAATTCTACACCGACCGCGTGGCGCGAGACATCACCATCGACGGCACGCTGTACCAACCCGAACGGGGCTATCCCGCGCTGTTCGGGGGAACTGAACTCCGTTCGTACGATCCGGACCTGTTCGGAGACTACACCTATCCGCCCGACAAACCCGAACAGATGCCGTGGCGAGTGTGCGACATCATGTTCGATAATCACGGACCGCTATCGCACGGCTATCCGGTCGCGCGTCTGCCGCGATACAACTACAACAACGGAACACGACAAGATCCGTACCGAACATTTTCCGCCGACCAACTGAGAACGCATTCCCATTGGTTCCAAAGAGCGATTTGGTACATGGAGATGGGGCGGGCGTTCCGCGCGCTGCGCCAAGCGTTGCTGAGTATCAATCCCCACTTCACTCCCGAAAACTTCCCGTTCGAACTCAACTCGTATGAGTTTGCGGAACTGAACCACTTCGCTTGGTCGGTCGGATACAACCCTTCCACGCACGGTCTCCCCGCAAACATCCAGACGGGCGCACTCAGTTCGGACGCGACTATCGAGACCGCGCTCAACCGATTGGAACAGTTGTTCGACAACGCGACGAACAGCAATTCGTATGGCACAGCGATCACTGCGCTTCTCCAGTGGAGCGCACTCTTTCTGTTCAGTCAAATCCAAGCGTTTAGTTACGAACAGAACGCGAACAACTTCATCACTGAACAGGACCCGCGCGGTTATGGGGATGGTCTGTCGGATAACCCCCGACCGCCGTCGGACAACGAAGTCTTCAGAATGTATCAACACATGCTCACGAACCCGTCTTACGCGCCCGCGTTCTTGACCGATTTCTTTACAGACAACTTTTTCGGGCGGCGCATCCGATTGGTACTCTCGCTCGGCAAAGGTGTGGTTTACCGTTTCCCGAAGAACGACCCGCGTTCAAACCGTATTCCGTATCGCATGCGACGCGCGTTCCAAGTCCGTCTCGCGATGTTCATGGCGAACTTGCCCGACGGAATCGTCATCAACTCCCAGTCGCTGCCGGGCATCCACAGCGTGTTCCATTCCGTCTTCCCGTTGACCGTGACTACCACGGGATGGTCAAAACGGTTTGGCTACGCGGAAGGACCCGGCGACCTGCGGCGTACCCGCAACCATACCAACACATCGCTCTCAGGAACCGTCGCATCGGTGTTGTACCACACCACGAATCGGTACGAACCGTTTGTGTTGAACACGCCGCTTGCGCACGAACCGCTCCCAAACGAACTCATCGAGACCAGCGCAAACACGGCGAACCCGCCCACATCCCAAGAAAACGAGAACCCGGAAGATCCGTGGTAACGGGGAACCCAGTAATTAAAGACGATGCGCTACCAACTCTCGCACACGGGCGTTCGCACGAATGTCTCGGAGATGATGGGACTGCCCACACGGGCGGTGGTCGAATGCGTGCGGTTCCACGCGCTGATGCCCATCTTACCGCCGAACCGCACGGACAGCGCGTTGCGCACACTCGACTTGGAGAACCCGAACCACACGGCGATAGGCTTAGACCGATGGACGCCGTTCCCGCTGGTCATACCGTTCGCGCTGCCCGCAGGAACATACCATGTCGCCTGTGTTCTCGGATTCAGCCGCGACATCGTGGGGCAGTTTCTCCCCAGTGTCCAAAATCTACCACCGTTTCTCCAATCTATCAGGAATCTCTTTAGCGATTCGACCCCCGGCTTCCACTACATGTGGCAGTTCAACATTGACCCGACGGTGCGGGGATTGCCTCTCGGAACCGTCCAACGCGCGGTCTACCGTCAAATGCAATACGCGACGATTGCCCCACCACCCGATACCGAGTATCCAGAAGCGAACCCGACACAAATCTTCGGATACCGTTACCCGAACGAACGCCCGCGCTCCGACGCGATGTTCCCGCAAGCGCGAACATTCAACCCCTACGGGCATGCGATGAGCGATGGCATATACGCGCAGAACTGGGGCTTCTACGACTTGCGCTACCACGCACAGACCTATACGGGCAACATCACCGCCGTCTTCGCCGGTTCGAGCTACACATTCACCAACGCGCAGCGGTTCTTCTTCCGAAGCGGTCTCTTTATTCTCGATATTGCGACCCCGTTGCCCGGCATGCGTTCGGGGATACTCTATCTCTACGCCAATCGCGGGCTGCGCGAATTCATTCACTTCAAGGATCCCGTTTTGAGCCAGATTAACCCTGACTACTCCCACACAAACTCGACCGATTCGTTCCCGTCGGGGTTCGACATAACCAACAGCGCGCATTACGGGAACTTTTTTGAGAACCGTTATGTGGTCATCGGGGGCACACCCCAGCTCCCAGCGGCGAGCACGCCGTCGTCCGTGTCGTCCAACATTGAAGCGCACAGACGAGCGTACACGGTTCCCGTCTATGGGGTCATCGTCGCATCCACGCAACCCATCTAATTGCAGAGGAGGAGAAGAACAATGCTAGTCAATCGCTTTGTGATACGGCGTGACGGGGTGCGCGAACGGCGCGGGATACCACTCGTGCTGCGCAACGCGCTCCGACGGATCTTCACTTTTTCTGTGGAACACACCGCGCTCCGCAATGCGGCGGTGTTTCTTGCCGCGGCAAACGCGAACCAGCAACCGCCCCCGCCTACCGACAGGGTGTCGTTCATCACGACGCCACGATTGAACCAATTTGCGGCGTATGTCCCGACGAACGCGCCAGCCGAGCAAGCATTGGCTGTAAACCAATACCTTGTCAATTGGGTCTCGGTTCTCCAGACCCGCGGGTACAGTCTCGCGGCGACCGATCCCCTATGGCGTATCCAGGCACTGACGAACGCAGACGCGAATGGCACTGCGCTCATCGCATGGGCGGGCACGGGACGGATTTTCGATTATAGAGACAGTCAACGAGGGGAACCGTAGTTCCCACATGGCTTGGGTATGGCGCGTTTTCTGATTGAACGGTTGGGATGGGCGCGCGGGTCGGTTCCGCGCGCGGCGGTCGAACCGCTGGAACGCGCGGTTCTCGAATCCGCGCGTGGTGGGCGCGGGCGTCTGTTGCTCGCCGAGTTGCTCCCCGACGGGGTAGACCCGACGGACTATACGGTGGTGTTGCTTGCGGAGCATCGACCGTGGCGCGAGGTCATGGCGCAGTGTCCCGAATGTCGGTGGATAACGCTCAAGCCGTTCGGACCCGACCATCCCGAATATCGTCGCGTGTTGGTGCGTCCGACCAAGCACGGGTTCCGTGTGGTCTGGGCTGGCGACAAAGGTCTGTTCCATCTTCGGTTGGAGCGTTCCGCGTCGGGTGCGCGTCGCGCCCCGCGTTCGGTGTCGCCCGAAGCGTTGGCGCGTGCGCGTCAGCGGCGCACGCGCCAATACGAAGCGCATCTCAAGCAGTTTTATGGCGCGGTCGCGGACTTGCTCGGCGTCCCGCATGATGACATCGCGCGTCTTGACCCGCTCAAGATGCGCAAAGCGTTGCGTCGCGCGATGCGTTCCCCGCGCGGGTCGTCGTCGGAGTCGGCGGAGTCGGCGACGGCGAGCGTGTCCGATACGGACGCGATGACCGATGCGCAGGCGAAGGCGTTGGACGCGCTGCAGAGGATGGTCGCGCCCGACGAGAAGTTCGATCTGGCGAAGACGGAATCGCGGTCGCGGGTTGCCCGTTCCATCCATCGGGACGCGCTGGCGAAGACCGTGTTCCGCAACGAACTTCGGATTACGGGCGACGAACTTCAACTGGACGCCGATTTACCCCAGTCATTGCGCGACCGATTAGCGACGATGACGCCCGAACAGGCGGCGCATCTGGGCATGTTGCTGGACGCGCACGAGCGCGAACGGCGACGGTTCAACGCCGAGATTCGCGCCGAAGTCGAATCCCGTGCGGACGATGTGTTGGCGACCGCCGACTGGCACGAAGTCGCTTCCGAGAAGGAGCTAGAGAAAATCTATCAGCAGGAACTCCGTGCGCATGAGGACGCGCAGACCGCGCGGCGGGCGATTGGTCTATGGCGCGCGGTCGATATGTCGGAGGGGCGCGGAGGCGCACGGCACTATCTGCGCGGCGCGCTCGCCACAGCGCAATCGATGGCGTCAGAATGGCTCGGCGAGACCAGTGTGCCCGCCCAGCTGGTGCATACGCTCGGCGTCGAAGGCGCGGCGCACTGGCTCTACAAGCAGATGGCGCAGCGGATGAGCAAAGGCGAGCTGGAACACGCCATGCGCACGATAGAAGACCGATTCAAAGCGCGCAACGACGAGGTGCTTCAAGACGCGGAGATGATACTCCATCGTGGGGATGTCATCCGGGAACAGATTTATGCGATGGCGACGGGCGACGAGTCGTTTCTGACTGCGCCGCTCGCGCGGCGGTTGCTCCAACGCGAGATTGCCACACAGCGTCGGCTCATCAACGGGATGGCGGGCGAGTTGGCGTTCCAAGCCGCGCTGTTGGATGCGCATCGGCGCGGGGTGGCGGACCGCCCGATACGGGTCGTCGCCGCGCACGATGACGCCGACGAAGCGTTGCACCACATGCAACTGCACGGATTGACCCCCGAAGACGATTTCAAGTTAGTCGAGACGCGGGACGGGAAACTCCGCGCGGAACTCACGGCGTCGGGCGAACAGAAGTTGACCGAGCGCGGACGCGCCTTGCAACGGCGGCGGGAGCGAGTGCCCCACGCGACGCTCGATGAATCGTGGCGTCCGAAAGGGTTGAACCCCAGTGTGCGACTCACGCCGACGCAACGCGCCGCCATCGGGCACAATCTCACCAATCGCCGAAGTATCTGGAACTTACCGACGGGCACGGGTAAATCGCTCGCGGCAATCGCACTTGCGAAAGAACTGCTGGACCGCGGTGCAATCCAGAAAGCCGTTCTCATCGTGCCCGCGGGACTGCGCGAGAACATGCTCGCGGAAGCCCGCAAATATTTCCACGATACCGATTTGCGTGTCGGGGTCGCCGGCGCGATTAGCGACGCCGCCGCGGCGCGACACAACGCGCGATACGGCACGGGCGAGCAACGCGCCGCGATCATCGCCGACCCCGACTTGGATGTCGTTATCGTCGGGATGGAAACTTTCGTGCTGGACGGCGGACGCGACGCGCAAGCCCTCCAACACGAACTGGAACGCACCAACGGGAAGATGCTCATCGTCGTCGATGAAGCCCACAAAGTCTTCTCGCCCGGCGCACAGCAATCGAAGCGCACGAAACGGCTCCTTGAACTCGCCAAACAGTTCAACGAGAACACGCATGTCGTCGCGATGACGGGCACACCGATTCGCACTGCCGCGAGCAATCTCTACGGGGTCGCACAGTTCGTCTCCGGGTCGGACGACATCAGCGAACAGAACATCTACTCGCGCGAGTTTCTTTCGCTCTACCACGACGCGGTGGAGAACCCGACTGCGCCGATGAAGGCGCAGCATGACGCCGCGCTCCAAGAACACATCCGCCCGTTCCTTGTGCGGGGCGACCCGCCGCCCGTCGAAGCACGATTGGAACAAGTGCCCCAACGGTATCGGCTCAGCCCGTACCAGCAACGCGCCTTTGAGCAACTCTATCGGGAATATGACGCGATGGGCGCGGACGAAAAGAAACGGACGGCAATCGCGATGCGCGCCTATACCACGATTGCCAACGCGCCCATAGAACATAACCCCGCGCTCCAAGCGTTGCACAGCATCGTCGATAGACACACACAGAACGGGATGAACGCCGTGACGGTCTTCTGCAACTACATTTCGGAAATGAACCATGTCATCCAGTCGTTCCGTCCGGGCGAAGCGATTGGCTATCATGGCGGTCTGAGTTACAACGACCGTGCGGCGGTACGGCGCGCCGTGAACGAACGCGCGATTCTGCCCGGCGTGCGTGTCCGTGTGACTTTAGACGACGGGACGCAAGCGGAGGGCGTGTGTCAAGCGTGGGACGGGCGCACGGGTCAACTCGTCACGGATGACGGGCGCACCGTCGCGTTCACCGCGGACAATGCGCCTGAGAGCATGCTCCGCGCACTTGTCGCGACCAGCGCGGGCGCGACGGGACTGGAATTCAAAGACGGGTCTGATACCGTCGTCCACTACGGCATGCCCATCAACGAAGCGGAACGGCAACAGCGGGTCGGGCGCGTCTATCGGATGGGGCAACGCTCGTCGCATGTGACCGAGTACGATTTGCGTTATGAAATCCCGCAATCGTGGGAACGGCTACTCCGACTCGCGCTCCAGCGAACCGCGATGGACGCGATTGACGAGCCCGACCCCGCCGTCGTGCGCGAGACGCTCGGACGCGCGCGCCCGTACACCGCCGCGTGACGGCACGAACACCAGCAGATACTCGCGGTTCATCCCGTCGGTCGCGCGTCCCGTTTCGGGATTGCGCGGCGCACGAGTCGCCCGCCGCTGAATCGTGTCTTCGAGATACGCATCGATTGACCACTCGCCGTTGGCGGTCAGATGTTCCATCAGAATCGTGTCCATCGGCACGCGCACGCCCCGCGCGGTCGGACGCCCCACAAAGAGTCCGAACGCGCGTTCGGGGCGTATCCCATCGACGATTCGCGCGAGTGCCCACCAGTAGGCGTCGTAGCGGGCGCGCGTGGTCGGATGGGCAATCTCCGCCCGCACGCGCTCGTAAGTCGCCGAACGCACGGGATACGGTTCCACAGTGCGGTACGGGATCTCCAACCGCGCACATTCGCGAATCGTCGCTTCGGGGACGCCGAGCCAGAGCAGTTCGAGTTTGACACTCCGCAGATACTCCCGCGCGTGGAAATACGGGGGCGAAGTCAAACACACGGCGCAATCGGGGTAGACGCCCGATACGGCGTCGACGCCGACAACCACTTCGGGGGCGACATCGGTGGGCGTCTCCGCGCGGTACGCCCCAATCGCATCGACGGTCTTGAGCAGCGCATGTCGGAGATCGCTCCAGAAGAACCCGCGCCGCGTGCGCGCCATCGCGGTCTCCATTGCCCGCTTTGAGCGATGCAACTTGTACGACGGGGCGTCTTTGAACGAGTAGCGTACCGTGTGTGAGACAAACGGCAGCGCGAGCCACGCGCGTTCCCAGACGCTCGCGTGATGATGATAGTAGCCCCACATCTGACGCAGCATGCGGTGTGCGCCCGATGGATGCCAGAACGCGAGCCACGCGCTCCCGCACGGCGACCATTCCGTCGGACACATCGCTATCGCCGCCATGACCCGTTCCACATCACGCGCCGTCGGCAACGGAACCGAATCGAACACCGCGCGCACCGCGACGGCAGTCATCGGGTTGATGTCCCAGAGCGTCGCGGGCATCCCGCGCTGCGCCGCGACATACCCGACTGTGCCATAACCCGCGAACGGGTCGAACACACGACCGCCCGACACACCCCAACGCGACAGGAACCATTCGACCACTTCGGGTATCATCCGAGACGGGTATCGGAAGAGACCGAACAGACCGTACACGCGCGAACGGGAACGAGACCCATCACGAAACACGAAGGGAACAGCATCCATTGACATAGATTGTACCGCCGTCGTAATTAAACGCGGAGACGAACCATGAGAATTCGGATTGTTCGGCTATCTGAAACGAACGACCCTGGCGTATTGAACAACCCGTTGGGCTGGGCGATTGTCCAATTCACGCAGCGCACGCGCGGGGGCGGCACGACGCAAAAGCTCGCGTGGGTGAAAATGCGATACAACCGATTCTTGCAAGGGCGACGCGGCGCACTCGCACGACCCTCCGGCGTCACCTATCTGGTGTGGCAACCGAACAAAAGCGAGAAACTCGTGGGGAACGCATCTGAATTCTGGCAAGGTGTTCCGACAGACCAAGATGT
>Ga0308411_10001779_pt1 | contig 14709 bp, 14 predicted proteins | sample HotsprottomLayer_2_FD_203530 | JGI IMG/M metagenome (GOLD analysis project Ga0308411, IMG submission 203530) | Hot spring phototrophic mat microbial communities from Octopus Spring, Yellowstone National Park, Wyoming, United States -... | ecosystem: Environmental > Aquatic > Thermal springs >...
CGCGCATGGCCCTGCAGGCGCGCTGGGCGCGCTTCGCCGATGGGGCGGACGAGGTGCACCAGTGGCGCATCGCGCAGCGCACGATCGAGGCCTACAAGCGCGACGGCTCGACGAAAACCGCGACCGGCAACCTCCCGCTCTAGGCGCGCCGGATCGGTGCGTCGCGTGAGCTGTGGCGGTCGGCTACGCTGCCGCTGTGCACGAGCACGACGTGGTCATCGTCGGAGCGGGGATCGCCGGCGTCTCCCTGGCGTACTTCCTCGCGGAAGCCGGGGTGACGGACGTGGTGCTGCTGGAGCGGGAGGATCGGCTGGCCGTGCACGCGTCGGGGCGCAGCGCCGCTACGCTGTCGCGGCTCGACGCCAATCCGACGCTGTGTCGCCTGAAGGTGCTCGGGGCTCCCTTTCTGGCCGCGCCGCCCGCGGGCTTCGCCGAGCATCGACTGCTCGATTCCATCGGGGTCATGGCCGTGTTCGGACCCGCCACCTGGCCTGCGGTGCGCGAGACCGTGCCGGCGCTGGCGACGATCGGCCTCGAAGTGCGCGTGCTCGACCCGGACGAGGCGATTGCGCGCGTGCCTGTGCTCGAGCGGACCGCCGTGGCGGGCGCGCTCGAGGTGCCCGGCGACGGCCGCATCGATGTGCACGAGCTGCTCTCGAGCTACCTGCGTCACGCGCGACGGCGCGGTGTCGCGTGCCGCTTCGGCGTCGAGGCGACCCGGCTCGTGGTCCAGGACCGGCGATGTCGCGGGGTCGAGACGCCAGCCGGCGAGCTCCGCGCCCGCCTGGTCGTCGACGCGGGCGGGGCGTGGGCCGGCGCGCTCGGCCGAGCAGCCGGGGCGACGCCGATTCCGCTGCAACCCAAGCGGCGCACGCTGGTCGTCTTCGATGCGCCGTCGGATCTGCCCGTGGCGGACTGGCCGCTCGTGCACTGCGACGAGCAGCAGCTGTACTTCCTGCCCGAAGGCGCCGGCGTGATGCTGAGCCCGATGGACGAGGTCGACATGGCGCCGTGCGATCCCCGACCGAGCGACGAGACGATCGCGGCGGCCTTCGAACGGCTGCGTCAGGTGGCGCCGCGTCTGATCCCGCGGACCGTGCGCCGCCGCTGGGCGGGACTCCGGACTTTTGCCCCCGATCGGGTGCTCGTGGTGGGCGAGGATCCCCAACTGCCGGGCTTCTTCTGGCTGGCTGGGCAGGGGGGATGCGGTATCGAGACGAGCCCCATCGTCGGCCAGGTGGCCGCCGATCTCATCGTGCGGGGCTGGACGGAGCGGTTCGACGCAGCGCTGCTTTCGCCAGCACGCTTCGCCGCTTCCTGACGGCGCGCGGCGCCGGCCGAGACTCGACCTGCACGGCGCGGCGTACGGCATCCGGCTCGAGTTGCAAGTGCGCGCACACGGCTTCGAAGGCGAAGGGCCAGGCATCGTCGGTCGAGCGAAACCACTCTTCGACGCTGCCCAGGCCCCTCGCCGAGGCGTGACCGTCGACGGCCGCGCGCCGCGTGAGTGCGAGATCGTGCAGCGCCTGGAGAAGCACGGCTCTCGCCAACGAGCGAGCCGGCGTGGAAGGCACGGGCGGTGGGAGCACTTCTGGGACGTCGCTGTCTCCGAGGAGCGGATGCGCATCGTCGAAGGACGAGACCCGCCGAGGACGCACCTTACGAACTGAGCGCAGCTCGGAATGCCACAGCACGCGTCGCCGTATACCACCGCCATGTCGCGTCCCTGTGACGCGACGGTGACGGTCTCGGCGCGGGCGGCGGGGCCGCCGGGCCCTGCATTGCCTCGCACGGTGCGCTACTCTCCTGGCGCGATGACGGCGACCGTGGTCTCCCGGCGAAGCGTATTGCGTGGCCTGGCGCTTGCGGGCGGTGGAGTGCTTCTGACGGGCTCGTTCGAGCGTCTCTGGGCGGAGCGCAAGGCAGCCACCGCTCCGGGCTACGGTCCGTTGGGCCCCGTGCTCGATCGGACGACGGGCTTGCCCTTGCTGCGCCTTCCGCCGGGCTTTTCCTATGCCTCGTTCGGCTGGGTCGGCGATCCCCTAGCCAACGGTGGCAGAACGCCCGGCTTCCACGATGGGATGGCCGTCGTGAAGAGCAGCCCCGAGCAGGTGTGGCTCGTCCGCAACCACGAGGTGCGGGGACGGGGCGCCACGATCGGCCCCGCGGCGCTCACCTACGACCCGGCGGCGCCCGGAGGAACCACCACGCTGGTCGTCGACGTGCGGACGGGGACGCTGCGGGAAGCGCGCCTGAGCCTGGCGGGGACGAGCACGAACTGCGCTGGTGGGCCGACGCCCTGGCACTCGTGGCTATCGTGTGAGGAAACGGTCGAAGACTTCGATCGTCCGCATGGCTTCGTGTTCGAGGTGCCGGCCGACGGTGCGGCACGTCCCGAACCCCTGGAGGCGCTGGGGCGTTTCGTGCACGAGGCCGTCGCCATCGATCCCGCGACGGGCATCGTCTACCAGACCGAGGATCGCACGACGGCGGGGTTCTATCGCTTCGTGCCGGCGAAGCCCGGGGATCTCCGGGCGGGCGGCCGGCTACAGATGCTCGCCGTCCGCGACCAGCCCGAGGCCGATCTCCGTGGCGGCCAGCCGGCCGGAACGCGTCATGCGGTCCGCTGGGTGGACATCGACGATCCGTTGCGCCCGCATGCGCCGGGGACGACGGACACGCTCGGTGTGTTTTCGCAGGGGCGGCAGCGTGGCGGTGCCGTGTTCGCGCGCCTCGAAGGGTGCTGGTGGGAGCGGGATCGCGTGTGGTTCACGGCGACGAGCGGTGGCGCTGTGCGTGCGGGCCAGATCTGGGCCTACCACCCCAAGCGAGACGAGCTGCGCCTCGTCTACGAATCGCCCGGTGTCGAGACCATGGACATGCCCGACAATGTTACCTCCGGCCCCCGCGGGACGCTCGTCGTCTGCGAGGACGGCACGCGCCCGATGCAGCGACTTCTCGGACTGACCCCCGCAGGCGAGGTCTTCGTGCTCGCCGAAAACGCCATGGTGCTCGAGGGGAGCCCCAACGGTCTCCGCGGCGATTTCCGCCGCAGCGAATGGGCGGGGGCCGTCTTTCACGATCGCTGGCTCTTCGTGAACCTACTGTTTCCCGGGGTGACCTTCGCGATCACGGGGCCTTGGGAGCGCGGGCCCGCCTGACCGCTCACGAACGCACGGAGGCCGTGCGTTCGTGGCTGCGTCAGGGACGAAACCGCACTCGGGGACCGAGGGTCGCGAAGTCTCGATACCCGAGGAAGAGCAATGGCTCGCCTGTCGCTGGGCGCTTGCCTCGGTGGATGGCGACGACCTCGCCGATAAACGGCACGTGATCGCCCGGCGGCTCGGTGATCTCGGTCACCGTGCGAAGCTCGAAGATGGGTGCGGCCTCTGCGACGATGCGCGTCCGTGCCAGGACGCGCGCCGGCTCGAGCCGAAAGCCGAGCCGTTCGGCCTTGCGGGTCCGTCGGCCCGACAGATAGCCAGCTCGCACGACCCGTTCGCGCTCCGCGAAAGGCAGAAAGTGCAGCGCAGCCTCGCCGAGCTCGCGGAGCAGCTCGAGGCTGTAGTTGCGGCGGTCCATTGCCAGCAGAAAGCGGAACGGCTCCTTCGAGACCGGCGTCCACCAGGCGATCGGCATGAAGTTGTCACCGACCGTGAGGAGCCCGAGATGCATCGGGTAGAAGCCGCTGTAGTACATCACGGCTCGCGCCGTCAGTCCGCGACCCAGCGGCCTGCGAGCCGGATCTTCAGGCGCGCCGTGCGCCGACGGCCGTTCACGGTCCCAGTCGTGACGAAACGCAAGCGCAGGGTCGCTCGCGTGTCCCGCCGAGTGATCACGAGGAGTGCCTGTCGTTTCGCGGTCGTTACATTCAGGACCGCCATCGCGCCGCACAGCTCGGCCATGTCCCTGGCCTGCATCTGGCGGAATGCGTCGAAGGAGGGCGCGTCGAAGTCCAGCTCGAGCCGTCGTTTGCGCGGGTCGAGCGGGGTCCAGGGTCCGGAGAGCTCGCCGCCGACGTCCGGTAGCGCGCTCCAGGTGCCGTCGCTGCGTACCCGCACGGGAAGCGAGGGGCTCAGCTGGTCGCGCCCGCAGCCGCGCACCGCCACGAGCCCCTTGCCGGTCAGCAAGCCGCTCCCCGCCGGCTGGGCTGCCGCTCGACCGCCCGACAGCGAGCAGGCAACGAAGAAAAGCGCGGCTACGAGCGCTGCGGGTGTCGACGTTTTTCGCATCATGCCGAGGGGGGGAGTCGAACCCCCATGCCCGCGAGGGCAACGGATTTTGAGTCCGCCGCGTCTGCCAGTTTCGCCACCCCGGCCCGTATCGAGCCGATCTATCGGATGGGTTCTCTCTCGTCCAGCTGGGACAGCTCAGGCAGTCGCCCGCCGCCGGAACGGGCCGATGACCTCGTAGGTGATGCCCTGGCCGCCGCCGCGCTGCGAGTTGAAGTAGAGCCGGTTGCCTGGGGCGAAGGCAGGGCCCGTCAGCTCCGAGCCGTCCTGCCCGGTCACGCGCAGCAGCGGCGAGACGATGCCTCCCGGGCTCAACAGAACGAGCTCGAGGTTGTCGCCATCTTCGGCAACGACCAGATCGCCAGAGCGGGCGATGGCGACATTGTCGACACCGCCGAGCGTCCGTGCCGGATCGAGCGCGCGGTCGTAGAACACCCGGAGCCGGGCTCGCTGGACGTCGTAATCCCAGACGCGATTGTCTCCCTTGGTCGTGAAATACACGTGCCCGCGCCGGGAGGCGATCCCTTCGCCCCCGCGAAAGGCGGTGCTCTCGGGCACCTGGAGGCGCGTGGGATTGGCGTTCACGTCAGCGGGATTGGGCTCGGGAACTGGCCGCCAGGCAACCGATCCGTCCGCGGCGACCACGGCGACCTCGAGCACGCCGCCGGCGCCGAGCTGTCGCCAGACCCGGGGCGTGAAGCGGTAGAAGCGGCCGTCGGGGACGTCTTCGGTGAGGTACAGACAGCGACGGCGGCGATCGACCGCCACGGCCTCGTGCTGGAAGGTGCCGAGCGCGTCGTGGACGACGGCCGGTCGAATCCCGAGCGGATCGCACTCCCACACCCGCCCAGTGGGGTGCTCCTCGCAGGAAAGCCACGTCCCCCAGGGCGTGGCGCCGCCGGCGCAGTTGAGGGCTGTCCCGGTGCAGATGGCGTACGCGTCGACGAGGCGGCCGTTGGGATCGAAGCGCAGCGCACTGACCCCGCCACCAGCGGGCGGAAACCATTCGCTGTTGACGGCATAGACCCAGCCGCCATCGCGACGCTTGAATACCGCACCGCCATCGGGAAACACGGGCCAGACGTAGCCGCGAGGCCCGAGGGCCTCGCCCGCGCGGGCGACGACTCGCGAGCGAAACCCGGCGGGCAGCATGATGCCGTTCGCGTCGGGAGCCAGCAGGGGCCCGTAGGGTCCCGGCCCGGTTTGCGCAGGGATCCCCGCCAGGGCGCGGCGCCAGCCCGAGCTTCCGGTCATGACCCCGAGCACCAGCCCAAGGCTCGCCCGACGAAGGAAATCTCGACGATTCATCGGCCAGGATCTCCTCAGTGATCGCAGAGCTCGAGCACCCGCTCGGCAGGCCGGGCGAGCACCGCCCGGGTGCCGCGCATCACGACCGGCCGCTCCATCAGCTCGGGATGCTCGAGCAGTAGGCCCACGACCGCTTCCCGGGTCGTGTACGCTGCGGGGTCGAGGCCGAGCTCCTTGAAGCGTTTGTCCTTGCGGACGAGATCGCCGGGCGGCCCCGCGAGCAGCGCAAGGATCCGCGACAGCGTCGCGCGATCGGGCGGATGCCTCAGATACTCGATGACCTCGGGTTCGATGCCGCGCTCGCGCAGGAGGGCGAGCGCACCACGCGACTTGCCGCAGGCGCGGTTGTGGAAGATCGTCCACTCGGCCATGCTTTCTGCTGCCTAGCGAGGAACGCCGGCGATCGCCAGCGCCCGGCCTCGATTCGCCTGCCGCTCGAGTTCCTGGAGCTGGAAGACATCGCGCAAGGGCCCGAACGGGGCTCCGTCGGTCTCGAAAATCGCACCTACGCCCGCAAACGCGGAGCGTGAAGCTTCAGCCGCCTCGCAGGCGCGCTGAAGCCGCTCGTCGAAACACGCCATGACGACGTCGCCGCCCGCTCCTGCGATCTCGCACGCGGCGGCGAGGTGTACGGCATCGTAGCCCCGCAGGCCACACCGTTCGGCAAGCAGACCCGCGCGACGCACGAGCGACTCGGTGACCTCGACGAGCGCGAAGGCTGCCCAGTCGGCGTCGAGCAGGTCGACGACACATCGCAAGCCCCGCGCGTCGAAGCCTCCTTCCCGGCGCTTGCGCGCGAAGGCAGCACGGGCCTCGACGTAGGCGATGCGAGCGGTCGCGCAGCGGGCCGTCTCTTCGAGCAGCTCGAGCACTGCGTCCCGCCCTGGCTCGTCCACGTACAACTTCACGAGGGCGCTCGTGTCGAGGTACAGAATCACCGGCGATCTTCGACGACGAGATCGGAAACGAGACGCCCCTTGCGCTTGGGCCGGACAGCCGGGCGCTGACCGGGTTTGCCGGTTCCCCGTTGCAGCACGCCTTGCCCGGCAAGCCGTTCCAACACCTCGTCCTCGCGCTGGTGCTCGACGGGCACCAGCCGGGCCACGGGGCGCCGCTTGCGGTCGCTGATGGTCACGACCTCCCCGCGAGCGACGGCCCGGAGGTGGGCGCTCAGCTGGGCTCGCAGGGCCCGCGTGCCCACGGGTGTACGCGAACTTTTCATGTGTACACAGTAGTCGCCTCGTCGTGACCACGTCAATCTGCGAAGTGCAATCTCGTGCCAGCACTGTGCTCGGACTCGACCCTCAGCGCCGCCAGGACGCGGGAGTCGTCTCGAACCGCGGGATCGGGGGACGCCCCGGGCAGCCAGTGCGCGATGGCAACCGGGCACGCGTCATGGGCGGCACCGAGCCGCCCGCGAACCTGAAAGAAGAATGCGTGGTGGTTCGACCGGGCTCGCAAGGTGCTCGTGCGCTCGGAGAAGAAAGTCATGAACTACCTCGGCCTTGCCCACCTCGCTCCCGTCCGACTCGTCTGCCGCGCACGCCTCTCGTCGAGTTGGCGGATCCGTTGCAAACGCTCGGCCACGCCCCACTCGGTCACCCAGCGCTCGACGTGCGTTCAGTCGACGTTCGCGATGGCCATCAGGCTCAGGACGTCGATGCGGTCTTCGGGCCGATCGGCGATCCCGCTTGCCAGGCTCAAGGCGCGCCGGAGAACCCCGCGGGTCAACACGCTCGGGACCGCCGCCGCGTCGAAGATCCGTGCGAGGATCGCCACCGGCGTGTCGTCTACGACGCCGGGTCAGCCTTCGTGGAGTCCAAGCGCCCGCGCGCGGCCGTAGAACGGCGAGGGATCGTCGCGGCGTCCGCTCGATTGGCTGCCGGGCGAAGCGAGAGGAACAACATCCAGCTGCGACGCAGCCGTTCCTCGAGGGGCAAGGCCAGGTGGCGATCGCGGGCTTCCTCGTGACTGGCCGCCTCGATGTCGCCAAGGCGCCGCATGCGTTGCCGCTCGCGCTCCGAGACCGGCATGCTGGCAGTCCACCGCCCCTGGCGCGGGACGTACACTCGAGGACGGGGACCCCGCCAGGTCGGAGTACGTGCAGGCGCCGCGCCGGCGCGATCAGGGCAGCTGATCGGCGTCCTCGACCAGGTAGCCGCGTCCCGACATGCAGGCGACGAAGCTCCGAGCCCAGGCCTCGCTCGAGGTCGCCTGGGCCGACGCCGTCGACTGGCAGTCGGCCTTGTCTCGATCCTGCTGTGCCTGGCTCTGGCGCCGCTGGGCGGTGATGCGCAGGGCGTGCGGTGCGGTCGGCGCGGGGGCCGGTGGCGGCGAGGTGGCACAGGCGACGAGCAGCGCCGCCAACGAAGAAACAGCAATCCTTCGGGCCCCGGCGTGCGGTATCGCTGTCGTCACTGCCTCTTCCCCTGCCGCTTTCGCGGCTGCTGAGGAGCCTTCCCCTCGCGTCGCTTGCCCTGGCCTGCCCGGCTGCCCTCGCGCTGCCGCTGCGGCTGGCGCTGCATGCGTTGTTGTTGCTGGCGCTCGCGCTGCTGCTGGCGTTGCATCTGTTGCTGCTGGCGCCGCTCCCGCTGGCGCTCCTGCCGCTGTTGGTGTTGGCCCTGGCGCCGCTCCTGTTGGCGTTCCTGCTTGAGTTGTCTCTGCTCCTGCCGGCGTTCGTGCCGGGGCCGCGAGGTCGGGGGAGGCAGGGGACGCGCGGGACGCGTGCTCACCTGCGCATGCTCGAGCCGCCCTGGCCGGGGGCGTTCGCGCTTCGGGGCGCGATAGGGGCGCTCGCGGGGGCGCCATTCGGAGCGCGGTGGCCGTCGTCCTCGGGCAAAATAGTAATTATCATAGCGGTGAATCCTGCGTCCGCCATGGTGGTAGTGGTGGACTTCCCGCACGTCGTCATCGTCGTCGAAGATCGAGTACAGCGCCCAGGCACCGAGGGCGCCGACCACGGCACCGCCGCCGAAGGCGAGCCATGGATTGATGCCTGGTTGCTGCGCCGGCTGCGGCTGCGTGACGACAGCGGGATCGTAGGAGGGGACGTAGACGATATCGGGCCGCGCAGGCTCGATGCGGACCGGGCCATCTGGCCGGGCCTGCGACACCTTTTGATACTGATTCGACTCGAGATTCCCCGCCTTGCGGACGAGCTGGCGATACTCCTGGATCGCATCCAGTACGTCGCCTTGCTGGAACGTGACCGCCTGTCCCATCTCATCCATCCAGTCGGGATGGGCGTCGAGCCAGCGCAGGACGTCGGGGAACTGCAAGAGCCCGAGGACGCTGCCGTCCCAGTCGCGGTCGTTCGGAATCCGCTCGACGGTGCCACCCGGTCCGACCAGACGGGCCGCCTCGCGCACCTGCTCCGGGTAGGTTGTCGCGGGTAACAGCGAGGCGAGAACGACATCGGGATAGAGGGCGACCGGGGCGACGAGCTCGCGCAGGGCCTGCCGGTCGAGCTGCTCGGGGGGCTGTGAGCCGAGCGTCGGCGGCGGCGTCGGCGGCGGGGGAGGAAGGGTGGTCGGTGGCGGAGGTGCGGTCGTCTCGGGAACCGAGGTGACGGTGGTGGGCTCGGGCTCCTCGGTCGACGGACCGCAGGCGACAAGGCTGGTCGAAAAGGTGAGGAGGACTGTCCAGGCAACCATTCGATACCATGTGGGGCCGTGCATGGTAGGGCTCCCGTCAATCGATGGCGAAGGCGGCGGGGGGCGCGAGGGGGCGGCCTACGCGTGCCTCGAGTTCCAACAGCGCGGCTTTCAGCGGGCGTCCCGCGCCCAGCGAGAAACCACCGAGACGGCCGTCGCTGCGCAGGACGCGATGGCACGGAATGAGAAGGGGGATGGGGTTGCGCGCGAGCGCCGTCCCCACGGTGCGGACCGCTCGTGGCGCGCCGATGCGAGCGGCCACCCAGGCGTAGGAACGGGTTGCCCCGCAGGGAATGGCCGCGGTGGCGATCAGCACGCGCTGCTGGAAGGGAGGTAGGCCCGAGAGGTCGATGGGGACCGTGAAGGCGACTCGGCGGCCCTCGAGGTACTCGGCGATCTCGATGCGGGCCCGATCGATCACCTGGCGGGCAGACGTGTCGGAAGGCCGATGTTGCGGTCCGGTGCGGATAGCCGTTACGCCGCGCGGCGTGGCATCGATGACCAGCTCGTCGAGGAGCCGCTCGAGGGAACGCGCCAAGGCCCCCGTGTAGCGCAACGGCGACCTAGCGTCGAGAACCGTAGCGGCGAGCGATTGCCTGTCCGTAGAGCCGCCCGAGGGTGTCGGCAAGGGGCTGGTTGAGATTGTCGTCGATGTCCACGATGCCGATCAGCTGGTTCTCGCCGTCGAAGCGACCCTCGAGCGGCTGGTCCTGCCACTGGAACCAGGAGTCGCCGACGACGAAGGGCATGGCGAGGATCGCGTCCAGGTAGGCCGCAGCGGCTCCCGCACGCGAGCTCGCGTCCGGGCGCTCGGGGAGGAAGGGTGGATGGCTCGACACGCCAGGGCGTGCCTGCCGGTAGAACCACTCGCTGATCCACAGCGGCTTGCGAGTGGTCTCGGCGAGCTGGTGGAGCCGCTCGAAGGGGTCGAAGCCGAGCAGGCCGAGCTGCGCCATTCGCGCGCGCTGGGTAGGCGAGAGAATGGCGTCCGCCACGGCACGCACGTCGTAGTTGTTCACCGACAGGACGTCGACGTGCCGGGCGATGGCGCGCAACAGCGGGCGCGCATAGGGCGCAACGACGAGCCGGGGTCCGAGGTTCAGCATCGCGGGCTCGATCTCGTCGAGGGCCCGGTCGGCGAGGCGCGCGCTCCGGCCGGCCACGAGCGCCTCGAAGGCCATCCGGTCGGCAAAGCGTCGGGCCGGTTCGCCGAGCACGCACAGGTCGTCCGTCCACCCGGGGGTCGGAGGACAGTGACCCAGCGCCACGAGCTGCTGGATTTCCGACCACGCGCGCAGGGCCGTTCCCCAGGTCGCGTTGAAGCGGCGGAGCGAGCCACGGTAGCGTCGCTCGAAGAAGGACTGCAGCGCGCGCTTGCCTGCCGCATCGGCCGGCTGCGACAGGTAGACGTCGAGGTGGCTGCCGCCAGCGAACAACGCTGGAGCGAGCTCGTACTCGTTGTCGACGAACACGCCGATGCACCACGGGTCGCGCGCACAGCGCATCACGAGCGGCTGGCTGCGCACGTACGCGAGGACCCGGGCTGGGGCATCGGCGACGAACACGTCCCGGCGAGGCCGCAGGCTCGACGGCGCGGTCGGGACCTCGGGCAGCACGGCGGTGACGTGGATGTTCACCGTGTACGCCAGCCGGCCGGCGAAGCGTTCCACATCCGGGAGACTCACCCAGCCGCCGATGGTGCGCATGCCGAGCCGGCACAGTCGGGCGAAGGTCGCGTCGGCCCAGGCCGCCTCGTTCCCGTAGCGGGCGATGATGGCGTTGTGGTACGGGGCGGACGTGGTATCGCGCACGTAATCGCCGGTCGGCTCGATCCCCGTGGCGCCGCTCGCATAGAATACGTGGCCGAGCGGCGAGAACAGCGCGAATCCTCGCCCGACCTTCCGGAGCGTGAAGCGCCCTGTGGCGCGGCGGCGAAGCCCCTTCCAGCCGCCGTAGCGGTCGAAGCCGTGGCCGAGGACCGGAGGCGAACTGCATGGGTCCTCGGAGACTGCGGCCGATCGCCCCCGCGCGAGCGTGCCGTCGGCACGGGCGCTCGCCGCGGGGAGCGCGGCACCGCTCCAGAGCACGAGCGCAGCGACCGGCAGCGCGAGCCAGCTCCGTCGCGACCCTGTGGCGGGCGGCGTCGCCCGCAGGCATGATGGCGTTGGCGATTCGTGCAGCAGCGATGAGCTCGGCACTGGCCTTCTCACCCGGCTACCTGCGGCTCCTTGCGAGCGGGGAGCTTGCCACACGCGTGCGCGAGGCCGAAAGGCGCCTCGCCGACTGCACCCTCTGTCCGCGCGACTGCCATGTCGATCGTCGCCGCACGACGGCGGGCGCGGTGTGTCGCACGGGGGCGCGCGCCGTGGTCGCGAGTTACGGGGCGCACCACGGCGAGGAAGATCCGCTCCGCGGATGGCGGGGTTCGGGCACGATCTTCTTCTCGTGGTGCAACCTGCGCTGCGTCTACTGCCAGAACTGGGACATTTCGCAGAAAGGCGTCGGGCGCGACGTCGAGCCCGAGGAGCTCGCGGGGATGATGCTCGAACTGCAGGCCGCCGGGTGTCACAACATCAATCTCGTCACGCCGAGCCACGTGGTAGCCCAGATCGTTGCGGCGGTCTACGAGGCGGCACGGCACGGGCTGCGGCTGCCGATCGTCTACAACACGGGCGGCTACGATGCGCTGGACGCGCTCGCCCTGCTCGACGGTATCGTCGATATCTACATGCCCGACATGAAGTACGGCGACGCGCTGCTTGCCCGCCGGTATTCCAAAGTGCCGAACTACGTCGAAGTCAACCAGGCGGCCGTCCGCGAGATGCACCGGCAGGTGGGCGATCTCGTCCTCGACGAGGACGGCATCGCACAGCGCGGCCTGCTCGTGCGCCACCTCGTGCTCCCGAACGGGCTGGGAGGGACGGAGGCAGTGCTCGCTTTCCTTGCCGAGCAGATTTCGCCGCGAACCTACCTGAACCTGATGGATCAGTATCGCCCCTGTTATCGCGCCGACGAATATCCGGAGCTCGACCGCCGGGTCACGGCGGCTGAATACGCGGCAGCGCTGGCGGCCGCCGCCGGCCTCGGCCTCACCCGCCTCGACGGTCGGGTGGGTGGCCCACGAGCATACGGCCCCGCGGGCTAGCTCGCCGTGGCAGCCGCGAGACGCGCCGCCGGTCAGTCCGCGTCGCTCAGGAGCGTGCGGTGGACCAGGCCGGCCAGCAGCGCTCCGGCGATCGGGGCCACCCAGAACAGCCACAGCTGCTGGAGGGCCCAGCCGCCGACGAAGAGGGCCTGACTGGTGCTGCGCGCCGGGTTCACCGAAGTATTCGTCACCGGAATGCTGATCAGATGAATGAGGGTCAGCGCGAGGCCGATGGCGAGGCCGGCGAACCCCCCGGGGGCCCGACGCTCGGTGGTGCCGAGGATGACGAGGAGGAACATGAAGGTCATCACGACCTCGGTCAGCAGGCAGGCGGGCAGCGCATACTTGCCGGGCGAGTGTTCTCCGAAGCCATTCGCCGCGAACCCCGAGGCTGCAAGCTCGTATCCGGGCTGCCCGGTGGCGATGAGCGCGAGGACGCCAGCGCCGAGCAGGCCGCCCACTACCTGTGCCGCGATGTACGGGCCGAGCTCACCGGAGGCGAAGCGCCCCCCGGCCCATAGCCCGATCGAGACCGCCGGATTGAAGTGGCCGCCCGAGATCGGTCCGAAGGCATAGGCCCCTGTCACCACGGTGAGCCCGAAGGCGAGCGAGACGCCGAGCAAACCGATCCCGACATCGGGAAAGGCCGCAGCGAGGACAGCGCTCCCGCAGCCCCCGAGCACGAGCCAGAAGGTTCCGAGACACTCGGCCGCAAGCTTCGCTCCCATGGGTGATCACTCCCTTCGTCAGTGAAGAATTGTGTGTGGCTAGCACGGTGTCGCGCTAAGGGAAATGCCTCGATCAGGGGACCTGGGCCTCGGCGGCGCAGGCGACGCCCTCGGCCGCGCACACCTGGTCGGCGTGCGCTGCGAGGATGCGGCGCACTTCCTCGATGGCCAGCGGGTTGTCCTGAGCCGAATGGCCCTGACCTTCGATGATCAGCTCCGACTCCACGCCCGCGAGCCGAGCGCTCTCGAAGGCGACGACACCATCGCTCTGCCCTTCGGCGGGCAGGATGCCGGTGATCGGGATGATCGAGTGCGCGGCCACCTGGGGGGCCACGGGCAGAGCGGCCAGCGCCTCGAGAAAGGGGTTCCCCGGGCTCATCGCGTACAGGGCGCCCATCGCCGGGTGCTTGGGGTCGATCAGCACCGCATCCGGGTTCCCCGAGAGCAGCTCGCTCGTCGCCGCCAGCACGCTACGGGGCAAGCGGGCGAAGCTCGCGATCCATCGCGAGAGCCGCCAGGCGGCGACGTAGCTGCCTCGATGCGGCGTGGCGATGAAGATCACGCGTCGCACGAAGGGGAGCGGCTGGACGAACAGGCTCCGCCGCAGGAGATCCCGTGTCTGGCTGCTGACCCGCAGGCTTTCGAGCGGCCTGCGGCTCACGGTGCGCCAGAGCCGGTCGCCGGAGTCGATCGCTGTCATCCGGGCGAGCAAGCCTCCCTGGCTGTGTCCAATGACGACCAGCTGCCGGAGGGCCGGGTCGTCGCCTGCCGGATCGAGCCGCTCGACCGTCGCAGCCAGGATCTCGCGGAGCTTCATCGCGGAATACGGAATTGGATTGTTCGTCTCGTAGAAGAAAAACCAGTACTGAAAGCGATCCCGCAACGTGGAGCGGTTGCTCAGATCGTTCAGCATGTTCGCCCAGCGTCCGGCGCTCGATGCCGTGCCGTGGACGAAGACCACGGGAATGCGGCCTCGGCGGTAGGGTTCGACGAAGGCCAGCGGCTTGTCGATCTGCTCCTGTCCGAGCAGGTCGCCGATCAAGAACCCGCGAAGCTCCCAGGCCCAGACCCGCGACTCGCGCAGGCCGGCCGCAAGGGCTGCGGTCGGCTCGACCTCCAGGGGTTCGCGGCGGCCGTCGATCTCGACCCAGCGCGTCTCGAAGGCGTTGAACACCTGGAGGGAGGCATGGATCGTTTGCGCGGCGAGCTGGGTCGCGGGCGCCTCGATCTCGAGGAACGCCGTGACCGGGACCGTTGCGGTGACCGCGACGAGATCCTGCCCAGGCCCTTGGGGATCCGGCGCGAAGGATGCCGCCAGCGGAGCGCCGATCCCAGGGCGCCGGTAGCGCATGGCGAGGCCCTTCACCGAGAGCTCCGCCACAGGCACGAAGTGGCGCAACTGGCGCCCTCCCCATGTGAGCTGGTCGGGATTGCCGTCGACGACGAGCTGCTGGCCGAACGGCATCGCGTAAATGCCCGGCTGCAGCTCGACGTATTGGCCGTCACCCGATTCGAAGGCCTTCGCCAGGCCGCGGTTGTACAGGTCGGCCGCGAGGCGGGCGCGGGGATCGAGCTCGTCGAGGCGGCGATGCCCGGGTCCGGGGAACAGGAAGCCGTAGGCGTAGGCGACGGCGCAGAGGTAG
>Ga0308411_10001782_pt1 | contig 14704 bp, 12 predicted proteins | sample HotsprottomLayer_2_FD_203530 | JGI IMG/M metagenome (GOLD analysis project Ga0308411, IMG submission 203530) | Hot spring phototrophic mat microbial communities from Octopus Spring, Yellowstone National Park, Wyoming, United States -... | ecosystem: Environmental > Aquatic > Thermal springs >...
GTGCGGACTCCACCCGCTGACGCCAGGTGGCTCGCTAGCGAGCCGGGAGCGTCAGCGACCGGAGGTGCGGACTCCACCCGCTGACGCCAGGTGGCTCGCTAGCGTCAGGCGACCTCTGAGTCGGTTCATCTCTTTTTCTCTCGGAGTTCTGACCCATGTTGCGTGCATTTTGCCTTGTGGTTCTGCTGCCCCTAAGTGCGGTTGCCGCTGACTGGCCTCAGTGGCGAGGCCCTAATCGAGATGGCGTAGTTGCCACTCCCAAACTACCCGCCCATTGGCCTGAAACGCTCACCCAGTTGTGGCAAGTGACTGTCGGCGAAGGTCACTCTTCTCCCCTAATCGTCGGCAAGCGTGTCTATATCCACACTCGCGCGGACGATGTAGAAGTCGTTCGCTGCCTCGATCTGGCCGACGGTAAGGAGATTTGGAAGCAGACCAATCCGGCTCCTTACGAAATGAATTCGGCCGCCACCGCTCACGGCAAAGGGCCCAAATCCACCCCCGCCTTGGCCGAGGGCAAACTCGTTACCTTCGGCATCTCCGGCATCCTGTCGGCTTTCGATGCCAGTTCGGGCAAACTTCTCTGGCGCAAGGACTTCTCACGCACCTTCCGCAATACGTCGCCTTTGTACGGCACTGCGCTATCTCCGTTGATCGATGGCAATCGCGTCCTGGTTCACGTTGGTGGACACGATGCTGGTGCCCTGTCAGCTTTCAGTCTCGACAAGGGACAGACCCTGTGGACGGCTTCCAAGGATGGCCCCGGCTATTCCTCACCGGTTCTCGTCACACTCGCCGGTCAGAAGCAATATGTGTTACAAACCCAGCGAGCACTTGTCGGAGTTTCGCCCGCCGGACGACTGCTCTGGCAGTTGCCTTACACCACCGAATACGATCAGAACATCGTTACCCCTGTGATCTTCAACGATCTGGTCATTCACTCGGGATACAACCGTCCGTTACAGGCCATCCGCGTGACCGGCAAGGGCACCTGGAACCTGCGATCGGTTTGGGAGAACGAGGAGTTGCCGATGTACATGTCCTCGCCTGTGTTGTCGGGCAAGTATCTCTACGGCATGACCCAGCGTAACGCGGGGCAACTCTTCTGCATCGAGGCCAGCACGGGTAAGGTCGCCTGGAAAAGTCCAGGGCGGCAGGGTGAAAACGTCGCTCTGGTCAAAGCTGGTGAAGTCTTTCTCGCCCTGAACAACGAGGGCCGACTCACTGTGTTCCGCGATAGCAGTACCAAGTTCGACCCTGTGAAAACCTATCGAGTGGCCGACACCCCCACTTGGGCGCATCCGGTCGTCTCGGGCAATGTACTGCTGATCAAGGATCTCGAGAAATTGACAGCTTATCGGCTTGCAGAAGAGTGAAACACTCCCTTATTGCCGAGGATTGAGGAACTCTCCCGCACTTGGCAACAAAGGCGAGAGAGAAGCAGCGCTGTGTGTGCAGCTATTGGGTAGCTCAGCTCTCTGCTAGCGAGGAATGGCCGCTATGCTGCGCGTTCGATGGCGGAATCGGTCAGTCCCAGTCGCTTGCAGGCAGCATCGAAGATGCCGCCGATTAGTTCCTCATGGGTGATTCCGCACAGTCGCGTCAGGATCGACAGATCGCTCCAGCCGGGATTCAGTCCAGGTAGCGGATTGGCCTCGAGGAAGTAGGGGATGCCGTCCCGCAGTCGGAAGTCGATGCGGGCGACATCACGACAGCCCAGAGCTTGATAGACCAGTAGAGCTGCCCTGTGGACGGCTTGCAGATGCTCGACGGGCAACTGGGCCGGGCACTCATAGCGGAGTTTGCCCTCACACTCGCGTTTGAGTTCCAGGCTGTAGACAAACCGCTCGGGGTTCTGCAAGGGAACGACACGCATCACGCCCAAGACACGCGGTGGATCATTGCCCAGCACGCCCACGGTCAGTTCCTCGCCGGCGATGTATTCCTCGGCGAGGAGAGGCTGGCGTTGATCCTGACGAGCAGCCAGAGCGTCGGCCAGTTCGGCGGGCGTTTCCACCACACACTTGCCGCGAATGCCCTTGCTCGATCCCTCCCAGGCGGGCTTGACGATCAGCGGGCAGGGGAGTTCGCTTCGGGAACGTACTGCGTCCAGATCTACGCCCGGCGGAAACAGTTCGGCGCGAGGCACCTGGACACCGTGTGACTGCACCAGTCGTCGGGCACAATCTTTGTCCAGAGCGACGGCTAGCGTCAACGGATCGGAACCGCTATAGGGGATGCCCAGCAGTTCCAGAACCGCAGGCAACCGCGCCTCGCGCGATCGCGACGTGCCGTGTCCCTCGGCGATGTTGAACACGAAGTCCGGCCGCTCTTGCTGCAATCGGCCAAGCAGTTGCGGCCCATCGCCTAGACGAACGACCTGATGCCCACGTTCTTGCAACACTCGAGCGATGGCCTCGACCGTTACCGGAGAATCGAATTCTTCTAGGTAGTCGTCTGGTGCCCCAGGAGGTGGCACGAGATCTCCCTTGAGGTCGAAGGTGATGCCAATTTTCATTCCAGGCTCTCAATCAACGGGATTCCGCTATCCATCGTTGCAGTCAGCGACGCGACGATAGACAGCGGATTACACTTGGCTCAAGATCCACACCCATTGGCTAGCACATCCAACGAAAACCGAGCCGGAACAGCGGATAGTGCCGATAGGTCGCTAGGCCCATTGCTATTGCCGTTGCAGTCGGTGTGTCCGTTGCAGTCGGACTCTTCGGTGATGTGCTGGTTGGTGATGACGTTGAGTTCGCGACGACGAGCCATACGCTCGCTGTTCTCGGGAATCAGCACACTCTGACTGCCCTGCAATAGCGAACTGACGCCGCGTGTTGCGGTTTGCTGGGTAGTGTTAGGGCGATCTTCCGCCTGATAGCGGATGATCAGGCCCTCGTAGTTGCGGAGAACCAGAGCATCAGGGCCGGCACTCAAGACGTAGTTGGGCATGATGGGGATCTTGCCACCGCCATGCGGGCTGTCGATGACGTAGGTAGGCACGCCCAGTCCAGACATGTGGCCACGCAAGCCCTCCATGATCTCCATGCCCTGCCAGACGCTGGTACGAAGATGCCCCGCGCCGATGACCGGATCGCAATGGAAGATGTAGTACGGCCGCACCTTAATGCGCAACAGGGCACGCATTAGTTCCCGCATGGTCTGGAGCGAATCGTTGACCCCGCGCAACAATACGGAGTGATTGTTGACGGGGATGCCGGCCCGCAGTAGGGCGTTGCAGACGCGAGCCGCTTCCGGCGTGACCTCGCGAGGATGATTGAAGTGTGTCTGCACCCACACCTTGCGAGCGGATGCCAGCAAATCGACGAGTGCCGAATCGAACAATCGTTGCGGCAGGGTAACCGGCACACGGGTGCCGACGCGAATCACATCCACATGGTCGATAGCGGCCAGGTTCTCGAGGAAGAACCGCAGTTTGCTGATGGGCAAGGTCAACGGATCGCCGCCGGAGACGATGACATCGCGAATCTCTTCATGATCGCGGATGTACTCGATCATCCGTTCGTCGTTACGGCTGATGGCATCCCAGCCGCCGCGCACCATCGTAGCCCGCTTACGGGTGCAGAAGCGGCAATACATAGTGCAGACGTGGGTGGTGATGAGCAAAGCGCGGTCGGGATAGCGATGCGTCAGACCGGGAACCGGAGAATCCTTGTCCTCTTCCAGAGGGTCTTCCAGTTCGTAGCCGGAGAGATTCTGCTGTTCCAGTGGCGAAGGCACCGCTTGCAGGCGAATCGGGTCAACTGGATCGTCGGGATTGATCAGCGAGAAGTAATAGGGCGGGATCGCCGTCTTGTACTCGGTCTCTAATTGACCGATGGCTTGCAATTCCTCAGCCGTGAAGGGCAGTAGCTCGCGTAGCTGGCGGACGGAGCGGATGGCATTCTGGGATTGCCAACGCCAGTCATTCCACAAGTGATCAGGAACGTCGCGCCAGAGTGGATGGCGGCGCGACTTACCGGGAGGTTCTTCTTCCTCTCCGCTGCTGACGATTCGTGCGAAAGGTCGCTGCGGAAGACCACTACGCTCTTCGGAATCCTTCATCGGCTGTGATGCCTCCAGAAACTGGAAATCGGCCCACTGACGTTCCTGAGCAATCTACCAACGCAGACACGAACCTGTTCTGTTACTCAGAGAACATGACAGCGGATGCTACCTTGAAGTCCAAGAAATACAAGCCCTCTTAGACAAGCTACGATGCCTTTTTGGCGGAATTCGGAAGATTGTAACACCCAGGTTCACCGTACTCTTGCTTCTGTCCGGGAACGCCGATCGGGAGAGCAACAGCGATACAACGGACTGTGCGGATCAGTCAAAGCCATAATCGGCTCCATGAGCCAAACAATTCACTCATTCTTGCCTCTTGAGCGCGAATCGCTCGGCTCACAATCGATTCGCTCGCTTCGATCCCTACCCTGCCTACAGTACGCACCGCTCCCCCCCTGCTCTGCTTGCCGTCGGGCAATACCGTCGCGACAATGAAACTCTAGTTCACCGATTCGGGAGAAAGCCTTATGGCACTGTTCGACAAACTGGCCGGCGAATTCATTGACACCATTGAGTGGAACGAAGCAACCGATAGCCAATCACTTGCCTATCGATTCCCGCGTTACAATAATGAGATCAACTATGGAGCCAAGCTCGTCGTGCCCGAGGGGCAAGTGGCGGCCTTCGTACATAGGGCACGCAGAATCCCATGCTGCTCCGCGATTTTGGGAGAGCCTCCTCGATAGAATGATGAGCAGTGGGGAGGGATACTCCGGTCGAGGAGCATCATGGGCATCCGAACCTTCACTTTTCTGGGCACAGGCACCTCAGTCGGGGTGCCGATGGTAGGGTGCGATTGCCCGGTCTGTCGCTCCGAGAATCCGCGCAATCACCGCTATCGTTGCAGCGTGATCCTCCGTGTGCCGCAAGGCAACATTCTCATCGACACCGCCCCGGAACTGCGGTTGCAACTGCTCCGCGCCCGCATCAGCGTCGTCCATGCCGTCCTGTACACCCACTACCACGCTGACCATCTATTCGGCCTGGACGATCTGCGGCCCGTGGCTCGACATCTGGGCGGAGCGGTGCCCCTGTACTGCACCGGCGAGGTCGAGGGCAAAATACGCACCGCCTTTTCCTATGCCTTCGGTGCCGAGGCCGAGGGACTGTCGGCCGGCTACATCCCCAAGTTGCGTTTCGAGCGGATCGCCACCGATCCCTTTGAGGTGCTGGGCGAAACCATCACACCCATTCCGCTCATCCATGCTCACTTCAACGTACTGGGATTTCGGATTGGCAACATAGCTTACTGTACGGATGTTAACGAGATCCCACGATCGAGTTGGCCACTGCTCGAGGGCTTGGAGGTGCTGGTAATCGATGCGCTGCGGTTTCGACCACACCCTGGGCACTTCAGTCTGGATCAGGCACTGGATGTGATCGATCAGTTTCAGCCGCGACAAGCCTACCTGACGCACATGAGTCACGAAATCGAGCATGAAGAAGTCAGTCGTCAACTGCCCGGCCATGTAGCGTTGGCCTATGACGGATTGACTTTTGAGTTTTGAGGGAGAGCCAGCAATGACCGAGATCCCTGCCGACCTCCGGCAACGTCTGGAGAGCCACGGGCAACAGCATGTCCTGGCCCGGTGGGCCAAACTCGACGCGGCCAGCCGGAGCGAGTTGCTGGGCCAACTCGAGAAGATCGACTTGGACGAATTGATGCAGTTGTATGCGCGACGCGACAAGCCAGGCCATGAGGTGCCGACCGCCGACCGTATTGCGCCCATTCCCTACATCCCCCACGATGCTCCCGACAACGCCGCTCGCCGAGCCGAGGGGGAGTCGGCGTTGCGAGCGGGCCAGGTGGCCGTCCTGCTGGTGGCAGGTGGCCAGGGTAGCCGACTCGGCTTCGAGCATCCCAAGGGCATGTATCCGGTCGGCCCGGTTAGTCGCAAGTCGCTCTTTGCCATCCACGCCGAGAAGGTACTGGCCCTGAGCCGGCGTTATGGCAAGGCTCTGCCCTTTCTCATCATGACCAGCCCCGCCACACACGACGAGACGGAGGCTTACTTCAAAGAACAGAACTTTTTCCAACTCGATCCGGCTCAGGTGCAGTTCTTCTGTCAGGGCACGATGCCTGCTTTGGATCTGGCGACGGGGCAACTACTGTTCGAGGCACCCGGTCGGCTCTTTGTCAGCCCCGATGGGCACGGCGGTACCCTGATGGCTTTGGCCAAGAGTGGTTTGTTGGCCCAACTACAGAAGCAGGGCATCACCCAGGTGTTCTATTTCCAGGTCGATAACCCGCTGGTGCGTATCGCCGACCCGGTGTTCATCGGTCATCATCTGCACGCCAACGCCGAGGTGTCGAGCAAGGTGGTTGCCAAGGTCGGCCCAAGGGAGAAGATGGGCGTGTTCGCCAGCGTAGAGGGGCGATGCACCATCATCGAGTATTCCGATCTGCCGGAGTCGCTGGCGCATGCCGTCGAGCCCGATGGCCGACTGCGTCTATGGGCGGGCAGCCCAGCGATCCACCTGTTTTCGGTGGAATTCCTGCAACGCATGACGCGTAATCCCCAGGCACTGCCCTTTCATATCGCGAGAAAAAAGGTGCCGCATGTGGACGAGGCGGGCACTCTCATCACGCCAAAGGTCGAGAATGCCCTGAAGTTCGAGCGATTCATTTTCGACGTGCTGCCGGCCGCCGATCGCTGGACGGTTGTCGAGGCGCTGCGCGAGGACGAATTTGCCCCGTTGAAGAATGCCGAGGGAGCCGACTCCCCTGCGACGGTCGAGCAGGCGTTGCTCGATCAGGCCAGACGCTGGGTTCGCGCCGCAGGCGGTGACGTGGCACCGGGGGTACGGCTGGAATTTTCACCGCTGTACGCCCTGGATGCTGAGGAACTGGCCAGCAAGTGGACAGCCGGCTCGCGCATCGAAACCGACTGGTATCAGCAGTGAGAGCGTACTCCGCCCGCTGACGCGGGGCGGCTCGCTAGGCGATTGCTATAACACCCCACAAGGGGGGTTTCCGAGTCCGATCTATCTGTCCTGCTCTGCTGGAGCTTCGCAATCATGCAACTGGGATTCGTGTCGGCCATCGTGCCGGAACTGTCGCTCGAAGAGGTGTTTACCCTGGCCCGCGACGAGGGCTACGCCTGTGTGGAACTGATGTGCTGGCCGGTGGGCGCAGCTGACCGTCGCTATGCTGGCGTCACCCATCTGGATGTCAACCGCCTCGATGAGGCTCAAGTGGCTCGCGTTCACGAACTGGTCGCGAAAACGGGCATTGGCATCTCGGCCCTAGGCTACTATCCCAACCCGCTCACGGCCGATGCCGAGCAACGCAAGCTGATGGTCGGCCACCTTGGCAAAGTCATCGAGGCCGCCCGACGACTGGGGTTGGGCGTGGTCAACACCTTCATCGGCCGAGATCACACCCAGTCCGTCGAGGCCCAATGGCCCGTCTTCGACAGCGTCTGGCCCGATCTGGTACGCCAGGCTGCCGCTGCCGGCATCAAGATCGGCATCGAACATTGCCCCATGCTGTTCAGCAAGGATGAATGGCCCGGCGGCAAGAACCTGCCGGTTTCGCCGGCCCTGTGGCGCGAGATGTTCGCCCGTGTGCCCGGCGACACGCTCGGCCTGAATTTCGACCCATCGCACCTGGTCTGGCAGTTCATCGACATCCCTCGCGCCATCCGCGAGTTCGCCTCCCGCATCGTCCATGTCCATGCCAAGGATGAACGCATCGACCGCGATCGGCTGTACGAGCGCGGCATTCTCGGCCTAGGTTGGCACATCCCCAAACTGCCCGGACTAGGGGAGGTGGACTGGCCCGCCTTCTTCGCGGCGTTGACCGACATTCGCTACACCGGCCCAGTGTGTGTCGAAGTCGAGGATCGGGCTTACGAAGGATCGCTGGCCGACCGCAAACGGGCGTTGCGGCAGAGCCGACGCTTTCTGGAACAGTTCGTGGGGTGAGACAAAACGAGGAGAAAACGGGAACAAGCGGCAGACGTGCGAGAGAGGATCTGCTCGCGGCCTGCCGCCTGCTCTCTAGGCCAGGATCTTCGTGACCTTGCCGGAGCCGACCGTCTTGTTGCCCTCACGGACGGCGAACAGCAGATCGGCATCCATGGCGACCGGCTTGTCCGACGACAGTTCGACCACAATGGTCGTGTTGTCGCCCGGCATGACCATCTCGACGTTCTCCGGCAGCGAGATGGTTCCGGTGACGTCGGTGGTGCGGAAGAAGAACTGCGGTCGATAGCCGTTGAAGAACGGCGTGTGTCGGCCGCCTTCCTCCTTGGTCAACACATAGATCTGGGCCTCGAACTTGGTGTGCGGCGTGATCGAGCCGGGCTTGGCCAGCACCTGACCGCGTTCGACCTCGTCGCGTTTGACGTTGCGGAGCAAAACGCCGACGTTGTCGCCGGCGATGGCTTCCTTCATCTGCTTGTGGAACATCTCCAGGCCGCGGACGGTCGTCTGCCGGGACTCACGGGACAGACCGACGATCTCGACCTTGTCCTCCAGCGACACCTTGCCGCGCTCCACCCGCCCCGTGACCACCGTGCCCACGCCGTCAATGGTGTAGACATTCTCGATGGACATCAGGAACGGCTTGTCCTCCTCCCGCTGGGGAGTGGGGAGGTAGCGATCTAGGGCATCCATCAACTCGTCGATGCACTTGCCGGCCACATCGTCCTTGCCCTCGCTCTGCATCACCGCCAGGGCGTTGCCCCGGATGATGGGGATTTCATCACCGGGGAACTCGTAGCGGTTGAGCAGATCGCGCAATTCCATCTCGACCAGATCGAGCATCTCGGGATCATCGACCAGATCGCACTTGTTGAGGAACACGACCAGATGCGGCACACCGACCTGACGAGCGAGCAGGATGTGTTCGCGCGTCTGGGGCATCGGGCCGTCGTTGGCGGCGACGACGAGGATGGCTCCATCCATCTGAGCCGCCCCGGTGATCATGTTCTTGATGTAGTCGGCGTGCCCAGGGCAGTCGATGTGGGCATAGTGCCGATTGGCCGACTCGTACTCGACGTGGCCGGCGATGATCGTGACGATCTTGGTCTCGTCGCGAATCGTGCCGCCGCGTGCGATGCGGTCGTAGCTGGCCACCTCGCCACCGAAGCGATGGGCCTGCCGGGCACTGATGGCAGCGGTCAACGTGGTCTTGCCGTGGTCGATGTGACCGATTGTGCCGACGTTGACGTGCGGTTTGCCGCGGGTGAAAACCCCCTTGGCCATTCCTGAACTCCTGATTGCGGTCTGCCGCGTGTGGGAGCCGGCCTCGGCGAGCAACAAACTGACCGATCTGGCTCCTTGAATCCGATTCCAGGACACGACCAACGCCAGAAAAGTTCGCTCCCGCGTGATCCGATTGACAGCCACGGCTCTTTTGCTTTCAATGGCTCCTGCCCAGCCCACGGAAGGACGAGGTGCCTCGTATGCTCGGACGCGTTCTGCTGTCGGCCCTCTTCTCGGTACTGGCCGGCCTGCTGGCCTTCGCCCCGGCACAGCAACCCGAAAACTCGCCATCTCCCCACAAGGGGGCAGGCAACCAGACCGACCGGGTTGCTCCTGCGTCCCTGGTCAATCTGGTGCCCAACGGCGATTTCGAGAAGGGTAGCAGCAGCCCCGACCACTGGCAACAGGTCGATGGCCTGACCACCTTCTGGGTCGATCATCCCGATCGCCAGCGCGGCAAGGTGATCCGGTTCGATACCGACGTGCTGCAATCGCAGGCCTACGACTGGTGGGTAAAACTCGCCCGAGGGGCCAAGGCCAGCGATGCTCCTCGCAAGCTGCCGACCGCCGAACCGAAGTCCAACACGCTCGCCGGTCTGGAGGGAGTGTGGTTCTGGAGCGATTTCATCCCCATCGAAGCGGGCAAAAGCTACTGGCTGACTCTGGATGTCCAAGGCACTCCCGACGTAATGGCCTGGCTGGTCGGCTACGAAAAGAAAGGCTCCACCGCCTTCGGAGCCGATGCCGTCGCGTTTCAGGAGTACCTACGCGATCGAACGAGCAAATCCCGGCCCGAGAAACGCGATCCGGAGTTGCTGTTGCGTGCCTTCCGCTATCGTGGTCTGCTCGATGGCCGACACGCCAGGCCGCTGGAAAACGGCTGGCGACGCTGGCAGCGCGAGCGATTGCCCTTCAGCCCCACAGCGAAGACACCGAAGGTGCGTTATGTGCGCATCCTCGTGCTGCCGTCCTGGCCGCCGGGCATCTGCTATCTGGACAATGTGCAACTGACTGAGAGAGGCGAAAAGTGAGCCACAACGGGCGAACCGCTCACTTCATCTCCAGATTGAACGTGTCCAGTTGCATGGGTTTCTTTTCGACCGTCACGAGGAACTGTTTTTGAGCCGGATCGTGGTAGCGATTCTTGAGCCGATCCGGGCCGTCGAACTGGTTTTTGAGCAGGCCGGAGGGCTCGCGCCAGGTGAAGGTGACGGAATAGTTACCTGCTGGGGCACCGTCCTCCATGTCGTAGGTCGAGAGGCGAAACTCGCCGTTGTCATCAGTCATGGCACTCGGAGCCAATCGCTCCTCGGGAGACGTGTCGAGGGGATTGAAGACCACCATGACATTCTTGACCGGCTTACCGTTGACCAACACCTTGCCACTGACCTTGTAGCAAGTCTTGCGACCGTTGCCACAACCGCTCAGACCGATCAGCAGGCACAACGCCAGCAAGCCTAGCAAAGCGCGACCTGCAAACAACCGACAAACGAACCGCATGGGAACCACCGTGAACCGCTCAGACCCTGTGAAGCCAAGAATAGAAATCCCCACTCCTCACGCCTCTGTGAAGAAGCGGAGGAGCGGGGATCGCGCCGCGCTTAGAAGTTGCCTGGAACCACTTCGCCCTTCGCCGCAGTGAGGATGGCAGCAAAGGTCGGCCCAGTGATGCTGGAGGTGATGAACCGCACCGAGCCATCGCCAAGTACCGCGTTGACTCCGCCGGAGTGGAAGGAGTAGAGATTGCGGCCGGTGATGTTGGTGCAGTTGATGACGCAGTTGCCAGGGCTGGTCGCGCCGTTGGCACTGGAACCGCCGATCCAGTTCTCGCCGTTGAGGGCATCGCCCCAGCCGCCGCCGGTGTTGCCGGTGCTGGCCACAAGAGTGCGCTGATTGAAGATGGCGTTACGGCCGGCCACCTCAGAAACCATGATGGTGTTCGACAGGCCGTCCGTGATCGCCGTGATGCGCTGCATCATGTTGGCGCGGATGATGCCATGACGATCGCCACCAGCGGGCGGGCCGACGATGAGATCCCACAGCGAACCGAGGATACCGCTAGTCGGGGCATAGTCGCTCCGAGCCGCTGTGAAGGCCGGCAGACCAAGGCTGGGAATGGCCGCCGTGTCCGTCGTGGGCGTGCTGATAGGCGTGGAGGGACACACGAAGGTGCGAATCGGTGTCTGAATGACCGTATTGTTCGGCGGCATGAAGAAGTGCGCCGTCAAGCTGTACTGACGGAACACGTTGTCCTGCTCGATGTAGGGCAGGATGTAGGTGCCCCACACATGGACGAACGGCTGGGTCGGAGGCCCGTTAAACCAGTAAGCCGCCGGGAAACCGTTGTTCGCATCGTGGAAGCTGTGCAGAGCGATACCGAGTTGCTTGAGGTTGTTGCTGCACTGCATGCGGGCAGCAGCCTCACGCACCTTCTGCACAGCAGGTAGCAAAAGTCCGATCAGAATGGCGATGATGGCGATGACCACAAGGAGTTCGATCAGGGTAAAACCACGTCGTCGCATAGATGCATTCGCTCCGGAAAGTAACCTCTTCACTAGCATCTTTGCTGCCAGGAATTCCAGAGCTATCGTATCGAAGCGAGAACAGCACGCCAAGTCTTCCGACGTGTAAAATCTATGAGAGTTTATTGAGGCTCTCACTCCACCTCGAAGATGCACTCGATCTCCACGCCGATGTTGCCCGGCAGCGCGCCCATGCCGACAGCACTGCGGGCACCGACACCGGCTTCCTCACCGAAGACGTCGGCCATCAGTTCGCTGAAGCCGTTGATGACCTGGGGATGCTGGGTGAATTCCGGCGTGCTGTTGACCATGCCCAGCGTCTTGACCAACCGCTTGACCCGATCGAGCGAGCCGAGCTGATCGCGCAGGGTGGCCAGGATGTTGATGCCCACCGAGCGGGCGCAGGCCTTGCCGGTTTCCACGGTCAGATCCTGGCCACATCGGCCGGTCGTCGGCGTGTCGTCGGTCAGCTTGACCGGGCCGTGGCCGGAGATGTACAGCAGATTGCCAACGCGAACCGCCATCTTGTAGCGAGCCATCGGCCGAGCTGGAGGAGGCAGAGTGATGTTCAGTTCCTTCAGACGTGCTTCAGCGGACATCGATTGCTCCTTGTGCGAATGCGATTGATTTCTTGGCGTTGTTATGGCGATTCGCCCGCCCAGAAACAAGGGGCAACTCATGCTAGGATGGCTCGCTCTCGATTTGTGCGCCACTCCAGGTGCTTACGCAACCTGGCTCGCTCTCGCTCGCTCTCAGCGAGCCGCCCCGCGTCAGCGGGCGGAGTTTGCCCCGCCTACTTGCACGCCTTGAGGAACGCCACCAGATCGGCCAGTTCCTGTTCGCTCAACACTTTGTCGATTCCGGCAGGCATGATCGACACCTTGCCCGGCTGCATCTCCTCGATGTCGCCTCGGGCGATGCGTACCTTCTCGGTGGCACTGAGGTTGAGGACGATCTCGTCAGGACTTTCGCTGACCAGCACGCCGTTGAACGACTTGCCGCCGCGTGTCGTGACCACCAGCGGTTCGTAGCTGCGGACGAAACTGGCACTGGGATAGAGGATCGACTCCAGCAGATCGCGTTCATTGCGGATCTGGCCGATTCGCGTCAGATCTGGGCCGATCTTGCCGCCGACGTAGCCGATGGCATGGCACGAGGCACAGGCCGCCTTCTGGCTGTTGAACACCGCTTGCCCACGACGCACGTCGCCCGGCTTGAGTCGACCTAGCACTTTTTCGAGCTGTTTTTTCTGCTCGGCCACATCGGCATCGAGTTCATCAATCAGCACGTCAGCCTCCTTGCGGATCGCCGAGGAGTATTTGGCGAACCGGGTACGCAGTGCATCCGCACGCAGAGCCGCCCGCGCCGGCGTGTTCTTGAGAGCGGCCACCAGTTTCTTGCCCACTGCCTCATCGCTGGTTTTGCCGAACGGTTCGAGGAGTCGGTCGATCTCCAGAGGAGCGGCATCGGCCAAGCGGTCGCTCAGTTGCAGTAACTGCTCGCGCGACAGGTTGGAGCGGTGCAGCACCTCGACAGCCAGGGCACGCTGATCGGCCGGTGCCTCGCGTGCCAGTTGTTTCATCGCCAGATCGAACAAGGGTGCCGCCAACACTCCCTCCAGGCTGGGGGCGGCCGCCAGCACCAGCAGGCGATCGTCCGCGTTCAACTTGGCATGACTCGCCAGCGTCCGCAGTTGCGAACTGATCTGCGGAGCCTGCCCCGCCGCGAAATTCATTTGCCGAATCGCTCGGGCCAAGTCGGCGGTCAGTTCTGAGGGAGCGGTGAGTTGCCGAGACAGTGCCTGAAGCCACGCCGACGGCACCGGCTTGACAGCGGCAGCGGCCATGCTCCGCAGCACCAGGCGTTTCTCATCGAGTGAGGCACTCGCGTCCTGTAGTCGAGTGGCTAGCAGTTCGACAATGGCCGGACTCTTGCCGAATCGGCTCAGATGTTCGACGATCTGTTCGCGTTGCGCGGGGGTGGAGGCAGTAGCCAGTCGGGTCTGGAACACCTCCGCCAGTTGCTTGCCCCAGTCAGCGTGACGGCTGGCGATCCACCAGGCGGTGGCCTGCAACTCCGCATCGGCCGCTTGCAGTTCGCGGATCACGCTGGTCGCTTCCAACTTACCAGCGGGCATCTGATCCAGGGCAATGAGTGCGGCCTGTCGGATTCTCGGGTTGGTACTGTTCAGTCCGCGTCGCGTGGCGGTGACATCGCCGATCTCGATCAGAGCATAGAGCAACGAGTGTCGCAACACCGGATCGCTCTCCTTGCCCAACGCAGCCAACAGGCTGGGGATGGCTCGGCCGTCGCCGATGCGTCCTAGAGCTTCAGCAGCCGCTCGCCGGTTGTGCGGTGAGCCGGTCTCGATCAGGCGAGGCAACTCGGCAGCGGCCAGGCGATCCCGGCTGACGCTGATGCCGTGCAGGGCGATCTGACGCACCGAGTCGTCGATGTCGCTCAGTCCGGCGCGCACCAGTCGTTGGCTGCCTGGGGTGCCGATGCGGACGGCCGTCCACAGGGCATTACGGCGCGCCTGGAGGCTTGGACTCTTACGCAGCACGCCGGCCAGAACCGGGACGGCCTCGCTGCCCCTGCGGGCCAGTTCGGCCACGGCGCGTCGGGCCACTGCCTGCCGGGCATCGCCCAACAATTCGCCGAGTTGCGCCGGGGTTGCGCCTTTCCAGTCGATCCGCTTGCCCCAGGGATCGTCCAGACGCGGCGCATCCTTGCGGCGGATGCGATAGATCGCTCCCAGTACATCCGGCTTGTCCAGTTGCGACGAGGGGCAGCACAGCTTGTACCAGCCTCCGGTGTCCAGTACGAGCAGACTGCCGTCGGCATCTTCGAGGACATCCGTCGGATGGAAGTCGTGATTGTCGCTGACCAGGAAGTCGCTG
>Ga0308411_10001784_pt1 | contig 14700 bp, 12 predicted proteins | sample HotsprottomLayer_2_FD_203530 | JGI IMG/M metagenome (GOLD analysis project Ga0308411, IMG submission 203530) | Hot spring phototrophic mat microbial communities from Octopus Spring, Yellowstone National Park, Wyoming, United States -... | ecosystem: Environmental > Aquatic > Thermal springs >...
ACGGTCCGCTCGTTCAGACCACGCAAAAGGGGAAGGCGACTGCGCGAGCCGCTCTCTCTGACCGCGCGGAAGGGGAACGTGATTTCACGGTCCGCTCGTTCAGACCACGCGGAAACGGAACGTGATCTCACGGTCCGCTCGTTCAGACCACGCAAAAGGGGAAAGCCATTCCGCGGTCCGCTCTCCAGCCGCGCCGGGGTTTGACCGAATCCGGCCCTCCCGATAGACTAAGAATCTTCCTTGTTTCGTGGTTCGAGCAAAGCCGCCCGCTGCCGGTCGCGGTGGGAGTCTCGGCTGGATTTCCTTCTCGCGTGTGGAGGATGGGCGTGACCTTGGTGGTGAAGGACCTGATTGATGCCGGCGTTCACTTCGGCCATCGCGCCAGCCGCTGGAATCCGAAGATGAAGCCGTACATATACGGCAAGCGAAACCTGATCCATATCATCGACTTGAAGGAGACCGTCAGGGGCCTACTCCGAGCCGCCAAGTTTTTCAACCGGATCGCGGCCGCGGGGGGTCTGATCCTCTTCGTCGGGACCAAGCGGCAGGCCGCTGAAACGATCGTCGAGGAATGCAAGCGAAGCGGGATGCCCTACGTCACGGAGCGTTGGCTGGGAGGGACGCTGACCAATTTCCGGACCATTCGCAGCCGCCTCCAACGGCTCGAGGAGCTCGAGTCGATCCTCGACGGTGAGCAGGCTGCCAGCTATTCCAAAAAGATGATCTCGACGCTCTCCCGGGAACGCCGCAAGATCGAACGCAACCTGAGCGGCATCCGAACTATGAATCGGCTCCCCGAGGCCCTCATGGTGATCGACCCCCGGCGTGAGCACATCGCCGTCGCCGAGGCCCGCAAGCTGGGGATCAAGGTGGTCGCGTTGCTGGACACGGATTGCGATCCCGACCTCATCGACCTGCCGATTCCCGGGAACGACGACAGCATGCGTTCCATCGAGTTGGTGGTGCGGCGGCTGACCGACGCGATCGTCGAGGGCCGGGCGGCCGCTCCCCCTGAAACCGCCCCGGCCGCTGCCGAGCCGGCCGGTGGTCGACCCGAGCGGGACCGGGATCGCGACCGTCGGCGGCCGCCGATGAAGGGTGACGGACTCCGCAGCGCGATGCAGGCCGACCGGCCCGCCCCCGCCGCTGCGGAAACCGACGCGGGCACCCCCTCCGATCTGCCCCCGCAGGAGCCGGCTTCGGCCCCCTCGACGGCCAGCGAGCCCCCTTCAGGTGAAACGGATCCGCCGCCGGTGCCAGAGTCCGAACCTCCCCCCGCGCCATGAATCCACACTCCGCCATCCGGCCGCCACGGGAGCGGGAGAACACGAGACCGCCGGGACGAGTTTGGTTTCTCGGGACCCGATGGTCCGCTGCCGAGGAAACACCGGTTGACCATGGCCTGGCGGTCCGTCGCGGCCGCGGACGACCCTTCTTCCCGGTCTGCCGCGGCCCGATCACGCCGAGATTGACCGTGAATCGAGTCCCCCCAAGCCAGCTATCGCAATCGAATGCCACCCCAGCCAGGTATCTCAAAGGAGCAGCGTCGATGGCCGAAATCACGGCTCAGGCAGTCAACGAGTTTCGCAAGAAGACCGGTCTGGGACTGATGGAGTGCAAGGCCTTGCTCCAGGAGGCCGGCGGGAATCTGGAGAAGGCCGAAACGCTCGCCAAAGAGCGCGGCCTCAAGAAAGCGGAGCTCCGCGCCGGCCGGGCCGCCAAAGCGGGCCGCATCGAGGTCTACATCCATCACGACGCCCGCTCCGGCGTGCTCATCGAGCTCAACTGCGAGACCGATTTCGTCGCCCGCAATGAGGAATTCAAGCAACTGGCCAAGGACCTGGCTCTCCACATCATGGCCTGCAACCCCACCTACGTCCGCCAGGAAGACATCCCCGCGGATGTGGTGGCCGAGCAAAAACGGATCTTCATGGCCCAGGTGGCCGACAAACCCGCCAACATCCAGGAGAAGATCGCCGAAGGGAAGCTCAACGCCTGGTATGCCGAATCGGTCCTGATGGACCAGAAGTTCGTGAAGGACGACACCAAAACGGTTCGCGACGTGATCCTCGCGGTGGCGGCGCGGACCGGCGAAAACATCTCGGTGGCCCGATTTGCCCGGTTCGTCGTCGGCGAGGGGCGCTGAGGTGGCACTCCCCCCCTGGCCCAAACCCCAGGTCGCCTCCGGCGATCCCTAGCTGGAAGGAGCGGATGATGGATGCGGTCGTCTCCGGCGGATCGGCGGCGTTCCGGCGGATTCTCCTGAAACTCTCGGGCGAAAGCTTCTGCCGCCCCGGCGAGGGGGGCATCAGCGTCGAGGAGGTCAGCCGAATCGCCAGCCAGGCCTCGCGGGTCGCCGCCGGCGGTGTGCAACTGGCCATTGTCGTGGGAGGGGGGAATATCCTCCGCGGCGCCCAGCTCAGCCGAGGAACCAACACGATCCAGGAAGCCACCGCTCACTACATGGGCATGACCGCCACCGTCATCAACGGCCTGGCCCTTCAAGACGCCCTGGAAAGCATGGGATGCGAAACCCGCTTGCTCACCACCATCCGGATGGATGAGATCGCCGAGCCCTTCATCCGCCGCCGCGCCCTGGCCCACCTCGACCGTGGCCGCGTCGTGGTTCTGGCCACCGGTACCGGCAGCCCCTTCGTCACCACCGACACCGCCGCGGCCCTGCGGGGCAAAGAGCTCGGCGCCGAGGTGCTCCTCAAGGCGACCCGGGTCGACGGCGTCTACTCCGCTGACCCCGAAAAGAATCCCCACGCCGTCCTCTACCCCGAACTCACCTACGAACAGGTCCTCCGCGAGGAACTCAAGGTCATGGACTTGACCGCAATCGGCATGTGCATGGAAAACGATCTCCCGATCCTCGTGTTCAACTTCAAGAAAGAAGGGAACATCGAGCGGGCCGTCGCCGGTGAGCCGATCGGCACCTGGGTGGGAAGCGGTCCCCGGCCCCGCCTCGCGGCCAGGCTCGGGTGACCGCCGCCGGTCCCCGGCCCCGCCTCACGGCCAGGCTCAGGTGACCGCCACCAGCCCCCGACCAGCTCCGCCAATCGCTCCCCCGGCGTCGCTTCCCCACCCAAAAGATGATACGCTCAATCTCGTTCCTCGATCGCGGTGGTCCTGTCGCGCGGTTGCCGCTGGCATCTAAGAGATCCGCCATGAGTATCGAAGAAATCGTTCTCGAGGCCGAAGACCGGATGGAGAAATCGGTGGCCCTGCTGAGCGAACAGCTCCGCGGGATCCGCACCGGACGAGCCAACGTCGGCCTGGTCGATTCGATCCGTGTCGATTATTACGGCTCATCGACCCCGTTGAAGCAACTGGCCAACCTGAGCACCCCCGAACCTCAACAAATCCTGATCCGACCGTTCGACACCTCGATCGTCGGCGACATCGTCCGGGCCATCCAAACCAGCGAGCTGGGACTTATGCCCAACTCAGACGGCAAAGTGATCCGGCTCAACGTTCCCCCCCTGTCCGTGGAACAACGCAAGAAACTCGTCAACCGGGTCAAGGAGCTCGCCGAGGAGGCCCGCGTCGCCATCCGCAACATCCGCCGCGACGCCAACAAACAGGCCGACCTCGAGCAAGCCGAGAAAATCCTCACCGAAGACGACCTCGAAACCTGCAAGGAAGAAATCCAAAGCCTCACCAAACGGTTTGAGGCCAAGGTCAACGAAATCGCCGAGAAAAAATCCGCCGAGATCCTCGAGCTCTGAACCGATCCAGGCCCGCCAACCCAACGGAACCGAGCGTTGTGGGAATGCGGATCCCCCTGGCCCCATCGCGGGGCCCCATTCAGTCCCCCAGGGAGAACGAGCAACCAGTGCGGAGCCCTGGCCGAAGTTCACCAGTTTGCAACCTTTCCCAACCTGTTGCCGGCGGAACGGTTCGGTGCCCACCGCCCCTGATTCCCCGGCCCCCGGGGATCTCCGCTTGTGTTCTCCCTTGTCGTTGTCTATAAAGAATTTGCGAGGGCGATTAGCTCAGTTGGCTAGAGCACCAGCTCGACACGCTGGGGGTCGCAGGTTCAAGTCCTGCATCGCCCACTTCAGTTCATCGATTCCCACCGACGCTGCGGTCGATCGCCGGTTGACTCCCTGGCATGGGATTGGTTGCCTCCGCCTCTGCCTCGTCTGACCCTTGACTGGCAGTCCCCTCTTCTGGCAACACTGCGACCTCTCGGCAGCGTCGGGCTCAAGGCGCAGCCTCAACGCCAAGCACTCGATTCACGCCTTCGCGAGAACGATCTTCGAGCCGATAGGGCGAGTGAACGAAGATCAGGTTCCCGTGCGCCGTCGGCTCCAGGATCAAGTCGGCTCCGGTGGGAAACGGGCGGCTGCTGAGGGTCAGGAAGTTGCGGCTGCCAAAGAGCTGCGCGCCCCGGGCGGTGGCGATCCCCTGGCAATCGAAGAACGCGGAAATCCGATTCTCGGCCGGACGCGCGTCCTCGGCCGAACCGATCCGCAGATGCAAATCACACAAGTGGATATTGATTTCCTCGATGGTATTGCGGGTGACCTTGCCGATCAGGTCCAAGCCGACGGCGCAGCCCACGGTCTCCAGAACCGTGATCTTGTTGGCATCGATCGACCCCTCGCTGGCATCGAGCGCCAGTCCCGTGCCGACCCACCGACGGGTTGGGTCGAGCTGGTTTTTGTAAGGCTCGCCCCCGGGCCAGGCTCCGCCGCCGCCGACCAGCGCATTGAACGTGAATTCCGTGGAGGTGATGACCCGAAATCGGTCGGGGCCCGCGGTGGTGGGCTTCATGCGCACCACCGCGCCGTCGGACGCCGAGACAATCAGTCCCAGGCGATACGAGCAGCTCATCTGACTGTCAAATACCACGGCATCGCCGCGGCTCGGCGTGTAATTGAGCACGCAATGCCCGGAGTCCAGGCGGAAATTCTGCATCCAGGGAACGACCAGGGTCTCATGGAGGTGGTAGACCACCGGCTCGGTGGCGTCGGCGGTCCAGTTCCCGCCAGCCAGGTAGACATCCATCGCCCGCTCCTTCGCGGCGACGAGGGCCTCACGCAAGCCGGAGGTCTTGGTCCCTGCGGTGTGGGGTCCGAAATCGCCACCATCGCGCGGGCCCTGCGGAGACACGATGATCTGGTTGGTGGGCCGCGCTTGAGGTCGCATCGGCTCCGCCGCTCGGCTTGCAGCCATCGCGACCAGACCAAGGCTGAGCAGGATCGCGGTGAGAGTGGGAGGGTGCATCGTGCATGTCCTTTCAAGATTGGGTGAGTCCTGAAACTTACGGCAACGGAGGGAACGGTCCAAGCCTCCGAGCGAAACGACTTTACCCCCCCGCACCGTCGCGCCCAGAGGGTCCGGTTTGCAATCCCTGTCGTAATTTCTGTGGGACGATCAATCGATCACCGCGGCAGGATCACCCCAGGCACCTCGGAGCAGACCGCCATGCATCGGAAGCCACCAGCCGACCGAACCGTCAAAATCGTTCCGCGGCCTGCCCCCGATCACGTCCCACCAACCCTTTACGATGAACCGAAGGAAGCCAATCGTGATTTCCTAACTCTAGATTTGATTGCCACTTGTCATCGATCGTCGAGTCTCCCTGAGAGCGAACGAACCCATTTGGGAGCAAGCGGCGAACCGCGGCGAAAGAGGTTTTGGAGTCGGGGTCGCGGGAGTGGGACGGTGGGGGGGTACGGAGGGCGAGGGAGGCTCGAGGGAAACGGAGTCGCGTCTTGGGGAGGGTCACGGCCGGCGTGCGGAATTCGCGGGGTGGACCGACGTCAAGCGGGGAAGAGGCCGGCTTGGGGGGTGGAGCTGGCCGCCGCTGGTGGGCCGGGCGGAGGCTTCTGGTGGTCGGCGGAGGTGATGGAGGAGGTCCCGCGGCCGGCTCGGATGGAGGGGGAAGTGGGGGGGGCCGAACGAGCTGCGGCGGGCCAGTCGGGTTCGGATCCGCCGTCGCTGGAGGATTTCGGGGACCGCCCGGAGGGCGTCGAGCTTGCCGAGGTAAAACGGCAAGAACCGCAGCCGGACCAATCGCCAGGCGGCCTGGGCGAGCAGCAAGCCCAGATGCGGGACGAAAGCGACGGCCAGGGTGGCGGCCGGGAAGTTGTTCCAGAAGAGGAGCTCCGAGTTTCGAGCAAGCCGCCGCTGAAGTCCCGGCAAGCGGTGGTCGTAGGTCGCCGAGATCTCGTGGAGGATCGTGCTTCGGGGCTGAAACACGCACCGGTAGCCCGCCCAGCGGAGGCGGAACCCGAGGTCGACGTCCTCGTAGTACGAGCCGTAGATGGGATCGAAGCCGCCGACCCGCCGCAGTGCTTCACGGCGGTAGAAGGCGGAGGACCCGCTGGCGGAGAGCACCTCTTCCGTCCCCCGCTGGCACCAGTCGGTCGCCGGCTGGCCGTGGCCCCGTTTCAAGGGACGGCCCGCGAGGGTGCAAGAGTCTCCCGCCGAATCGACCCGCGCTGGGTCGGAGCGGACCAGGACCAGAGGCGCGACCGCACCGACGGTCGGATCGACGAAGGGGGCAAGCCCCGCATCGAGCCAACCGGGAGTCACCTCGGTGTCGTTGTTCAAGAGCTGGATGAACCGCCCTCGCGCAGCCCCGATTCCCGCATTGGCCGCAGCGCAGAAGCCGGAGTTACGCGGCAGCGCGAGGGCCACGATCCGAGGGTGGCGGTGGCGGAGCCATTCGAGAGTGCCGTCGTCGGAGGCGTCGTCGACGACCACAATCTCGACCTCCCTGGTCTGGTTCGAGGCCAGGTGCCGCTCGATGCTGGCCAGACAGGTCCGGAGCAGATGCTTGCCGTTGAACGTGGGGATCACGATCGAGCAGGTCGGCTCGGCCACCAGACCCCTCACAGCCGTGGGATCCGTCGTCGTCGCTGGATCCATTTCGGCCCGGGGACCTGGTTCGGTCGGTGGATTCGTCTTGCCCGGCGGAGACGCATCGGCCGCCCCGGGGGGCGGCATGACCCGCAAAGCCCCCGCGGCGGCGCGGTCGATCACATCCCCTCCGGTTTCAAGGGCCGGGTCATCGTCCACGAGGTTTTCCCCCAAAGCACATGCTGAACCGTCATTCCGAGAATCAGAAGGTCCAGGCCCAGCGACCACCGCTCGATGTAGTCGAGGTCGTAGCGGATCCGCATTTCGAGGGAGGTTCTCCCCCGCCAACCGTGGACCTGAGCCCAGCCGGTCATGCCGCAGGGGACGGCATGGCGGCGGTCATAGTCGGGGATTTGGCGGCGGAACTGCTCGACGAACACGGGGCGTTCGGGACGCGGGCCAACGAGGCTCATGTCGCCCCGGAGGACGTTGAGGAGTTGAGGGAGCTCATCGATGTTGGTGTGCCGCAGCCACTCGCCAATTCGGGTGCAACGGCGGTCGTGGTCGGTTGCCCAGATCGGGCCGGTTTCGCGTTCGGCGTCGGGACGCATGCTGCGAAACTTGATGATGCGGAATCGCCTTCCCCCCTGTCCGACGCGCTCCTGGGTGTAGAAAATCGGGCGGCCGGAGGTCACCAGGATGGCCACTGCAACCCCTACCAGCAGCGGAAAGAGCACCAACAGCCCCACGGCCGCCAGGACGGCGTCGAGGCCCCGCTTGGCTGCTTGGGCGAGGAGGCGGCGCTCGGCTGCAAATCGCCCGGGCAGCGGCTGTCCTGGCGCATGCCGCTCCGCAGGGTTTGGAAGAACCTCCAGCAAGCCGAGGTCGAGGGGACGCTCATCCACCGAGACCCAGTGGACAACGACTCCCGTCCGGGCGCAGCGGTCCAGCGCCGGATGAGCCGCCTGGTTCCGTCCCGGAGAGGTGGCGACGACCACGTGGGTCGCTCGGGTGCGGTGCACCAGTTCGCCCAGCCGATCGATCGGTTCCAGGACCATCGCGGATTCGCCGGAGGGCTCAACGATCCTTCGGTGGGAGGGGAGCCGAAGCCGTGGCCGTGTCCCGCCGCGGTGGCCGGCGTCGACGAATCCGACCACGACGGCCTTCCGCCCCGACGACTCGCAGCGAAGCTGGCGAAACAGGGCCCGGGCGTCCTCCCGGGAGGCGACCAGGATGACCCGATTCCGCTCCGACTTCTCGTCCGGACAGGTCTCGTTGCCTGCTGCGAGCTCCAGCGATTCATTCATAAGTTGCCACCGATCCATCGGTCAGGCATCCGGGGGCCGCGGGGGCGGAAGCCTGGGGCCTATCCTCCTCGTGCCGCCATCCATGGCAGACACGGATCCCGGGTCGATTTCACTCAAGCTTTTCCATCGGCAGGGCCGAGGGAACTTTCCAAAGAATCCGAAAAATCGTTAGAGTCCATGCGGATTGTCCATCCCAGGAGCGAGTGGATGGTGAATGGGCCTCGAACCGAGCCTGGATCCTCCTTCCGGTCAACCTCCGCCCGGCTGACGGTGATCATCGTCAACTACGGGAGTTGGCCGGATGTGGTCCGGCTGGTCGGAGAGCTCGAGGCGGAGCCCGAATTGGCTTCCGGTGCGCTCCAGGTGGTGGTGGTGGACAATGCGTCGCAGTCACCCATGCCCGATTCCCTTGCTACCCTCCGGCCTGGACTTCGCGTGGTGTCGCGAGCCGAGAACGGGGGTTTTTCCGTAGGCGTCAATGAGGGCTGGAGGCTTGCCCGAACCCCTTGGCTCCTGGTGCTTAACCCCGATGTGGAAATCGGACGGGGAACGATCCGCAAGGTCCTCGAACGGATCGATCGCTACGAGCTCAGCCCGTTGGGTCCGCCGGGGATCGTCGGTTTTGGACTTCGTAACCCCGACGGCTCGTTCCAGGGCTCCGTCGGGGTGTTCCCCAGTTTGCTTCGGACCGTTCGCGAGCAGTTCATACCGCGCCCGCGGCGGAAATACCAGGCCGGTTCTCGGGTGCGGTCCGGTCCGGTCGACTGGGTGACTGGTGCTTGCATGCTGGTCAATGCGAAGATGATCGCCGAACTCGGAGGCATGGACGAGGATTTCTTCCTGTATTACGAGGAGGTGGCGTTTAGCCGCGAGGCCCAGGCGCGGGGGTGGCGGGTCGAACACGACTCGAGTCTGAGCGTGATTCACCGGCATCCGTTGCAGAACCGGCCGATCTCCCCAAAGATGCGCGTCATCACGCGGCACAGCAAGTTGCTCTACTTCCGCAAGCACTTGCCAAGGTGGCAATTCTTGGGACTTGCCGGGCTCGTGGTGGCCGAGGCTGGGTTTCAGGGATGGGTCGCGAAATTGAGCGGACGCACGGTCGAAGCCCGGGCTTGGTTTGCCGTCATCGAAGTGGTCAAACGCCTGCTTTGGCGGATTGATCTCCGCGGTTTGGAGGTGCTGAGGTTCGCCGAGCAGGCGGCTTCCGAGGCCTCGCGGATTGCCGAGCAGGCGGCTTCCGAGGCCTCGCGGATTGCCGAGCAGGCGGCTTCCGAGGCCTCGCGGATTGCCGAGCAGGCGGCTTCCGAGGCGCCTCTCGCTGGCTCCAGGCCGCGATCCAAGGGTCTGGAGGGAAAGCCGGAGGGGGCTCAAGGCCGGCGAATGGACCGGCCTTTGGGGTGGTTGCCTGAAGTTGGCGGCGAGGATTCCCACCAGTGCAACGACGGGGGGGTTTCGTCGCTCGAAGCGGATGTCGGGAGGGGGCGATGAGTGGGCCCTTGGAAGTCCTGGCTGTGGTGGAGCTTCGGGGACGCGAGATCGTCCAGGGTCCCGGGGACGGTTGTTCGAGAGGATGGAGCTTGGTGACGACCCGCCGTCATGTGTGCCAACTGAGCCTGATCCTGGTCGGAGCGGTGGTCTGGCTGGGGTGGGTTGCCAGCCGTACCGACGTGATGTATGCCGACGGCCTGAGATACGTCCGCCAGGCCCAGGCGATCGACCGGTTCTCCTGGAGCGTTGGTCTCCAGCACGCGGTGGATCATCCCGCCTATCCCGCCTTGATCTGCGGGGTGCATCGGATGGTGGGGGGGGACCGTCCGATCGACTGGCAGCGAGCCGGCCAAATCGCTTCCGTGACATCGGGAGTCCTGCTGCTCATTCCGCTTTTCCTGTTGGCGCGTGAGGTTCAGCCGGGCGGTGCTGCCTGGCTGGCCTGCCTCCTGGCGCTGGCCGTCCCGATCAGCCGTCAGGTTTTCGTGGACGTCCTTTCGGAGGCGACGTTCCTGCTCTTTTGGATCTCCGGGTCGGTGGTGGCGGTGAGGTTCTTGCGAACGGAGCGGATCGGCTGGCTGGTTGCTGCGGTGGTCTTCGCGGGGCTTGCCTATCTCACGCGGCCGGAGGGTCTGCTGCTACCAGTCGCGTTGGCGGCGACCTTGGTGGTGAGCCTGGCGGTTCCCCGGTTGCGGATGAGCCGGTCACGAGGGATCCTCGCGGTGGGCCTCTTGCTGCTCGGAGGGGGGGCGGTGGTCGGGCCCTACGTGATGATCAAAGGGGGGATCGCCACCAAGCCGGCGGTGGCTCGGCTGCTCGGATTGGCAGAGCGTTCATCGCCGATGGCGGTGGAGCGCGAACGCCCTCTCGAGGGGACGCCGACTCTGGTGCAGACCTACGCCCAGGGAACGCGGGCCGCTGTCCGGGCCGTCGTGGGATCGGCGACCGCCCCCCTGGTGATTTTGGCGGGGATGTGTTGGCTTGTCCCTGGATGGCGGCCGCCGCTTGACCGCAGCTCGCTTTTCCGGTGGATCATCGTGGTCGCGTGGTTCGGGGCCCTGGTGCGGCTGCACGCCACCGGAGGTTACTGTACACCGCGGCATGCCTTGATCATCGCCTTCCCGATCCTTGTTGAAGCGGCCCGCGGCGTTGTCCTGCTTGGCACATGGATCGCCGACCGGCGGGGGCTAGAGCCGGCCTCTCGGCGGCGTGTGCCTGCGGTTGTCGGCTGGATTGTCGCCGTCGCCGTCGCGGCCTTCGCTGCTCCTGGAGCCTGGCGTCTGGAACCGCCAAATCAGGGTTTCATTGGCTACCGCCAAGCGGGCGATTGGCTGGCGAAGGCGCTGCCGGCCGACGCCAAGATCCTCGATCTGAAGGGCTGGGCGCTTTATTACGCCGACCGGCCCGGCTACACCTTCGGCGAGCTGGGACTCGCCCTGAACGACCCGGACTTGCAGTGGGTCGTCGCCCACGACGCCTTCCTTGCTGGCCCCTGGGATTACTGCGAAGCCCTCCGGAGGATGGTGGGAGGCGCTCGTCCGGTGGCGACCTTTCCCCACCCTCCAAGACCCGGGACCGCGCGGGTGCACGTCTTTCACCTGCAGCAGGCCGAATCCCCATCGGTTGGACGATCCGGCTCCCCGCTCGGGAATTCCGAGGCCGGTTCAGCTCCGGTCTCGATCCTGCGGCAGTCCCCCTTGGTCCCCCCTTCCAGCCCTTCGGCGGCACGCCGCCGGGCCGATTTGGGGCAAACCACGGCGGCCGGCCTCCTTCCCCGCCGGCCTGATCTTCTCCGGCAAGTCTTCGACATTGCGGATGTTCGGGCATCGACTATACTCTCGCGGCGATTTGCGGGGTCTTGCGATGGAACTCCAGTTCCCAGGCCCGCAAATCGGCCTGGAGACATCCCGGCCGCGTGCCGGCCAGGAGGGAAGGATGGTGGAATACAGGGAACCGCATGCCTTGCGGATCTGCCTCCTGATCGCGACCGCCGCGGTGATCCAAGCCTGGACGCTCCGCCACCACGAGGCGCGCCTTCCGGACGCCCTTCGCTCGATTCAACAGGCCGAGCAGATCGCGCAAGGAGATTGGAGATCGGGCGTCATGCAGGGTCTGGATCACCCGCTTCATCCGCTGGGGATCGTCGCCGCCCGGCAGATTGTGGGGGGAGAGGGTCCGATCGCCTGGCAGCGGGCAGCGCTGGCCGTGGCCTTCGGCTGCGTGATCCTTTGGGTGGTTCCCCTTTACCTCCTGGCCTGGGAGGCGACCGACAGCAAGGCGGCCTGGCTGGGCTGCCTGATGATGGCCGCGAATCCTCTGGTCGGCCAGTTGGTCGTGAATGGATTGAGCGAAACGACCTTCCTGCTCTTTTGGACCAGCGGGCTCTGGGCGGCGCTCCGCTTCCTGCGGGAGGGGAGGCTGCGATGGCTGTCGGCGACGCTGGGCCTCAGCGTCCTCGGTTACCTTGCGCGTCCCGAGGGGCTGCTGCTGCCGCTCTCACTCATTCTGGTGCTGTTGATCTTGCCGCTGCACCGGTCGACGCGGATCCTCTGGCCCCGCTGGAGGCGTGCGGTTGCGGCCCTGGCCCTCGGCTCCCTGGCGCTGGCGGGGCCGTTCATGGCGATCAAGGGGGGGCCTGGGACCCGGCCGGCGGTCGCGCGCGTCCTGGGACTGGCTCCCAGCGTGCCACCCGACGCCCCCGAACGCGAGCAGCCGGCGGAGACCGGACGAACGCCCCTGCAAATCCACCGCGACTCGCTTTCGCGGGTCGTGGCCGCGGTGACAGGAGTGGTGACGCCAGCCTTGCTCCCCTTCGCGCTGCTTGGAGTTCTCCAGGGAGGGTTCGGCGATCCGGCCCAGTCCCGCCGCCTCCTCTTCCAAGCGATCCTCCTGCTCGCCGCCGGGGTGGGATTGGTCCGGCTCCATGCCACAGGCGGGTATTGCACCACCCGCCACGGACTGATTCCCGGCATGATCCTCGTCCTCCAAAGCGCAGGGGGGATCCACCAGCTCATGCGGAGGATCTCGATCCGCGGGACTTGGCTCGGGATGGCGACAGAACGTCTCGTGCCGGGGACCGCCGTCTGGGGGATGATCGTGGTCCTGGTGCTCGGCCTGCCCCGGCTCGTCGAGACCTCAATCCGCGTTCCAGGACCGTTCAGCGCCTACCGCGACGCCGCGATCTGGATCAATCAGTCGCTCCCACCGGACGAGCCGTTGCTGGACCTCACCGGCTGGGCCCTCTACCTCAGCGGACGCGACGGTTACGGTTTCTCGGAAATCGGCCAGGCGTTGGCCGACCCCCAAACCCGCTGGATCCTTGCCCGCGGCGCCCACCTCGAGGGGGACTGGAGCGACTGCCGTACGCTCCGACGAATCCTGGAACACCGACGACCCGTTGCCGCTTTTCCTCCCGCTCCCGCTCCGGGGAGGGTTCAGCTGCTGCTCTTCGATCGAGGCGGACCGTCCAGCGAAATCCCCTCCCCAGTCCGCTCGGAGGGGCCCTTGATCACGATCCGGTAACCGCTCAACGACATTTCAGCGCCGCCGCTCCGGTTCCCGGGAAAGCAGGGGTGTTTGATCACGATCCGGTCACCGCTCAACGACCGCTCGCGGGTCGCACCGAGCCCGGGGGATCGCCTCGGTCACGAGGTTCGCAGCCTCGAAAGCGCTTCGGAACGGGTCTCGGCGACGTCCAGGACCCGATTCAGATTCATCGTTTGAAAGACCTCTTGGAGATACGAACAGACCCCGAAAACGACCACCTTCCCCTTTCGGCGGTCGATCCGCCGCTTGATCGTCACCAGGAACCCGATCTCCGAGCTCGCCAGGTAGTTCACTTCGCCCAAATCGATGGCGAAGCGGGGATCGTCGCGGGACTCGATGAGCTGGTAGAGCCAATCGCGCTGAGTCGACTGCCAGTCGTATCCGGATTCCGCGGTGGGCTCGAAGGCGATGATCAGGATGCCGTTCACCTCGGTCGTCGTGAAGTTCAGCATGGCCGGTGCTTCTCGAACCTGGATGAGGTGCTGAGGTGGCGCATGGCGTCCAGCGGTCGTCGGCCGCCACCGAGCTGCGGATGCCGCCTCGAAAGGAAGCTCGAATCCACGATCGCAGGCGCGATCAGTGTGGGGATGTCTCTTCCTCGGCGGCCTACGGGGCGGAGTTGAGTATATGCGGAAGCGTGGTTCAAGTCGTCTCGATTTCCCCCGGTTCCTCGATCAGATCGAGATGGACCATCGCCAACTGAGCGACGAGCAGGCGGGGCGGCGAAAGGGGCTCGAGGGTTGCGATCCATTTGAGCCGGCCGCCGCAAGCGTCGCAGACCGCCAGGCGATACCGATTTTCCTCCCCCTCGGCGAAGAGGTAGCGGAGCGATCGGTGGTCGGATTCCAGGCAGAAGGGGCATCGAACTCGCTCCAGATGCCAGTCGCCACCGCAGCGGTCACACCGCAAGAACCGCCGCTGCTCCAGCCCGCGGAGCTCCGCCAGCGCGGCCGCGGCGCCGCAACAGGGACAATGGCCTTGACTCCAGCGGCCAGATTGGGCGAGCAGCCTCGAAAGCGCGGCCGACCAATCCGACAACAGCGCCAGACTGACAATGCGCAGGATGCTGACGGCAAGCGAGGGGGGGCAGCCACTTTGGCGGACCGCCGATTCCACGGCCTCCGGACGTTCCCGCCAGGCCAGTTGGAACCAGCGGTGGATCCGGGCCGGATCGCGCTGGATGGCCGTCAGCAGCTTGGCGGCCTCCGGGTTTTCGCCTGCCAGCGAGCTTGCGACGGCATGGGCTCGACGGTTCAGTTCGGCCGGGTCCACCTCGGGCAGTTCCGCTTCATGGGCTGGCCGCTGCGCGCTCCAGCATTCCAGAACCCGCTCGATGGCCGGGTCGGACAGGTCTGCGAGATCCCGAGGGGAGCTGGCGGGCCTTGGTCCACCAAACGCGGCCATCAGCACCCCCGCGAGCACCGCGGCCGGCGAGCGCAACTCGGGCCGTTCGCGAATCAGACGCTCCAGATCGTCCAGGGCGGCGCGCAACTGGTGGTCCGCCCAGGGGGATCGGGGATCGGTCGCGTTTGGACGTCGC
>Ga0308411_10001785_pt1 | contig 14693 bp, 15 predicted proteins | sample HotsprottomLayer_2_FD_203530 | JGI IMG/M metagenome (GOLD analysis project Ga0308411, IMG submission 203530) | Hot spring phototrophic mat microbial communities from Octopus Spring, Yellowstone National Park, Wyoming, United States -... | ecosystem: Environmental > Aquatic > Thermal springs >...
ATCGTCCCGGCCGCCCGCCGTGTCGCCGTCGGCGCACGCCGGCCGTTCTACCGCCGGCGCAAGTCCTGCCCGTTCAGTGGGCCGAACGCGCCGGCGATCGACTACAAGGACGTGAAGCTGCTCTCGCGCTACATCAGCGAGCGCGGCAAGATCGTGCCGTCCCGCATCACGGCGGTGTCGGCGAAGAAGCAGCGCGCGCTCGCGGTGGCGATCAAGCGTGCCCGCTTCCTCGCCCTGCTGCCCTACGTCATCAACGCCTGACCCGTGGCCGCGGCCGGGGCTGGCGGCTGCGGGCGCGGGAATGGCGACGGACGGCAGACACCATGACGCTGCGCACCACGGCGACGCTGGCGGCGGGGCTGATCTCCGCGCTTCTCGCGCTGGCCGCCCTGCGCGGCTTGCCGTTCGGCACCGTGCTGCTCTGGTTCACGCCCTTGCCGCTGTTCGCGGCGGGGTTGGCCTTCGGCTGGGTCGTCGCGGCGCAGGCGGCGCTCGTGGGGACACTGGTGACCATTGTCTCCGGCGGCTTGGCGGGAACCCTCGCCTGGGCGCTCCTGTTCGCGCTGCCGGCCGTGCTTCTGCTGAGGCTTGCGCTGCCGGCCGCGCCGGGCGCGCCGCTCGCGCTGGCGATGCCGTTCGCGATGCTCGCGCTCTGGCCCGCGGCGATGCTGCTTGCGGCCGAACTCGCCTTCGCCGCCCAGCCCGGCGGCCTCTCCGGCGTCTTGCGCACGGTGCTGCAGCAGGCGCTCGCGCGCATGGGCGCGCCGGCCGGGGCCGGCAGCGAGGACGTCGTCGCCCTGATGGTGCGGATCAAGCCGCTCGCCTTCGCGCTCTGGTTCGGCGTGGTGATGGCCATGAACGCGGCGATCGCGCAGCGACTGGTCGCACGGCAGGGCCTGCTGATCGTCGCGCCGTCGCGCTGGGCGATGGCGCTGCTGCCGGAGTGGTATTGGAAGCTCGCGGTCGCCGTGATGCTGGCGGCCGTGGTGGTGCCGGGCGGGGTGGGCTTCGCGGTGCAGTCGACGGCGATGATGCTGGCGGTGCCGCTCGCGCTGCAAGGGCTCGCGGTGGTGCACATCGTCAGCCAGGGTCGGCCCGGCCGACCGCTGATGCTGGGCCCGCTCTACGTCGCTCTGGTGTTGTTCACCGTTCCCGTGGGGGTCGGCCTCGCGGGGCTCGGCGTCGCCGAGCATTTCCTCAACTTGCGCGGCCGGGGGCCGCGCCCTGGCACGGGGCTCAAGCCCCCGGAGGACTGAGATGGACGTGATCTTGCTGCAGCGGGTCGAGAAGCTCGGCCAGATGGGAGATGTGGTGAAGGTCAAGCCGGGCTATGCGCGCAACTTCCTTCTGCCCCAGAAGAAGGCGATCCGCGCCACCAAGGAGAACCTCGCCCGCTTCGAGGCCGAGCGCGCGCAGCTCGAGGCGCAGAACCTCAAGCGCCGTGAGGAGGCCGAGCGGGTGGCCGAGCGCGTCGCCGGGCTCGCGGTCGTGATGCTGCGCCAGGCGGGCGAGAGCGGCCAGCTCTACGGCTCGGTCTCGGCGCGCGACATCGCCGATGCCGCGACCGCCAGCGGGCTGTCGATCACCCGCCAGCAGGTGCTGCTCCAGCAGCCGATCAAGGCGCTCGGCCTGCATTCGGTGCGGGTGACGCTGCACCCGGAGGTGACCATCACCGTCACCGTCAACGTCGCGCGCTCCGCCGAGGAGGCCGAGCGGCAGGCGCGCGGGGAGACCGTGCGCGGCGTCGCCGAGGAGGAAGCGCTGCTGGCGGAGGAGGTCTTCGAGCCCCGCGCCGCACCCGCCGGCACCGGCGAGCAGCCCGCGATCTGACGCCCGACCGCGGCGCGCTTGGCCGGGGCCGGCGCGCGGGCCTATCATGACGCGCATCGACCCCGGACCGCGCGCCGGACCGCGCCGCGCTGCCGGGCGGTAGGAAGAGGGGCGCATGCGGCTGCTCGATATCCTGCTGAAGCGCATCGTCGTGCTCGGCCGGCTGACGGTGGTCTGGCCCGACGGATCGAGCACCACCTATGCCGGCGCCTCGCCCGGTCCTGCGGCGCGCCTGCGCGTGCATGACCGCGCCGCGGCCGCGCGCATCGCGTTCAACCCGGAGCTCCGCTTCGGCGAGGCCTGGATGGACGGCACCATCACGGTCGAGGACGGCAGCCTCTACAACCTGCTCGACCTTCTGATGCTCAATCGCGAGCGCGGCGGCGGCCACCCGCTGATGCGGCTCATCGAGCGCGTCAACAGGGCGCTGCGGCGGCTCCAGCAGGCCAATCCGATCGGCCGCGCCAAGCGCAACGTCGCCCACCACTACGACCTCTCGGGCCGGCTCTACAGCCTCTTCCTCGACCGCGACCGGCAGTATTCCTGCGCCTATTTCCGGCGCGGCGACGAGACGCTGGAGGAGGCGCAGGTCGCCAAGAAGCGCCACATCGCGGCGAAGCTCCTGCTGACCCGTCCGGGGCTCAGGGTGCTCGACATCGGCTCCGGCTGGGGCGGGCTTGCGCTCACCCTCGCGCGCGAGTTCGGCGCCGACGTCACGGGCATCACGCTGTCGGCGGAGCAGCACCGCGAGGCGAACGCGCGCGCCGCCGCGGAGGGGCTGTCAGAGCGCGTGCGGTTCCGCCTCCAGGACTATCGCGAGGTCGACGAGACGTTCGACCGCATCGTCTCGGTCGGCATGTTCGAACATGTCGGCGTGCCGCACTACGACGCCTTCTTCCGCGTCGTCGCGCGCTGTCTTGCCCCCGACGGTGTCGCGCTGATCCACGCGATCGGCCGCCCCGAGGGGCCCGGCGTCACCAATGCGTGGCTGCGCAAGTACATCTTCCCCGGCGGCTATTCGCCGGCGCTCTCCGAGGTCCTGCCCGCTATCGAACGCTCGCGCCTGCTGCTCACCGACCTCGAGACGCTCCGGCTGCACTATGCCGAGACCATCCGCCACTGGCGCGAACGCTTCGCGCGCAACCGCGATGCGATCGCCGCCATCTACGACGAGCGCTTCTGCCGCATGTGGGAGTTCTACCTCGTCGCCTGCGAGCTCGCCTTCCGCCACCAGGCGCATTTCGTCTGGCAGGCGCAGCTCGCACACCGCCAGGACGCCGTGCCGCTGACGCGCGACTACATCGCCGAGGCCGAGAGCGCGCCAGCGGGCCGGACGGCATCCCCGGTATCCACAGGGCTGTGAGTCCTTCTTGCCTCGCGCCCGCGGCCGCGCGCGCTATTCTCTGCCGCCACCCGCAAGGAGAAACGCCTGAACGATGTCAGCCGGCACGATCCCGGCGATGCGCGCGCGCGACAAGGCACCGGGCGAGGCGCTGCTCGGGCTGGCGCTGCGCTCTCCGCCGCAGAACCTGGAGGCCGAGCAGGCCCTGCTCGGCGCGCTGCTCGCCAACAACAAGGCATACGAGCGGGTCTCCGAGTTCCTGGCGCCCGAGCACTTCGCCGACCCGGTGCACGGGCGCATCTTCGCCGCCATCGCGCGCCGCATCGAGCGGAGCCAGCTCGCCGACGCAGTGACGCTGAAGACGGATCTCGACAACGACGGGCTGCTCGAGGAGGTCGGCGGCACCGCATATCTGGCGCAGCTCGTCAACGCCACCGTCGGCGTGGTGAACGCCGGCGAGTACGGCCGCGCGATCTATCACTGCTACTTGCGCCGCCAGCTCGTCGATATCGGCGAGGAGGTGGTGAACCGCGCCTTCAACGACGCCGAGGGGCTCGATGCGCCGCAGCAGATCGAGGCGGCGGAGCAGGCGCTGTTCGATCTTGCTGCGAAAGGATCGCCCGATGGCGGGTTCGTCAGCTTCGAGAAGGCCCTCGCCCTCGCCGTCGAGGGGGCGGAGCGCGCCTATAAGCGGGCAGGCCATGTCTCGGGCCTCTCGACCGGACTGCGCGATCTCGACGCCAAGCTCGGCGGCCTGCACGCCTCCGACCTGATCATCCTCGCCGGCCGGCCCGGCATGGGCAAGACCTCGCTCGCGACCTGCATCGCCTTCGGCGCGGCACGCGCCCTGGCGACCGAGGCGCGCGCGGCCGAGCCCGGCCGTGCGCCGCCGGCGGTCGCGTTCTTCTCGCTCGAGATGAGCGCGGAGCAGCTCGCCACCCGCCTTCTCGCCGAGGAGGCGCGCGTCTCGTCCGACCGCATTCGCCGCGGCGAGATCGCCGAGCGCGAGTTCCAGCGCTTCGCCGCCTGCCAGCGCGAGATCGCCTCGTTGCCGCTGATGATCGACGACACCCCGGCGCTCACGATCAGCGCGCTGCGCACGCGCTGCCGCCGCCTCAAGCGTACCCACGGGCTCGGCCTCGTGGTCGTGGACTATCTCCAGCTCCTCCGCCCGGCTCCGGGAACGCGGCCGGAGAACCGCGTGCTCGAGATCAGCCAGATCACCCAGGGGCTGAAGGCGATCGCGAAGGAGCTCGCGGTGCCGGTGCTCGCGCTGAGCCAGCTCTCGCGCGCGGTGGAGAGCCGCGAGGACAAGCGGCCGCAGCTCTCGGACCTGCGCGAATCAGGGACGATCGAGCAGGACGCCGACGTGGTGATGTTCCTTTACCGCGACGAGTACTATCTCGCTGCGCGCGAGCCCAAGCTGATGGCCTTCGACAACCAGGCGAAGTTCGACGAGGCGCACGCGAAATGGGTCGCCGACATGGAACGGGTGCACAACATCGCCGAGCTGCATCTCGCCAAGCAGCGCCATGGCCCGACCGGCAAGATCGAGCTCTTCTTCGAGGCCGAGTTCACGCGCTTCGCGAACCTCGATCGCCATCACCGCGCGCATGAAGCGGAGTGAGTTCGGCCCTCGCACCGGCCCTATCCCGCCGGCGCTGGAGAGGGGAGGGGGCGTCGGCACCGGGTTCCCCTTCCTTGCCGTGGAGGGTCGGCGTGCGGGGCGCGACGGTGGCTGACCCGAGCGCTGTCCTCACCATCGATCTCGACGCGATCGCGGCGAACTGGCGCGACCTGGCGGCCAAGCATGCCAGCGGCCCCGTCGCCGCGGTAGTGAAGGCGGACGCCTACGGGCTCGGCGCGCGGGAGGTCACGCGCCGCTTGCTCGCCGAGGGCGCGCGCCACGTCTTCGTCGCCGAGCTCGACGAGGCGCTGGCGCTGCGCGACATCGTGCCGCAGGCGGTGCCGCTCGCGGTGCTGCACGGCCTCGTCGCCGGCGCCGAGGCCGAGGCCGAGGCGGCCGGCATCATGCCGGTGCTGAACGATCTCGCCGCGCTCACGCGCTGGAGCGCGCACGCTGCCGCGCGCGGGATGCGCCTGCCCGCGATCCTGCAGATTGATACGGGGATGAACCGGCTTGGCCTCGGCCGGCGCGAGGTCGAACGGCTCGCCCAGGACCCGGCACCGCTCGCGGCGCTCGACCTCCGCTTCGTGATGACGCATTTCGTCGCCAGCGAGGAGCCCGCGAACCCGCTCAACCGCGAGCAGGTCGCGCGCTTCAATGCGTGGCGCGCGATGCTGCCGCCGGCGCCGACCTCGGTCGCGAATTCCTCGGGCATCTTCCTCGGCGATCTCGCCGCCTCCGATCTCGCCCGCGCCGGCGCCGCGCTCTATGGCATCAACCCCACCCCAGGAGCTGCAAACCCGATGCGCACAGCGGTCACGCTGGAGGCGCGCATCCTGCAGATCCGCGAGGTCGCGGCCGGCGAGACCGTTGGCTACAACGCCACGTGGGCGGCAATGCGCCCGTCGCGCATTGCAACGGTTGCGGCCGGCTACGCCGATGGCTATCTACGAAGCCTCTCCGGCCGCGGCGTGGGTCTTGTCGGCGACCGCCAGGTGCCCCTCGCAGGGCGAGTTTCCATGGATCTTCTCACCTTCGACGTCACCGACGCGCCCGAGGCTGCTGCAGGCGGATTCATCCGCCTGATCGGGCCGGACCTGCCGCCCGAGGCGCTGGCCGAGCGCGCCGGCACCAACGCCTATGAGATCCTGACCGCACTCGGGGCGCGGTATCGCCGGCTCTATCGCGGCCGCGCGTGAACGCCGTCCTCGATCTGCTCGCCGCGATCGGGCGCAGCCTGTTCGCCGTGCTGTCGGCGGCCGGCGCGGTCGCGATCTTTGCCGCCGTGGCGCTGAGCCACGTGGTGCGGCCGCCCTTCTATCCGCGCCTGCTGCTGCGCCAGGTGCTCGATATCGGCTACTTCTCGCTGCCGGTGGTGGCGCTGACCGCCGTCTTCTCAGGCATGGTGCTGGCATTGCAATCCTATACTGGGTTCGCGCGCTTCTCCGCAGAGGGGGCGGTCGCGACCGTCGTCGTGCTCTCGATCACGCGCGAGCTCGGCCCGGTGCTCGCCGGGCTGATGGTGGCGGGGCGGGTCGGGGCTGCGATCGCGGCCGAGCTCGGCACCATGCGTGTGACCGACCAGATCGACGCCCTCATCACGCTGTCGACCAACCCGATGAAGTATCTCGTGGTGCCGCGGATCGTCGCCGCCACGCTGGTGCTGCCGATGCTGGTGCTCGTCGCCGACATCCTCGGCGTGCTCGGCGGCTTCGTCGTCGGCGTCTTCAAGCTCGACTTCCACCCCGGCACCTACATGGCGCGCACCTGGGAGTATCTCGAGTTCCAGGACGTGTTCTCGGGCCTCGTCAAGGCGGCGGTGTTCGGCTTCATCATCGCGCTGATGGGTTGCTACCAGGGCTACCATTCGAAGGGCGGCGCGCAAGGAGTCGGGGCGGCGACCACCAACGCGGTGGTGTCCGCCTCGATCCTGATCCTGACCTTCAACTACATCATCACCGAACTGTTCTTCGCGCGATGAGGGAGACGCCGAAGATCCGGATCCGCGGGCTGTCGAAGGCGTTCGGGCCGAAGCGCGTGCTCGATCAGCTTGATCTCGACGTGCCGGCCGGGCGCGGCATGGTGGTCATCGGCGGGTCGGGCTCGGGCAAGTCGGTGCTGATCAAGTGCATCCTCGGGCTGATCGAGCCCGACGCCGGCACGATCGAGATCGACGGGCGGAACGTGCTCGCGATGTCGCGCAGCGATCGCGAGGCGGTGAACGCCCAGATCGGCATGCTGTTCCAGCAGGGCGCGCTGTTCGATTCGCTGCCCGTGTGGGAGAACGTCGCCTTCGGCCTGCTCGCGCGGCGGATGATGACGCGGCGCGACGCCAGGCCGCGCGCGGTCGAGATCCTCGCCCAGGTCGGGCTCGGCGCGGATGTCGCCGACCTCTCGCCGTCGGAGCTCTCCGGCGGGATGCAGAAGCGCGTCGCGCTGGCCCGCGCGATCGCCGCGCGACCGGACATCATGTTCTTCGACGAACCCACCACCGGCCTCGATCCGATCATGGGCGCGATCATCGACGCGCTGATCGTAGAGCAGGTGAAGCGGCTTGGCGCGACTGCGTTCTCGATCACCCACGACATGGCCTCGGCGCAACGCATCGCCGACACGGTGGCGATGATCCATGGCGGCAGGATCATCTGGGTCGGCCCCGCGGCGGCGATTCGCGAGAGCGGCAACCCGTATGTCGATCAGTTCGTACGGGGATCGAGCGAGGGGCCGATCAAGATGGAGGTGCGGAGATAGGCGAGATCGACTCTTGAGAGATCTGCTAGGGATTTTGCTGTTCTGAAAACAAATCTGCACAGGGAGGGAGCGCCACGCTGATTGCCGAGAAGACTGTCGTCACTGTCGTGCCCACCGGGGCCGGGCTCGGCGCGACCATCGAGGGATTTGACCCTGCCCGGGCCAGCGCCGCCGAGATCGCCACCGTGCGGCGCGCGCTGCTCGACCACCTGGTGATCCGCATCCGCGACACCGACATCACCGACGCCGAGTTCGAGGATTTCGGCGGGAAATTCGGCACGCTCAAGCCCTCGCCCGACTTCACCCGCTCGCGCCCGGTCTATCTCCAGGACGCGCCGAACGTCACAATCATCAGCAACGTCACCGAGGACCGCAAGCCGATCGGCGAGCACGGCGATGGCGAGCTGCATCGGCACACCGACCTCGCCTCCACTGACGAGCCCGCGGCGCTGACCATGCTGCTCGCGCGCGAGGTGCCACCCATCGGCGGCAACACGAGCTTTGCAAATATGTATGCGACGCTCGAAGCCCTGCCGGAGGCGACGCGCGCCCGCATCGCGCGACTGCCCTGCAAGCACCAGGCGAGCCACAACGCCCAGGGCGGCCGCCGCCCCGGCTACAAGGACATCGAGACCGACGACGTGCGCGAGATGCCGGGGCCGATCCATCCGCTGGTGCGTACCCATCCGGACACCGCTCGGCAGGCGCTGTTCCTCGGCCGCCGCTTCGGCGCCTATATCCTCGCGTTGACTTTGGGAAAAGGCGCGAGGCGCTGCTTGACGAGCCGCGGTCCTTCGCGGCGCTGCCCGAGCACACCTGGACCCAGAAATGGCGCGTGGGCGACCTCGTCGTCTTGGACAATCGCTGCACCATGCATCGGCGCGACGCCTTCACCGGACAGGGACGGCGGCGGATGCACCGCCTGACGACACTCGGCGAACGGCCCATCTGAGGGCGCTCGCTCCGGGGGCAGACCGATGACGGCCGATCCGGCGTCGCGCGCGACGCCGACGCTCGCCGAGCGTGTGGCCGAGCAGCTGCGCCGGCTGATCGACCGCGGCGAGTTCCCGCGCCACTGCCGTCTGCCGACCGAGTTCGCGCTCTGCCGCCGCTTCGGCGTCTGACGCCCAGTCGTGCGTGCCGCCCTCGCGATCCTGCGCGAGGGCGGCTACGTGCGCTCGCTCAAGGGCTCGGGCACGGTGGTGCTGAAGGGCCCCGAGCCGGGCGGTCTCGCCTTCCCGCTGGTCCGCACGATCGGCGACATCGAGCAGTACTACGAGTTCCGCGCGGCGCTGGAGGCCGAGACCGCAGCCCTGGCCGCCGAACGCCACCCCCCGGCGAGCCTCGGCGCGATCGCGGCGGCGCTCGCCGAGCAGCTCACCTATGCGCGCTCGGACGGCACGCGCGTCGCCGGCTACGCGCGCCCGATGGACGACCCGTCCTCGACGGTGTACATCATCCGTGCCCCTGGCGGCGACTTCATCACCCGCGACTACCGCTTCATCGCCGATGAGCCGCCCGCCGTCGCCGCGGTCACGCCGCTGCGCGACTGGTTCGGCAAGGGCATGCTGCCGCGCAACGTGATGACCTTCAAGACCGAGGAGGTGATCACCGCGATGCAGCAGGGCCGCGCCGCGCTGACCAACCTGCCCTTCGGCCGGCTCGTGAACTACAACCACCCGCAACAGAGCCGTTTCCCCGGCGAGATCAAGGTCACGACGCTGCCGATGATGGAGAAGACCGGCGGCCGCGGCGCGCTCGTGCCGGCGAAGACCTCCGTCTGGGCGATGGCGATCCCGCGCAACTCGCCGAACAAGGAGCGCGCCTGGGACTGACCGAGGGCGGACCGACCGGCGCGCATGACCGAGGTGCTCGCGGTCTATCTCAACCGCACCGCGTTCCGCTCCCACGAGTTCGGCCTCGCCCCGGCGACCGCGGCCGCGATGGCGCTGCTCTCACTCGCGGTCGCCTCGCCCTATCTGATCGTGGCGTGGCGGAAGAAGCGCCATGCGTAGCCCCGGCACGCTCGGCAAGACGTGGCGGCTCGGCGCGGCCGCGCTCGCCATCGCCTGGTCGGTGTTCCCGATCGCGCTGGTCGTGCTGTCGTCGTTGCGCCCGCAGCGCGACATGTTCCGCATCCCGCCCTCGTTGATCTTCACACCCACGCTCGACAACTCCGAGCGGCTGCTGCGCGATTGGCCGTCCTTCTTCCCCGACATGCTGAGCAGCCTGATCATCGCCCCCGGCGCGACGGTGGTGACGGTGACCTTCGTAACCTTCGCGGGCTACGTCTATGCGCGCTACGCCGGGCGGCTGCTGATCGCCTCGGCGTTCTTCATGGTGGTGGTGCGGATGATCCCGCCGATCGTGGTGACGCTGCCGCTGTTCCCGCTGTTCTCGTGGCTGCGCCTCTCCGACACGCATCTCGTGCTGATCCTGCTCTACTCCGCGTTCTTCGTCAGCCTGGGCAGCTGGATCATGCGCGCCTTCGTCCAGCAGGTGCCACGCGAGCTCGAGGAGGCGGCGGTGGTGGACGGGGCTGGACTGCGTCAGATCCTCTGGCGCGTGGTGCTGCCGCTCGTCGGCAACGGCGCGATGGCGGCGGGGCTGTTCGTGGCCGTGTTCGCCTGGAACGAGTTCGTGTTCGCGCTCGTGTTCACCACCCGGCGCGCGCGCACCGCACCGCTGGTGATGAGCGAGATGCTGAGCACGATCGAGGGTGTCGATTGGGGCGTGCTGTTCGCCGCGGCGACGATCCAGCTCGCGCCGGTGCTGCTCTGCGTCCTCGCCGCACAGCGCTACGTGGTGACGGGGCTGACGGTCGGGGCCGTGAAGGGGTAGCGTGGCTCACCGCGGCGCGACGCGGATCGTGAGCCGCGCGGCACTCACCCCCTCGATCGCGCCTGCGCGCGCGACCAGCCGGTCCACATCCGGATCGGGCAGCGGCGCGAGATCGACGGAGGCGAGATCGTCCGGCAGCAGCGGCAGCACGGGCGCGCGGCCGAACAGGCACACGACCTGCTCCTCGACGCCGGGCGTCTCCGGCACGATCTGGAACGGCCAGCCCGCGGCCGGGACCTCCACCGTGCGGCCCGCCGCCACCGGCGCGTCCGGCGCGTGCGCGTTCGGCAGCACACGCACCAGAGTGCCGTCGCCGAAGCGCCAGAAGCAGGCGAGATGCCCGTCCTCGGCCACCGTCGCGCGCAGCACCAGCGGCACGCCGACCTCGGCGGGCGCGGCGCCGCGGTCGGTGGTCAGGCGCGGCGGGGGCGGGCGCGCGATCCTGCGCGTCGCCACGGCGGCGCCGACCTCGGCGGAGACGGTCTCGGTCTCCGCCCCCGGCAGGGCGGCGAGCACCGTCTCGAGCGGCGCGCCGAGCGGCTCGAGCGCGGCGCTGAGCGGCGGCGGCAGGCGCCCGACCAGCGGCTCGGCCGCCTGCGCGCAGGCGAAACGAACCGCGGCGCCAGCCGTCGCGGGAACGATCTCGAACCCCATCGCGGCGTCGGGAATGCGCAGCTCCCGCCCTGCCGCCACGGCCGAGTCCGGCCGTCCCGGGTTCGGAAAGATGCGCAGTACCTCCCCGGCGCCGGTCTGGTAGAAGCAGGCGAGATGGCCGTCCCGGCCCGGTGTCACCAACAGGACCAAAGGCTGCCCGACGCGCACCTCGCCGCCGGGTGCCAGCACCACGAGCCGCGGCGGCAGGGCGGCGACGGGCGCGGGCATCGCCGCGACCGGCGGCGGGGGTGCCGGCGGTGCAGCGGGCTCGGGCGCGGCGGGCGGCGTCAGCGGGCTCGTCACCGTGCCGTCGTAGCGCGCGGCGAAGCGGCGCCCTTGCAGGCTCAGCGTGATCTCGGCGTCGCCGCCGGCGAGTGCGGCGCGCGGATTGCCGATCTCGCCGTCGATCGCGATCCGATCGTCGCGCCAGGTGCCGTGCCCGGCGACCGCCGCCGGCGCGTCCAGCCGGTCGAGCCGCAGCCGCAGCGTTTCGACCGGGAACGGATCGAAGCCCGGCAGGCTGAGCCGTCCACCCGTCAGCGTGAGTTCGGCGGCGAGATCGAGCGCGGCCTCACGCAGGCTCGGACCCCGCAGCGACAGCGCGAGCGGCCCGCTGACCGGCCCCTCCAGCCCCTCCAGCGTCTGGCCGGTGAGGTCGCGGAACAGCGTCGCCGCATCCGCCTCGGCGAGGTCGAGCGCGGCGGTCGCGGTTAAGGCCGACGTGTCCGTGGCATCCACGCGCAGCGTCAGCCCGGCGCGGCCACCGGCGAGCGTGATCTCGCGCGCCTCGGCCGCGAGCACCCCGGCGTCCAGCCGGGCGGCGAGTGCGAGGCGGCCGACGCCGAGCCCGCCGAACGCGGCCTGCCCGGCGGCGAGGTCGAGCGTGCCGTCGAGCGCGCGCAGCACCTGGCCGGAGCCGGAGGTCGCGATCTTCAGGATGCGACGCAGATCGGCGGTCTCGGTGCGGAGCGATGCGGCGAGGCGCGGGCGCGCGCCGGACCGGTCCACCTCCAGTCGCCCCGATGCGGCGCCGCCGGCGAACTCGAAGCGCGCGTCGTCGAGCGCGAGCGCACGCCCGGCGACCGTGAGCCGACCGTCCACCCGGGCCGGCGCGGCCAGCTCGGCCGTGGCGGTGGCCTCGACGCCGAGCCAGCCGAGAAAGTCGGCGAGGTCGCGCGTCTCGAAGCGCAGCCGGCCGCGTGCGGCGAAGGGCCGGGCGGTGCCGTCGGCAACGAGATGAAGCCGCGCGCCCGCCAGCGTCGCCTCGGCCTCGGTGCCGAGCGCGCCGCCCGTGAGCAGCCGGCCCGCCGGCCCGGCGCGCGCGATCAGCGCGACCGGCCGTCCGTGCAGCGTCAGCGCGCTCTCGATCAGCAGCGGCTGGTCGCGGCTCGCCAGCGTCAGCGCGAGGCGGCCGGCTTCGATCGGCCCGTCGCTGAACGCGGCGTCCTCCACGACCAGCTGTCCCGTGCCGTCGAGGCTGGCGAGCAGATCGGCCACGGTGCCGCCGCGCGCCACAAGGGCGAGATCGCCACGCGCGGTGCCGCTGAGCCCGGCCACCCCGGCCCCGGCCATCAGCGGTCCGATCGCGACGTCGCGGAGGTCGAAGGCCGTGTCGAGGCGCGCGCCGCCCTCGCCCGGGGCGAAGCTCAGCCGCCCGACCAGCCGCCCGCCATAGAGGCCGAGCTCGTGCAGCGCCGCACTCAGCCGCCCGTCCGTGAGCCCGATCTCGACCACGGTCGGCCCGGCGGTCAGCCCGCCGAGCGCGACGGTTTCCGCCTCCAGCCTGAGCCCCGCATCGAGCCGGTGCGCGATCGCACCCCACGGCTCGGCGGTGAGGCGGTCGAACGCGGCGGCGAGGTCCAGCCGGTCCGCCACGATCCGGCCGGAGAGCAGGGGGCGCCGCGCCCCGGCCGCGGCGGCAAGGGTGGCCGTCACGCGCGACCCGCCGAGGTCGAGCCGGGCGTCGTCCAGCGTCAGCCGGTCGGCGTCCAGCCGCAGCCGCCCGCCGCCCTCGATCGCGGCGGAGCGCAGGCTGAGCCGTCCGTCGACGCCGTGCGCGCCGAGGCGGCCGGTGAAGGAACCCGCGAGCGCGGGATCGGCGAGGGTGACGGCGAGGTCGGCCGGGCCGCCATCGGCGGCGGGGCGCAGCGTGACCCCGAGGCCGGTGAGCGTCAGCGCGCGGCCGCTGGCGGCGTCGGCCAGATGCACCGAGCCGTCGGCGAGCACCACCCGTGCGGCGGTCGCGAGCCCGCGCGGCATGGGCCCGGCGAGCGTGCCGCGCTCGGCGAGCGTCAGCGACAGCGCCGCGCGCTCCAGGGACAGTTCGGTCACGCGGACCCTGCCGCCGAGCAGCGCCAGCGGATCAAGGGCGACGGCGAGCCGCGCCGCGGCGAGCCCGCCCTGCCCCGCGCCAGGGGCGCCGACGCGCAGGTCCTCGGCAACGAGGCGCGGCGCAGGAAGGAGACGGAGCCGCACCGCCCCGGCGACCGTCGCCGGCTGATCGAAGGCACCGCCGATCAGCGCGCCGGTGAAGGCGCGCAGCCGCGGCTCGGGCATCAGCGAGGGCAGCAGCGCCAGGGCGGCGGCTCCAAGCGCGAGCGCGCTCGCCAACGCCACCAGGACCGGCCGGACACCCCGCATCGTCCCCTCCTCCGCGCGCCCAAGGTAGTCCAGCGGCGGGGCCGGCGGGAAGCGCGCTATCCGGCGCCCGCGTCGGGCGCGCGCACCACCCGGCGCGGCTCGCGCGACTTGCCCTGGGCGGCGAGCTCCTCGAGATAGCGCGCCCAGCGCGTCCCGTGCTCGCGGCCGAGCCGGTAGAGGTAGTCCCACGAGTAGATGCCGGTGTCGTGCAGGTCGTCGAAGACGATCCGGATGGCGTAGTTGCCCACCGGCTCGACCTTCAGGATGCCGACATGCGCGCGGCCCCAGACCAGCACCTTCTGGTCGGGCGCGTGGCCCTGGACCTCGGCCGATGGGCTCTCGACGCGCAGATACTCGGCCGGCAGCACGAAGCGCGCGCCGTCGTCGAAGGTGATGGTGAGCGTGCGGTCGGCCTTGGAGACGCGGATCTCGACCGGGGTCGGCATGTCAGGGCTTGGGCGGCGGGGCGGGCGTCTCGAGCGGCCTCGCCTCCTCGGGCAGCATGATCGGGATGCCGTCGCGGATCGGGAAGGCGAGCCCGGCGCGGTCGCTGATCAGCTCGCCGCGTTCGCGGTCGTAGCGCAGCGGCCCCTTCGTCACCGGACAGACGAGGATCTCCAGCAGGCGGGGATCGACCTCGGTCATGGCGTCCTCACGACAGCGGCTGGCCCGGCTCCGAACCCGGGCCGCCATGCGCGCCCATCTCGATCAGCGCGAGCAGCATCTCGGCGCGCTCGTCGAGCGTGGCCGCCTCGAGCAGCGCCTGCTTCTCGCGCGGATCGAACGGGCAGATCATGCAGAGCGTGGTCACCAGCGCGGCGTCCGGCGTCTCCTTCACGGCCTGCCAGTTGGCCTCGATCCCCTTGGCGCGGAAGTAGGCGCGCAGGCCCCGTTCGAGCCGGTCGCGGTCGAGCGCGGGCCGCGCCTCGAGATTGAGGTCCTCGGCGAAGCCGGTGAAGTCGGCGCGCACGCGCCGATAGCCCCGGCGCATGGCGAGTTCGCCGGCGA
>Ga0308411_10001786_pt1 | contig 14690 bp, 15 predicted proteins | sample HotsprottomLayer_2_FD_203530 | JGI IMG/M metagenome (GOLD analysis project Ga0308411, IMG submission 203530) | Hot spring phototrophic mat microbial communities from Octopus Spring, Yellowstone National Park, Wyoming, United States -... | ecosystem: Environmental > Aquatic > Thermal springs >...
TGTTAGGGATAATGTAATTATGGATAATTATATGCTTGAGGCATCAAAAATTAACAAGGTTAAAAGATTTTTCTTTTCTTCATCAGCTTGTATTTATCCAAGATATCTTCAAAAAGACCCCAAAGTTGAAGGATTAAAAGAAGAATACGCATATCCGGCAGATTGTGACAATGAATATGGTTGGGCAAAAATTTTAACAGAAAGACAGTGTTGGAATTATTACATCGATTATGGCCTGGAAACACGAGTTGCTCGTTTTCATAATGTTTATGGACCTTTGGGCACTTGGTATGGAGGTAGAGAAAAATCACCAGCAGCCATTTGCCGAAAGGTAGCCTTGGCAAAAGATGGGGGCGAAATAGAGGTATGGGGTGATGGGAAACAGACAAGATCATACACTTATATTGATGACTGTGTTGAGGGTGTTTATCGATTGATGCATTCTGATATCAGAGAACCAATTAATATTGGTTCTGACCGTCTAGTTTCTATAAATGAATTAATTGATATTGTTTCCAAAATTGCCGGAAAAAAGATTAAAAAAAGATATGATACCTCAAAACCTCAAGGGGTAAGAGGTAGAAATTCTGATAATACTAAAATTAAAAAACTTTTAAAATGGGTGCCTTCTACTCCACTAGAAGTTGGATTAGAAAAGACTTATCGATGGATTGAACAACAAATAAAAGAAGGAAAGTATAAGGGAAAAATTTAAGAGTTTTAAATTTAAATAAGAATTCTAACTGTTAAGAAGAGTAATTTCTTTAATGAATTATTTTTTAAACTGTGCCACTCGCCTACTTCAACCACAACAAAGTCATTTTTTTTAACTTCAAATATTTTATCGTTGATTCTCATCTTTCCTTTTCCCTCAAGAAAAAAATATAACTCTTCACAATCATCGTGCTTATGAGGAGAAAAAGATTCATCTGGCTCAAGCCAAGCGTAATTTACAGTTTGAACTTTTGATTTCAACTCCCCTACCCTTACCAAAGCTTTCCTTTTAATCTCTCCATGAGCTAAAGTAGTTTCAATTGATTTTATATTTACCTTTTTCATAGGTTTTTATTATAATATAAAAATTATGTCTTTGAAGTTTTCAATCATTACTCCATCTTTTAATCAAGGCCAATTTATTGAAGAAACAATAAGAAGTGTCCAAAATCAAACCTATAAAAACTTTGAACATATTGTTATAGACGGTGGCTCAACTGATAATACTTTAAAGATATTGAAAAAATACACTGGAAAAATAAAATGGATTTCAGAGAAAGATAAAGGCCAATCAGATGCGATAAATAAAGGATTGAAAGTGGCTAAGGGTGATATTTTAACCTGGCTTAATAGCGATGATTATTATCCGCCTTATACTTTAGAAAAAGTAGCTGATTTTTTTTTAAAAAATAAAAATGCTTTTTGGCTTTCTGGTGATTATATTGTCGTTGATAAAAATGGAAAAGAAATTCATTCATTTGTCCGTTTATATAAAAAAATTTTAAGGCTAATACCCTATGATAAGACTTTATTTATTGCTAACTTTATTAATCAACCATCAACTTTTTTTAAAAAAGAAGTAATAAATAAGGTCGGATTATTGGATATAAATTTAAGGTATGAGATGGATTATGAATACTGGTTGAGAATGATAAAAAATGGTTTTAAAAATTATTATATTAATATTCCTCTATCCTATTTTCGTGTTCATTCATCTTCCAAAGGCGGGGCGGAATTTGAAAAACAATTTGATGAAGAGATAAAAGTAGCAAAAAAATACTGCAAAAATAACTTTTTAATTAATTTACACAAATTGCATAATAAGATGATTGTTTTTATCTATAAATTTATCAAATAAATTTATGTATAATATCCCAATTTTGCTTGTAACTTACAAAAGAAAAATTTTTTTATCTAGATTGATAAAAAAAATAAATAAAATTAATCCAGAAAAACTATATCTTTTCTCTGATGGTCCAAGAAATTATTATGAAAAAAAACAAGTTGAGGAAGTAAGAAATACATTAATAAACGAAATTAGAATATCAGGAAAAATTTATAAATTATTTTCTGAAAAAAATATTGGAATAAAATATTATGAAAAAAGAGCTTTAGAATTTGCTTTAAAAGATAATCCATATGTAATTTATTTAGAAGATGATATTGATCCAACTTTGGATTTTTTTAAGTTTCAAGAAAAATTATTGCCAAAATATGAGAAAGATAAAAGAATCATTGGAGTTGCCGGATATAATTTTGGATTTAATCCAAAAATTCCAAATTCTTATTTTCTAAGTCGATTGGGTTGGAGTTGGGGGGCAGGTTTTTACAAAAGAATTATAGATTATTATGATCCTGATGTAAAAAATTATTTTGAGATAAAAAATAAAAAGGTTTATAAAGATAGATTTATTGACAAAAAAGTTTATTTTTATTTAGATACATATTTAAGCGCTCTTAAAAAAAATAAACTAAGTTTTCCCGATCTCCAACTATATTATATTTCTTTTGCTTATGATAAATATTTTATTGTTTCAAAATTAAAACTAGTAGAAAATATTGGATTCAATATAGAAGGACACAATCCATTTATTTTTACTTATAAAAGTAAAACAAAACGACTTAGAAAAATTAATCATCCAAAGGAATTAATTTTTGATCCAAAAATAGAAAAATCATATTATGATAAAATTTTTACCGGCGGATGGTTAAGATTAATTGGTATAAGAATTTATCTTTTTTCTCCTAAATGGATAAAAAAAATAATTGAGATTTTTTCGTTAAAAATTTTAAGAAATTTATTAAAAAATGTATAAAAATATTTTTTGTTGATTAATTTAAAATTTATTTAATTTTAAAAATACTTTTGAGCTTTATGGTTTTAAATCAGTTGTTTATCCAGATAGTTGCATTTTTCCTGATAATTATAATTTAAATATCTTTCCAAAAAAATATACTACAGTTATTGATTTAAGGGCATATATTGGTGATACAGTTTATATTATTAATCACTTAATAAAAAATCCGAACAAAATTTACGCCTTTGAACCTGATCCTGATAATCTAAAGATTTTAAAAGAAAATATTAAACTAAACAATCTTGAGAAAAAAGTGGTTCCTATTCCTTTGGCATCCGGGATAAAAAATGATTATTTTTATTTGACAAAAGCAGGCGGTGCCTCAATTATTTCAAAAACTAAGACAAAAAACCAGATAAAAGTAAGAGTGATTCCCCTTGATGAATTTGTTAAAAAAGAAAATATAAAAAGAGTTGATTTTATTAAAATGGATATTGAGGGGGCTGAGTTTGATACATTGAAGGGGGCGGTTAAGACTTTAAAAAGAGATAAACCTGATTTAATAATAACAATTTATCATAAAGGTGAACATTTTTTTGAGATGCCAAAATGGTTAAAAAAACAAGTACCCGAGTATAATCTTCGTTTTCTTGCTTTTTCTCAAGCATCTCCAATAATTGAAAGAGTAATAGCCGCCAGTACAGAAAAAATTTAGTAAAATAAATACTTATGCCCGAAATTTTAAAACCTAACTATGATGAAGTAAGCGAAAGGATAAGAGATTTTTGGGGAGGTTTTGGAGAGAAAAATTTTAAGATACCAAAAGATTATTGGCGGATGGGAGAGAAAGATTATCAAGAAATTAGAGATTTTACCATTGGTCAATCACAAATGCTTGCTGAAAAGTATCCCTCCTCTCCTCTTAATCCTAATTTAGATGGTGAAAAAGGTCTTTTGGCCCATATTGATAGGATGACTGAGCTTTTAGGAAAACTTTGGCAATATGAAGAATTTAGAAGGTTATTTCCAGAAGGCACTTCTTTTTCGTTTTTAAAATTTTTAGCTTTGGTTCATGATTACTCAAGATTTATTTTCAACGGTCCTTTTCCTTTAGTTTATGTTGATTGGGTAGGAGATGCTTTGGTTGAGAAAAGATTTTTTCCTGGGATTCCTTTTGAAAAATATCTTCACTCAATCCGCTATATAACTGGTGAAAAAAATCCACCCGATGAAAGAAAAACTCCTCTCCCCTATATTTTTAAAGCTTTAGATAGTCTTGGTAAACCAGGTCGAGATCCAGAAAAATTTTTAAGTTATGATTATGATAAATGGCTTCAAAAGCAAATTGAACTTGGAAGATTTCCCATAAGAGTAAAAAAAGATGGAAAGATATTAGAAATAAACGCTAAAGATTATAAAGAGAATGATATTGCGATGATTAGGAAGGGGTTGAGGTTAATTGAGGAAATTGTTGGGGGAAATGGTTTATTTACGTAAATTTTTTAAGAAGATAAAAAGATAAAAATTTAAAATCAAAACATTTATATAAAAATATCTAAAATCCTGAGGTAAAAAAATTGTAAAATAAGGAAAAATATTTGAATAAATCGATAAAAGTGGAATAACTAAAGATATATTTTTAGTTAAAAATAATAAAAAGACAGCTAGTAAATTTGATATCAGAAGATAAGTAGCAGGTCTCCAAATTATAAAAAAATTCTTATTCACATCTTTAATAAATTCATCAGTATATTTTTTTAATACTGGGATTTTGCTTCTTGTAATATATTTACAATAATCATAACTTCTTGGATCTTTACAATTTTCTTTTTTTAAGAAATTTAATTCATCTGTTGGGACATAAGTATAAGAATTGGGATATGGTTCTATTTTCCATATTAGTGAATAGTTTTTAAGTAAACTGTCTAAGAAATAATTTGGCTTTTTTAAAACTCTTTCTTTAATAAAAGAAAATATTAAATCATTTTCCATTAATAATTTATAATTAAACTCTTTTTCTCTAAATAAAATATCTGCATAAAAGGGATAACCATTTATTTTAGGTAATTTTTTTATTGGATATATTTGATTAAAATAATGATAATATTTATCATTAACATTTATTTCTTGAATATATTTCTTTGAAAAGTAAAAAATATGTGGTTTAAAAATATTTAAGACGTTTTTTTTAGGGACTTCGTAGTTGAAAGAATTCTTTGAATATAAAAATATTGGATATATAAATTTTTTTATTAGTATAAAAAAGACAACAATTATTAAAAAATATTTTGTAAGTTGAATAATTTTTTTATTTTTTAAGGTAATGAATATTAATATTAAAAAAATATTAAAAAATAATAAAGTTAGAATTCCGTTATGTCTTGAGAAAATAACTATAAAAGAAAATAAAAAATATAAAAAAATTATCAATTTATTTTTAAAAAAAGTTTCATTTTTTTCATTTAAAAATAAAAATAAAATAAAAGTAAGACCCAACAGAGCAAAAGAATAAGGAATATCTTTCCAAAAAGTGATTATCATAAATAAATTTACTGGGTTAACGATCAATAATGTTAAATAAAGCCATGAAATTTTTTTAAAAAAAGAAAAAATAAAAGCGATAGTGAAAGAAACAAAAATTATTTGAAAAATTATTAAAAATACACTTTTTTTAAATGCAAAAAGTATTAAAGCATTAAAAAATGTATAAAGAGCTGGATGATTATCTCTTATTTTAAAATAATTAGCTTGATTTATAATATCAAAAGAATCTATGGAATATATACCCGGCCAATAGATTAAAAGAAATGACATAAAAAAAATTAAAGAAGATACAAAAACAATAAAAAAAAATTGTTTTGAATTTTTTGTTATATCAATATTTATTTTGTTAATAAAAATTTTTTTTGATAAAAATATAAAAATAATTTGAATTAAGAAGTAGATTAAAAAAGAAATAAAATAAAAAAACATTAAAATCGATAAGGGTTTTCCTTTTGGATATGCTGTTTTGTAGATACATGATAAATCAAATTTATCGTTATAAAGATCAATTAATGAACCTTGTTTTTCAGTAATCAGATTAATTTTTTTTGATTGCGGATGTTTTAAGAAACATATATTGTAGGATTCAAAATAATTGATTTTTAATTCAAGTGATTTATTATTTTTATAATTTACAAGAGCATCATATTTATATTCCCAATCATTATTTTGGTATTTTTTGATATTTATTTTATTTCTATCTATTTCAATAAGTTTAATCCATACTTCATTTCTTTCTTTTTTATTTTTTACTTCTATTGGTTGAATTTTAATTTTTTCGGTTTTGTTTTTAATATAAATTGGAGAATTTAAGCTTAACAAAAAAGAATTTATCAATAATAGTAGAAAGATTATAATTTTTTCCATTTTTAAAAAAAATTATCTTTCGATAATAAAACTCCAATATTTATTCTATTAAAGAGATTGAATTTTAATTTTATTTTGTTTAAAAAGATTTTAAATTTTAATTCTTTGAGTTTGATTAAAAAAAACGATAAATTGATTGCTTTTTTATAAAAATTTGTTTTTTTATTTACGGTATATTCAAAGAAAGTTTCAAAATTTTTTATTTTTTTAGAAATATCAAATTGTTTTATGCTATTTAAATTTTCTTCAGAAATTTCTTTGTAAATTTTTGGATTTTCTATCAAAAATATAATTTTTTGTATTAGATCTTCAATATTTCTCTCAAAAATCAATTTTTTTTGTCTTTTACCAAAAACTTCATTTATTATTCCTACATCGGTTGATATTACTGGAATACCGCAGGCCATAGCCTCAAGGACTGGATTTGGTGTTCCTTCATGTAATGAGGCGTTTAAATATATATCTATTTCATTTAACCAATTACTTACTTCTTCTTTGGTTAATATTTTTTTTTGTTTACTTCTATCAATAATTTTAAGAATAACCTTTTTTTTCTTATAAATCTTACTTATTTTTTTCCAAGCTGGTATTATGATGCTATATAATCCCTTTACGTCTTCATTCTTGATTTCTTTCCATTGACTGTTTCCTATCCAACCAAGCGTGATTACGTCTTTTTTTAAAATATTTTTATTGGATTTTTTATTAAAAATATTTAAATCCACTCCATCAGGAGTATAAAATATTTTCCTTTTTTCATTATTAATTTTATTTCTATAAATATCGAAAAGTTTCTTTGAGGAAACCGAAAATGCATCATATAATTCGGTAATTAATAAATTGTTAACATAATAAAAAAATTGGTTTTTTTTGATATCGAGATAAGCATGATCGTATATAGTAGTAGTTATTTTTTTATTTATTAATTTACTTAATATTATTTTTTTTTTGTTATTTTCAACTTCCTCAATTTTTGTTATTATATTCAATAATTCTAATCGCCAAAAAAAATGGATTATGTCAAAATTATTAATTAAAAAAATTTCTTTTATTAAATCTGTATAATTTTTAAAGTCTTCAATATAAAAAATTTTAAAATCAAATTTAGATGATAAAAATTTTTCAATATTCTTAGCAATATTATCAAAGGCCCATTTTCTAATATCAACTATTAAGGCTATTTTGCTTTTCATAAAATTTTTTAAGATTAATTATTTTTTTCTCCCAATTAAATTTATTTAATATTTTTTTATTAATTACTAATTTATTTTTTAATATTATTCTTTTAATTTCTTCTTTATTTATCTTTTCCAAAATAAACCCATTAACGCCATTTTCCAAATACTCCTCTACCCCTTTAGTCTTCAAAACTATTGGGATTCCTCCGCAGGCGATCATTTCAAGTGGTGGGCCTGGGAATCCTTCAAATTTTGATAATTTTAACAAAAAATCACAAGAAGAGTAAATATTTTTCATTTTATTAATCGGTACTTTTTCAAAATAATAATCAAAAGGCCAGTTTTTTTCTGGTTTTCCACTACTGTTGACATAGACGACTTCAATATTTTTTATTTCTTTTTTGATTTCATTTAAGATAAAAAGAGCTTCTTTTACTCCTTTAAATGGCAGGTCAGCCGCTCCTTCAACCAAAATTCTTATGATACCTTTCTTTTTTGGAATAAAAGGCTTATCGGGATAAAAAATTTCTGTATTGATACCATTGGGGACATAAAAAGCTTCTTTTTTAAACTCTTTTTTTAGCCAGTCTTTTATCCATTTTGCTTCGGTTAAAAACTCAAAATTCATTTTATAAGTTTCTTCAACTCTTTTCTTTAAAAAACTTCCTTCAGGATAAAAACGTCTTTCATCGGATTGGACAAAATAAACTTTTCGCTTAACATCCATTAAAGTTAATTCGTAGGCAGTAATCCAACCGGTAGCAACACCAGTATCAAAATTTTTGATAATTTTTTTTGCTTTTTTTAATGGAATAATTGGGACTTTTTGGTTGGCAAACCAAGAAAGATCAGTTTTGTTATCAAAAGAAACAAAAAGAGTTTTAAAGCCCAATTTTTGAAGGCGGTTTAAATGTTCGCAACAGATAGCTACTCCTCCAGTAATTTTTGTTGTTGGAATAATATAAAAAATTGAAGGCTTTTTATTTTTTATTTTTGGTATGGTTAATTTTTTTGTAAAATGATTTTTTAATTTATATCTAAATAAAAAAATAAAGTGTTGAAGGCGATATTGGATATTTCTTATTTTTATTCTTATTTTTTCAGGAACAATTTTTTGATAAAGATTCATATTAAATTAAGGAATTTTCGAGATATCAATACCAATAAGCATGAGAATATTATACAAAAAACTCAAAACTCAAAACTCAAAAGTCAAAACTACAATTAAAAACTAAAAACTCTTATAACTTTAATTGTGTAAAAGTTAAGAAATGATACGAATGATACGAATTTTTATGCAAATGATGCGAATTATGCGAATGGATAAAGTGTAAACATAGTATAAAAATTGTGTAAACGTGGTGTAAAAATAGTTGAGTCAGTTATTGAGTTAACGAGTTAACGGGTTAACGAGTTTTTTTGATGAAGTTACCTTTTTGACGTTGGGTTTCAAGATAGCTTATAAATTTGCCGATTTTACTAGCTAATTCAAGAAGCATTTCGTTGGCTTTATTAAATTCATCTTTAGTAATATATTGAACTGTTAAAGCAATGTAAAGTTGATTTCTTACTTCGCCGCAGGAACCTTTAGAAATTTTTAAAAAGCGAATAAACTCATTATTATTATTTTTTTCAAAGCCTTCAACAATATTAGATGAGATTGAAATAACTGAACTACGAACTTGATTTTTAAGTTCAAAATCTTTAGAAAATTCTTTTTTTGAAGTGAGATCGTAAATATATTTAGTGATTTTTAAAGCAAGTTGCCAGATTTCAAGATCTTCAAATTTTAAAATTTTCATTGGGAAAATTATAACAGAATTATAAAGTTGTTGGTGTTGCTTAGTTGGAATCAGCCCGCCTAAAATAATTTTTAATTTGAAATTTGAAATTTTTAATCAATATTAAATATCTAAATAAATTTTTTAAAGAAGTTTGATGAAATCTTCGACAGAGATATTGAGGGGGTTAAGAATTCCTTTTTTAAGAGTGCCTTTTTTGATTTGTTTGTGGTTGGGGATGATAACTGTTTGATCTTTTGCATTCTTCATTTTTATATGGCTACCTTTTTGAGAAACAACAGTAAAGCCAAGTTTAGAGAAAGCTTTGATCGCTTGTTTTGCTGAAACGATTGGTATCTTAGGCATAAGAAATTTTGATAGGAAGAGCAAATTGCCTTTTGTAATCAAAGTCAGCTTCAATTATTTTTACATCTGATTCTTCTAAATATAATTCAATTGCTTCTTTGATATTTTTTATAGCTTCCTCAAGTGTATCACCTTGAGAAGCACAGCCAGGTAAATCAGGCACCCAGACAGAAAACCCACCTTCTTTTTCTTCTTGGAAAATAGCGGTATATTCTAAAATTTTTTTCTTTTTTATTTTCATATGATTTTATTATATCATTTTTATTGACCGGCTATTTGGAAAAATAAACTTTTATTATTTTTTTTATTAAGCCGCTTAAATTTCTTCCTCGCTCGATAAGAATTCCTGGAAGATGAAGGATAATTTTTTTTATTCCCCAGTTTTTTATAATTACTCTTATCCAGTTTACAAAATCTTGTTTTTCTTTAAAAAAACCCATTTTTGAGGAGGTGGTCAGATGATTGTGGATGACAAAAACATTGGGATTTAGGGCAAATCTAAAGCCCTTTTTCTTAAGCCGCAAAAACAAATCAACATCCTCAAGATAGGCAAAAAAACTTTCATCAAAACCACCAATTTTTTCAAAAACTTGCTTTTTGATAAAAAGGCAGGCGGCGGTAAGACCGTCAATTTTGTTACTCGTTACTAGTTGGTGGTTACTAGTTACTGGTTTGCTGGTTATTAGTTGGACGCGACCGTTAGGAAGGACTTTGTAGCCATAGTTTTCTACTTCACCGGTTTTCTTTTTTAAGACTGGGCAGACCGCATCAAAATGATTTTTTTTGGCAAAGGTTAGCATTTTATTTATCAGATTTTCAGTTACTTCTTCTATGTCATCATTTAAAATAAGAAGCCACTCCCCTTTTGCTTTTTTGGAAGCTAAATTGACTGCTTTGGTAAAGCCTAAGTTTTTTTGTTGGGGAAGGTAGGTAAAATTTTTTAGTTTCTTTCTTTTTTCATCATTCGGTTTATTATCAACGATTAGAATCTCAATGTCCTTTATTTTTTTTAATTGAGAAATAAGTTTAAAAAGACCGTAATCGTTAGTGTAAGTTGGGATGATGGCGGAGAGCATGAGAATATTATAACGTATAACTTGTAACCTGTAACTTGTAACTTATAAAATCTAAAAATGGTGTAAACGTGGTGTAAAAGTTGTGTAAAAATAGTTGAATCAGTTATTGAGTTAACGTGTTAACGGGTTAAGATATTTTAATCCACCTTTTTCTTTGTAGTCTATTTTCTATCTGGTATTTTTTTATTGGGTGAATTGTTGTAATCAATAGGCAACCATTAAACAAATAGTAAAGAAGCATTTAAAATTTCAACCGCTAAAGGTTGATTTTTTTCGTTATACTCAACAATCACATTTGGTTCAATTTCTTCAAAATAAGCCTCTTTTCCCTCTCTTAAATTTAGATATAAAGCATCATTTTCTTTATCATAGTAGATTTTAGATTTTTTCATATGATTTTATTTTAGTAAAAAGTATTATGAGAGTCAATAATTTGAAAATTGTATAAAAGTTGTGTAAAAAGTAGTGTAAACATTGTGTAAAACTAGTTAATATATCAAATATCAAAAATCAAAATGCAAAATGACATATTAAAAATAAAAAATAAGCAAAGTAAATAAATATATAGCTCTTTTTGCTTTTTGATTTGTCATTTTGATATTTGATATATGATTTTTGATATATATTTTTTAGTGTTTAGTGTTTGGTGTTAGATGTTAGAAGTTAGATGCTTGGTGTTTTATGTTTGGTGATTGTGTGAGCCCGGGCAGAATCGAACTGCCATCTAATCCTTAGAAGGGATTTGTTCTCTCCGTTGAACTACGGGCTCTTTTTTTGAGCCGTCCGTGAGATTCGAACTCACAACCTACTGTTTACAAAACAGTTGCTCTACCATTGAGCTAGGACGGCAATAGTAATATTATACAAAATAAGTCTTATAAGTGGTATAAGTCTTATAAATCTGATAAGTCTGATATAATAGTTTTATGAATAACGATAATATCGCTATTTCCTTCAAAAATGTTTCCAAAAGCTATCCTCTCCTTTATCAAAAAACGATAAAAGAATTATTTCAAGCCCTTTTTACTCGCAAAAAAACGATTGAAAAAGTTGAAGCATTAAAAAACATTAATCTTTCGATAAAAAAAGGTGAAACAGTTGGGGTAATTGGGAAAAATGGCGCTGGTAAATCGACCCTTTTAAAACTGATTGCCGGTGTTTCTTATCCAACCAGTGGCAAAGTAAACGTTTACGGAAGAGTTGTCCCTTTGATTGAATTGGGAGCTGGTTTTCACCCCGAGCTTTCGGGCAAAGAGAATATTTTTTTAAACGGGGTGATTTTGGGAATGGAGGAAAAATATCTGGTTGAGAAATTTTCTGAAATTGTTGCCTTTTCTGAAATCCCAATGGATTTTATCTTTACCCCAGTTAAATACTATTCTTCAGGAATGTTTATGAGATTGGCATTTTCGGTGGCGGTTTTTTCCAAGCCCGAGATTCTTTTAGTTGATGAGATTTTGGCGGTTGGTGATATTGCTTTTCAAAAAAAATGCTTAGATAAGATGAATGAGTTTAAAAAGCAAAAAGTGACGATTGTTTTTGTTTCCCATAGCATGGAGCAGGTAAAAAATTTTTGTGATAAGGTGATATATTTGAAAGAGGGAAGAGTGGAATATGAAGGAGAGATTGGGAAAGGAATTATAAGATATGAGAAAGAAGTCAGATAAACCAGATAAATCACCCTCCGATTCGGAGGGTTCGCTAACATCGGCTTAATCATAAGACCAGATAAATCAGATAACATCGGAAAAATTCGGATAAATCGGAAAAAAAGTTAAACCTTTATAAAAAAGAGATACATTGAGATAAATAGAGATAATTAGAGATAAGTAGAGATTAGGAGATTGAAAATTAGTGTAAAAAGTAGTGTAAATATAGTATGAACATTGTGTAAATATAGTGTAAATGTGGTGTAAACGTTTTGTAAAAATAGTTGAATCAGTTATTTGGTTAACGGGTTAACGAGTTAACGGGTTATATTACATTAAAAATTTAAAATTTTATTAGATGTACTGGGCGTTGATCAAAAAACTAACGTTGCGGGAGATTAAAGCAAGATATAAACAGTCGTTTTTAGGGTTTTTTTGGATTGTTTTAAATCCGTTTTTTCAGATGCTTATTATGAGTTTTGTTTTTTCAAAGATTTTAAAGATGGGAAATCTTGGTATTCCCTATCCCCTATTTATCTACGCTGGTCTTTTGCCCTGGCTTTTTATGGTCCAAAGTTTGCAATCGGCAATGAATGTTTTTATTTCCGATTCATCATTGATCAAAAAAATTTATTTTCCCCGAGAGATTTTGGTTTTATCAACCCTTTTGGCCAAAACCTTTGATTTCTTTCTTTCTTTTTTGATTTTTATTTTGATGATGATTGTTTTTAAGGTTCCATTTACTTTTTTTATGTTGTTTTTCTTTTTGATATTTTTGATTGAGTTTTTGTTTGTTTATAGTTTGACCCTCATTCTTTCTTCTTTTAATCTTTATTATCGCGATGTTCAATATCTTTTTAATTTGGTAATCACTTTATGGTTTTATCTAACGCCTGTTATTTATGCGGTTGAGTTTTTTCCGGAGAAATACCGGATTGTTTTTCAGTTAAATCCAATGGCGGTTTTTATCAATGCTTATCGACAAGTGCTTTTAGGGGGAGATTTTTCCAAGTGGTCAAGTTTGGGGATTGGAGTTTTATTATCATTAGTTTTATTTTTTATTGCTAAAAAAATTTTTGAAAAACTGGAAAAAAATTTTGCGGATATAGTATAAGTAAGATAAGACTTATAATAGATCGACTTAATTTCACAATGTCATTCCCGCGAAAGCCAGGTTACAGTCCTGTACTTGGCGAAGGCGGGAATCTATATAATAATACCTTAGTGTAAAATAAGGTAAAATCTTATAGATTCCTGGTCAAGCCAGGAATGACGATTTTATGGATTCCTGTTCAAGCTCGCCATCCGATTTGGAGGGTAAGGAATAACAATAGGTCGTAAATTGAAAATGATAGGATTTATAAGTTTTATAGGAAAAATTAGTCAATGAAAAAGTTAACTAAAATTATTGCTACAGTTGGGCCCTCATGTGATTCTTTTGAAAAAATTGAAGAATTAATAAAAGCAGGAGTCAATATTTTTCGTTTTAATTTTAAACATAACACAATTGATTGGCATAAAGAAAGAATTGAAAGAGTCAATAAGGTAGCGCAAAAATTGGGGGTTTCTGTTGGTACTTTAATCGATCTTCAAGGGCCAAGTTTACGGGTTAATCTGCCTTATGATAAGGTTGAAGTAAAAAAAGGCGAAATTTATCCTTTTGGCAAGCAAATTTTTAAAGAAAAAATTGCCGGTATTGCTTCAACTGAACCAAGTTTAGAAGAATATTTAAAAGAGGGAGATTTGGTTTTAATTGCTGATGGTCTTTTTCGATTCGAAGTGATAAAAAAAGAAGAGAAGGTCTATTTAAAATCTTTTCAAGATGGGATAATTGAAAATCGGAAGAACTTAAATGTGCCAGATTTAGATCTGCCTTTTTCTTCATTAATTGATCGCGATTTTGAGGGTTTGAAACTTGCTTCTTTGGCGGAAATTGATTTTGTTGCTTTATCTTTTGTTCGTTCAAAAGAGGATATTTTAATTTTAAGAAGGGAAATGGAAAAATATAAATTAAATGCAAAAGTAATAAGTAAGATCGAAACAAAAAAAGCTTTGAAAAATATTGATGAAATAATTGAATACTCTGATGGGATTATGGTTGCCCGTGGTGATTTGGGGATTGAAATTTCTTTGGAAGAAGTGCCCTATTGGCAAAAAGAGATTATCAATCGTTGTTTAACCCGTGGTCGTTTGGTGATTACGGCTACCCAAATGTTTGAAAGCATGATAAAAAATCCTCTACCCACAAGGGCTGAGGTTTCTGATGTGGCCAATGCGGTTTATGATGGGACTGATTGTTTGATGTTATCAGCAGAAACTGCCACTGGTAGTTTTCCAGTCGAGGCGGTTTCTTTTATGGCAAAAACAGCTTTAGCAACAGAAAAATATTTAGAAAAAAAGTTTGTTTTTAAGTTTAAAAAAGAAAATGACATTGTCT
>Ga0308411_10001788_pt1 | contig 14686 bp, 10 predicted proteins | sample HotsprottomLayer_2_FD_203530 | JGI IMG/M metagenome (GOLD analysis project Ga0308411, IMG submission 203530) | Hot spring phototrophic mat microbial communities from Octopus Spring, Yellowstone National Park, Wyoming, United States -... | ecosystem: Environmental > Aquatic > Thermal springs >...
CGAGCAACGGATGCAGGTTTTGCCAAACGATGTGCGGCAGGAGTTTGTCCTCGCCGGAGCGGGCCAGCACCTCGACCAGAACGGGTATGGGATCGACTCCGGTCAGTTTGCCGGCAGCGATGGCCACCTGCAACAGCACATCGGGGGAGGCATCCCTGGCCGATTGCTGCAAAAGGTGATCGCGAATGGAGGCACTAACCTTGCCCTGATTGCCCGCAGCGCGGACGGCCCAGGCGCGGAAGGTGGCATCCTCGTGGCGGAGCAAGCGTTCATGGAAGGCCGGTTCCAGCGGGCCGGCACTGATCAGTGCCCACAACGCGTGCAGTCGGGTCTTGCGCGAGTTGGCTGGATCGAAGACGACCTTTTCCAGCGTGCGGGCGAGTTGGGGCGTGGCGCGTTCGCTGAGCAGCCGCTGGGCGGTTTCGCGGAAGTAGATATTGGGACTCTTGAGTCGCTCGATGAGTTGGGCATCGGATTCGCGGGCCAGGTCGAACTTGCCGGCGCGGGGCGAGTTCTTGTAGCGGATGCGGTAGAGCCGACCGTTCTTGCGGTCGATGCCGGCCGGATCGCGGTTGGCATCCTGATAGCAGTGGTAGCGGTCGTACCAGTCCAGCACGTACAAACAGCCGTCCGGCCCGACCTTCTGCGAGACGGGCATGAACCAGGCATCGTTGGCGGTCAGGAAGTCGGGACGCGGCTTGGCGAAATAGGTGGAGCCGTCGCGAGTGAGTTCGTCACAGTTGATGCAACCGCCGTGGATATTGCCCATGTAGAGTTTCTCGCGATACTCCGGCGGATAGGCATCGCTATCGAACCAAACCAGACCGCAGTAGGCGGCTTTCTGGTGCTTGTGGCGGACGATGGAGCCGATGTGCCAAGTGAAAGGAGGATAGGGGCCGCCCTGGCGGAGATAGTAGCCCGTCTCAGTCAGGTGCCAGAGATGGTCGATGACGCAGGCCGACACGAAGAAGCTGCCGTTCTCGTCGATGGCCAGTCCCCAAGGATTGCTGGTGCCCTCGCAGAAGAGCTGGAATTCGCGGGTGCGTGGATGGATGCGGAATAGGGCACAGGTGAACTTCCACTCCTTGCCCTGGTGCTTGACGTGGCTGTGGTTGAAGACACCGTTGAGTCCATAAAGCCAGCCGTCCGGCCCCCAAGTGAGCGAGTTGGGCAGTTCGTGGGTGTCGGTACGGCCGAAGCCGCTAACGACCACCTCCGGCTTGCCGGCCGCCTTGAGGTCAGGCCCAATCTTGTAGAAGAGAATGTCGGGAGCATTGCTGACCCAGACTCCGCCATGTCCGACGGCGATGCCGCAGGGAATGTTCAGTCCCTCGGCAAAGACGGTGACCTTGTCGAACTTGCCATCGCCATCGGGATCTTCAAAGACCTTGATGCGATCGCGGCCAGGGCCAGCACTGAGTCGCGGATATTCGAGGCTTTCGACGATCCAGATACGGCCCTGTTCGTCGAAGGTCATGGCCACGGGATTGACCAGATCCGGTTCGCAAGTGACGAGTTCGACGGAGAAGCCATCGGGCACACGCATTTTTTGCAGAGCCTGATCGGGGGTGAGAGCCGGGCCAGGCGGCCGATCCTGGGCATGAGGAATCTCAGCCGTTCCGCTTTTGCGTTGCGCGAGAGCCAGGGTCAGGCCGACGAACAGGACAGCGGCGAGGGCGACGAGGGTGGAGAGTCGGTGTGACATGGTTGATGCCTTCCTCGGGCGACGCGGAGACTAGCGGGCGAGAGCAACTGTGCAGATGATTGTAGCAGGCAGTCGGCACAGGGGCCAAAGCAAACCCTTCCGCACAGCGCGAGCAGGAGGCTTGTGCGGAACGGCGAAAAAAAGCCTTGCCAGCTCAACAGCGAGGCGTTAGGATACTTCACTATTGAGATTGGATCTCAGTATCAACTGAGGCGGCTACGCGATCTCATTCGCGCAGTGGTGGAGTTGTTGCGCGCCGAGTGTGCCTACCTGGAGAGTTCCTGCCATGCTTTGCGTTCCTTGTCGAGCCAGCAATCTTCGTTGTCGCGAAGCCTTCACGCTGATTGAACTGCTGGTGGTCATCGCCATCATCGCCGTGCTGATCGGCCTGTTGTTACCGGCGGTGCAAAAGGTGCGCGAAGCGGCCTCGCGCATGCAGTGCGCCAACAACCTCAAGCAAATCGGCTTGGCTCTGCACACCTACGAGGGGGCGATGGGAGCCTTTCCGCCCGGATTCATCTCCACGGTGACCGGCCCCTGGAGTGGCGGTGGCAACGACGGCGTGCCCGAGGCCGGCCCTGGTTGGAGTCTGTTCGCCCTGCTGTTGCCCTACATCGAACAGGAAAATCTCCATCGCCAGATCCGCTTCACGCTGCCCATTACCGATCCGGCCAATGCTGCTGCTCGCAGCACCATCGTCAAGACTTACATCTGCCCCAGCGACACGCCGCCGCGACTGATCACGGTGTGGCACGGGCCGAGCAACGGTGGTTCTCCGATGCCCGCCACGGCCGGCCCGATCAATGACTTGGCCGTGTGCAGCTATGTAGGGTGCCTGGGAGGAGGCGATCCGGCCAACGCCCCGAACTACACGGCGATGTACGAGCAGTTGCCGTTCAACGGCATGTTTCACCGGAACACGGCCATTCGAGTCGCAGACATCACCGACGGCACCTCGAACACGATCGGATTGGGCGAGCGAATGAGCCGCTTCTCTCCCAACGGCTGGGCTGGCGTGATTCCTGGAGCGGCCACCGTCTTCAGTCCCGAAGAGGCGGCGCGACGCGGCCAGGCTGTGGGAGTGACCGCCCGCCCACCCATCACGCAGGTCAGCGTTCACGTTCGCTCGGGTGGCCCCAACGCGCCGACGGGCAGTCCAGGCGGCTTCGCCAGCCCGCATCCGGGCGGCTGTCTGTTCCTGAACATGGACGGTTCGACCCGATTGATCCCCAATTCGGTGAGCCTGCCAACCTTCCGCAATCTCGCCGGCCGCAACGATGGCAACGTCATCGCCAGCGAGGCGTTCTAAGGATATTGTCTCCTCGCGCGAGTCGCCGAGTTGGTACAATGCGAGCAGAGGCATCGACCACCGAAAAGCTGGAGGGAGCCATGCAATTACCCCCAACAATCCAGTCCCTGCTGGATGCGCCTCTGATCCACGTCGAACCTCCGATGTACCCTTGCTCGGATGGCAAGCCGATGGCTGACAACTCGCGGCAACTCTACTGGATCGTGCTGCTGTACGCCAATCTGTGCTGGTTGTTCCGTGGTCGGCAGGATGTCGCCGTCCACGGCAACATGATCTGGTATCCCGAGCAAGGCAATCCCAAGCAGCAACAGGCTCCCGATGTCTTCGTGGTCTTTGGCCGACCTCCCGGCGAACGCGAATCCTATCTGCAATGGCAGGAAGACCATGTGCCGCCGACCGTGGTATTCGAGATCCTGTCGCCGTCGAACTCCGTAGCCGAAATGGCCCGCAAGCAGGAGTTCTACGAGTATCACGGTGTCGAGGAATACTACGAATACGACCCGCAGAGCAACTGGCTGTCGGGATTCCGGCGGCAGGGGAGTGTGTGGATTCGCATCCGGCCGATCAACGGCTGGGTGAGTCCGCGTCTGAACATTCGCTTTCGGCTGGAAGAGTCCGGCCTGATCGTGGAGACGGCCGACGGTCAGCCGTTTCTGCCCTTCGAGGAAGTGGCCCAACGCTGGCACGATACCGAGAAACAACTCGCCCTAGAAAAACAACGCGCTGAACTGGCCGAGAAACAACTTGCCCTGGAAAAACAACGCGGCGATCAGGCCGAGGAACGGGCGAACTCCATTCAAGAAAAGTTCCGCAGGCTGGTGGAACTGAGCCGCAAGGTACGACTGGGACAGGCGAGTGCAGAAGAGCGAGAAGAATTGACGCGGCTGGAGCAGGAGTCGGAGTCGCTGTGACCGAGTTGCCGCAGGGCAGTAGTGGGATACAGGCGACTCGCGGAGAAGATGCCTCTTCGCGCGGGTCGCCGAGTTGCAATGGTCATCGCTCAGCCATCAGGCCATGAGATCGCGAACTAGCTTGGCCAGTGCCTCGTGGGTGAGGGTGAAGCTCGTCTGTTCGCGCTTGCTGCCCTCGGTGCGGTAGCGGCTCAAGCGCGTGCTACCGTTGCCTTGGCGGAGCAGTTCGTAGTATAGCCGGGCGTTGCCGAATTGGGCCGGTGCTTGGCTGCGAAGTTGAGCGATGTTGCGATCCGCATCGACCTCGATCAGGCTCAGCGGTTCGAGCAGGCCGGTGGCCTGACGAGCAATACGCTGGCCCTGTTCCTTAAGGGCCGGCTCGGAAATGGCCGGACCAGTCCGCTCCAGGTAGAGTTCCCAGAGCCGACAGCCGAGGGTATCGACGGCATCAACCTGGAGGTGCAAGCACCAACCGGCGGTCGGGTCGTCGAGGCGAAGGGTGTCACGCGAACCGGCAGGCCGCCAGTCAGCGAGTTTTTGCAGGAGTTTTGCTTCGAGTGTCATCGGATTCCCCTCCGGTTTTGATCGTGTGGTCGGTGCCGTCGAACGAGAGTGTTGTTGGCTTGCCGTCCACAAGAGTCGTCAGATGAACGGGGCGACCCCAGATGAACTGGATGTTGGCCAGGGTGTCCGCCGCCTGATCGAGACGCAGATCGACTCCGGAATGCTGGTGCTTGAGGAGCAGTTCACCCCGGTTGCGATAATTGCCGTCTATTACATAGATCCACGGTTTTCCGAAGTTAGTCAAGCTGAAGAGCAGGCGTTGCTTGATTTTCTGGAAGTCACGCGACTCGATGTAGTACTGACCGGACTGTTCCTGATAGGCGAAGGTAAACAGGTTGTGCTGCACGCAGAACTCGGGGGTGAGAAAGGTGTCAATGAAGGTGATGTCGTTATGGATACGGCGTACCTCGAAGAGCTTCTGCCGCCCTAGACCGAGTTGTTTGTCCCAGGTGCGTTTCTTTTCCAGGTCGTCGCACTCCTCGTACTCTGGGCCGAACCGTCCGGTGTTCCAGCGCATCTCGATGTCGCGTAATAGTTCGATGCCGAGCTTGTAGGGATTCAGGCGGGTACGCGACATGGCCATCGTGCCGGAGTGATGATCGGCATAGTCGATCAGTTCCGAGGGCGAGAGTGCCTTCTGCGTCATGATGGTGGAGTGCCAGTAGCTAGCCCAGCCTTCATTGAGGATTTTGGTCATGCCTTGGGGAGCGAAGTAATACGCCTCGTCGCGGATGATGGAGAGAATGTCGCGTTGCCAGTTCTTCAACGGGGCGTTTTCGATGAGAAACAGCAGCACATCCTTTTCCGGCTGCTCAGGGAAGGCGCGAGCGGCTTGCTCGGCCTGCTTGCGACGCAGATCCTCCTCGGCCTTGAGGACATCGCGGGGATTGATGTACTCATCCATGTAGTCCTTGCTCTTGAATCGCAGCACCTGATTCGGATCGTTCTTGTCCGCTTCTGACGAGAAATCGAATCGCGAGGTTTCCGGTCTTCGGCGGATGGCCGTTGAATGGACATCGATCAGGTCGTCAATGGACATACAGCGATCGAGAAAGGCTTCCACTTGATCTTCGCCAAACTTCTCAACGTACGAGCGAATCCGCGTGCCGTGGTTGGCCATCTTGTCCATCATCTTGCGACAGGTGTGGGCAAAGTAGGCGTTGTTCTTGAAAAAATCGCAGTGCCCGTAGACGTGAGCCATCACCAGCTTCTGATCGACGACATTGTTGGAACGCATCAAATAGGCATAGCACGGGTCATTGTTGATGACCATCTCATAGATTTTCGACAGGCCGTAGTCGTAGCTCTTCTTGAGTTCCTCGTAGGCCATGCCGAACGACCAGTGCGGATAGCGGGTGGGAAATCCGCCATAGGCAGCAATCTCGTTGAGATCCTCGGCATCGACGACCTCGAAGATTGTCTCGTAGAAGTCCAGACCGTACTCACGGGCATAGCCCTCGATCTGCACCTTGAGATCTTGAAGATGAGGAGGTAACCGGGTGTCGTAGGGAGTGTGCATGGCAGTCTTTCAGCAGGCGGAAGATCAGCGGCCGGTTCCTAGAAACTCTTTGATCGAGCCGAGAATGGCTTCGCGGTCGGGAATCCGGCTGCACACGACATTATTGCGTTGACCGAGCATCTCGTGGATGTACTCGTAGAACTCGCCGGAGCCGTAGGGACTTTCGACCTGTCCATAGCCGAACAGGTTGACGCGGGGCAGGATCTTGTCCTGGAGAACCTCTAGACAGTGGGGGATGTCCTCACCCCAATTGTCGCCGTCAGAGAAGTGGAAGGCGTAAATATTCCAATCTTCAGGCGGATAGCGGGCGGTGATAATTTTGTCGGCTAACAGATAAGCCGAGCTGATCTTGGTGCCGCCCGATTCGCGGGTGTGGTAGAAGGTGTGTTCGTCTACCTCCTGGGCAGCAGCATCGTGAATAATGTAGACCGTCTCGACCCCTTGGTAGTGGGCCTTGATCCAGGTGTCGATCCAGAACGCCTCGATGCGAACGATTTCCTTTTGTTCGTCGGTCATCGAGCCGGAAACGTCCATCATGTAGATGATGACGGCGACGGCCTGGGGCTGACGCACCTCCTTCCACGACCGATACTGCTTATCGACCCGGATAGGGATGACGATGGGATCTTGGGGGTTGTAGCTACCCGAGGAGATCTGTCGCTTCAAAGCCCGTTTGAAGGTGCGTTTGAAGTGACGCAACGACTCAGGGCCAGTCTGGCGGATGCCCGTGTAGCGATCGCGTCGGGTGACGATGTTCTTCTTGCCGCGTGGTTCGATGCGTGGCAGAGCCAGTTCCTCGCCGAGGATGCTGGCCATCTCTTCCATCGTCAAATCGACCTCGAGGATGTGTCCTCCGGGCTGGTCACCAGCTCCTTGCCCAGGTTCCAGTTGGCCGGGGCCTAGCGGTTGACCGGGTTCCCCTTCTCCCTGTCCGACTCCGCCGGAGCCCTTCTGGCCGTAGCGAAATTGTGGGATGTTGATCTGCGGCAAGGGGATCGAGATCAGATCCTTGCCCTTCTTGCCGATCATCTCACCCCGGCTGATGTACTTCGACAGGTTGCTCTTTACCTTGCCGCGGACCAGCTTGCGAAAACGCTGATGATCTCGTTCGATTTTCTGGCCCACAGTCGTCTCCCTCGATCGCTCCCCACACAGTTCGCCACCAGCGATCTTGTGCAGCGGCGGCTCGCCTGGACTCAGCGAGCTACCGCTGCACCGCTCGCTTACTTCTTGGTCTGCCCTCGAGCGAAGATGCTCGCTACGAAAGTCAGAACATCGGTAGCACTCGATTCATTATACCCATAGTTGCGAATGAGTCGGCTCTTGACGATGTCGATCTTCTCCTGGGTGGCCTTGTCCACCACGTTGCTGACTAGGCTGGTCAGTTTGATGGTGTCCTTCTGATCCTCAAACAGTTTGAGTTCGAGAGCCTTTTGCAAGCGTTCGTTGGTCTTGTAGTCGAACTTCTTGCCGTCCAGAGCCAACGCGCCGATGTAGTTCATGATCTCGCGGCGGAAGTCGTCCTTGCGGCCCTCGGGGATGTCGATTTTCTCCTCGACGGAACGCATCAGGCGTTCGTCGGGCTCTTCGTAGTTGCCGGTGTAGCGGTTACGCACCTTCTCGCGCTGGGTATAGGCACGGACGTTGTCGATGTAGTTGGCGCACAGACGCGACAGGGCATCCTCGTCGGCAGCGATGGCCCGCTGCACTTCGTTCTTGACGATGTCCTCGTACTCCTCGCGGACGACCTGGAGCAATTCGCGGTAGTGCTGCAACGTCTCCTGGTTGGTGATCAGCGAGTGATGCCGCAAGCCCGCCTCCAGTTCGTGCAGCACCATAAAGGGATTGACGCTGTCCTCGTCGGGGTGAGCGACGATGGCGTTGGAGATCTTGTCCTGGATGTAGCGGGGACTGATGCCGTGCATGCCCTCGTTGGGAGCCTCCCGCTTCAGTTCGATGATGTTGTCCTCGGTGAAGCCGGGCAGCGTCTTGCCGTTGTAGAGTTTCATCTTCTGCAACAGCGTGAGGTTGGCATGCTTGGGCTGCTCCAGTCGGGTCAGGACGGCCCACATAGCGGCGATTTCGATGGTGTGCGGGGCAATGTGTTTGCCCTTGACGCGTTCGGGGTTGAAGTCCTTTTCGTAGATCTTGATCTCGTCACGCAGGCGAGTGACGTAAGGGATGTCGATCTTGACGGTGCGGTCGCGAAGAGCCTCCATGAACTCGTTGTTCTGGAGTCGGCGATACTCCGGCTCGTTGGTGTGGCCGAGGATCACCTCGTCGATGTCGGTTTGCGCGAACTTCTTGGGTTTGATCTTGTGCTCCTGACTGGCACCGAGCAGATCGTAGAGGAAGGCGACATCGAGCTTGAGAACCTCGATGAACTCGACTAAGCCGCGATTGGCGATGTTCAGTTCGCCGTCGAAGTTGAAAGCTCGTGGATCGGAGTCGGTACCGAACTCGGCGATCTTGCGATAGTTGATGTCGCCGGTGAGTTCGGTAGAGTCCTGGTTCTTCTCGTCTTTGGGCTGGAAGGTGCCGATGCCGATGCGATCCTTCTCAGAAAGGATGAGACGATAGACCTTGACCTCGTTACGGAGCATCTCGACCCAGTCGCCGTTGTAGCGAACGAGCCGTTCGTTGAAAAGGAAACGGCTGTAGGGCGACAGATCGCCCTTGATGCGTACCTGATATTCGCTCTCGGAGCGGCCCTGGTTGAGGCGTTCGAGAATAGCCGGGCGATACTCGGGCGGAATGAGTTGCAGCGGTTCGCCGTGCATGGGATCTTTCGACCAGCCGCTGCCGTCCGGATTCTTCCAGGCAAAGCTGAACAGCATGCCGGCATCGGTGCGCGAGTAATCTTCCAGACCGCGCTTGAGCAAACGGGCGATGGTACTCTTGGCACTGCCGACTGGGCCGTGCAACAGCAGAACGCGACGTTCGGTGCCGTAGCCACGGGCAGCAGACTTGAACGCATTCACCAGTTGCATCAGTGGGCGATCGATACCGTAGATGCCATCGCCATGCCGAGCCGCGTATTCGGTGAAGAAGCGATAGCGAATGATCTTCTCCTTGAACTCATACACCTCTTCGGTGCCATGCGAGAGGATCATGTCGTAGAGCCGCTGGTAGGCAGTGCGAGTGACCTCGGGGTGTTTGTAAACGATGTCGAGGTACTCTTCAAAGGAGCCTTCCCAGTGGATCTTTTGGTACTCGGGGAGGTTCAGTTGATCGCGAATGCTGCTGAGGATGGACTTACCGATCGTCGAAGCCGCCATGTACTGTCTCCTCGTATAAATCCTAGGGTGCGAGGGCAGCCCGAGGAAGGAATCCGCTTCAGTGCGAAAGCTCACCGGGGCGAATCGCAAGGACTCCTCGAACTGCTAAGTTGCTCAATCCAGTAGTCTTGCCACAGCCTATACCGACTTCTAGGATCTTCTTTTTTCATGATGGTGTTCACTCCTGAATCCCTCCAACCCGTTCTCGACGTGATGGCTAAGCGTTTATTCGGACAAGGGTGACCCAACAGAAGCATACGCGGTTGCTCCCCAGGGTTGTCAAGTCCGGTTTGACGGTGACGCTGGAGAATAGGTGCAACTGTCGCGCCAGTCCGTTTTTTTGTTGGTCGCAAGCTGGGTGAGCAGCGGCAGTTGATGCACAAGGGTCGAGCTATTGCCTTTCCTGGTCGTTCCACGGATGCCATTGCTAGGTGCTTCGACCACATCGCGGACACTTACCACTGATAGCACCTCTGGTTGTCCGTTGTGACAATACCACTCCTCTAACTATGGCACACCAGTCTTTCTCTGAGTCCCGAACAGAGCCACAGCGCGGGGCCATCGTGTCGCTGCTCAGCGTTTGCCGCGATCACGCAACCGGCTGACCTCCAGAACGCGATTGGCGATGAGCGGATTCTCGAAACGTACTGTCACCAGCCCTCGTGCGGGCGAATAGCTGCGTATGCGCACGGGTAGCTGGCGAGACAGAACCGCTGCCAGCGACGAACCGATCAACAAACCCATGACCAGCCCCGCGAAGCCGCCCAGTGCCAGCAACACCTCCTTGCCCTCACCGAGCCAGGCAGCCAATCCCAGTCCCACGCCCAGTCCCAGGACGGCTCCCAGGATCAGCCCCAACGAGGTGGCGCGGTTTTGTTGGCTCTCGATGACTGCCTTGCAGTCCTCGCACATCGGCACGCGTAGTTCAATGTGTCGGAACGAACTGACTCCCAACCAGAGCATCAACCTGTCTCCCGAGGCCAGCACTCGCAGCCCCAGAATGACATCTTGCGGGCCACCACAACGGGCACAGCAAGGAGGCAGTTGCAGGCGAGTCAGCGGCAAGGTAATCCAGCCACCGGCATCCTGGGTCACGACCGGAGGAACGTCGATTTCCTCCAGCGGCTTGACCACTGGAGTGCGGGGCAACTCCTTGCCGAGCCGGTTGCCCAGCACCAGCAGCAGTTCACCGATGTCCTCGGCGGCGATCTGGTAGCGAGCGGGCAAGACTACCTCATCATTGGCGGTGTATTGCCACTGCGGGCCAACGGCCTGCCGACCCCAGGCGACGGCGACACCGTTGCGGCGCAGTTCGACGTAGGGCAATGCCTCGGGATTGATGGGCAGCGTCAAACCCGCTGCTGGGCTGTCCGAGGGTGGTACGAACGGGCGAACTTCTCCCTCGCCGTGATGGAACAACGCCCAGGGTGCCCAGATGCTGGTGTTGAGGTAAACGAGTTCGACTCCATCAGGATAGCAAACCAGTTCGTGCCCACGCAGCCGCAACGACCAGTAGAACCAGACACTGCTGCCGATCAGTAGCCCTGTGCCCAGTAGCACTCGCTCGTCACGCGGGTTGCCCAGCCAGATGGCCCAGCCCAGAAGCACGATACCAGGAATGGCAAAGAGCATCCCCAGGCGATGCACACTCAGCGGCCCGATGGCCAGTGGTGCCTCGCTTAAGTAGGCGTGCGGATCGTCCAACAAGTCCGGCAAGTCGGGTAAGGCACTCTCCAGACGTTGCCCCTGGGGGAGCATGCTCATGGTCGATTCCTCTACAATGTCAGCACCACTCCGCCCGCTGACGCGGGGCGGCTCGCCAGCACCACTCCGCCCGCTGACGCGGGGCGGCTCGCCAGCGAGCCAGGTGGCGTCAGCACCTGGAGGTCGCTCCCTCCGCTCACGCGAGGCGGCTCGCTTTGGCGAGCCAGGTGGCGTCAGCACCTGGAGGTCGCTCCCTCTGCCCGCTGACACGGGGCGGCTCGCTACTTACAGTGTTGCGGACTGGCCGTCCGATTGCAACAGGGGCACACCGAAGGTGTACACGATTCATGCCGCAGCGTTACTTTGCCACCTGCGCACGGGGCATCGAAGGTATCCTGGCCGACGAACTACGCGAGTTGGGAGCCGACGACATCCGGCCGGGCCGAGGTGGCGTTCACTTTGCCGGGTCGCGACCGCTGCTGTACCGCGCCAACCTGTACCTGCGAACGGCCATTCGCGTTCTCTGGCCCATCCTCGAAGCTCCGGTGCATTCTTCCGATGAGTTGTACGAGGCCGTCCAGAGCATCGACTGGTCGGCCTGGATGACTCCCGATCACACCTTGGCAGTGGACTGCAACGTCCGCGACTCGGCCATCACGCATTCGCAGTATGCGGCACGGCGGGTCAAGGATGCCATCTGCGACCAGTTCGTGCAGCGCGTCGGCCGACGACCCAGCGTCGATGTGGAAACTCCCATGCTCGGCTTTAATCTGCACATCCATCGCAATCACGCGGTTCTCAGCCTGGACAGCTCGGGCGAGTCGCTGCACAAGCGCGGCTATCGGCCGATCCAGACCATCGCCCCGCTCAACGAGGCACTGGCGGCAGCCCTGATCCTGCGCACCGGCTGGGGCGGCGAGACGGCGTTTGTCGATCCGTTGTGCGGTTCGGGCACTCTGGCCATCGAAGCGGCCTGGCTGGCTCTGAACCGACCGCCCGGCCTGACGCGGCGACGGTTTGGCTTCATGGGCTGGATGGATTTCGACATCGCCGAGTGGGCCGACCTCCGCGATCAGGCCCGTCGCGAGGTTCGCAAGACGCTTCCCGCCACCGTGACGGGGTCGGACGTGCGTGGCGATGTGGTGTCGATGGCCATCGACAACGCCCGCGCCGCGGGCATCGGCCATCTGCTCCGCTTCAGCAAACGCGACATCCGCAATTTCGTCCCGCCCGAAGGGCCGCCCGGCGTGATCCTGTGCAACCCGCCCTACGGCGAACGCATCGGCGAAGAACGCGAATTGGTCGGCCTGTATCGCCTGCTAGGTGAGGTGTTCCGACGCTGTGCCGGCTGGCAAGCCTGGGTGTTCACCGGCAACCCGCGACTGGCCGCCGAGATCGGCCTGCAACCGGCTGAAGAGGTGCCTCTGTACAACGGCAAGATCCCCTGCCGTCTGCTCCGCTTCGATCCTGAGCCGACGGCGTGAAACGGTTGCCGAGGCCCGCTCACTCCCCGTCTAGCCGAGATGCCCCGCTGCGAGCCGGATCGTAGGGTTCCAGCCAGTGAATGATCTCGATGCGGTTGTGATCCGGGTCGGCGATGAAGAAGCGGTCGCAACCGGGAATTGGTGTGGTCTCCTCGGTCGGCACTCCGTGAGCGCGGAAGTACTGGCGAGCGGCCACAGCATCCGTCACCGCTAGGGCGAAATGCCGCGGGCTGATCGTGTCGGCAAACGGCTTGAGCAGCAGGTGCAGTTGTTGTCGGCCCAGATCGAACCACAGCACGCTGAAATCGAACGTCCGCGGCTTGGGGATCTCGCGCAGTCCCAGCACGTCGCGGTAGAAGTGTCGGCTGCGTGCCACGTCGGTGATGAGTACTGAGACGTGATCGATGTGTGTGATGGGTGGCTGCATGATAGCTCCGGCCTTTCCCTGGATTCGTAGCCACCGGCCCGCCTGACCACGCTGCGCGGCCCGGTCAGAGCCGTTGTAGCGACTACAGGGGCTTTCACCAATTCTCCCAGGCTTTCGACTGGTTGGCTCGCCTTGATGCCCCTTCGTTGCCTTGTTAGACTTTTTCTCACTTGCTGGCCATTGCAACGAGGAGAGAGACGAATGCGATTCCTGTGGTTTCTGCCCGTGGGCTTGCTGTTAAGTTGCACAGCCAGCCCCACGGCGCAACCAGAAATCCCCGCACCTCTCGACGAACCGGCAACCTCAAACAAGATTTCTCTCGCAGCTCCGCTGCCTAGTACAGAACTTCTGCAACAACTCGCCCAGAGCGATCCTGTGACGTTCTTGGAGATGTGTCTGCGTCGCTACGAGCAGGAGGTGCGTGGCTATCGCGCCCGGTTCATCAAGCAAGAACGTATCCAGGGCGTTCTCGGGCCGGTCGAACATATCGATGTCTGGTTTGGCGAGCAGCCGTTCCGCGTCCGCATGGACTGGAAGAAGGGCTTCCGCTTGGCCAGCCGACTGCTCTACGTCCAGGGCCAGAACAACGACCAACTGCTGGTTCGCCCGCATGGGCTACGCGGCTGGCTGGTCGATATTGCCGAACGACCCGTGCATCATCCCGATGCTCTGCAATCCTCGCGTTATCCGATTACCGATTTCGGCATGGCCAACACAACGCGCAAGGCTCTGCGAACGTGGAAGGAACAAAGCCAACAGGGCGATCTGAACGTTCGCTATGGCGGTATCGAAAAGGTGCCGCAATTGGGCGGTAAGCCGTGCTGGGTGTTGCGTCGCGACGGCTATCCGCCCTCTGAGCCGGACGGCGATACCTCGCTGGTCTTCTACTTCGACACCACCACTTGGCTGCAGACCGGCACGATTCTCAAGAACGCCAGGGGCGAACTGCTGGCTAGCTACTTCTACACCGATGTCGAGTTGAATCCCGAGTTGCCCAGCGAACTATTCAGCCGAGCCGGCCTCAAGCAAAGGTGACTCGACGACCGTACCCCCCTGGCAAGTGCGTAAGTCGTCTGAAGGAGTGCAGGGAAGAGCAAGCTCTTGAGATTTCGACATCCTCCTCTTGGCCGCTCAAAATTGCCCAATGATAGACATCAGGCGACAAAAGTAGCTCAAAGCGGCAGGAGTGCCTGTCGTCATCGGTGTCAAGCAAGGCCCTCTCCCCCGACACGCCGCGCCAGTTCTTGCAAGCACAGCCGATGCACGAACGCAGCCGGGGCACTGCCCGGTAATCGCTGACGCACCTGCGACTGGATCGCGTTTCGTTGTTCCGGCGATAGCGCATCCCACAAGGCTTGCAAGTGCTGCCCAGCATCCTGCTGTTGCTCGCTGGCCTGTCGCTGCTGCTGCCGTTGGGTCTCGGCCTGCTGCCGACTAATTTCGCGGCGTACCTGCATTTCGTACAGGCGAATCGCTTGCGGCAGATACTTTTGCACCGCTCCGCTGAGCGATCGGCAGTCCGGCCATTCCTGCCGCGTCAGTTGTACCAGTTGTGCCAGCAGTCCGCGAGCTTCGTCGAGAGTACGGCCCTGTATTAGCCCTTCCGCCTGCTCGAGGTCGCGTGGGCCGGGCCAGGCGGGATGTTGCGGATTCCACAACCGGTAGAACTCCCGCGCCAGTTCCTCCGCTACTGAAGAAGACCGCGCAGTCGTCGCGGCAGAAGGAGGCACAGCAACCGAGGCAATGGCCTGTGGGGAACTGGCGGCCGGTTCCGGCGACTTGCGG
>Ga0308411_10001789_pt1 | contig 14682 bp, 11 predicted proteins | sample HotsprottomLayer_2_FD_203530 | JGI IMG/M metagenome (GOLD analysis project Ga0308411, IMG submission 203530) | Hot spring phototrophic mat microbial communities from Octopus Spring, Yellowstone National Park, Wyoming, United States -... | ecosystem: Environmental > Aquatic > Thermal springs >...
AACCTGGCGGCGTGGGCAAAGCTCGCGTACCTGCCGCAGGCCCCCGAGGGCGAGGCGCACGCCGCGGTGCTGGAGCACGTGCTGGCCGGCGCCGCCGACCTGCGCACGCTGGAGGCGCGCCTCCGTGCGCTGGAGCAGCGCATGGCCGCGCCCGAGGTTCACGACGACCCGGAGCGCCTGGCGGCGGTGATGGAGGAGTACGCGCACGTCCACGAGCACTACGAGCACGCCGGCGGGTTCACGCTGGAGGCTCGCGCCAAGATGGTGCTGGGCGGTCTCGGATTCCACGAGGCGGACTGGGCGCGGCCGCTCGGCGCGCTCAGCGGCGGCTGGCGGATGCGCGCGGAGCTGGCCCGCGCACTGCTCGGCGAGCCCGACGTGCTGCTGCTGGACGAGCCGACCAACCACCTGGACCTGGCGACGACCGAGTGGCTCGAGGAGTACCTGAAGGCGTTCCCCGGCGCCTGCCTGATCGTCAGCCACGACCGCTACCTGCTCGACGCCGTGACGACCCGCACGCTCGAGCTGGCGCAGGGGGTCATCGAGTCGTACCCGGGGCCGTACTCGACATACGTGACGCTCAAGGCCGAGCGTGCGCGGCTGCAGCAGGAAGCCTGGGTGCGCCAGCAGGAGGAGATCGCGCGCCTCGAGGACTACATCCGCCGCTACAAGGCCGGACAGCGGGCCGCGCAGGCGCACAGCCGCGAGAAGATGCTCGCGCGCCTGGACGCGCAGCGCGTGGATGCGCCGCGCCGCGACCGCGCGATGCGCGTGCGGCTGACCTCGGCGCCAGCCTCGGGCCGCATGGTCGCGCGGCTACGCCAACTCACCAAGGCGTTCGACGGCCGACCGGTGCTGACCGGGGTGACGCTGGACATCCACCGCGGCGAACGCATCGGCCTGCTCGGTCCGAACGGCGCTGGCAAGTCCACCCTGCTGCGGCTGGTCGCCGGTCTGGAGGAGCCGACCGAGGGCACGGTCACCCTGGGCGCGGGCGTGCGGCCACGCTACGTGGCGCAGGAGGCCACCGACGTGCTCGATCCCGGGAGCACGGTGCTCGACGAGATCCTGGCGGACCGGCCGATGCTCCCGGAGCAGGTGCGCGGCTACCTGGGCCGCTTCCTGTTCACCGGCGAGGACGCCTTCAAGCGCGTGGCGATGCTCTCCGGCGGTGAGCGACAGCGACTGAGCCTGGCGAAGCTCCTGCTCGACGAGCCCAACCTGCTCCTGCTCGACGAGCCCACCAACCACCTGGACATCCCGGCACGCGAGGCCCTGGAGGCGGCCCTGCGCGAGTTTCCCGGCACGATGATCGTCGCGACCCACGACCGGTATCTGCTCGAGCGCCTGGCGACGCGCATCCTGACCGTGGACACAGGCGGCGTCTCGGACTTCCAGGGCACCTACCACGAGCTCCGCGCGCACCGGGCGCGCGCGACCGCGGCGCGGGCCACGCCCCCGCGTCCTTCCGTCCGCGCGCCGCGCCGAACCAGCGCCGCTCCCCCGGCCGGCCCGACGTTCGACCAAGTGGCGGCGCAGATCGCCGCCGCCGAGCAGGAGCGCAACGAGGCGGCCGCCTGGCTCGGCGACCCGGACCTCTACCGCGACCGTGACCGCGCGCAGGCGATGCGACGACGCTACGAAGACGCGGAGCGGCGGCTGGCAGAGCTGTACGCGCTGCTCGAGGAGATCGAGGCGAAGAACCGCTAGTAGGTCCGCTGGCCCGGCGGGAAGCGTGTGATGACCACGGGCTTCCGTCGGAAGACGTACTCGCCGGGCGCGGCCCGATAGCAGAGCGTGTGCGCGAGCCAGTTTGCGTCGTCGCGGGCGGGGTAGTCCTCCCGGAAGTGGGTGCCCCGGCTCTCGGTCCGGTACAACGCGGAGGCGACGGTGGCCTCCGCGACGTCGATGAGACACCCCGTCTCGTACGCCTCGATCAGCTCCTGGTTGAAGACGCGGCCGTGGTCGGCCAGCGCCACGCGCGCGAAGCGCTCGCGCAGGCCGGCGATCCGCGCGAGCGCCTCCCGCAGCCCGGCGTCGGTGCGGAAGACCGAGGCCAGGTCGTCCATGGTCTGGCGCAGCTCCTCGCGTACGCGCGTGGCCGGTTCGCCGCCGCGGGCCGCGAGCAGGCGCGCCAGCGGCGCGACGGCCTCGGCCGCCGCATCGCCGACCTCCGGCGCGGGGCCGAGCTCCCGCGCGGCCCGTGCCATGTCCTGCCCGGCGCGCCGCCCGAAGACCAGGATGTCCACGAGCGAGTTGGTGCCGAGCCGGTTGGCGCCGTGGACCGACACGCAGGCGCACTCGCCAGCCGCGTACAGCCCGGGCAGCGGGGTGTTGCCCTCGTCGAGGACCACGCGCCCCCAGGTGTCGGTCGGGATGCCGCCCACCGCGTAGTGCGCCGTCGGGCGCACAGGGATGAGGTCGCGGGCGGGGTCCAGCCCCAGGTACGTCTCGATGAGCTCCACGACCTCGGGGAGCTTGGTGCGGCGCACCTCGTCGGGCAGGTGGCGAAAGTCGAGAAGGGCGCAGTCCTTGTTCGGCCCGGCCCCCCGGCCCTCGCGGATCTCGCGGTGGATGCACCGCGAGACCAGGTCGCGGGGCGCGAGCTCGCCCATGACCGGCGCGTACCGTCGCATGAACCGCTCGCCCACGCCGTTGAGGAGGTAGACGCCCTCGCCGCGCGACGCTTCCGAAAGCAGGATGCCCATCTTGTAGATGCCGGTCGGGTGGAACTGGTAGAACTCCATGTCCTCGAGCGGGATGCCCCGACGCAGCGCCATCGCCACGCCGTCTCCGGTGAGCGAGACCGCGTTCGTCGTGGTCTTGTAGATCTGCCCCCACCCGCCGGTGGCCAGCAGCACCGTGGGCGCCCTGAAGACGTGGACCTCGCCCGTACGCATCTCCCAGGCGACCACGCCGCCGCACCGACCGTCGGCGAGCAGCAGGTCGACGGCGTGGAACTCGTCGTAGAACTCGACCCGGTGCCGGACGCACTGCTGGTAGAGGGTGTGGAGGATCATCTGCCCCGTGCGGTCGGCAGCGTAGAGCGTGCGCGCGAGCGGCCGCTCGCCGAAGTTGCGCGTGTGGCCGCCGGCCCGGATGCGCTGCTCGATGCGGCCGTCCGGAGCCCGGTCGAACGGGAGGCCCAGGCGCTCGAGCTCGTAGACGACCTCGATCGCCTCGAGGCACATGAGCTCGACCGCATCCTGGTCGGCGAGCCAGTCGCCGCCCTTGACGGTGTCGAACATGTGCCACTCGGGACGGTCCTCCTCGGCGTGGCCGAGCGCGGCGCCGATGCCGCCCTGCGCCGCCCCGGTGTGCGAGCGGACGGGATGCAGCTTGCTCACGACGGCGACGCGCAGGTCGGGGTGGCGGGCGAGCTCGAGGGCGGCGTACAGCCCGGCGCCCCCGCCGCCGACGATGACGGCGTCGTGACGGTGGTCCACACACCCCAGCATACTGGGGATCGGGCGTGGCGTCAGGGCGCCCGCGACGCGCAGGCAGGACCGCCGCCTACCGACCGGTCGAAAGGCGACGGAAGGTCTGCCCCGTGACGGTCAGGCGGGGCGGATCGGCCGTCATGTTCGCGACCGCGGCGCGGTTCGCCAGCCGGAACAACTGGGCGGGCTCGAGGCGGGCCGTGGCCTCGGAGTAGTCCACGTACCCGTAGAAGTGCCGCGACCAGAAGAACGAGGTGAAGTCGCTGCCCGCCGTACGAGAGAGTCGTCCCACGGTCGTGGTGAACTCGACGTCCAACGGCTCCCAGAATCCGTACACGTCGCGCGCGAAGAGCGCCGGCGCCGCGGCGACCGGCGGGCCGGTCAGCTCGCGGTCGCGCGCCTTGTAGAGCCAGGTCTCCCCGATGACGACCCGCTTGCCGGACCGTCGGGCGATCTCGGCCATGCGCAGCGGCCGGGCGGTCAGGAAGTCGCGGTTTGCCGGGTAGAGGTGCAGGTCCACGTAGTCGAGCCCGGGGATGCGCGCCAGCGCCTCGACGTACGCCACGTCGTCCCAGGTGCCGGTGCCGGCGCCCAGGCGCACGCCGCCGCGGTCGAGCCCGGCGGTGACGTACCGGACGAGCTCGGCGAACTCCGCGACCGTGATCCCGAGCCCGGTGTTGGTGGCCGCGGTCTGCGGCTCGTTCTCGACGGTCAGGAGGTCGGGCCGGATCTCGCGCACGATCGCCTCGGCCATCTGCCGCTTCTCGCTCTTGTAGCGGTCGAGCGTCAACGCCGCGTAGTAGCCTTCGATCGGCACCTGGCTGAAGGCCGGCTCCCGGAAGAGCGCTGTCATCTGGACGAGCAGCCTGAGGTTCCGTCGCCGCACCTCGTCGGCGACGCGCCGGTAGAACGCCAGGTACTCGGCCGAGCGCGGGAAGCGGTCGACCAGCAAGGGGTACTTGATCCCGACCTTGACGCCCCGCGCCCCGGCGAACTGCATGCGGTCCAGATACACCTCGACCGCGCGCATCTGCTGGGGGCGGAGCAGCATCTCGCCCTGGTTGCCGTTGGCGGCGAGGAGCTCGGCGGCGAAGGTGACGTCATGCCAGCTCTCGCCGCGCGCCGCGAGCAGTGCGTTCGCCTCACGGAGCTTGCCGGCGAGGACGGTGTAGAGGTCGGCGTACTCGGCGGGGACGGCAGGCGGACCCGCGGCACGGGATGCCGGCGCCAGCACGGCCGCGACGGCCGCCAGAAGGGCGAGGCAGATCCCGGTCAGACCGCGGGCGCTGGTACAGCGGCGCAGCTTCGACCGATCTCCCTCCAACGCGCCGAAGGTGAAGCCCCTGACCATCATCCCGCAGGTGCGCCGCGCGCGGCCGCGGCCACCCGCTCCGCCCCCGCGTACACGTTGAACCGGTCGCCCCGCAGGAACCCCACGAGGGTCATCCCGAACTCTCGCGCCGTCTCCACCGCCAGGCTGCTCGGTGCCGAGACCGCGCAGAAGACCGGCGCGCCCGCGGCCAGGGTCTTCTGCACCAGCTCGAAGCTCGCCCGCCCGCTCACCATCACGACATGGCCGGCGAGCGGCAGGCGGCCGTCGAGCAGCGCCCAGCCGACGAGCTTGTCGAGCGCGTTGTGGCGCCCCACGTCCTCGCGCACCGCGACGAGCGCGCCCTGCGCGTCGAACAGCGCCGCGGCGTGCAGCCCACCGGTGGCGGCGAAGACGCCCTGCGCGGCGCGCAGCCGGTCGGGGAGACCGGCCAGCACCCGCGGGTCGAGCGCGGGGCCGGCAGCGGGCGGGACCACGCCGCGCCGACGCAGAGTCTCCATACCCGCCTTCCCGCATACGCCGCAGGCACTCGACGTAAAGAAGTGACGGTCCAGCCCGGCCAGGTCCGGGGCGGCCGTGGACGCGAGCTCCACGTTGACCACGTTGTACCGCTGCTCGGGATCCACGGTTGCGTCCAGGCAGTACGTGATCCGCCGAAGGTCGTCGCGGCCCCGCACCACGCCCTCGGCGAAGAGGAACCCGGCCGCCAGCTCGAAGTCCGCGCCGGGTGTGCGCATGGTCACCGCGACCGCGCGGGCGGCGCCGCCGGCGACCAGCCGGATCTCCAGGGGCTCCTCGGTGGCGAGCTGGTCCGCTCGCTCCTCGACGCGGCCGGCGCGCACGACCCGGACCCGGGCGCGAGTCTGGCTCCCCGGACGGTGTGTCACGGCCGCCCGTCCGGCGCCGCGGCATCGAGCGGGGTCGCTCGCTCGAGCGAGGCCACGGCGTTGTAGTCGGGAATCCCCGCCTCCGGCGACCGACGGCGTCGGTCGATCAGCACGTTGCCCTCGGGCCAGTGCACCTGGAGCGTGCCGGGCTGCACCGGCGCGAGGTGGGCACGGCCCCGCAACTCGCCGGTCGCGCTGCGCACGACCACCGGGTCGCCCTCACGCAGGCCCAGGCGCGCCGCGTCCTCGCCGCTGACGAACACGGCGTCGCGGCCGGCGCCGGTGATGGCATCGCGCCGCTCGTGCACCATGCTGTTGAACTGCTTGCCGCGCCGGGTGGCCACCAGGAACATCCCCTCGGGCACCTCGACGCGCCTCGGGACCACGGGCGCAAAGTGCGCGCGGCCGTCCGGCGTGGGAAACACCCACCCCGCGCACAACATCGGGCCACCGTACTGCACCTGGTCGCCAGCCTTCTCCAGCCGCTGGATGCCGTCGTAGAGCGGCACCGCGCGCGCGATCTCCTCGCGCACCGCCGCGGTGCCCGCGAACGTCAGCCGGTCCGCGAGGACGGGCCGCACGCGACGCGCCAGGTCCAGAACGACCTCCCACTCGGGCCGCGCCTCGCCGATCCGTCGGCCAGGCACCTCGGGGCTGAAGATGATGCGGCGCTCGGTGCTCGTCTGGGTCACCCCGCCCGGCGTCTCGTAGCGAGTGGCCGCCGGCAACAGCACGACGGCCTCCGCAGGCTCGACGAGCATCTGCGGGGAGAGCACGACGTCCATGTGCACCCGCAGGGGCACGCGGCGCAGCGCGTCACGCACGTAGCCGGGGTCGGGGAGCACGTCCAGGAAGTTGCCGCCCACGGCGACGAGCACGTCGAGCCGGCCTTCGGCGGCGGCGTCGATCATCTCCGGGGCGGTCAATCCCGGGCGGTCGGGGACCGGAAAGCCCCACAGCGCGGCGAAGCGTGCGGCGTGCTCGGTGCTGACCGGCAACCCGCCGGGCAGCGCCGTGGCATAGGCGCCCATCTCGGCACCACCCTGCACGCCCGAGTGGCCGCGGATCGGCATCAGCCCGCAGTGGGGGCGGCCCACGAACCCGCGGCCCAGCGCCAGGTTGACGATCGCGCGGACGTTGTCCTCGCCCGTCTCGTGCTGCGTGACACCCATCGACCAGACGAAGACCGCACTCCGCGCTTCGCCGACCATCCGGGCGAACTCGCCCATCTCGGCACGCGTCGTGCCGCTGGCGGCCTCCAGCATCTCCCACGGCTGGGCCGCCAGCGCCGCGGCCAGCGCGTCGAAGCCTGCCGTGTGCCCGTCGATGAAGGCCCGGTCGATCCACCCGTGCTCGATCATCGCCTTGAGCGCGCCATTGAGGAACCCGATGTCGCCGCCGACGCGCACCTGGAAGAAGCGGTCGGTGATCTTTGTGCCGAACAGGGCGCTCTCCGGGATCGACGGGACCCAGTAGCGTTCCATCCCCGGCTCGCGGTACGGGTTGACCACGACCACCCGGGTGCCGGCCTTCTTGGCGTAGTGCAGGTACTTCATCGCCACCGGCTGGTTGTTGGCCACGTTGGAGCCGATGAAGACGATCAGGTCCGACCCGATCCAGTCCGCGTACGAGCAGGTCGTCGCCGCCACGCCCAACGCCTGCTTCAGCGCATAGGTGCTCGGCGCGTGGCAGACCCGCGCCGCGTTGTCGATGTTGTTGGTACCGATGGCCCGCACGGCCTTCTGTGCCGCGTAGTAGGCTTCGTTCGGCATCCCCCGGCTCGTCAGGTAGAATCCCACGCGCTCGGGCCGCGGCGGCAGTCCGGAGAGACCGGGTGGCCCCACGGCGTCACGGATGCGAGCGGCGGCGAGGTCGAGCGCCTCGTCCCAGGAGACGCGCCAAAACCCTGCCTCGCCGCGCCGCCGGAGCATGGGATACGGCAGCCGGCCCAGGGCCCGCAGCGCCGCCGCGGGGTGCCCGGCCAGGCCCGCGACATCGGCGAGCTGCGCCGGGTCGAGGGCCGGCATCGTGCTGAGTCGTAGCAGTCGTAGCCGCACGTTGCAGAGGTGCACGCCCGACAGCGTCCAGTCGCGCAACCCGGCCGTCCCGAGCGCGCACCCGTCGCAGCACCCCTGCGTCAGGATGCGCCACGCGTAGGGCAGCTGGTCGCGATTCTCCCAGACGGCGCGCCAGATCTCGCGGTAGTTGTTGGGCCGGTCCTCGCCGATGCCGAACGGCCGGCGGCTGGCCCACAACGACGGCGTCCAGCGTGTGCGCGAACTCATCGCTCCTCCACGGGTCTTCCCCGTGAGTATACCAAGAGGCCCGCCCGGCCCCGGGGCGGAGCACATGCAAGCGGCCGGGTCGCGGACCAGCACGCTGGAAGCGGGCGGCGAGCAGATCAGTCCGACCTCGCGGCTGCTGCCGCAGTTCCTCCCGGCGCGGCCGCACGCGACTGCACCAGCCACAACCCGGCCACGACGAGCACCCCGCCCAGGACCATCCGCGCCGCCAGCCGCTCACCGAGCACGACCGCGGCCAGCGTCACCCCGAAGACGGGGATGAGGAGCGCGAACGAGGTGGCGCTCGTAGCCCCCAGGCGCATCAACCCCACATGGAAGAACACGAACGCCAGCGCGGTGGGAAAGACCGCGAGATACAGCAGTCCGGCCCATGCCCCCGGCGACGCGGCCGCCAGCGCCGCCCAGCCTCGCTCGACCGCCGCCAGCGGCGCGAGCACCAGCGCCGCAGCCACGCACGCGTAGAGCGTGGCTACAGACGGCGCAAACCGTCGGCTCGCGGCCCGGACGATCAGCGCGTAGACCCCCCACAGCGCGGAGCCGACCGCGAAGAGGAGGTCGCCCGCCAGGCGCGCCCCGGACCCGCCGCCCCCAGGCGCGATCACCAACGCCAGGCCGACGATGCCCACGACCAGCCCGCCGAGGCCTCGGGCGCCGATCCGCTCGCCCAGGAAGCGCCACGCCAGCACCGCGGCGAGGATGGGCGAGACCGCCGGCGAGATCAGCGCGGCGTCAGCGGCCGGCGCCATGGTCAGTCCGTAGAAGAGGAGGATGTTGAAACCCGCCATCGCCGTGACGCCCATCGCGACGACCAGCGGCAGGTCGCGGGCGGTCAGCCCGCGAGCGGCGGGGGCGGTCCACCGCACCCATGCCCACAGCAGGAGCGAGGCGACGGCGAAGCGGCCCCAGGCCACGGTGAGCGGCGGGAATCCAGACAGGGCGTACTTGCCGGCGACGAACACGCCGCCGGAGAACAGCGAGCCCAGGACCAGCAGCAGATACGCGGCCAGCGCAGGGGAGTGCGCGGCCCCGGCAGCCACTACGAGCCCGTTTGCGCCGCGGGCGTGCCGGCGAGGAGCCGCGCGATCTCCTCGGCGGTGAACCCGAGCTCCTCCGCCACCTCGCGCGTATGCTCGCCCAGCCGCGGCGGGGCGCGGCGGATCGAGCCGGGGGTGCCCTCCAGCTTCACCGGGATGCCGACGCTGCGCACCGGCCCGACCTCTGGGTGGTGCATCTCCACGACCATCTCGTTGTGGAGGACCTGCGGATCGGCCAGGGCCTCCGCCAGGGTGTTGACCCGGCTGCAGAGGATGTCCACGCGCTCGAGCGCGGCGACCGCCTCGGCGGTCGTGCGCCGGCGGAACTCCTCGCGGAAGCGCGCCTGCAGCTCCGCGCGGTGGGCGACCTGGAGCTCGTGCGTGGCGAACCGTGGGTCCGCCGAGAGATCTTCGATCTCCAGCCCGCGGCAGATCTCGCGCAGCGGGTTCGGTTTGAAGGCCCCGACCATGACAATGTGGCCGTCGCGCGTCTCGAACGTCCCTGCGAGCGGCATCGTCGCCCAGTTCAGGGTCTGCCCCAGGTTGAGCTGCGCGGCGGCCTCCGTCGGCTGGATCGCGATCATCGCGTCCAGCAGGGAGGCGTGGACGACCTGCCCGCGGCCGGTGCGCTGCCGGGCGAGGAGCGCGAGCAGGATGCCCTGCACCAGCAGCATGCCCGCGGTATAGTCGGCGATCGGCGTGCTGCACGGCTCGGGCGACAGCCCGGCCTCGGGGCGGCGCGCGGCGAGACCGCTCAGCGCCTGGGCGAGCACGTCCTGCCCGCCTTTGTCACGGTAGGGCCCGGTCGGGCCGTAGCCGCTGCCGAACGCGTAGATCAGGCGTGGGTTGAGCGCCCAGAGCGCCTCGGGCCCGAACCCGAGCCGCTCCATGACCGCCGGCCGAAAGTTGTGGACCAGCACGTCGCTCCGTCGCACGAGCCGCACCACGACCTCGCGGCCCAGCGGTGACTTCACGTCGATCGCGACGCTGCGCTTGTTGCGGTTGAGGCCCTGGAACGGGGCGCTCTCGCCCGAGGGGCCGGGCAGGTAGAACCGCATCGGGTCGCCGAGCCCCGGGCGCTCGATCTTGATGACGTCCGCGCCGAAGTCGCCGAGCATCTGCGTGGCGCAGGGGCCGAGTTCGATCTGCGTGAAGTCGAGGACGGTAACGCCCTCCAGGGGCGCGCTCACCGGCCGGTCCACCGGGGCGCCCGCTTCTCGCGGAACGCCGCCACGCCTTCGTCCTGGTCGGCCGAGGCCATCGCCCGCGACGCCGCGGGGGTGAGCAGCCCCATGGCCGCGGGCAGCGGCAGGTCCAGCCCCGCCATCGTCATCTCCTTGGTCCCCCGGACGGACAGCGGCGCGCACTCCAGGATGAGGGCGGCCCACCGGCGGGCCGTGGCGAGGAGCTCCGGGAGCGGGACGACCTCGTTCACGAACCCGATGCGCGCCGCCTCGTCGGCCCGCACGCGACGGCCGGTGAGCAGCAGGCTCATGGCGAGCTTGAGCGGCACCTGCCGGGCGAGCCGGTGCATGCCGCCGTCCATCGCCATCAATCCCAGGCGCGGCTCGGGAAAGCCGAACTCCGCGTGGTCGGCGGCGACGATGAGGTCGCAGGCGAGCGCAAGCTCGAACCCGCCGCCGAGCGCGTACCCGTTGACCGCGGCCACGACCGGCTTCGTGAGGTCGAACCGGTGCGTGAGGCCGCCGATTCCCCGAGGGTGGCGGTCCGCCAGGAACGCCGCGCCGCGCCGCTCGCTCGAGGCCCGGACATCGTAGCCGGCGCAGAACGCGCGGTCGCCGGCGCCCGTCAGGACCGCGACCCGAAGCTCCGGATCGGCCTCGAACGCGTCCCACACCGCATCGAGCTCGTCGGTGGCCGCGCGGTGCAGCGCGTTGCGCACCTCCGGGCGGTTGAGCGTCACTACGATCAGGTGACCGTCGCGTTCCACGGTGCAGAACTGCATCGCCATCCTCCGTGCGTCGGGGTCGAGGTAGAGGATTCCCTCGACCGCGATCAGAACTCCTGTCGGCGACGCGTTCCCTCGGAGGTCCGCGCATCGTGGAGACCTTGCCCGCGCGCGACGAGCGTGCACCGGGTGCCGCTGCCGGCGACGGCGGCCCGGCCATCGTGGCGGATCGGGTGCACATGTCTTTCGACCAGCACGGCCGTCCGCTCCACGTGCTGTCCGAGGTCAGCCTCACCGTGCGGCAGGGCGAGTTCATCGCGCTGCTCGGGCCGTCGGGGTGCGGCAAGTCCACCCTGCTGCGCCTGGTGGCGGACATCCTGCAGCCGACCCGCGGCACGATCACGGTGCTCGGCGGCACGCCGGCCGAGGCCCGGCGCGAGCGGGCGCTCGGGTTCGTCTTCCAGCAGCCGGTGCTGCTCCCGTGGCTGTCGGCCGAGGAGAACGTCGCGCTGCCGCTCCGCATCGGGGGGTGGGGCCGCCGCCACGCCCCGGCCGCCACCCCCGCCGAGCTGCTACAGCTCGTTGGCCTCGACGGGTTCAACCGCGCGCGGCCGGCGCAACTGTCGGGCGGCATGCAGCAGCGCGTCTCGATCGCGCGGGCGCTCGTGAGCAACCCGAAGATCCTGCTGATGGACGAACCGTTCGGGGCCCTCGACGCCATCACGCGCGACCGGCTGAACGAGGAGCTGCTGCGCATCTGGAGCACGGTGCGCTGTACCGTGCTGTTCGTGACGCACAGCATCACCGAGGCGGTCTACCTGCCGAACCGGGTCGTGGTGCTCTCGCCCCGGCCGGCGCGCATCCAGCGGGTCGTCGAGATCGACCTCCCCTACCCGCGCCAGCCGGCGATGAAGGACACGCCGCGCTTCACCGAGTACACCTCGACGCTGCGCGCGGCGCTGGAGGAAGCCTGATGACCGCGACGGGCCGCGTCGCCGCGCGCGACCAGGATGCGGCCCCCCCCGCGCGGCCGAGGCGCCGCGAGGGACGGCTCCGCCGGGTGGCGGTCCCCGCCCTCGCGGTGTTCGGGATGCTCGCCGCCTGGCAGGCGATCGTCGTGGGCTTCCGCGTCCCCCGGTTCATCGCGCCGAGCCCCCTGCAGGTGCTCGAGGTCCTGCGCACGCAGCACGACCTGCTGCTCGACAACGCCTGGCCCACGCTGCTCGAGACCCTCGCCGGCTTCGCGGTCGGCAACGTGATCGCCGTGCTCATCGCGATCGGCTTCGTGCACAACCGCGTGTTCCGCCAGAGCGTCTACCCGCTGGCCGTCACGCTGCGCACGCTGCCCATCGTCGCGATCAGCCCGATCATCGTGCTGATGCTCGGGCTCGGCTTCACCTCCAAGGTGGCGATCGCAGCGCTCATCACCTTCTTCCCGACGCTGGTCAACATGGCCGACGGCCTCGACGCGGTGGACCCGCAGGCGCTGGAACTCATGCACGTCCTGTCGGCGAGCCGGTGGGAGATCTTCCGCTACCTGCGCTGGCCCACGTCGTTGCCCTACCTGTTTTCCGCGCTGCGCATCGCCACGACCGCCGCGCTGCTGGGCGCGATCATCGCCGAGTGGATCGGCTCCAACCGGGGCCTGGGGTACCTGATCCTGGCCGCGACCTACGACTACCGCACGCCGCTGCTCTACGCGACCATGGCTGTCGCCTCGGGGTTGGCGCTGGCGCTGTTCGGGCTGGTCTCGCTCATCGAGCGGTACGCGATCCCCTGGCGGCAGACCTCGGGGCCGTCCGAGTCGTAGATGCTCACCGCGGAGCAGGTCGGCGTCGGCACCGTCGTGGAAGTCTCGCGCACGGTGGCCGAGTCGGACGTCTACCAGTTCGCGGGCATCACGGGCGACGGCGGCCGCAACCACCAGGACGAGGCGTACATGCGCACGACGCGGTACGGCCGCCGCCTGGTCCAGGGCGCCTACCTCATCGGCCTGATGAGCGGCGCGTCGGTGGTCTGGGCCGAGCGGCTGCGGACGGCCGGCGTGTCCTATGGATACGACCGGATCCGGTTCACGGCGCCGGTGTTCATCGGCGACACGATCCGCGTGCGGTACGAGGTGGCGTCCTGGGACCAGGAGAAGGCGCTGGTCCGGTCGAACGTCACCTGCCTGAACGAGCGCGGGGAGATCGTCGCGGTGGCGACGCACATTCTCAAGCTCTTCCCGGAGGGGGCGATCGGGCGATGAAGCGAGACCAGGTCACGCTGCTCGTGCCGGCGATGAGCCGGCGGGACTTCCTGAGGTACTCCGGCGCGCTGGGCCTCGCCGTCGCGGGCGGGGGGCTGACGGGGCTGGTCCGCCCGGCGCACGCGCAGACGGTGTCCGTCTCCCAGCAGATCGGCTGGTTCCTCAACTCGCAGATGGCCGGCGACGTGGCGGCCATCGAGAAGGGCTTCTTCCGCGAGGCTGGCATCGACGTCCGCATCCAGCCGGGTGGGCCGGCCATCGATCCGGTGCAGGTCGTGGCCGGCGGGGCGACCACCTTCGGCAACGTCGCCTCGATCGGCGTCCTGCTGAACGCGCGCGCGCAGGGCGTGCCGGTGCGGGCGTTCGGCACGGCGCTGCAGCGCCATCCGTTCGCCTTCATCTTCTTCCAGGGCTCGGGCATCCGGACGCCCAAGGACTTCGAGGGCAAGACCATCGGCATCCAGCCCACCGCCCGGCCGCTGCTCGAGGCCGTGCTCAAGAAGCACAACGTGCCCAAGGACCGCGTCAAGATCGTCTTCGTCGGCGGTGACACGACCCCCCTCGTGACCCGGCAGGTGGACGTCATCACGGGCTGGATCATCAACGCCGGCCAGATGGACGCCGCCAACAAGGGCGGGGTGGTCAGCTACTTCCGACTGTGGGACCTGGGCATCCGGATGTACGCCTTCACCTGGTTCGCCACCGACCAGGTCATCCAGCAGCGCAAGGAGCTGCTCGCCCGGTTCCTCGAGGCCAACGCCAAGGGCTGGCTGTACGCGCGGGACCATCCCGACGAGGCGGTGGACTTCGTCATGAAGCACGCCCGCGGCCTGGACCGCACACTGGAGCTGGCCACCTGGAAGAACATGGGCCCCTACCTCACCTCCGTGCTGACCAAGACGAAGGGTTGGGGCTACATGGACACCAAGGTCTGGGCCGACCTGAGCGAGACCTACCTGGACCTCCAGCAGATCACCCGGCCGGTGCGCCCGGACGAAGTGATGACGCTGGAGATCCTCGAGATGGCGAAGCTGCCCAAGGTCTAGCCCGGCCCGAGACGTCGTCCCGGCCACATGAGCACCGACGCCGGGATCCGCTACGCCAAGGACGGGCCGATCGCGCGGGTGACCATCGACCGCCCGCGCGTGCTGAACGCGCTCGACCGCGCGGCGCACGACGCGCTCAGCGCCGTCTGGGACGACGTGCGCGACGACCCGTCCGTCCGCGTGGCCGTCCTGACCGGCGCCGGGGAGCGGGCGTTCTGCGCCGGCACCGACCTCAGCGCAGCCGGCGACGCGCGCGGCCTCGACTACCTCACCGCCGGGCCGCCCTTGGGCGCCGGCGGGCTGTCGCTGCGGCGCGACCTGTTCGTCCCGGTGATCGCCGCGGTCAACGGCCTGGCGCTGGGAACAGGGTTCGAGCTGGCGCTCGCCTGCGACATCGTGATCGCGGCCGAGCACGCCGAGTTCGGGTTCCCCGAGCCGCGGGTCGGCCTGATGGCGCTCGACGGCGCGATGCACTTGCTGCTGCG
>Ga0308411_10001792_pt1 | contig 14662 bp, 14 predicted proteins | sample HotsprottomLayer_2_FD_203530 | JGI IMG/M metagenome (GOLD analysis project Ga0308411, IMG submission 203530) | Hot spring phototrophic mat microbial communities from Octopus Spring, Yellowstone National Park, Wyoming, United States -... | ecosystem: Environmental > Aquatic > Thermal springs >...
AGCCATAACCATACTTCAAAAGGATAAAAATTTAGGTAATATAATTGATGTAAACATTTTTGTTAAACTAAATTCAAAAATTGGTCATTCAGCTGACTTATCAATATATTTTATAAATTACTTAACTTAAAAACAATTTTTACAACAATCTCATTATTCTTTTTTAGTATACACTATCTTTTGCATCAAAAGAATCACTGCAAATCCAAAGATGATTGAGTTGGTAAGCATTATTGCCCAATCGTTTCGATATTTTCCGTAAATGAACCAAAAAATTGTCGCAGCAATTACCATAAAAATGAAAATCCAGGAAATATCTCTTACACTTTTCGTCTTAAATCCTTTTAAAACTTGAGGCAGTAAGTTAAAGCAACTCAATGCAACTGCAACTCCGCCAATAAAGTCGTATATATTCATTTTTAATCTCTTTCTATTTTAGTTTTGTTCTAGCATTGCCAGATTGTTTCTAACTTTTTCAAGGGCTTCAGAAAAATTTTTTTGTTTTTCTCTTTCATTCTTTACAACATCCTCAGGTGCACGAGAGACAAAGTTTTCATTTGCAAGCTTCTTGTTAACTCCATCGAGAAGTTTTTCTAGTCTTTCTATTTCTTTTCTCAATCTTTCTCTTTCAACTTCAATATCGATTAATCCTTCAAGTGGAATATAAATTTCATTCCCCTTTACAACTGAAACGGAGGAATTTTTTGGTCTTTGAATTGTCTTGCCAACTAATATGTTTTCAACTCTTGCAAGTTTTTCAATGTAAAAAGGATATGCATTTATTAAATCTTCAAAATCTTTGTCAGATGCTTTAATGTAAACATCACATTTCTTTGAAGGTGGAACATTCATTTCACCGCGAATATTTCGAATTGACGAAATCAATTCTTGCAAAAGTTCAAGTTTATTTTCAAACTCTTCATTAATCCATTTTTCATCAGCAACTGGAAATTGTTCTGTCATTATTGTCTTAATCTCAGTTTCATCCTTGCTGGATTTATCAAGATTATAAATTGTTTGAAATATTTCTTCAGTAATGAATGGCATTATTGGATGAAGTAACTTCAAAATATTTTCATAAACATAAATTGCTCGTGAGAGAATAGCTGATTTAACATTTCCATTTGTTTCTTCACTAAGTCTTGTTTTAACAAATTCAACATACCAATCACAGTAATCGCTCCAGATAAAATTATAAATAATTTTCGACGCATCATTTATTTTGAAATTCTCAAGAGCTTCAGTGTAATTTTTGATGGTTGAATTCAATCGACTTAAAATCCACTTATCAGTCAAATCAAGTGACTCAAATTTTAAATTGTAATTAACTTTAATCTGGTCAGAATTCATCAGCAAAAATCTTCCTGCATTCCAGATTTTATTAGCAAAGTTTCTACCTATTTCACATTTATCAACAGAGAAGAGCACATCCTGGCCAAGTGGAGCTAAGTAAATTATTGTAAATCTCAAAGCATCTGCACCATACTGGTCGATTACATCCAGTGGTTCAGGAGAATTTCCCAGAGATTTACTCATCTTTCGACCTTTTTCATCTCTAATGATGCTTGTGAAGTAAACATCCTTGAAAGGAATATTATTGGTGAATTCATGACCAGCAATAATCATTCGAGCAACCCAGAAGAAAATTATGTCTGGACCAGTTACAAGCGTATCTGTAGGATAAAAATATTCAAGTTCTTCTTTTGTTTTGAACACGCCATGAGCCCAGAGCCAACTTGAAGCCCAGGTATCTAAAACATCTTCATCTTGTTTAAGATTAGTTGATCCACACTTTGTACAACTTTGTGGTGCATCTACCTGAACAATTATTTCTTTACAATCTTCATTCTGACAATACCAGACTGGAATTCTATGTCCCCACCACAATTGTCTTGAAATACACCAGTCTTTAATGTTATACATCCAGTGGAAATAAACTTTTGTCCAGCGGTCAGGATGAAATTTTATTTTCCCATCTTCAACGGATTTAATTGCAGGCTTGACTAATTCATCCATTCGCATAAACCATTGCTCAGAAAGATATGGCTCGATAGGAACTTTTCCTCTCTCAGAGTAACCAATATTTGTTTTGTGATCTTCTGTTTTTTCAAGCAAACCGAGTTCTTCAAATTTTTCTACAACTTTTTTTCGAGCGACGAACCGGTCTAATCCACGAAATTCTTCTGGAACATTTTCATTTAGAGTTGCATCAGGATTCATAATATTAATAATTTCAATTGGATGTCTCTGGCTTATCTCGAAATCATTTGGGTCGTGAGCGGGGGTCACTTTAACACATCCAGTTCCAAATTCTTTATCTACATAACTATCTGCAATGATTGGAATCTCTCTATTAACAATTGGAAGAATTACTTTCTTACCAATTAAGTGTTTGTATCTTTCATCCTCAGGATTGACAGCAACTGCAGTATCGCCCAACATTGTTTCAGGACGAGTTGTTGCGACTACAACATATTCATTTCCATCTTTGATTGGGTATCTGAAATACCACAGTTTCCCGTTGACTTCCTGATAAATTACTTCTTCATCTGAAATTGCAGATTGAGTTGCCGGATCCCAGTTGACCATTCTCAACCCACGATAGATGTATCCTTTCTTGTAAAGATGAACGAATGCCTCGAGGACAAGTCGATAGTAATCATCATCCATTGTAAATCGTAAACGGTCCCAATCGCAGGCTACTCCAAGTTTTCTTAATTGTTTGAGAATAATTCCACCGTAGGTTTCTTTCCATTCCCAGCAATGTTTTAAGAATTCTTCACGACCGATTTTCTTTTTGTCAATAGCTTTTTCACGAAGGTAAGCAGTTACTTTTGTTTCAGTTGCAATTGATGCATGGTCAGTTCCGGGAATCCAGCAAGCGTTATAACCACACATTTTTTTCCATCGAATGAAAATATCCTGAAGTGTATTGTTCAGGATATGTCCCATCGTAAGACTACCAGTGATATTTGGAGGTGGAATTACGATTGTGTAAGGCTTTTTAGAATAATCAATCTCAGCATGAAATAATTTTTTTGATTCCCAGTATTGATACCATTTATCTTCAACTTCTTTAGGATTATAAACCTTCGAGAGTTGTTTTTGCATATTTGAGCTTTCCCTTCAGATGAATTATTCAAAAATTTCTAAAAATTCGATTAACATTGTTTGCAATATAACAAAAGAGAAAATTTGACTTCAATTTGAGAACATAAAATTGGTTGTGGAAATAAAATCAAAATTTCAAATTGAAAACCAGTCTTATAATCTCATTAATAAAACAATAATCTTGGCTTTATCTTTTAGAAAAGTAAGGATAAGAAAAAACACAACTGCTTGTGTTGAAAATAAAAATTGTCATAATATTCTCTGAATTCATTACTCTTGATTTGATTTATCTATTGTTTGATAACGCTTAATTTTTTTCTGGCTTTCAACTTAAACAAAATTAGGGACTTAATTTTTCTTATTAGTGCATTAAATTTCTTTTGGATTGAATATTTTTAATCTTACCACCTTAAATTTGAACAAACTCCATTTTTACTTAAATTTGTGAAAAATAAGGAGATTTGATGGCTACACATAAATCGGCTATTAAGAGACATAGACAAAGCCTGAAAAGACGAGCAATGAATCGTTCAAGAAAGAGCGAACTGAAAACTTGGATTAAAAAAGTCAGAACTGCTCAAGACAAAGAAACAGCTAAAGCAGCCTATAATAAAGTAGTTTCACTTTTAGACAAATTAGCTACAAAAGGCATTATTCATAAAAACAAAGCTTCCAACCAAAAATCAAGATTAGCTTTGTTTATTAATAAGCTCGCAAAGTAATTTGATTAATCAAAATTTTTGATTTGATAGCTTTTTGGTCAACGCCAAAAAGCTTTTTTTGTTTTAAACAATCTCTATCGATTTACGCCGTTTGATTTGAGTCAATATGAAAAAAATAAAAAAAGCTTTGAAAAAAGTATTTTTACATTGAACAAATTTAGATTTTTCGGTTTTTTGTGAGACTCGCAACAACACTTTCTTGAATTGAATAAAGTTCGATTAAGGAGATTCTCCCCATACCTTTTGATGCTGTGTAAGCAACACACTCAAAGTAGTCACCTCCAATTTGTGTAATTACAATTCTTGCTATTTGGTTATCTCCAAATCCATATTCAAAGGATGAGTAAATTAAATTTCCATTCTTATAAAGCTTAGGTGGCAGATTAATCTTAAACAAACTCTCATTTTTTCTTCTATGAAGAACCAGAGAAGTTCGAGCAAGGGAAAGTAATTTTTCATTTTTATCTTTTGAATTAATCAAAGATAAACTATTAATTTTTCTTAAAGTTATCACAGCTGTGTAATTTTCACTAACAAGCCAGACTTCATTTCCATCATAATTAATATCTTGTGTTTGAAACCAACCTGTTGGAACCAAAACCGAAAAGTCTCTTTCTTTAGACTCTGCTTTTTCCTGCGTTAGTTTTAAAATTTCATACTCAGAATCAATTATTCTTAAAGATGGGAAACACCTGGGGAAAAAGATTGCAATTAAAATTACAAAGATTATTTTTTTCAATCGGTCAATCGCTGATATTTAGGCTCTTGAAGTGTTAGCATTAAAGAAATTCTGTGAGTGTTTCCTAGTTCACCCTGACGATCAAATTTAACGAATGAATAATCAATGTTAAGTTTTGGAAGAACAAGTCCAGCCCCAAATGTCAATTGCTTCACATCATTGTAGCCAAATCGAACTGAAATCAAGTTATTATAAGTGTATTCTAATCCAGTATGAAAATCGAAACTTACAGGTCCCATATTTAACATTGAGGCAAATCTTCTATTTTCAAATCTAATATCAGCATCAACAACCGGAGTCAATATTCCTTTAAGTATATTGAATTGATAAGCAGCTCCTAACTTTAATGTTGGAGAAATCAACTGAGTTGTTCCATTATCCCAAGCAACGATAGTTGTAGTCACATCTTGAAGATTAGCGCCCAAAAAGAGATTATCCATTGGTGAGTAAATTGCACCAACATCAAAACCAATTCCCCAAGCACCAAATTCAGCAATATCTCTCTTAATAACTTTTAAATTTGCACCATAAGACATTTTATCACTGTATTTTTTTGCAAAAGAGAACATAAATGCCCAATCGGCATAATTAAATTCAGTAATCTTTGAATAATCAAGATTTTCATTATCATCAAGTTTTAGATTTCCATTTAAGTCAATTAAAGCATTACGAGTATCAGGAATTCCATCAACGCCAAGTCTTATTACACTTAAAGCAAATGTCATATCCGATTTATATGGGATGGCAACTGCTCCGTAATTATAATTAACCAACCCCGCAAATCTTTCATCGTGCATTAACATTGCTTGGGGATAATTAAGGCGAGTTAATCCAGCCGGATTCCAATAACCAGCTGATACATCATTGGCGATTGCGACAAATGCACTTCCCATTCCGAGTGCTCTACCACCAACACCAATTGCAAGAAATTCTCCCGAGTATTTCCCAACCGACACACCCTGGGAAAAACCAGATGATACAATTACAATCGAAATAAAGGAAAAGATTAACTTTTTCATTTTTTCACCTTTCATTTTTTAACGCAGTAGTAATCTGGGTATGTCGATTGTCCTCTTTTTTTGTTTGCAATATTTTAATCATAAACAAAAAAATCAAGAAATTAAATCAGGCAAAAGCTAAATCAATTCCTAAGTAATAAACAATTACTTAAAATTCATAATGTCAGAATAAATCACGAAAGCCATAAATAAAAGAAGAATGATAAAACCAATATTCTGAATTACAATTTTAACTTTTGGTGAAATTTCTCTCCTCAAAATTCCTTCCAAAATTACAATGATAATATGGCCACCATCAAGAACTGGAAACGGTAAAATATTAATAATCGCAAGACTTAAACTTAGAAGCGCAAGGAAATTAATAAAGCTTAGAAAATTTACATCAGCTGTCTGAGCAGCAATTTGTGCAATTCTTATCGGTCCTCCAAATGCATTTGAAAATTCTACCTTACCAGTAATTACTTTCGAAATGATGGAGAAAAATAGAAGAATGTTATCTCCAATATTTTCAATAGCCTTAAACCCAGCCTGCAAAAAATTATAACGAACTAAATGAACAGGGGCATATATGATTACGCCACTTAAAATTCCAATTTTTCCATCTATAGTTGGAATAACCTGAAGTTTAAGTGTATCAAAGCCTCTTTGAATTACCATTTCAACTGGTTTTTCTGGGGATGCACTAATTATATCAATCAACTGTCGAGATGAAATGATTTCTTTATTGTTCACAAAAAGTATTGTATCGTTCTTTTTTAATCCCGCCTCCTCTGCTCGTGATTTTGATATTACATCAGCAATAAAAACTTTAGTCTCTTTCGGCAAAAATGATAGTCCAGACTTTTTATCAATTTGTAAAAGATTACTTCCAAGTTGTAGGTTGATAATTTCTCCTCCTCGCTCAATTTTCACATTTATTTCTTCGCCAATTTTTTTCACAAAGACAAAATTCAAAAGTTCATCCCAGTATTTAATTGGTTTTCCATCGATATAAAGAATTTTGTCTCCTGTTTGAAAACCAGCAAGTTCAAGAGCACTTTTAGGCGGAACATAGCCAATTGTTGTTGTAATAAGATGATGCGCTGGTTTTGTGAAATTAATTCCCCAGAAAATTGCAAATGCCAGCAAAATATTCATCAAAACACCCGCTGAAAGAACAAAAAGTTTTTTACCAGTAGACTTTGTTCTGAACTCCCATGGCTGTGGATCATGTTTAAGAAAATTTTTATCAAGGCTTTCGTCAATCATTCCAGAGACTTTAACATAACCTCCAAGTGGAAGGATACACACCCGATAATCGGTACTCTCTTCGAGATCAATATTTTTTGGAAGTGAACCAATTGTAAATCCAAGTTTTTTATTATAACCGAATAATCTTTGACCAAAACCAATTGCAAAAGCTTCCACTCTTATTCCAGAAAGTTTTGCCGCAATGAAATGACCAAACTCGTGAACAAAGACAAGAATGGCAATTGTAATTATGAAATATAAAAGTGAATTAAGAAATTCCATATTTCACCTTAATTGGTTTTTGATAATAATCCCGAACTCTTGAATCAAACTCAAAAATTTCGTCAACATCTGGTTCTTTTGTTGATCCAAATTTTTCAAGGGCATCCTCAATAATTTCTGGAATCTGAGTGAATTTAATTTCGTTATTTAGAAACTTTAAAACAGCAACTTCATTCGCTGAATTTAGAATGGCAGGATAATTTCCACCAAATTCAAGACTTCGAAAAGCGAGTTCAAGACATTTGAATTTTTTTAAATCTGGTTCAAGAAAAGTTAATTGAGAATATTTTAGAAAATCCATTGTGGAATAACTAACAGGAAATCTTTCTGGGTAGCTTAATGCATATTGAATAGGGAGTTTCATATCAGGAATACCCATCTGGGCTTTTATTGAACCATCAACAAATTCAACCATAGAATGAATAATTGATTGAGGGTGAATTATAACTTCAATTTGTTCTCTTCTCAATCCAAACAACCAATGAGCTTCAATAACTTCTAGTCCTTTGTTCATCATTGTCGCAGAGTCTATTGTAATTTTGTTTCCCATTTTCCAATTAGGATGTTGAAGAGCTTCTTCAATTGTGATTGAGGAAAAGTCTCTGAAGTCCCGATTAAGGAAAGGCCCACCAGAAGCGGTCAATATTATTTTTCTAACTTGATCTATTTTCTCCCCAATCAAGCATTGTAAAATAGCTGAGTGTTCAGAATCAATAGGGATAATTACAGACCCGGATTGTTTTGCAAGTTTTGTAATGATATGTCCAGCAGCAACAAGGGTTTCTTTATTTGCAAGAGCGATCTTCTTTCCTGCTTTTGCTGCTTCTAATGTTGATTCAAGCCCAGCAAAACCTACCATTGCAGCAATAACGACATCAATATCTTCTTCAATAATGATTTTTGAAAGTTCCTTCTTTGAATAAACTTTAAGTGGAAGGTTTTCGCTTTTAAGTTCTTTATAAGCATCATCATCAGTAATAATTATACCTTCGGGATGAAACTTTTTAGCCTGCTCCAGAAGTAAATCAACCCTAGTATTTGTTGAAAGATATTTAACGGTAAACTTATCAGCATTATTTTCTATTACTTCAAGAGCAGAAGTTCCAATCGAACCTGTCGAACCTAATATGATTATATTTTGCTTAGATTTCATTAAATGACTTCAATTTTCTACTCAATATATCAATTTTCATTAAAAAATTATGGTGATTGTATTTTCTCAGAATCAATCTTTGTAAAAAATTACTCTACCTTCTCCTAGAATTGATCATTCTAATTGAGTCTTTGTTATTACTGAAGTTATTTAATTTCTCTAATTCATTTTTGAAAATTACTTCAGGGGGTGGAATACGAATTGTGATGGGTTCATCTGTAAATGGAAAGTTTACGAGTGCGGGCGGAGTTGATTTCTCATTTTCATAAGAGATATCTCTTTCATCAAGACTAACTCCAGTACCAAGATTTAATCTTATTTTATCTCGTTTTAGAACATAATCTCTCTTTTTCGGGACAGAAATTTTTTGAGGTTCATTTTGAGTAGTTAGTTGAGCTTCTTGAATAACTGGCACTGCTTTTTCAATTGATGCTTCAGCAGAATCAACTTTAATTTGATTTTGGTTAACAGTATAAACAATCGCAAAAGCTGCTAAAACAATCGTAATTGCTGGTGCGTAAATAGGATCGTAATAACTAATAATGAATCTCTTTAGAAATGATACACCCGAAGATTTTCTTTTTTCGTATAGATTTATTTTTTCTAAAAGTTTTTTTTCCAAATCTTCAGGGGCATTTTGTTTTGGCAGATTTTTTAAATCTGTAAGCAATTTTTCGATATTCTTTTGTCCCATAGCTTATTCATAATAAATGTCTTTTAATAGTTCTTGTAAGCGGGCTCTACCGCGGTTAATTCGTGATTTAACAGTGCCAATTTTTAAACCAGTAATTTCAGCAATTTCCTCATAAGAAAGCTCTTGAATATCTCTCAAAATTATCAATTCACGATAAATTGGTTTTACTTTGAGCAATGCTTTTTGAATGATTTCACTTTTAATGTTACTATCGGTTTGAATGTCAGGTCGATATCTATCATCTGGCAATTCATATTCACTAATTTCTTCACCTTCTTCTTTAGAGTTTCCACTGTGAATTGAAAAGATTGCTCTTCTATTACGGCGACGAAGTTCTGTTTTTGCCAAATTTGCTGCAATAGTGTAAATCCAAGTTGAGAATTTCGCTACAGTAGTGTAGTAATCTTTATTACGATATAATCGAAAAAATGTCTCCTGCAAAATATCTTCAGATAAATCTTTTGAACCAACAAATTTAAAGATAAAATTCATTAATGGGTCCTTATATCTTCTAACTAATTCATTATAAAGCTCAATTGAATTAGTCTTTTGAAATTCAAGGATTAATTCCTCGTCTGTTTTATCGGCTAATAGTTTTTTGTCAAGTTTATCCATTAAACTTAGATATGTATTTGTGGTTCCTGTCTAAAGCTTTCTTATTGCAAGTCCAATTTCAGAAATCATTGCTGTATAAAGAACATCTTCTTTAAGATTTAATGACTTTAATTCAATATCTTTCTTAAGCAAAATATCAAAAATTTTTTCAAGTTCTTCAAACTTGTATCGTTTAGATGCAACTTCATAATCTTTCAAAAAGAATGGATGACAACCAATAATTGCAGATACTTTCTCATCATTTTTATAGTGATTTTTAATCTCATTACAAGTCAAAAGGTTGAAAAAGTATTTCTGCAGCATGGTAATAATATAAACAAGTGACTGATTGTTTTGAATTAAATTAAGTCCAATTTTCAAAGCCATATTTAAATCTTTATCACGAAAAGCATTTTGTAAATCAAAGATTGAGTACTTCCTTATTGGAATTAAAAAATTTTTAATCGTTTCAACATCAGCTTTTTTTACTCCTTCAATTGAGATGAATAATCGATTAAGTTCAGATTCGATATCGTATAGATTATTTCCAATGGTTCTATAAATATATTCAATTGTTTCGTAATCAATTTGAATTTTCTTTTCTATAAATTTTTGTTCGATGAAATCAAAAATCTCTTTCTCATAGACTCTCCGAGATTGATAAAATGGAATTAACTTCAACGCATCTTTATAAAACTTTAACCTCATATCAATTTTGTCTGAATGAGTTAAGAATAAAAAGGTAGCAGGATTTGGTTTCTTTAAATATTCAGTAAGAAGTTTTATTGAAGCTGATGATTTTGTAGCTTTAGAATTAATTGCATCATCTTCATCATCAGAAGAGGCAGATTTAATATAGATTCCAAAATTCCTGACAACTAAAATTCTTCCAGAGCTAAATAAAGAATTTTGTTCAGCCAAATTAATCAAATCGTTGAGTTTGTAATCGTTAGCAGAAATTTTTGTGAAGTCTAAGGATTTTTTGTTTGCGATTTCTTCTAGTTTTTCAATTGTTTTATCAATAAAAAAGGATTCTTCGCCAAAAATTAAAGCATTAGTTGGGATTTCACCCTTGTCTATTTTGCTAAGAAGTGATTTGATGTCCTGAGTATCAGCCATTTTTTGTTTTATTGTTTTTTAAAGCCTTCACCAGAAGAAAAATGAATCCTCCCCACACTATTGAAACAGAAAAAATCATCACTATGATTGAATCAAGACTCATAATTTGTGGTCACTTTGTTTGCAATTCTATTGTTAACCAAAAGCAAAATTAAAATTACAATCAACCACTGAAAAATTGCTGTTCCAGCAGATTCAGGTCTGAAAGGATTATACCATTCCGATTCCCAACCAAATGATGCTGTAATCCACCAGACCAAAAGAATTATTGCCTGCAGAGGAATCATAAAAATAATTATGAAATTAAACCACTTACCAAATTGAAATTCATTATCATAACTGTTAAGAATTTCTTCTCTAAATTTATTTACACCAAACTTCATGACTGCAAAAGCAATAAATCCACCACTCAAAATTAAAGCAACACCCCACACCCAATCTTGATTTATCAAAAAATTAAGATTTAGACTTGATGGTAATCCACACAAAAGTGCAAAAGCTAACACAATGCTAATTGCTTTCTTTCTTTCAAATCCAAAATCAATTAAAGTTTTTGTAGCAAGTTCCACAAGAGAAATAAGAGAAGTTAACGCAGCAAATGTTAAAGCAAGAAAGAAAAGAAATGTAAAAAGATTTTGAATTAATAAACCACCCGGCATCTCTTTAAACAGATTTGGTAAAGAAATAAAAGTTAATCCTGTATTTGCTGGACCTGAGACGGTAATTTCTTTCCAAGCATCGCCGGTTGTTAATGCAAAGACTGTTGCAAAGATTGTAATCCCCGCAAGTAATGAAATAGAATTATTGCCAAATGCAACAAGAGCACTGTTAATTGTAGTATCTTCTCTTTTTCTTGCGTAAGCAGCATAAACAAGAATTAATCCCCAACCTGCACCTGTATCCCAGGCATTTTGCGTCAATGCTTGAATCCAGACTTTATGATTTAATAAAAGATTTAAATCTGGCTTAAAGAAAAATTCAATTCCTTTAATTGCATCGGGGAGTAAGATTGCTCTAAAAAATAAAAGAACAAGAATTACAACTAATGAAGGGACAAGCACCTTACTAATTTTTTCAATTCCACCTTTAACACCACGGTAAATCACATAACCAGAGATTGAAATTGCAATCAAATGAAATAAAACAGGTTGATAACTCGAACTGAAATTATTCCAATAAAGAGAATAATCATTAATAGCAAGGAGGTTATCAGTAAAAATAGCAGTAAGATATTTTATACACCAGCCCGTTACAACCGAGTAATAAAACATAATTGCAGTTGAGACAAAAACGACAAATCCACCCATCCAAGCAAATTTTTCACCAGCGAGTTGAACGAAAGCACCAATCGGACCTTTTCGAGTATATTTCCCGATTGTAAACTCAAGAATGATTAAAGGCACTGACCAGATTAAAAGAAAAATAATCCATGGAATTAAAAAAGAACCTCCACCATTTTGAGCAACAATCCTTGAGAAACGCCAGATGTTGCCAGTTCCTACCGCTATTCCAAGAATTGAGACAAGCAATGCCCATCTGGAAGAGAAGGTTTCTTCTTTCATTGGAATTACTTCTTCACTTTTCTTCTTTCTATTTTGACTTTCTTCATTACAACATCTTTTACTGGTCTATCTCCAGGTTTAATTGTTTCTACCTTACCAATTTTTCTAACTATCTCCATTCCTTTAATTACTTGACCAAAGATTGAGTGTTTGTTATCAAGCCAAGGAGTAGGAGCGAGTGTAATGAAGAATTGACTCCCATTTGTATTTGGACCAGCATTAGCCATCGAAAGAACTCCGGCTTTATCATGTTTTAATTCAGGATGAAATTCATCTTCAAAAGGATGACCATAAATGCTTTCACCGCCTCTACCTGTTCCTGTTGGGTCCCCACCTTGAATAACAAAATTATCTATAACACGATGGAAAATAACTCCATCATAATAACCTTTTTCGGCTAGTCCCACAAAATTCGCAACCGTCTTAGGTGCCTTGTCTTCAAAAAGTTCGCATTCAAATCTTCCCATATTTGTTTCAAAAACAGCAACAAGTTGAGTTCTTGTTTCTTGTGTTTTCTTAGTTTGAGTTTTTGATTTTTGAGCGAATGTTATTTGCGTAAAAAGAAGAATTATAACAAAGTTCAACAAAAATAAATTTTTCATTGTGTCCTCCAATTATGGTTTAATGAAATTGATGTTGATTAACACTAAAAGTAAAATTCCTAAAAGAATTCGATACCAGATGAAGATATAAGTTGAATGCGTCCTCAAATATCTTAACAAAAATTCAATTGCAAGGATACCACTTATAAAAGAAAACACTGTTGCAAAAATAAGTGAAAGAGCTCCCTGCTGTGTAAGTTGAGGAAAAATTTTATAGAACTCATAAACTCCACTTAGTAAAACCGCAGGCACACTCAACATAAATGAAAATCTCGCAGCAGTTTCTCTATTAAATCCTACAAATAAACCTCCAGTAATTGTGACTCCAGATCTTGATGCACCAGGTATCAGAGCAAATGCTTGAGCAATTCCAACAATCAACGCTTTTGACAATGAAAGATGATTAATATCCAGGCTTTTCTTTGAGATTTTTTCTGCGATTGCAAGAACGATTGCAAAAAATATAAGAGTAAAACTTATTAAATAAATTGAGCGAAATTCATTTGCGATTAAGTCCTCAAGAAGCAAACCAAATATGATGATTGGAATAGTTCCAATAATAATATACCATCCAAGTTTTGTATCAAGATCGGTAATAAACTTTTTTTCAAAAAGATTGATTACAACCTTGCTATAGATTCTGAGTAAGTCTTTCAAGAAGTAAATTATAACCGCCAGCATTGTTCCAATTTGAATTACAGCTGAGTAAGCAGCACCAGGGTCGTTCCATCCAAAAAATGCAGGAACAATTCTCAAATGTGCTGTACTGCTAATTGGTAAAAATTCAGTTAATCCCTGAACGATGCCAAGTATGATTGCTTTGATTATTTCTTCCATTACAATCTGTATCTCACTCCTATTTTTATTCCAAATGAATTAAAAGATAAATTGAGTCGTTCGTCAGGTTGTCGGTTGATTAAAAAATTCAAATTACTCAAGAATGCTTGACGATAATTTACTCCAATCTCAACCTGTAGTGTGTGACTTAGAGCTGTGTAAAAGACTGACTTGATGTTGAATGCCAAACCTTTTGTCTCCTCTGTAACCTTCTGAATTGTTGTCCGTTGAGTCTCTTCGACAGCACCAAGTATATAACCGAAACCAAACCCTGCCTGAAAGCCATAGTAACTATAATTCAAGTCATAAAGAATGTTGACTTCAGGAATGTAAAAAATATATTCAAGTTGATAGATACCCTGACCTAAATTGTTTGTGAAAGAATTAAGCGTATAACCAAAAGAAGTTTCGAAAGAAACATTAGGTAAAAGATTAGTACCTATTAGACCATAAAATTCAATTGAAGAGTGTGATTCATCTCTTCTATTTCTAAAATTCCAGTTATACCGCAGGTAATCGTTTAATTTTTCCATCGTTACAAAGTTATAACCCATCCCACCAGCTAAATAAAATTCCTGTCCATTCCCTTTCTGGAAAGAAGTTGATAGATATATCAGAAGAATAAAAATTATCTTTTTCATACTCTAAAATTTGAAGTGTAAAGTTATCAATCAGATGTGATTTTATCAAAATAATTGTGAGAGTTTTATCTGGTATTAATATTTTCAAAATTCAAAAATGAAAGACCGAATGTTATGTTAAATGAATCTTTCTGGAGTTTTTTGAAGGTTTCAGGTCTGACTAAAAATATTAACAAATTTTATCTACTTCAACTAATTTTTGGTTAAATAGTTACTAGAAAAAGTTTTAAATCTAATTTCATACTGAGCGATTTTATTCTAAGTTGACAAAATTATCAACGATGCATATAAAACATTTGAAAATTTTTCTAAAGTCTTTTTGTCATATTTTAATGAGGTCACTTTGCTAAATAATTA
>Ga0308411_10001793_pt1 | contig 14660 bp, 16 predicted proteins | sample HotsprottomLayer_2_FD_203530 | JGI IMG/M metagenome (GOLD analysis project Ga0308411, IMG submission 203530) | Hot spring phototrophic mat microbial communities from Octopus Spring, Yellowstone National Park, Wyoming, United States -... | ecosystem: Environmental > Aquatic > Thermal springs >...
TCTGAATAAAATCTTTTTCTTTATAATCAACTTTATTAACGAAATTCTCGGTAATGCCTCTTTCTCTAAAAAATTAGCTCTTACACAATTTTAGGAACTTTATTTATACTCATTAAATAGTAATAAGGTATAAAATTTTGAGATTATTATTTATTTTATTAACCTGCTAAATATAATATTTAAATCAATTAAATAGTACCAGAATCTACAAATAAATTTTGACCAGTTATACTTTCTGACTTTTCTGATAATAAAAACAAGACAGTTTCCGCAACTGATTCAATACTCGTAGGCTTTTTTAATGCATTTCTTTGATAAATTCTATTTTTCTGATCATTCGATAATTTTGAACTCATATCAGTTTCCATGAAACCTGCTACTACACAATTTGATCTAATACCTCTTTCACCCCATTCTCTTGCTATATTTTTAGATAATGCTTCTAATGCTCCTTTTGAAGCGGCATACATACTTAAACCCTTATAACCAGTATGAACACTTATTGATGAAATATGAACAATAGAACCTTTTGTGTGATTGTATAACATATTCCTTATTACATATTTTGAGAAAATAACAGCACTAAAAAAGTTAATATCAAAAGAATGTTTAAGCATATTGTAGTTTGCGTTTGTAATTAAATCATCATAAGCGATAGCAGCATTATTTACATAACCCCAAATAGGGATTTCATTCGGGATAAATTTTAGAAAAATTTCTTTTTTTATGTTTTGTATGTCACTAACATCAAAGAATTTTATTTTAATATTATCACCAAAATTTTTCATTAATTCTTTTAGAGGATCAGAAAGAGTTCTACTTATTCCGTATACCCTAAAGTTGTTTAATAATAAAATTTCAGATATTTTTAGACCCAAGCCTTTTGAAACCCCTGTAATTAAAATGTTTTTCATAATCTCTTTATTTTTCCTGATTTTGTTATATCAATTTTATCTACTATTTTTATTAATCTAGGTATTTTATAATCTTGAATTTTTTTAGATAAAATAGTGAAAATTTCAAAATCAGTTAAAGTCTTATCTTTTACCTCCACTTCGCAAGCTAAAACATTCCCAGTAACACTATTTTTTTTAGGATAAACCTTTGATTTGACAACCCCTGGTATAGAATTTATTATTTCTTCTACTTCAGTAGTTAATACTTTATAACCTCCTATATTAACAAAGTCACTCTCACGTCCTAATATTTTTATTGTTAAAGGTTCTTCTTTAATAATTTCAACTTTATCACCAGTTTTATACCAATCATCAAGTAAATATTCTTCACTTATTTTACCAAGAAGAGAGTGATGAACATAAAGTTCAGAATTCAATACCTTAATTTTATTTTTATACTCTGCTTTAACAATGAAGTTTTCACCTTCAGAGGCAAACAAAGTTCCGAATTCAGTTGAGGCATAAATGTTTAATATCTTAGCATTAGGAAAAATAATCTTTAAATCATTAAATAATTTAGTATCAAACTTTTCTCCTCCCGATGATATTCTTTTTACACTGAAAAATTTTCGATTTGGATCTTTAATTAACCTATAAAATGTCGGTGTAGCAGAAATGTTAGTTATTTGAAATTTTTCTATATTTTCATAAATATCTTTGATAGGTAATTGAAATAATCGGACAATATGATTTAAGTTTAATAAAGCTTGAAAAAAAACTTGCAAACCTGCGATATGAGTTGGATTATAAGCAAAACCCCAAACATCATTTTTTCTATCTTTGCTAATTTTCACCATTCTAGTTATTGTAGAAAAATTATGAGTAATCTTTTTAGGGATACCTGTTGTACCTGATGTATATAGGCTAATCTGCCAATTCGGGGAGTTATTTAATCTCTCTAGCAAGTCTGACAAATCTTTTATATCTGGGAAATTACATTCTATAAATAAAGATAAATCATTTTCTGAAATTTTAAGTTTTTCTACTTCTTGTAATGATAAGTCATTATCAATAACTATTATTTCGCTATTATTTAAAATTGAAACAATTAAATCGCGGAAAATAGAGTAATAATCGTTGTGATTATTAATATATTTATAAGTTTTATCTCTATTAATGTCTTCAATTAACTGTTTATATGATATACTAAAATTTGATTCAGAGTAAAATAACTTCATTTCTTACTTAACTTTGTTAATATTTCTTCAACTGTCTCTACAATACCATCTTCAAAAACATCAACACCAAATTCTTCTTCAAGTCTAACTGTTAATTCTGCGAGGTCAAGTGAATCCAAACCAATATCACTTTTTAGATTATCTTTTAAATCAATATTTTCTAATTCAGATTTTCCCTGCTTTACTAAAATTAAATTAATTATTTCTCTTAATTTATCAACCATAAAATTCTCCTTTAATTAATAATTCCCGATATTGTTTCAATGTAAGAAATTTGAAGCCATTTTTTATTAACACCATAATTTCTTTTTCATATAGATCAAGTCCAAATGAACCTAAATTTTTTTGTTTTAATAAATATCTAATCTTATCTGCTAGGATATAAGATATGAAACCTTTTGCTCTTCTGGTAAAATTTTGAGATACATTTTCATTTATAAATTCATTTGGATGAGTCAAAAAATTTATTGGCTTACCACTTAATTTACTTTCAAAAATAAAAAAATTTCTAAATAATTGTGTTAATTTAGGAAAAATTCTAAGTGTGGTACCAATATATGGAAAAATTAGAGCAGTTATAGGAATTTCTAATATCTTTGAATTACCTTTTTTTGTTAAATCAGTTTCACTTGTAAAGTAAGGTAATCTTGGTGCAAACAACCATTTTAACTTATTATTCATTCCAAAAGTTAAAAAAAAATCAAATCTCTGTGATGCCACCGACGAATCGATTAGAAATCCAGTTCTGCACAATGCTTTTGGTGTGTCTTTATTAACCCTTAGTGCTGGCGCTCTGAAGGATATTACCTCCTCATTAGAATATTTTTCCAATAAACTTTTAGATTTTTTTAATTGATTACATTGTTCTTCTAAACTTAGCAAATCAAATGCTTCTTCCGGTCTATGAGAATATCCATGAGACGCAACTTCATGACCATAAGGTATTACTAACTTAACAATTTCAGGAAATAACTCAATAATTTCACCTGTAAAAAAAAAAGTAGTTTTTATATCATATTTTTTATATAGTTCTAACAATTTAGGCATACCTTCATAAAATACTTTTTCAGCTGTTGCTTTATTTAAGTCATTTAATGCTAGCGAAGTACTTTCGACATCGTTTGTTAATAGGGCGATTTTCATTTTGTTAATTCCCTTATTATCTTAGCTGGATTACCTTGAACAACAACATTTGGGGGAATATCTGATGTTACAACACTACCTGCAGTTACAATTGAACCTTCACCAATAGTTACACCTGGTAAAATTATTGAATTGATACCTAACCACGCATTTTTTTTAATTACTATTGGAGCAACATATGATAATAATTTACCTTTAAAGTATTCTGGAGCCCTTGAATGAGTCAATAAATGATTACCCCCAGCTATCATTACATTATCTTCTATTATAACATAATCTGGGAAGGAACGATCGATAATAACCTGTAATCCAATAAAAACATCATTACCTATTTTTACTCCTCTTAATTTATGTAGTTTTATACGAATTGAATTAATTGGACATGAATATGCAATTTGAAGCAATATATGGTTTATTAATCTTTTGAAAAAATATAAAAACTTGTTTTCATTACGAATAACTTTTGCATAAGTTAAAGAACGCATTAAAGAAGGTTTACCATAGTATGGCAAAATTTTTGGTTTTGGAATCATTTTAATAATCAAAATAATAATATTTATATTTTATAACTTCAGGAATAAGACCTAAATTTATTCCCAAAGTTATAATAGGTTTAATTTTTTTTATTAAAGAATAGTAAGATGGATAATCTTTAAAAGATTTATTTGGAAGCTCCATTAATTTTTCAAAAGTTGTTAAATCAAGTCCAAGTTTTTTTATATTATATTCTAATAATTCAAGACCACCAACAAATGGATCAATCTTTAAAGTTTCTATGGCTGTTTCTCGTTGAATTTGACCGCTTCTTATTAAAGCTGATAAGTGAATCTTTCGTTTATCAATATTATATTTTCGTGTTAGAATATAGGATTGATAGAATGAAGTATAAGTAGATTCAAAATGCTTGTCTCCATAACTTTTCCAATTCAATTCTTTTTGTAATAATTCCAAAACTTCCTTAGCATCATATTTTATGTAATAAAGTAAACGTATGTATTTAATACCAAATAGAAGGTAATATATATATTGAGCTAAGGTCATTATGGGAAATGATTTAACCTTTTTTGTTCCAAATAACTTATGCACAGAACGAACATATCTTCCATCTTGATATGTCCAAGTTAGTGGCGTAGTTCCTTCAGTTCTAAATGAGTGACCTCCTATTAAGTATTTTACTCGCTCTTTATAAGCAATTTTGTATAAAACTGAAGTAATCACCCAATCTGTCGGAACCTCACCATCTGGTACTGCTGCTTTCAAAAAAGAAATTTGTAAATCCTTGAATTCTTCCCAGTCAGCGACAACTGTATATAAATCAACTTTTAATTTATCGCAAGCATTTTTAATATTTTGAACAGCAATTTCTGAATTCCAACCATTATCAAAATGGACTGCAAGTGGACGCAGTCCCAATTTAACAGCATTATAAAGTGTAAAAGTACTATCCCTACCACCACTTACACCAACTATGCAATCGTACTTTTTTCCTTTACCATCTTTCTTAATTTTATTAATTAATTCTTGTAAACGTCTATGTGTCTCATCATTTAATGGGTATTTTTTTTCCAGCTCATCATGTATTTTACAAAAAGTACATATACCTTGCTCGTCAAAAGTAATTCCTGGAACAGTATCGTCCATTACACATCTACTACAAATTTTAGTGTAATTATATTTATATGGTTTTATTATCATTTGAATATCTAATTGTTAGATGTTGATTATTCTAATCACATCAAAAGCTTCGGCATATTTCGTATTTATTTGAGAACCTCTTGTCATTAGAATACCTTTAATAACATCATCTGAAAAGTAAAATCTATTTAAATTAACTTGGGTTTGGTAATTTTTTAATATTTTTAGTTTTAATTCTACATGTCTATCTTGCAAAATTTCAAAATATGTTGCTGTAAATTTTATATGATTCCAAGGTAACTCATAACACAGGATACTACATTGCATCTTAAAGGCCCTTATCATCTCATTTGAAACAACTTTATGATCTTGATGATAATCATTTTGAGAGGGACCTAGCACTAAATCAGGGTTAAATTCCCTTTTGACTTTAACAAGTATTTCTAAAATATCTTGACGATATTTATCTAAGTTTCTTACAGGGAAATGATAAATTGAATAATTTTCTTCATTCAAATTCAAACTTTTACAAACTTCTAAAAATTCTTTTTTTAATTTTTGTTTATCATCCTCATTGGGAAGTGAGTCTTCAGCAACAGAAAAAACTATCCACTTAATTTGTTTTTTTTCTTCTAAAAATTTTATAATAGTTCCTCCACAGCCTAATTCCGCATCATCAGTATGTGGGGACAGAACTAAAATTTTATTTAATTTCATTTAAAAAATCTCCTATATGTAAAAATTTAACATCCGCTCTCAAAGCGGTTATTCTGTCTATTTCTGAATCACCAATATAAATTACATTTGATTTATCCAATTTCTCTTCAGAAATAAGATTTAATAGAAAGTATGGGTTTGGCTTTTCAAAATTCTTGCCTAAAGATGAAGCATAATAAACTTTTATTTTATCTTTAAAAGGTATTATTAGCGAATCTATTTTTTTTCTTTGTTGCAAAGGGTTTCCATTTGTTAAAATATAAAAATTTTTTCTATTAATATTTTCATTTATAAACTTGTAAATTTTTTCATTTATTCTGATACTATTTTTTGCAACAAATGCATTATGTAAAAATTCTTTAAAGTTCATTAAACTTGTCTTTTTAAGATTAAATTCTTTAGCTAAATATTGATATAAATTGCTGTGTCCATTGTTTAAATAGTAATTTAACATAAAAATAGTCATCTTATTTATCATATCTGTTTTAAGTTCCTCTAATTTGCAGATTTGATTAGAGCAATGCAAGTATACTATTTTCAAATACTCATATTCATCGTAAATAGTATTATCTAAATCAAAAATTATGTTTTTAATATTATTTAATACCATATTAACAAACTCAATTAAACGACTGTTATTTTATTAACATCAACACCTACTGCACCCCAATACCTATATAATTTTAATTTTTTAGAAAAAAACTTTGGTATTTCATCAATATTTTCACCTAAAATTTGTTTTATTGCTAAATAAATAATGTTAAAACCAGCCAAAGTAGCATAAATCATCGTACCCTGTACTCGTGGATTGCACTCTAACAATTTAGGTTGTTTGTTTTTGTCAATTTTAAATTGAATGCCGAACACATGTTTTAATTTTAATAATTTGGAGAGATTTTCTGTAATTTTTATCAATTCATCATTTTCATAATATTCATTTATAAAACTTATTCCACTTCTAATTTCAATCCTTTTCCTGGGTATAATTACAAATCTTTGTTTAACTTGACAAACGTCCACTGAAATTTCATCGCCAGGTAAATATTCCATTACTATTAACTTAGGAATCTTCTCTTGAAACATTGCAAGAAATTTATCACTTCTAATAAATAAACTAGTTGGTTTATGGTTAAGAAAAAGATCAATTTCCTCTATATTGTCATCAATTATTCTAGTCCCAATGGAACCGTGTGAGATAGGTAGTTTAACAACAACTGGTTCTTTAGGCCATCCAAGTAATTTTAAACTTTCAATCAATTCTCTTTTACTTTCAACAATGTAATAATTTGGTGGATTTAAATTATTCTCACGCACAAAATTTAATAATGATGCTTTATCGTTTGTGATTTCAATTGTACTAACATCTGAAACCAGTGTTCTAATTCCTAATTTCTCAAGTTTTTTTTTCTCTTTTGCTAATGTTAATAATTCTATAGTATTTTGTGGAATAATTACATCAATTTTCTCTTTTTTACAAATAGTATAAATAGCCTCTTTATAATTCTCAACATCTTTTGCAGGTGGAATTTTATAAAACCTATCAGACAGGTATTTACCAACACATTCATCTTTTATATCTGTAGTTATTATTTTAATTCTTCTTTTATCAAAATTATTCCTTAAAGAATATATTGTTCCGACAATTCCGGGGGCTCCACCACCAGTTATTATTACGTTTATTGGTCTCATATTAATTATGAAATTTTGTTTTAATAAATTCTTCTACAATGTTCATCATAAATTCGGTTACATCAATTTTATCCATAAATAGCTGTTCAGATCTCAATTGATGAGAATATTTTAATTCATTATTCTTAATTAATTTTTTAATAAAATAAATTGCCTCATTTAAGTTATCATATATGTATTGTAATTTGTATTTATTAGATAATTCTAAGTGATTTCCAACTTTTTTTGCTAATGGTGAAATCAAAACACTTGGTGTACCAAGTATAGCAGCTTCAGTAGCGGTTGTTCCATTTTCGCCTATATAAATAAAAGCATTTGCTAATATCGTATGAAATGATTCAGGTTTGTAATTGATTTTTAATGTACTTAGTTCATTTTCGCTTTGATTCTCAGATACAACAATTATGTCAATTTCATTTTTTAACAACTCTATTAGTTTAATCTTTTCTTCTTTTTTAGTTTTTTTTATTAATAGGTCATGATTGGCATCCCATGAACTAAATCTTAATACTGCATATTTTTGATTAGACAATTTTTCTTTTAATTCTTTATCTTCTGTAAAATATTTTTTATGCAAATAAGCCATCTCCATAAATCCATTAAATCTAATATGTTTCCTACCAAAGTTTCTTAAAAAATTCATGGGGGTTATTATTAAATCAGTAAAAGGCACATATAAGAAATGTTCAAAAATTGCAATATCAGTGTCATCAAAAGCAATATGTGGTTTATTTAGTATTTTTGAAACTTGAGCAGCATACATAGAACCAAAGCTTAAAAATAAATCAGGTTGGAATAATTTGGCAAGTTTAAGTACTTCATAATCGCCTTTAAATAAGTAAAATATCTTACCAATAATTCCTCTACCTCCTTTTCCCCGGTTGAAAAATTTAATCTGATAATGATTTAACAAATATTGGATTATATTTCGGTCTCTTGCTGAAATAAAAAATTCATAGTTTTTCTTTTCCATTAACTTAATAAAATTTCGGAAGTAATGTACATGGGCAGGATGACCTATATCAATAAATATTTTCATTGATTATTTCTATTTCTTATATTAGTCTCTATAAAACTTGTTGGAATAAAATTATAAGTTTTAGAAGCCAAAAACTGACTAAACTTACCTAATTTCTTAATTAAAGGTAAATATGATGGATAATCATAAATTGATTTATTTTTTTGATTAAGTGCTCTTTGAAATTGTTCATTGGTAATTTCTAGTTTTTTACAAATATAATTTTTATCTTTTTCCATTTCATCTTCAGGATAAGCAGGTTTATTTATTAATTCAATAGCTTCTTCTCTCGTTAATTCGTTAAATAAAACCTGTGCAGATAATGTTATCTTTCTTTTATCTATTCCAAATTTTACGGGGAGCCAGTATCCTATTATGAATTTTGTAAATTTGTTTTCATGATGATGTCCACCGTAATATTGCCAGTTAAAATTTTTAATTAAAAAATCTTGTGCGGTTTTTTTCTTATAATCAAGAAAATAATAAGGTCTGATGTTATTGATTTTAAAGTGAAACTTATAAATAAGTAAATCAGATAATGAATGTATCGGGTAAGTTTTTAGTCTATGATTATTTAATTTTCGCACAATAAAATTAAATTGTTTGGAATCTATATATGTCCATTCAATTGGTTGCTTTCCTTCAGTCCTAAAATCACTACCAGTAAAAATAAATTTAACATTTTCGTTTATGGCAGTTTTGTATAATACTGCATTAATACTTAAATCAGTTGGAGCATCTACCCAAGGTAAAGATGAAAATAGATAAGACCTAAGAACTTTTTTAACTTCCTCATAATCAATTACCCAAGTAAATAAATCAATATCTAATTCTTTAGTTATGTTTTTTATATTATTAACAGCAATATCAGAATTCCATCCATTATCCATATTTACAGCTAAAATTCTTAAATCATACTTTTTTTTGAGTAAATAAAGTAAGAAAGAGCTATCTGTCCCCCCACTTACTCCTACGATACAATCATATTTAGATTTTTTACCCAATTCTTTAACTTTATCAACAATATTGAGCCAATCTTTCAATCCTTTTTCATCTCTAGGGTATATCTTAGATAATTCCAACAGCATTTTGGCGTAGTTGCTAACCCCATTTTCATCAAATGTAATTCCAGGAACGCTTTCATCCCAAATCCCCTTGGAACAAACTCTTCCTTTAAGACCTACTATCATAAAAGATATTTTTAATCTCAACTTTTGTTGGATAATTAATCAAAACCGCTCTTCGTGGTCCGTGATAAACAAAAAAACTTCCTGCTGCTAAAGCATGTGCTTTACCTTCAAAATATGCTTGCCTAAGATGTTCTAAGGTCCAAGCACCACCCAAGCAGACAATAGGAATAGCTAAATTCTCAGATAAAAGTCTGATTGCTTGAATGTCATAACCTTTTAGAGTTCCATCATTATCTATAGAATTAATTATTAATTCACCAGCTCCCAAATCTTCCATTTTTTTTGCAGTGTCTAAAAGATTTAAATGGGTATTTACTGAACCTCCTTTAATAAACAATTCATATTTACCAAACAAACTTTTCTTGACATCTAAACATACAACAATAGATTGACTCCCAAAGTGATTTGAGGCATTTTTTATTAAATCAGGATTTAAAATTGCATTAGTATTTATTATAACTTTTTCAGCTCCAAATTTTAGTAATTGCTCGATTTGTTCTAAGTTTGAAATTCCACCACCTACACCAAATGGCATAAAAGCCTCATCACCAATATCTTTAACTAAATTAAAATCTATACATCTGTTCTCTTTTGAAGCCATAATATCTAATAAAATAAGTTCATCAGCTTTTAAATCATTAAAAATCTTGACTGCATTAATAGGATCTCCTATATAACTTGGGTCTTTAAACTTAATAGTTTTTACTAAACCTTTACCTTTTAATAATAATACTGGTATTAATCTTGGAAGGAACATTTATAATTCAATAAAATTTTTAAGAATCTTCAAACCAGCATCGTGGCTTTTTTCAGGGTGGAACTGACACCCAAAAATGTTTCTATTATTAAATACTGAAACGAATTCAACACCATATTTAGTTTTAGCTAAAACATCCTCTTCATTATTACAACTTATTTTATAAGAATGAACAAAATAAAAAAAATCATTTTCATTAATATTTTCTAATAATTTTCTCTCATTTTTAATTAACAAATTGTTCCAACCCATATGTGGAATCTTTAAATCTTTATGTTCAAAACTAAATTTCGTAGTTTTCGCACTTATCCATTTAAGTCCCTCACAATTACCTTCTTCACTATAATCAGTCATCAATTGCATTCCAAGGCAAATACCCAAGATTGGTATTTTAAAATTAAGGACTGCTATGTTTAAAGGGTCTATTAAATTCATATTTTTTAAGTTTTCCATACCTTTTTTAAAGTGCCCAACACCTGGTAAAATTAATTTATCTGCCTTTAAAATCTCATCTGGGTTGCTTGATATAATACTTTTTGTTCCAATTCGTTCTAAAGCTTTTTGAACGGACCTTAAATTACCCATTCCGTAGTCAATAATAACTAAATTTAACATTTAATTATTAAGTAATTTTCTAAAAATTGTATCTAATTTAGAATAATTTTCTTGTTCATCAGATAGTTCAAATGCACATGAATTAACATTATTCTTATATTCTTCAATTTCATTTGCGGTAAGATTATTAACTAATTGAGCTAACTCTTTTGGTTCGAAAGATGTAGTGTATTTACCTAAATTATATTTATCAATATATTTAACCATTTCAATACTTGGTCCAGTTATTAACATTAATCTGGCTTGAATATATTCAAAAAATTTATTACCAAGACCATATTTTAGATTTATATTGGTAGGTGGCACAAAAACTAAACCAATATCAAAAGAATTTATTTTGTCAATAATTTTATCTGGGGGTACTGGTTCAATGAAATGTACATTTTCAAGCTTATCAGCCATCCTTTTCAACTTTTTGAAGTAAAATTCATATCCTCTGCTTACTACCAACATTAAATGAAGATGTAAATTTCTATTAAAATATTTTGCCGCTTCAATCATTAATTCTAACTTACGGGAAGAACTACAATCACCGTGATGTATTAACTTAATGTGACTTTCATTAACTTTTGAAGGTTCTATATCTTTATAATTCTTCGCATTAGTAATTAATTCTATATTTTTAACATTAAAATTTCTTTTATATTCTTCTAATATTCCTTGTGAAACTGTAATAACATAATCTGTTTTGTTCAGGTACTTTTTACACAAATAATGGTAGTAATCTTTGAATGAAAATCTCCACCAAAAATTATCTGAAAAATTTTCTGGGTAATATTCGTGAGCATCAAATAAAATCTTTGCCCCTCTTGCGATTTTTTGACCTAATAAAATATTCCTTATTCCGTGAACTATTATTAAATCAAATTTCACTTTCAGTAAATTTTTAGCTAAATTTTTATTTTTTTTTGTCCAAAAATAATTTTCATAATTTTTTGTTTTTATATAAAGAAAAATTCGAATGAAATTTTTCAAAATGCTGAATCTTTCTAATTCATAATTAATTACTGGATATTCTCTCACTTTTGAATTAGAAATTAAATAGACACAAAACTGATTATTTAAACTCGTAAAATATTTTAATTGCCTTAAAACTCTAGGTTGTTTTAAGGGATCATCATTAGTAATTATACATATATTTTTCATAATTGAAATATTTTATTAATAAATTTGAATAAATTATTTAACCAAATTCCATTGGGATAATCTGTATGTTTTTTTGGTTTTTGTGACATAATCATTTCAAATTCTTCTTTTGTTAAGTTGAATTTCTTCAGAAAATAATCAATTTCTTTTTTTAATTCTTCAGTTTCATACAAAGGTTTACTGAGTTCTTTTAAGGCCTCTTCTTTAGTAATTTGACCTGAACAAATTAGGTTTGAAAGGTGAGCATACCTTTTATCTACATTAAATTTTTTTGGAAGTATATATGCTTGGTAAAATTTCGTAAAATTAGACTCATAATGTTTGCCACCGTAGTATTCCCATCCAATATTCTTCTTTAATTTTTCCATAGCTTCAAATTTATTATATTTTATATAGTCAAGTATTCTAACGACTTTGAAAGATGTACGTAATTCTATTTTATTCCAAATATTATAAGTAGGGAATGTTTTAATGGGTATTTTTCCGAATCTTTTGTGAATAGATTTAATATTTATACTATCCCACTTATAATAAGACCAATCTTTCGGCATTATTGCTTCAGTTGCATAATTAGAACCACTTATAAAATATTTAATTTTTTCTTTTTTAATCAATTTCAAAGCAACAGCAGTAATAGCATGGTCAGTTAGTAATTCAATATCTATTACACCAGCTCTGAGAAAAGATAATTGCAGATCTTTGAACTCTTCCCAATCTATAACGTAGGTATAAAAATCAAAATTAAATTTTTCAACAATATTCTTTATATTTTTTACAGATATATCAGAATTCCAACCATTATCTAAATGGAAAGCCAAAGGTTTTAACCCCAAATTGTGAACTAAAAAAGCTACATAAGAACTATCAACACCTCCACTTAATCCAATAAGACAATCATAATTCCCTGTTCTTTCTTTTTTTATTTTATCGATCAATATTTCTAATTCACCTTCTTTTTGACATTGATGAAGGATAGGCTTAACCTCATTAAAATAAAAATTACAATAATTACATATTCCATTTTTATCAAATTCTAGTTTACAAATTTTATTATTTAAAACACAATTTACACATTCAATAAAATTCATAGCATTTCTCTTTTAAAGTTTATTTTTTTAACTGAATAGTAAATAAAAACATTAAACATAACCAAAATAAATGTGTGGTTACCGTTGTTGCAAAATAAATTACCGCAATGATAACAACAAGAATTGAAGCTCCTGAAAGATTGTAAATGGATAAATATTTTTTAAAGCCATAATAGTGTCCAAAAATAAATAATATTATCCCAATAATCCCAAAACTGGCAATCCAGTCAGTTAAGCCATTTACTCTTACTAATTTTGTGTAAACACTTTGAGTTCTTAGGTCCCTTTGCATTCCAAATCCTAAAATAGGTTGTTTTGAAAAGTCAATCAAATCAACCATCATTGAAGGTGTTCTACCTAATGAACGTTTACTAAAAGTTCTAGAATCTGAAAGGAGCTTTTCATATTCATATCTCCCTTCCCACTCCATTTTTATTTTATCCCACATAAAATCTAATTGCATAATATAAATAAATATTAGAGTTGCAGGTATTAAATATATAAAGAATTTATCTGGAGATTTATTAAATAAGATAAATAATGGTATCAATCCAAATAATATTAGGTATCCTGTAGTAGATAAAGTTGTAATGGCTGCTAAAGTATATATTAAAATTCTTTTGTCTTTAAAGTTTAAATTGTTTTGAATAAGTCTTATGATAATACCTAAAATTAAAAAATTAACAAATGCTTTTGGTTCCCAAGCAAATCCAGAATTTCTTATACCACCATCAACATCCATGCCCCATATTAAAAAACTTTTCATTTCTTCATCCTTTTCAGTTAAGGGAATATATTCTGAAATATTTGAAACTAAAATTAATGTTTTATCAGGTGATAATAATTGAACAGGATAGAAAATAAGAGCTATTATTGTTAAAAAATATAATATTTTTTCAAAAGTGAATAAAAAATTATACCTCATTAACTTTAGAATCCATATAGTCATAATCAGTAATATGAACATCCTAATTGATAAAAATACTTCTAATGTGTTAAAAATTAAAAAATAAAAGAAGCTAATGATTGGATATATTATTAAAATAGACACTGTGTATTTATCAAAAAAATCAATGCTGTATTTAAAGTGTAACCTAACTAAGAATAAGAATAATAAAATTATCGCAATATTTACTACCAGAAAAGGTGGTCGTGAACTAATATATAGGACAAAAATAATAATTATAAAACTTTCTTTTTTAGATAACATTTTTTCGCTCAGAATTACTAATTATTAGGAAAAAATATACTATATACATCAACGAATAACATAAACTATAAACAAAAACAGTATTGATAGCATTAAAATTTTTAATAGAAATAAACAAGGAAAGAAAACAAATAATCACTAAAGTTAATTGCCAAAAAAAATCAACTTTCTGCTTTTCTGCAACATAAAGACCATAACTTATTGGACTTACACTAAATTGAAAAACAAACAAGATGATCATTACTTTTAGGAATGGTATAGTATTGAACCATTCTTTCCCTAAAAAAATAGGGATTAAATAATCAGAAGCGAAAAATA
>Ga0308411_10001798_pt1 | contig 14630 bp, 9 predicted proteins | sample HotsprottomLayer_2_FD_203530 | JGI IMG/M metagenome (GOLD analysis project Ga0308411, IMG submission 203530) | Hot spring phototrophic mat microbial communities from Octopus Spring, Yellowstone National Park, Wyoming, United States -... | ecosystem: Environmental > Aquatic > Thermal springs >...
CACGAACACGGGCTCGATCCGCACCGGGATGCCGCCGACCGAGAAGCGGATCCCCCGCGTGGCGGCCTCGGACGTGGGCTGCACGGATCCCAGGGTACGCACGGCCGGTGCCTGCCCGCGTCGTCGCCGCGACCGGAGCGCACACCCTCGCTGGAGGGCCCGTCGGGCGGCCGCACCGCCCGCCCGACGGGCCGGTCATCCCGGCACCGCCAGTAGGCTCGGCTCCGATGCCCACGGCCCCACCCACCTCGATCGACGCCGACCAGCTCCCGCAGGGCGAGGCGAAGGCCGAGGCGGTGCGGGCCATGTTCGACGCCATCGCCCCCCGCTACGACCTCGTGAACCGGGTGATGACGTTCCGGATGGACGTCGGCTGGCGTCGCCGCACGGTGCGCGCACTGCGCCTCGGGCCGGGGTCCCGGGTGCTGGACCTCGCGTGTGGAACCGGCGACTTCTGCCGTGAGCTGGGCGCCGCCGACCTGCGCCCGGTCGGGGCGGACCTGTCGTTCGGGATGCTCGCCGCCGCCCGCACGAGCGCGCCGCTGGTGCAGGCCGACATCCTCCGTCTGCCGGTCGCCACCGCCACCGTGGACGGTGCCGTCTGCGGGTTCGCGCTGCGGAACGTGGTGGCGCTGCCGCCGTTGTTCGCCGAGCTGGCCCGCGTCGTGCGCCCAGGGGGCCGCGTGGCGTTCCTGGAGGTGGCCGAACCCCCCAACCCGCTGCTGCGCTGGGGCCACCGGCTCTACTTCGGGCGGATCGTGCCCCGCATCGGGGGTCTCCTCTCTGATCCCGCCGCCTACCGGTACCTGCCGCGCTCGGTCGAGTACCTGCCGCCACCCGACGAGTTGCTCGAGGGGATGCGCGCCGCCGGGTTCGTCGGGGTGGAGCGCCGGCTGCTGTCCACCGGGATCGCCCAGCTCATCACCGCCACCCGACCCCGACCGGGCTGGTGAGCCCCGAGCCGGGCCCGCTGCTGGCCCGAACGCGCCGCCTCGACCAACGGGTCGAGCTGCTCGAGGTCGCCGGGGAGGAAGGGCGCCTGTGGACCCGGGGCCGCGCCGGGTTCGCCGCTCGGGGTGTCGCGCTCCGGGTCCCGGTGCCGCGCCGCGACCCGGCAGTCGCCGCCGACGCGGTCCAGCGGGCGCTCGACAGCATCGCGGTCGACGACGAGGTCGGCCTGCCCGGCTGCGGGCCGGTCGCGCTCGGCAGCCTGCCGTTCGCGCCGGAGGCCGATGCCTCGCTGGTGGTGCCCGAGCTGCTCGTGGGCCGGGCCGACGACGGAACCAGCTGGGTCACCACCATCGGCCCCGCCGACGGGGATCGCACCGACACGGCCGGGCTCCGCGCCCCGGACCGACCGGGTGACCCCGACCGGCCCGAGCCGTCGTCGTTCGTGGTCGCCCCCGAGCTGGACCCGGCCGACTGGTGTGCCGCCGTGGCCGCCGCCCGTGACGAGCTGCGGGCGGGCGTGGCCCGCAAGGTGGTCCTGGCCCGGGCGGTGACGGTGCGGGCCGACCGGCCGATCTCCCGCCGGGCGGTGCTCGGCCGACTGCTGGCGGCCTTCCCGTCCTGCATGGTCTACGCCACCGACGACCTGGTGGGCGCCAGCCCCGAGCTGCTGGTCGCGCGGACCGGTGACCGGGTGCGCTCCCACCCGATGGCGGGCACTGCGCCCCGCAGCAGCGACCCGAGCACCGATGCCCGACTCGCGGCCGACCTGCTGGCCTCGGCCAAGGACCGCGAGGAGCACCGCCTCACCATCGACATGGTCCACGACACGCTCCTGCCCTGGTGCTCCTACCTGGACGAGGAGGCCGAGCCGTCCATCGTGGCCATGGCCAACGTGCAGCACCTCGCCACCCGGGTCGAGGGGCGCCTGTCGGCGCCGCCCGCCTCGGTGATCGAGCTGGTCCTCGCCCTGCACCCGACCCCGGCCGTGTGCGGCTCCCCGACCGACCGGGCGCTGGCCATCATCCGGCGGCTCGAGCGCCTCGACCGGGGTGGGTTCGCCGGCCCGGTGGGCTGGGTGGACGCCGGGGGCAACGGCGAGTGGGCCGTGGGGATCCGCTGCGCCGAGCTGAGCGGTGCCAACGCCCGGCTGTTCGCCGGTGTCGGGGTCGTGGCCGACAGCGACCCGGCGACGGAGCTGGCCGAGACGCAGGCGAAGCTGCAGGCACTGCTGACGGCGATCGTGCGGCCCTAGATCGACGCCACCGCCTCGGCGACGGCGTCGTGCAGCTCCCGGTGGAGGGCCACGTTGGCCGCCCGGTCGGTGCGCACCACCACCACCCGCGCACCGCGGGCGGCGACCGCCTCGACCACCGTCGGCACCAGCTCCGCCCGGGCGTCGACCACCGTGGTGGCGATGCCGTGCGCAGCCGCCAACGCCGCCGGATCGACGCCGTGGGGGGTGCCGAAGAGCTGCTCGAACCGCTCGGCCGGGACCAGGTCGGCCGCCGGCAGGAAGGAGAAGATGCCACCGCCGTCGTTGTGGACCACGACCACCACGAGGTCGACCCCACGGCGGCCCAGCCCGAGCAGGGCGTTGGAGTCGTGCAGGAACGCCAGGTCCCCGATCAGCGCCGCCGTCGGTCCACCGGCGAGTGCCGCCCCCACCGCCGTGGACACCACGCCGTCGATGCCGTTCGCACCCCGGTTGGCCAGCACCCGGACACCCTCGCGGGGCTCGGCGTACCACTCGAGGTCACGAACCGGCATCGACGATGACACGACCAGCGTGGCGTCCTCGGGGAGCGCAGCGAGCACGTCCCGGGCGACGGCCGGCTCCGTCGGTTCGGGGTGACCGGCGAGCACCCCGGCGATGGCGGCGGCAGCGCGCTCCTGGGCGGTCCGCCACCGTGCAGCCCACGGGGTGGCGGGGGCGTGCCCCTCGCAGGCGGCCGCCAGCTCGAGGCACCACCGACCGGGCTCGGTGGCCACCGTGACCGCTGCGGTCCGGGAGGGATCGGACCAGCCGCCGACGGCGTGCACCACCACCTCGGTGGCCCCGCTCGCCGTCACCCAGTCGGACAGCACACGGGACGCCGGCGGCTCGCCGAGCCGCAGCACCACCTCCGGGTACAGCTCCGGTCCTGCCGCCCGCACGATGGCGTCGGCGTGGGCGACCACCGCCGGGTCGGGCAGCCGACACCTGCTACGGGGGTCCGCCAGCACCGGCCAGCCCAGGGTGTGGGCCAGCACGAGGACCCCCTCGGGTCGCTCGATCCCCGCCCCCGCCACCACCACGCCGATGCGGCGCCGGAGACGGCTGGCCACCGACGCCACGCCGTCGTGGTCGGCCCGAGCCGGCGCGGGTACGACGTCGTGCCACGGCCGGCCGCCGGGCCGCCCGGCCGGCAGCGGCCCCGCGGAGCCCACGAGCGGCTCGCGGAACGCCAGGTTGAGCTGCACCGGTCCCGGCGGCGGTCCGGTGGCTTCGATCACGGCCCGTGACGCGAGCGACCGCCAGGTGTGCGCCAGCTCCTCCACCGGTGGGCCGGGATCGGCGAACCACCGCACGGCCGGTCCGAACAACCGGGTCTGGTCGATGGTCTGGGGAGCGCCCACGTCCCGCAGCTCCGGGGGGCGGTCGGCGGTGCAGGCCACCAGCGGCACCCGGGCGTGGTGGGCCTCGACCACGGCCGGATGTAGTTCCACCGCCGCCGTGCCGCTGGTGGTGACCACGACCGCCGCACGGCCCGTGGCGAGGCCGAGCCCCAGGGCCATGAAGCCCGCCGAGCGCTCATCGAGCTGCACGTGCAGGCGCAGACGCCGCTCGGAGGCGGCGGCGGCCAGGGCCAGGGCGAGCGGCGACGACCGCGACCCAGGGGAGACGACCGCGTCCGTGACCCCCGATCGGACCCACTCGTCCACGAGCGTGGCGCAGAAGGTCGCGTTCAGCCCGACGGGCGGCCCGGTCACGCTCGACAGCCTAGGTTGAGCCCCGTGACCCCCCGCCTGCACGCGCTCAGGACCGGGCAGGGTCCCCGGTTGGTGCTGGTGCACGGGTTCACCCAGAACGCCCGTTGCTGGGGACCGCTGCCGGCGCTGCTGGCCGGCCATCACGAGGTGCTGGCGGTCGACGCGCCCGGCCACGGGAGCTCCTCCGGGCTGGCTCTGGGGCTGTGGGACGCCGCAGCCGCCCTCGGCGGGACCGGCGGTGCGGCCACCTACGTCGGCTACTCGATGGGTGGGCGCCTGTGCCTGCACCTGGCGCTGGCACGACCCGAGCTGGTGCGAGCCCTGGTGCTGATCAGCACCTCACCGGGGATCGAGGACCCGCACCAGCGCGCCCGACGCCGCGCCGAGGATCTCGCCCTGGCCGAGCGCCTCGAAGCCGTCGGCGTCGCCGCGTTCATCGACGAGTGGCTGGCCACCCCGCTGTTCGCCACCCTCCCCCGGGCATCAGCGGCCAGGGACGAACGCCTGGCCAACACCCCCACCGGGCTGGCCTCGAGCCTGCGCCTGGCCGGCACCGGCGTGCAGGAGCCGCTGTGGCCGCGCCTTGCTGAGCTGCGCATGCCGGTGCTCGTGGTGGCGGGCGAGCGTGACCCCGCCTACACCGCCGTGGCACGCCGCACGGTGGCCGCCATCGGCGCCGACGCCACCCTGGAGGTGGTGGCCGGCGCCGGGCACGCGGTGCCCCTGGAGCAACCGGAGACGCTCGCCGAGCGGATCCTGGCCTGGCTCGCGACACTCCGCTAGACCGACAGCCACAGCCCGACGGCGAACAGCACGCCGAACACGAGCTGCACGCGACCGGTCTGGCCGAGCACGTCCACCAGTGCCGCGCCCCGCGCGCCCTCGAGGACGCGCTGGACGGGCATCCGGGCCAGCAGCACGGCCACCAGCGCAGCCGCCGCCAGTGGACGGCCACCGAGTCCGGCGACGACGGGGGTGACCACGAACGGGGCCACCATCAGGGTGCAGTACAGCGCCCGGGTCGGCCGATCCCCGATCCTGACCGCCAGCGTGCGCTTGCCGGCGCGCCGGTCGGAGTCGAGGTCACGGAGGTTGTTCACCACGAGCAGGGCGGTGGCGAACAACCCCACCGGCACGGCGGCGGCGACCGCCAGCCCGCTCAGCCGCTCGAGCTGCACGTAGGCGGAGCCCACGGTGGCCACCAGCCCGAAGAACACGAACACGAACACCTCCCCGAACCCTGCGTAGCCGTACGGACGGGGGCCGCCGGTGTAGAGCCAGCCCGCGGCGAACGACGCTGCACCCACGACGACCAGCCAGGGGGTGACGGCCACCGCGAGCGCCAGCCCGGCGACGGCGGCCACCGCGAACGACGCCAGCGCCGCCCGCTTCACCGCGCCCGGGGAGGCCAGGCCCGACCCGACGAGACGCACGGGTCCCACGCGGACGTCGTCGGTGCCCCGCAGGCCGTCGGCGTAGTCGTTGGCGTAGTTCGTGCCGACCTGGATCGCCACCGCCACGACGAGCGCGCACGCCAGCCGCCACGCCACGACCCCCTTGCCCGCACCGGCGTCGGGGACCGCCGCCACCGCCGTGCCCACCAGCACCGGCACCACCGCCGCCGGCAGCGTGCGCGGCCGGGCACCGTCCAGCCACAGCCTGACCGCTCGAGCGCCCGGCACGTCGACCAGCATGACGCCGACCGGCCCGACCGGCCGAATCCGCCCCGACCGCTCTACGCTGACCGGGTGCCCGACCTCGTCGCCCTGGCCGTGCCGGGTGGGCCGGTGTTCGTCGATCTGCTGCGACGGATCTGGGACGCGGGCGACGCTGCGCTGCCCGTCGACCCGAGACTGCCCCGTCCCGCCGTGGAGCGGCTCCTGGCGGCGACCCGACCGGCCCGCCTGGTGGATGCATCGGGGGAGACCCACCGCCTCGAGGGTGGACGTGGGGTCGAACCCGGGGACGCGCTGGTCATCGCCACGAGTGGCAGCACGGGTGAGCCCAGAGGTGTGGTGCACACCCATGCCTCGCTGCGGGCCTCGGCTCGGGCCACGAACCGGGCCCTCGGCACCACCGACGGGGATCGCTGGCTGTGTTGCCTGCCGGTGGCCCACATCGCCGGCCTGTCGGTCATCACCCGGGCGCTGGAGGCGGCGGTCCCCGTCGAGGTCCTCCCGGGGTTCGACGCCGCAGCCGTCGAGGCCGCGGCACGGGAGCGGGGCGCCACCCTCACCACGCTCGTGCCCACGGCGCTGGCCCGCATCGACCCCAGCCGGTTCCGGCGCATCGTGGTCGGCGGCGCCGCCCCACCCGCGGGACTGCCGACGAACGCGGTGGTCAGCTACGGACTCACCGAGACCGCGAGCGCGGTGGCCTACGACGGACGGCCGCTCGAAGGGGTGGAGCTGCGCATCGTCGACGGCGAGATCCAGGTGCGGGGGCCGATGCTGCTGCGTGCCTATCGCGACGGCACCGACCCCCGTACCACCGACGGCTGGCTGCCCACCAACGACGAAGGCGAGCTCGACGAGGCTGGGCGACTGGTCGTGCACGGGCGCCGCGGCGAGGTCGTCAACACCGGCGGCGAGAAGGTCTGGCCCACCACCGTCGAGCGGGTGCTGCAGACCCACCCGTCGGTGGCGGAGGTGGCGGTGGTGGGTCGACCCGACCCCGAGTGGGGGCAGGTGGTGGTGGCCGTCGTGGCGCCCGCCGATCCCGACGACCCGCCCTCGCTCGACGCGCTGCGCGAGCACGTGCGGGCCGAGTTGCCCGCCTACGCCGCTCCCCGGCGCCTGCACCTCGTCCGGAGCCTCCCACGCACCGTGCTCGGCAAGCTCGACCGTCGTCGCCTGTCGGCCCCGTCCCGACCGTGATCGCTGCGACCCACCACGGCCGGGGACATCGGCCCGTTCCCCTCACGCGACCCGACCGGGTGGCCGATACCTGCCGGTGACACCCGGTACCATCAGGAGCCGGGCCGGGGAACGGAGTGCGAGGGTGAGACACGGCCAGTCGGTGAAACCGACCACCCCGGCCGGCCCCGGCCGGGCACGGGTGGCCGCGCTGGCCATCCTCGTCGTCGGCCTGCTGCTCACCACCACCGCGGCCGCGCTGGTGCGCACCTCCACCGTGGAGGCCGAACAGGCCACCTTCCTCAGAGCCGCCGACGCCCTGGCCGGGGCCACCGCGGACGAGCTGGAGAGCAACTTCGCCCGTCTGCGCGACATCGGGGCGTTCGTGGCCAACGCCCCGGGCACCTCGAACGAGCGCTTCCAGCGATTCGTGCGGGACACGAAGCTCTTCGACGAGCTGCCCTCGGTCGTCGGCGTGTTCTTCATCCACCGGGTCCCCCCGGAGCAGCTCGACGCCTTCATCGAGCGGATGCGGCCCGAGAACCCGGGGTTCGCCGTGCGTTCCCTCGCGCCCCGGAACCCCACCGACGACTACTACGTGCTGAGCTACTACCAGCCGGGCAAGGTGGATCTCGCCCTGCCGCTCGGCACGGACGCGGCCGCCATCCCCTCGGTGCGCGAGTTCGTCGAACGCTCGGCCGCCAGCGGCGCCGCCGTGGCCGGATCCTTCCAGGAGGACCCCGTGCTGCGCGAGATCGCGGTCGCAACCGCCTTCCCACTGATCGACTCGTTGCTGAACCTCGACTTCTTCATCGGCCTGCCCGTCTACGACGACGAGCGAACTGGCCGGGGCGACCTCGAGCCGCTCGGATGGGTGGCGGCGACCATCGACGACTTCGAGGAGGTCGGCCTCGACAGCGCCGGTGCCCCCGAGGACCTCGGGTACCGGCTGCGCACCGACGTGGCCGCGCTGGGCTCGGACATGGCGGCGGTGGAGCGCATCGCCGAACGGGAGGGGACCGTCGGTCCACTCGAGGAGGCCGGCTTCGAGAAGACCTACGACTTCGAGGTGCAGGGCCTGCGCTGGACCCTGACCGTGTGGAGCGGCGCGGACGCCTCGACGCTGTCGCTGTGGGTCCCGTTCACGGTCCTGGCCGGGACGGTCCTGAGCGCGCTCGGTGCCGGGGTCGTCCTGCTGCGCACGCGCACCCGTGAGGACCGCCAGCGCCTCGTGACGGAGATCCGTGACAACGAGCAGTTCCAGCGCGACATCCTCGAGTCCGTCTCGAGCCCGATGGTGGTGCTCGACGCCGAGGGGTCGATCCTGCGGAGCAACCCCGCCTGGCGCCACCTCGTCGAGGGCCTGCGCCGGTCGGGACCCACCAGCGGGCCACCCGACTACCTGCGGCTGCTGGCCCCGGGCCTGCGCGCCGGCGCCGGGGCGCTCGACGACGCCATCCACCGGGTGCTCGCCGGCGCCGCCGACGGTGCCGAGGTCGACGTCGCCATCGACCAGGGGTCCCGGCACCGCTGGTTCGCCGTACGGGTCGCGCCCCTGCGCGGCCGGCGCGGCGGCGCGGTGGTCATCCACACCGACGTCACCGAGCGCAAGCGCTCCCACGACGAGCTCCAGCTCAAAGCCAGCCACGATCCGCTCACCGGCGTGCTCAACCGCACCTCGTTCCGCGCCGAGCTGGCCTCGACGCTGGCTCGGGCACGGATGGACAACGCCCTGCTGGCGGTGCTGTTCATCGACCTCGACGGCTTCAAGCCGATCAACGACCGCTACGGGCACGCCACCGGTGATGCGGTCCTGCGCGCCGTGGCCCAGCGGATCGACGGTGTCGTTCGCACGACCGACCGGGTCGGCCGCCTCGGGGGGGACGAGTTCGTCGTGCTCCTGCACCCCCTGCCGAGTCCGAAGGTCGCCGAGCGGACCGCCGAGCGCATCCGGCGGGTGCTGTCGGCTCCCGTGCACGTCGAGGGCGACGACGTGCCGCTGCACGCCAGCATCGGGGTGGCCGTCGTGGAGCCCTCCGTCGTGGAGACACCCGAGGCGGTGATCGGGCGGGCCGACGCCGGCATGTACGTCGCCAAGCAGGCCGGTGGCGACCGCTACGTCATGGCCTGAGCGCCACCGTCACCGGGTGAGCATGCCGCCGTCGACGACGAGGGTGGCACCGGTGATCCACGACGCCGCGTCCGAGCAGAGGAACACGGCCGCGGCGGCCACGTCCTGCGGCTCCCCGAGCCGGCCGAGCGGCACCGCGGCACGCATCGCCGCCTCGTTGGGCTCCCACAGCGCCCGGGCCATGTCGGTCTTGACCAGGCCCGGGGCGATCGCGTTCACCCGGACCCCCGGGCTCAGCTCGGCCGCCAGCTGACGGGTCAGGTGCAACAGCGCCGCCTTGGTGCCGTTGTAGACCCCGATCGAGGGCTCCACGGTCATGCCCCCGATGGAGGCGATGTTGCAGATGACGCCACCGCCCTCGGCCATGGCGGCACGCCACGCGCACTGCGTCCACACGAGCGGGCCGCGCCAGTTGACCTCCACGGTCTTGTCGAACTGGGCCGTGGTGATGCCGGTGATGGGCCCGAGGTACGGGTTGGTGGCGGCGTTGTTGACCAGGATGTCGAGTCCACCGAAGCGCTCGATGGTGGCGGCCACGCACGCCTCGGCGTCCTGCGGGCGCCCGGCGTGGGCCACGAAGATGTCCGCATCACCCGGGACGTCTTCGACGGCCTCCTCGAGCGCCTCCCGCTTGCGTGACGACAGCATCACCTTCGCCCCGCTGGCGGCCATGGCGGTCGCCACCGCCCGACCGATCCCACGCGAGGCCCCGGTCACCAGCGCCACCTTCCCGTCGAGCCGGATGTCCATGACCGCTGAGCCTAGGGTCACCGCTACGGTGCCCTCATGGCCAACCGCCTCGCCCGCGAGACCAGCCCCTACCTGCGCCAGCACGCCGACAACCCGGTGGACTGGTACCCCTGGGGCGAGGAGGCGTTCGCCCGGGCACGGGCCGAGGACCGGCCGGTGCTGCTGTCCGTCGGCTACTCGGCCTGTCACTGGTGCCACGTGATGGCCCACGAGTCCTTCGAGGACCCCGCCACCGCCCGGGTGATGAACGAGCGCTTCGTGAACGTCAAGGTCGACCGGGAGGAGCGCCCGGACGTCGACGCCATCTACATGGACGCGGTGCAGGCCATGACCGGCCACGGGGGCTGGCCCATGACCGTGTTCCTCATGCCTGACGGGCGACCCTTCTACGGCGGCACCTACTTCCCGAAGACCCGCCGGGGCAACCTGCCCGGCTTCGTGGAGCTGCTCGAGCGCATCGACGAGGTCTGGCGCACCCGGCGGGCCGAGCTCGACGAGCAGGCGGGCGAGCTCACCGCCGCGATCGCCCGGACCGCCTCCCTCGCTCCCGCGGAGGAGCCGCCGGGGCTGGAGGTGCTCGACGCAGCGGTGGGTGCGCTCGCAGGCCAGTTCGACCCCGCCTGGGGGGGCTTCGGTGGGGCTCCCAAGTTCCCGCAGGCCATGAGCCTCGAGCTGCTGCTGCGGGCCCATGCCCACCGGGCCGACCCCGCGGTGCTGGGCATGGTCACCACCTCCCTCGACGCGATGGCCTCCGGCGGGATCTACGACCACCTCGGCGGGGGCTTCGCCCGCTACTCGGTGGACGAACGCTGGCTGGTGCCGCACTTCGAGAAGATGCTCTACGACCAGGCCCTGCTGGCGCGGGTGTACCTCCACGCCTGGCAGGTGACCGGAGCCGAGCGCTACCGGCAGGTGCTCAACGAGACGATCGGCTACGTGCTCGCCGATCTGCGTCATCCACGTGGCGGGTTCTGCAGCGCCCGTGACGCCGACTCCGAAGGAGAGGAGGGGCGGTACTACCTGTGGTCGATCGACGAGGTGCGCGCCGCCCTCGCCCCCCTGGGTGAGGAGACCGTGCGGACCGCGATCGACTGGTACGGGATCACCCCCGAGGGCAACTTCGAGGGCCGCACGATCCTGCACCGAGCTGAGCGGGGCGACCTGCTGCGGCCAGAGCCGGTCGAGCGGGCTCGTCGCCGCCTGCTGGAGGTCCGTGCCGGACGCGTCCCGCCGGGACTCGACGACAAGGTCCTCACCGAGTGGAACGGGCTGATGCTCGCCACCCTCGCCGAGGCCGCCGGAGCCAGCGGCGAGCAGACCTGGCTCGACGCCGCCGTGGCGTGTGCCGAGTTCCTCCTCGCCGAGCTGCGGGGCCCCGACGGGCGGTGGCGACGCTCCTGGCAGGACGAGGGTGGTGCACGACACCTCGCCTTCGCTGCCGATCACGCCGCCCTCCTCGACGCCTTCGTCCGGCTCGCGGAGGCCACCGGCCAGGCCCGCTGGATCGACGAGGCGACCGCCGTGGCCAGGACGCTCGTCGACCGGTTCTGGGACGACGAGCGCGGCGGGCTGTTCACCACCGGCGACGACGCCGATCCACTGGTCACCCGACCCAAGGACCTCCTCGACAACGCCACCCCCTCCGCCAACTCGCTGGCGGCTCACGGCCTGCTCCGGCTCGCAGCGCTCACCGGCGCGCGCTGGCCGGCAGCACGCGCCGAGGAGATCCTCCGGCTGCTCGGTGGGCCGGCGGCGCGGCACCCCACCGCGTTCGCCCACCTGCTGGGCGCGCTCGACCTGTTCACCTCGGGCGCCACCGAGATCGCCGTCGTCGGCGACCGACCCGACCTGGTGGCCGTCGTGCGCTCCCGCTACCTGCCCAACGTCGTGCTGGCCTGGGGTGAGCCCTACGACTCGCCGCTGTGGGAGGGGCGCGCCGACGGCTTCGCCTACGTCTGCCGGGACTTCACCTGCCACGCCCCCGTCGACGACCCCGCCGCGCTCGCGGCCCAGCTCGACGGCTGAGCGTCGACCTGGCGTCCCCCGGGCGGCGCCACCCGCACCCGCACTAGCCTCGGGGCGGGGGCGAACCGATGGACGACGACGCGAGACCGGAGGCGGGGTCGCTCGACGGGGGACCGAGCCCCGACGGCATCGCCGTGCTCGGCCTGCTGGGCCGCCTCCGGGCCCACCTCGTGAGCGTCGCGGACGCCGCCGGTCGGATCTGCTTCGTCAGCCCCACGGTGACCGAGGTGCTCGGCTGGGAGCCGCAGACGTTCGCGGCGAGGGCGAGGGAGCTGATCCACCCCGACGACCTGCCCCTGGTCACGGCGGCCTGGCGGGAGGTGACCGCCTCCCCCGGCGCCGAGACCGCCGCCGGGTTCCGGATCCGCCACGCCAGCGGCGCCTGGTGCCACATCGAGGCGGTGGCGGTCAACGCCCTCGACCAGCCGGCCGTGCGTGGCGTGGTCTGGGACTTCGCCGATGTCACCCGCCAGCGGGAGATCGAAGCGGAGCTCACCCGGAACGAGGAGCGGTTCCGCACCATCCTCGAGCAGAGCTACGACGTGTTCCTCGTCGTCGACGCGAACCTGCTGGTGGGGTGGGCGTCGTCACGGCTCACCGCCACCCTCGGCTGGGAGCTCGACGACGTGCTCGGCACCCCCCTCGTCGACTACGTGCATCCCGACGACCGCGACCGGGCGCTCGCGAACCTCCTCGAGGCCATGGCCGGCCGGATCCCCGAGGACCCGACCACCGTCCGGGCCCGGTGCCGGGACGGCAGCTGGCGCTGGGTGGAGGCGGTCGGAGCCGACCTGACTGCCAGCGAGGTGGTGAACGGGTTCGTGCTGTGCCTGCGTGACGTCACCCACCGCCAGGAGGCCGAGCTGGCGCGCCGGGCATCGGAGGAGCGGTTCCGGGCGCTGGTCCACAACACCGCCGAGGCCATCATCGGGATGTCCCCCGAGCGCATCATCCAGTTCGCGAGCCCCGACTCGGGCGTGCTCGGTCACCCGGTCACCCACCTCGTCGGCGTGGACGCGCTCGACCTCGTACACCCCGCCGACCGCCACACGGTCGCCGCAGCGCTGGGGCGGATCGCCGCTCACCCGGGCCGATCGATGGAGGTGGCGTTCCGGGCACCCGATGCCACCGGTCGCCTGCACCGGATCGAGGCCACGCTCACGAACCTGACCGACAACGAGGCGGTCGGCGCCCTCGTGGCCAACTGCCGGGACGTCACCGAACGCCACGAAGCCCGCCGGGCGGCGGACCGCCTCCTGGCCATCTTCGAGCTGACCGAGGACCTGGTGGCAGTGGCTGATCCCGGCGGGCGGGTGACCCACGTGAACGCCGCCCTGCGCCGGCACCTCGCACTGCCGGCCGACGTCGAGCCGGGCTCGTTCACGCTCTGGGACCACGTGGCCGACCCGGAACGGGACCGGGTGCACGCCGAGGTGCTGCCGGCGCTCACCCAGATCGGGATCTGGAGCGGTGAGCTGGTCCTGCGCCCCGCGCACGGTGACGACCTTCCGGTGCTGGCCCAGTTCCTGGCACACCGCGGTCCCGATCGCGCCGTCGAGTTCTACTCGGCGGTCATGCGCGACATCAGCGAGCGCAAGGCCTTCGAGGCCCGCCTGGAGCACCAGGCCACCCACGACCCTCTCACGGGCCTGCCCAACCGCACCCTGCTGCTCGACCGGCTCACCATGGCGCTGGCCCGGGCGCAACGACACCGGACCCACGTCGCCGTGCTGTTCCTCGACCTGGATCAGTTCAAGGTGATCAACGACAGCCGAGGCCACTCGTTCGGCGATCGGCTCCTGCGGGGCATCGCTGAGCGCCTCCGCTCGGCGCTGCGGCCGGAGGACACGGTGGCCCGCTTCGGCGGGGACGAGTTCGTCATCCTCTGCGAGGGCCTGGCCGGCGAGCCCGAGGCGATCGCCCTCGCAGAGCGGATCCAGGCGGTGCTCGGGGAGCGCTTCGAGCTCGACGGCACCGAGGTGTTCCTCGGCACGAGCGTGGGCGTCGCCTACCACGCGCCCGGCGGCGGTGACGGACAGCGTGCACCGGAGACGGTGGCCACCCCGGAGAACCTCCTGCGCGAGGCCGACACCGCCATGTACCGGGCCAAGGAGCGTGGCCGGGGCGGCATCGTGGTGTTCGACGAGACGCTGCGCTCCCGCAACCTGCGACGCCTCGAGGTCGAGACCGACCTGCGCCGAGCCCTGGACCGTGGCGAGCTCGTGCTCCACTACCAGCCGATCGTGGACCTGCGGACCGGGGAGGTCCAGCACCTCGAGGCGCTCCTGCGCTGGCACCATCCTCGACGAGGCCTGCTCGGCCCGGACGACTTCGTGCGGATCGCCGAGGAGAGCGGGCTCATCCTACCGGTGGGCGCCTGGGTGCTCGAGACCGCCTGCCACCAGCTCGCCGCTTGGAGGGCGGCGGGCGTCGGGCCGCCGACACTGGGGGTCTCGGTGAACCTGTCCCGCCGCCAGCTCACCGACCCCGGCCTCCCCGGACACCTCGAGGCCACGCTCGCCGCCGCCGACCTGGAAGCCGGGTCGCTCGCCATCGAGGTCACCGAGAGCCTCCTCATGGACGACGTGGAGCTGTCCCGCACGTTCCTCGCGCACCTGCGGGCGCTCGGGGTGCGTCTGGCCGTGGACGACTTCGGGACCGGCTACTCCTCGCTCAGCTACCTGCGCAGCTTCCCCGTCGACCAGCTCAAGGTCGACCAGTCGTTCGTGTCCGGCCTCGGACCCGACGGTGGGGACGAGGCCATCGTCGCCGCCGTCATCCGCCTCGCCGAGTCCCTGGGGCTCGACACGGTGGCCGAAGGTGTCGAGACCGAGGCGCAGCGGCGGCTGCTCGTGCAGCTCGGGTGCCACCTCGGCCAGGGCCACCGCTTCGCTCCCGCCACCCCGCCCGAGCAGGTGCCCTCCCTGCTCGGGCGGGTGTCGGCAACC
>Ga0308411_10001799_pt1 | contig 14621 bp, 10 predicted proteins | sample HotsprottomLayer_2_FD_203530 | JGI IMG/M metagenome (GOLD analysis project Ga0308411, IMG submission 203530) | Hot spring phototrophic mat microbial communities from Octopus Spring, Yellowstone National Park, Wyoming, United States -... | ecosystem: Environmental > Aquatic > Thermal springs >...
GTCGCAGGCGTCCAGCGCGGGTCGCGGGTCTTGTCGATCACCTGGGCGCGCACGCCTTCCGCGAAGTCGGGGTGGCGCGTGACGCCGCGGGTGAGCCTCAGCTCCATCGCGAGGCACTCTGCGAGCGTCATGCGTGCTCCGCGCCGCAGCGCCTCGAAGGTGACGGAAAGCGAGGTGGGGGACATCCGCGCGAGGGTTGCGCGCGTCGCCTTCGCCCACGCCGTTCCCTCCGCGTCAAGGGCGTCGAGGATCGCCTGCAGAGTCTCGCCAGCGAAGCAGCGGTCGATCGCCGCACGGTCCGCAGCCAGCAGGCTCTCGGGGGGCGGTGCGGCATGCGCGGCAACCGCGCCTATGCCGCCGCGCGCGAGCGACGCCTTCAGCGCCTCGAGCCCTGCGCGGGGGACGAAATGCGTCGCAAGCCCGGTATGGATCGCGTCTCCCGGCGAGAGGCGCGCCCCCGTCAGCGCGAGATACATGCCCGTCCGTCCCGGCAGGCGCGGCAAGAAGAAGGTGGCGCCGATGTCCGGGAAGAGGCCGATCGCCGTCTCGGGCATCGCCATCGTCGCATGCTCGGTGACGACGCGGTGGCTGCCATGGACGGAGAGGCCCAAGCCACCGCCCATCGAGATTCCGTCGATCAGCGCGACATAAGGCTTCGGATACTCGGCGATCATACGATTGACCGCATACTCGGCGGCGAAGAAGGCCTCGACCTCGTCCCTACGCCCGGCCAGCGCGAGCGCGCGAATGGCGCGCACATCGCCGCCCGCGCAGAAAGCCCGCCCGCCCGCGCCTTCGATGGTGACGAGTTGCACGGCAGGGTCGTCGCGCCAGGCGGCGAGGGCAGCGCCGATCCGGTCTATCATCCCGCGGTCAAGCGCGTTCAGCGCCCTGGGGCGGTTGAGCGTCAGCCGCCCGATGCCGTGCGCGACTTCTGCCAGCACGGTCGGCTGGTCGGCTGCGTCTGTCATGGCGTCCTTGGCCCTGTTGCCGGCAGGATGAGAGCGGGGCGGATGAGAGCGGTAGCAGCGGCGATGCGGCCGTGCAACATCCTGTGGGGGTCCCTTGGACGCAACATCTTGCGGTCAGGGCGTGTGCTTTACCCTTGATGTAGTTTTCACGATTGAATCGCCTCTGACTCCGGCTCACCTCTGTTTCCGAATCGTCACCGCCGAGGCCCACGATGACCCTGATCAAGCCGGTTCCGCCCTCCCAGCTGTCACAGCGGCTCCTGCCTTGGGGCGAGACACCGGCGCGGACCTACGCGCCGGGCATGGGCCAGGCTGTGGCAGACCGGACGATCAACCGCCGAATCGTGCGCCGCTTCCCCTCGCCGCAGCGCGTGCCCTTCGTGGTGCCGCGCGACGACTCCTCTGCGCTCGAGAGCCAGCTCGCCGCCTGGGCGCGGCGCGAGGGCTGGGCCTACGAGGGCGGCTTCCATGTCGAGCACGGCGACGGTGTGACGGTATCCGGCTGGATCCTCGCGGCGGGCAGGGTCGAGACCGAGGCTTGGGCCGATGTCGCCGAGCGTGTCGCCCTTGGCAATGCGCTGCTCGAGCCGAGGCCCGAGTGGCGCGAGGCGGAGCGGGCGACGCTGCGCCACCACCTGCGCCAGGCCTCGATCCTGATGAGCGGGCGGCACCTGCAGCACGGCGACGCCTCACAGCCGACGCGCAATATGGAGGTTTTCACCAACTGTTCCACCGCCGCGACGAGCTTCCTCTGCTATCTGCTCCTGCTGAACGGGTCGGGCGTCGGCCGGGCCTACGACGATTCGATGATGGCGGTTGACTGGGCGCGCGACATGCCGCTGGTCGTTCCGGTGATCGACTGGTCGCATGCAGACGTCCAGGCGGGCATCGTCACGGGGTTCCTGACGCGGCGGGACGCAGAGCATCTCTACGCCAACCACGGGCGGCTCGTCGTGCACGAGGTTGCGGATTCGCGTGAGGGCTGGGCCAAGGCGGTGGAGCTCGTCGAGCGGCTCGCTTTCGAGCGGCGGCGGGACGACGTGGTGCTGCTCGACTTCACGAAGGTACGGCCGAAGGGTGCGCCGATCATGGGCATGCAGGGCCGCCCGGCCTCAGGCCCCGGCCCCTTCATGCAGGCTTTGGCGCGCGTGGCGATGGTGCGCGGCTCGGGCATGGAGCCCTGGCGCGCGACGCTGTTTGTCGACCACTACCTCGCCGAGTGCGTGCTGGTCGGCGGTGCGCGCCGGTCCGCGCGGATGAGCACGAAGACGTGGCGCGACCGCTCCGTGCTCGGCTTCATCTCGGTCAAGCGCGGCGGGTTCCTCTGGTCCTCGAACAATTCGATCACCGTCGATGCCGAGTTCTGGGACCATGTCCGCCGCCCCGAGCCGGACCCGTCCTGGAGCGAGGCGACGCGCGATGACTGGGCGCACGCGCATGCTGTGTTCGAGGCTGCGGTCCGCGCGGCTTACGAGGACGGCACGGGTGAGCCCGGCTTCATCAACCAGGACAAGCTCGTCGCCAACGACGAGGGGCTTGACGCCTACAGCGCCGGCACGCCCTTCGTGGGCAGCGAGAAGTACCAGCCCGACGCGGAAACGCTGCCGCTGCTCGGCGAGCTGGTCAAGCGCGCCCGTGCTGCGCGCTACACGCAGATCACCAATCCCTGCGGCGAGATCTCGCTGTTCATGCTCGGCGGCTACTGCGTCATTGGCGACGTCGTGCCCTACCACGCAGCCGACGACGACGATGCCGAAGCCGCCTTCCGCGCCGCCACACGGGCGCTGATTCGCGTGAACCTGATGGACTGCCTCTACCGGCCGGAGACGCGGCGCACCAACCGGATCGGCGTCGGCATCACCGGGCTGCACGAATACGCGCTCAAGCGCTTCGGCTACGGCTGGGCGGATCTCGTGGACGAGGACCGCTCGAAGCCCTTCTGGATGATGCTCGCTCGGTTCAAGCGGGCTGTGGTGGAGGAGGCTGCGCGCTACTCAGACGCGCTTGGCCTCGTCCGTCCGCACACCGACACGACGATGAAGCCGGCCGGAACGACCTCGAAACTGTTCGGGCTGACGGAGGGGGCGCATCTGCCTTCGATGCGCGAATACCTGCGCTGGGTGCAGTTCCGCAATGACGACCCGATGGTCCGGGAGTACCGGGCGAAGGGCTACCCGGTGAAGAGCCTCGCCACCTATCGCGGCACCACGGTCGTCGGCTTCCCGACGCGGCCCGAGATCGTCAGGCTCGCCGACGAGCTCGGCCTTTCCGACAAGCTCGTCACCGCCGGGGAGGCGACGCCGGAAGAGCAGTACCGCTACCTGCAGCTGCTCGAGAAGTACTGGATCCGCGGCGTGGACGAACAGGCCAGGCCGCTTGCCCGCGACAGCGGCAACCAGGTCTCCTACACACTGAAATACGACCCGAAGACTGTCTCCTTCGAGGCATTCCGCGACGCCATCCTCCGGCTGCAGCCGACGGTGCGGGCCTGTTCCGTGATGCCGCAGACCGACACGACCGCCTACGAATACCAGCCCGAGCAGCCGGTGACGAAGGCCGAGTACGAGATGATCGCCGCCGCAATCGCCGAAGCCGCCGCCGAGGATGTGGGGCGGGAGCATGTCGAGTGCGCGGCCGGCGCCTGCCCGATCGATTTCGGCACCAACGACGCCTCCTGCGCGAAGGAGACGGGCAAGGCTCAGGCAGCTGCCTGAGCCCCTTCCCTGGTTTCCGCGTGCGGCTTGCGCCGCTGCGCGAGCGCGCGCATCAGCACGGGGATCTCCTCCGCCGGGCGCGGCCGGGAGAACAGGTAACCTTGCGCCTCGCAGCAGCCCTCGGCGGCGAGGCAGGCGAGCTGCTCCTCAGTCTCGACCCCTTCGGCGGTGACGCGCATCCCGAGCGCCCGGCCGAGGCCGACGATCGCACTGACGATGGAGCGCGCATCCGGGCTGATACCGAGGTCGCGGGTGAAGCTCCGGTCGATCTTGATCTTGTCGAAGGGGAAGCTGCGCAGCGCGCGTAGGGACGAATAGCCGGTGCCGAAATCGTCGATCGCGATGTGGATGCCGAGCGCGCGCAGCCGGTGCAGAGTCTCGCGCGTCCTTGCTTCGTCGTCGAGCAGCACGCTCTCTGTGATCTCGATCTCGAGACGGTCTGGCGACAGGCCGGATCCGGCAAGCGCCTCGGCAGCGGCCTCGACGAGACCCGGGCGGCGGAACTGCAGCGGCGAGACGTTGACGGAGATTCGCGCGCCGCCCGGGAAGGCGGCGGCGTCGGCTGTGGCGCGCGCAAGCACCCAGGCGCCGATCGGGCCCATCAGGTCGAGGTGTTCCGCGACCGGGATGAACTCGGCCGGCGAGACCAGCCCGCGGCGCGGGTGCTTCCAGCGCAAGAGCGCCTCGAAGCCCGTCACCGCGCCGGAGGCGATGTCGACCAGCGGCTGATAGTGCAGCAGGAACTCGCCATTGCCGAGCGCGTGCCTGAGGTCGGCCTCGAGCAAGCGACGCTTCTGCTGGCGCGAATCCATGCCCGGCTCGAAGAAGCGGAACGAGCCGCGGCCCTCGCGGCGGGCGAGATCGCGGGCGAGGTCGGCATGCGCAACCAGCGTGTCGGCCGAATCGCCGTCGCCCGGGGCGATCGCGATCCCGATCGAGGCGCCGAGCTGCATCTCCTGCCCGCAGACGCGCCAGGGCTTGGACAGAGCGGCGATCAGCTGCTCGGCGAGAGAGGCTGCGCGGTCGGCCGCGGCGAGCGGCCAGAGCGCGACGGCAAACTCGTCGCCGCCGAGGCGGGCGATAATCGTCCCCTGAGGCACCGAGGCCGCGATCCTGCGCGCCGCCTCGCGCAGCACCTCGTCCCCGGCCGGGTGGCCATGGGTTTCGTTCACGGCCCGGAAGTCATCGAGGTCGATCGAGAGCACAGCGAAGGGCTGGCCCACGCCGAGGGCAGCATCGACCCGGTCGCGGAAATGCACGCGATTGGGCAGGCCGGTGAGTTGGTCGTGCCGCGCCATGTGGGTGATCTGCGCCTCGGCGCGGCGACGGTCGGTGATGTCCTCGTAGGTGACGACCCAGCCGCCCCCCTCCATCGGCTCATGCGAGATCGCGATCACCCGGCCGTCGGCCAGTTCCTGGAAGGCGGTCGCGGAGGCGCGGCGGGCGACCAACTCGAGCCGGCGGCGGACCAGGCTGTCAACATCCGTACCCCTGTGGTTCCCGGCCGCGATCGAGGCAGCGATGATGTCGCGGAAGGTGATACCGGGCACGATCCGCGCAGGGTCGAGGCGGTAGATTTCGCAGAACCGCCGGTTCACCACCAGGAGCACGTTGTGCTGGTCGAACATGCACAGGCCCTGCGACATGTTGTTGAGGGCGGCGTCGAAGCGCCGATGCGCCTCCTGCAGCCTATGTTCGAGGCCGGAATCCCCCCTCGCGCCGCCCGACCCCAGGGCAGGCCGGAGCAGAAGCCCCGCACCGAGCCCGACCAGAGCGGGCAACGCGGCAAGCGCAGCGCCGCTGCCGAGGCTTTGCAGCACCCACAGCCCGGGCCAGGCTGTGGCATCCGCCGCGGCGGGGGAGGCTTCGGCGGCGGCGAGCACCGCAAGCCCGGCGAGCACCAGAGCGGCGCTGATCGCGACGCCGCCGGCGAGGGCGGAGAGGAAGAGAGCGCCGCGCCGCGGCGTGTGCGTCCGCTCCCGGCCGGGCCGCGCGATCGCCTCGCGGTCGGCTGCACATGGCGAGGTCATACCGAACCATCCCATCCGTAGGTGAACGAGTTACTAACGAGACGACGACGACGCCGGCCGCCCGGCTGCCAGGACGCCCCGCCGGCGCTTGCCGGCCGCCCGGCTGCCAGGACACCCCGCCGGCGCTTGCCGGCCGCCCGCCCGCCTGCCTAGACTGCCACGCGCATGAGGCAGGAGCCTGACACGCTCGTCCGGTTCCAGGGTGTCGAGAAGAGCTATGACGGGGTGAGGCATGCCGTCCGCCACCTCGACCTCGACATCCTCCGCGGCGAGTTCCTGACACTGCTTGGCCCCTCCGGCTCTGGCAAGACCACGACACTCATGATGCTCGCGGGCTTCGAGGCGCCGACCGCGGGCGAGATCCTGCTCGAGGGGCGGCCGATCGCGCGCCTGCCGCCGCATCGGCGCGGCATCGGCGTGGTGTTCCAGTCCTACGCCCTGTTCCCGCACATGACGGTGGCGGAGAACGTCGCCTTCCCGCTTTCTGTGCGCGGGGTGGGCCGGGCCGAGCGCGAGGCGAGGGTGGCGCGGGCGCTCGAGATGGTGCGCCTGCCTGGGTATGGGGGGCGCCGCCCCGCCCAGCTCTCGGGCGGGCAGCAGCAGCGCGTCGCGCTCGCCCGCGCGCTCGTGTTCGAGCCGCCGCTCGTCTTGCTCGACGAGCCCTTGGGCGCTCTCGACAAGCAACTGCGCGAGGAGATGCAGCTCGAGATACGCCACCTGCACGAGCGGCTCGGCGTCACCATGGTCTATGTCACGCACGACCAGGCGGAGGCGCTGACGATGTCTGACCGGATCGCCGTGTTCCGCGACGGGGCGATACGCCAGCTGGATGCGCCGCAGGCGCTCTACGAGAACCCGGCCGATGCCTTCGTCGCCGGCTTCGTCGGCGAGAACAACCGTCTCCCCGGCCGGATCGCCGGCGAGGACGAGGGCATAGCGGTGGTCGAGCTCGCCTCGGGCCGGCGGCTGCGCGCGCGGCGTGCCGATTCCGGGCCGCCTGGCTCGCCTGCCCTGCTCTCGGTCAGGCCGGAGCGTGTGGCCATCGCTGCCGCCGCGGCCGAGGATCTCGGCGCCTTCGCCCTTCCCGCCACGGTCGCTGAGGTGATCTATCTCGGCGACCATGTCCGTGTCAGGCTCGCGCTCGAGGGCGGGCTCGAGCTCGTCGCCAAGCGCCCCGCCGCCGCCGCGGCAGGCCTCGCGCCTGGGGCTTCTGTCGCCGTGGCCTGGCAGCCCGGCGACGCCATCGCCTTCGCCCCGGACGGCTGAACCCAGACGCCATCCCCGGGCGTTGCGGCCTCGCGCCAAGCCCCGCTACGCTTCGGAGGCTTGCAACACTCGGGATCGGGAGAGCATGATGCGACGTTCCCTACTCGCCGCCGCCGCGGCCCTTCTCCTCGCCGCCGCGCCGGCCGGCGCGCGCGACCTCACCATCGTCTCCTGGGGCGGCGCCTACCAGGACGCGCAGCGCGAGGTCTATTTCCGGCCCTTCTCGCAGGCGACCGGAATACGCTTCGTCGAGGACTCCTGGGACGGCGGCATCGGCGTGCTGCGCACCCGCGTGCAGTCCGGCAACAACACCTGGGACCTCGTCCAGGTCGAGAGCGAGGAGCTCCTGCTCGGCTGCGAGGAGGGGCTGTTCGAGAAGCTCGACTTCGCCCGGATCGGCGGCCGCGACCACTACATCCCGGAGGCCGTACACGATTGCGGTGTCGGAACGATCCTCTACAATTTCGTGCTCGCCTGGGACCGAGCGAAGTTCCAGGGCACGCCAACTTGGGCCGACTTCTGGAACGTCGAGCGCTTCCCGGGCAAGCGCGGGCTGCGGCGCGGGGTGAAGATGAACCTCGAGTTCGCCCTTCTGGCTGATGGCGTGCCGCCGAGTCAGGTCTACCCGACGCTCCGCACGGAAGCTGGCATCGACCGGGCCTTCCGCATGCTCGATCGCCTCAAGCCGCATATCGTGTGGTGGCAGTCCTCGGCCCAGGCGCCGCAGATCCTGGGCTCGGGCGAGGTGCTGATGACCTCTGCGCCGAACGGGCGGATCACCAACGCCAACCGGACCGAGCGGCGCAACTTCGGCATCCAGTGGGCCGGCAGCCTCTACACGATCGACAGCTGGGTGATCATGAAGGGCAGCCCGAACAGGGAAGCCGCCTATCGCTTCCTCGCCTTCGCCGCCAACCCCGCGGTGCAGGCGCGGCTTCTGCCGCTGATCCCCTATGGCGGCACGGCCAAGGGCGCCAATGACGGCCTCCCGCCCGACCTGCTCGAGGTGAGCCCGACCAACCCGCAGAACCTCTCCGTCTCGCTGATGATCGACGACCAGTTCTGGCTCGACAACCTCGACAGGCTGTCGCAGCGCTTCAACGCCTGGCTCGCGCGTTAGCGGCAGGACCGGTCGGGGGCGGAACCATTCCCCCGCCGCCTCGACGGTGCAGGAGGTCGCGGCGATCGAGACCGGCAAGGCGGCGGCGCTTGCGCGCCGCACCCGCCGTGCCGGCTTGGGGGCGAGGGTCTCGGCAGCGCTGCTCGTCGCGCCGCTCTTCCTCTTCGTCCTCGTCGCCTTCGCTGCACCGATCGGCGCGATGCTCAAGCGCGGCCTCGAGGACCGCGAGGTCGCGCCAGTGCTGCCGAGGACGCTTGCCGCGCTCGAGGGCTGGACCGGCACTGCCCTGCCCGGCGATGACGCTTTCGAAGCCCTGGTCGAGGACCTGCGCGAAGCCCGCAGAGCCGGCACGCTGCCGGTCGCTGCGGGACGGCTGAACCACGACACCGCTGGGCTGCGCACCACCCTGGTTGCCTCGGCGCGTCGGCTTGCGCAGCCCTTCGACGGCCCGGCGCGCGAGGCGGTGCTGCGCGCCGACCCGGCCTGGGGCGAGGTCGAGACCTGGGGCGCTCTGGTGCGCGCGCGCGGGCCGTGGACCGACTTCTTCCTGCTCGCCGCGCTCGACCTCAGGCGAGACGCTACCGGAACGATCCGCTCTGTGCCGCCGGACCAGGCGATCTTCCGCACCGTGTTCGCGCGCACCTTCTGGATCGCGGCGCTGGTCACCGCCATCACGCTGATCGCCGGCTACCCTCTCGCGGCTCTGATCGCGCTCTCCCGCCCGGGCGTGTCGGCGGTGCTGCTGTTCATGGTGCTTCTGCCATTCTGGACGAGCCTGCTCGTGCGGACCGCAGCGTGGATGGTGCTGCTCGCGCGCGAAGGCGTGGTCAATCATGCGCTGGTCGCGCTCGGCCTGTTCGGTGCGCCGCAGCAGCTCCTGTTCAACCGTTTCGCCGTCGTCATCGCCATGGTGCACATCCTGCTGCCGTTCATGGTGCTGCCTCTCTATGCGGTGATGCGGCAGATCCCGCCGATCCATCTCCGCGCCGCGGCAAGTCTCGGGGCGAGCCCGGTCGCCGCCTTCCGGCGCGTCTGGTTGCCGCAGACTTTGCCCGGCATAGGCGCAGGCTGCCTGATGGTCTTCATCCAGGCCCTCGGCTTCTACATTACCCCTGCCCTGGTCGGCGGCGGGGCTGACCAGATGCTGCCCTACTTCATCGGCTTCTACGCCAACCAGACGGTGAACTGGGGCCTTGCCGCGGCGTTGTCGCTCTTGCTGCTGGTCGCGACGCTTGCGATCGTCGGCCTCTACGGCAGGCTTGTCGGCTTCAGCGCGGTGCGCACGGCATGAGCGCGATCAGGCTTCTCTGGTGGGCTGTGTCGATCGCTGTCGTCGTGTTCCTGGTCGCGCCTCTGCTCGTCATTGTTCCGCTCTCCTTCTCCGAAGGCAGCTTCCTGCACTTCCCGCTGCCCGGCGTCGGCCTGCGCTGGTACCGCGCCTTCTTCGCCTCTGAGTTCTGGCTTGCCGCGCTCTGGAACAGCCTGAGCATCGGGCTTGCGGCGACCGCGCTTGCCACCCTGCTTGGCACGCTTGCCGCGGTCGGGCTGTGGCTCGCCCCCCTCCCGGGCGCCTCTGCGGTGATGGCGGTGCTGCTTCTGCCGATGGTGGTGCCCACGATCATCACCGCGGTCGCGCTGACCTTCGCCTATGCGCCGGTCGGGCTCGCCAACACCCATCTCGGGCTGATCATCGCGCATGCCGCGCTCGCCTCTCCCTTCGTCCTCGTCACGGTCGGGGCGACGCTCACGCAATTCGACCGCACGCTCCTGCGCGCCGCCGCCGCCTGCGGTGCGGGGCCGGTCGCTGCCTTCCGCCGGGTGATGCTGCCCTCGATCCTGCCGGGGGTGGCAGCCGGAGCGGTGTTCGCCTTCGCCACCTCGCTCGACGAGAGCGTTGTGGTTCTGTTCCTCGCAGGTCCGTCGCAGCGCACACTGCCGCGGCAGATGTTCGCGGGGCTCAAGGACACGATCGAGCTCACCATCCTCGCCGCGGCAACCATGCTGACAGCGCTGTCGCTCGTGCTGATGCTGCTCGTGCGCGCGCTTACCGCGCGCGGCGGCAAGCCCGCGCAGCCATGAGCGGGTCCGTGCTGCCGCTCTCGGGGCGGCTCGACGCAGCCTCCGTCTCCAGGCTCTGGCAGGCGACGATGCGTGCCGCCTCTGCCCCCGTCGCGATCGATCTCTCCGGCGTCACCTACTGCGACGGCGCCGGCGCTGCCCTCGTTCTCGCCGCCGAGCGTCGCGCACAGGCGGCGGGAGGCGGCGGCCTCGTCGGTGCCGCGCCCGAGGTCGCCGCGGTGATCGCGCTGGCGCGCAAGGGGATGCGGCAGTCGGCAGCGCGAGCCTCTCCGCCAGCCGAGAGCCTGCCCGTCGCGCTCGGCCGCGGCGCGATCGGGGGCGCGGCGAGGCTCAGCGACAGCATAGCCTTCCTCGGCGAGGCGATGGCGGCAACGGTTCTGACGCTCGCGCGCCCCTGGACGCTGCGCTGGGGCGACGCGATGCGCCACGCCGAGGAGGCAGGCACTCGCGCGCTGCCGCTGATCGCCGTGCTCGGCTTCCTGTTCGGGCTGATCCTCGCCTTCCAGTCGGCCGTCCCGATGCGCCAGTACGGCGCTGACATATTCGTCGCCAACCTCGTTGCCGTGTCGGTGTTCCGCGAGCTCGGGCCGCTGCTTGCGGCGGTCATCCTCGCCGGGCGGTCGGGCAGCGCATTTGCGGCCGAGATCGGCACGATGAAGGTGAACCAGGAGGTGGACGCCCTGGTCACGATGGGGCTCGATCCGTTCCGGTTCCTGGTCGTTCCGCGCCTCGTGGCCGCGCTCGCGATGATGCCCGTGCTGATCGCGACGATGAACCTCGCCGCGGTGGCCGGCATGACCGCGGTGATGCTCTCGCTCGGCTTCCCTCTGGTTGCGATCTCGAACCAGGTGGTGAGCTGGACGGAGCCCTCGGACATCCTCGGCGGTCTTGCCAAGGGCATGGTGTTCGGCGCCGTGGTCGCCGGCATCGGCTGCGCGCGGGGGATGCGCACCGGGGCTGGACCGCGCGCGGTTGGCGACAGCGCCACCGCCGCCGTGGTCGGCGGCATCGTCGCGATCGTTGCGATCGACGGGCTCTTCGCCGTGTTTTTCTATCTCATGGGCTGGTGATGGTGCCCGAGATCTCCCCCGCGCGCGGCGACCGCGTCGGCCCGGGGCCGGAGGCGCCCAAGGTGATCGAGGCGAGGGGTCTCGCGATGCGTTTCGGCGCCAACACGGTGTTCCGGGACGTCGAGTTCGATGTGCGCAAGGGGGAGGTGTTCGTCATCCTCGGCGGCTCGGGCTCTGGCAAGTCCACGCTCCTCGCTCTCCTGATCGGGCTCAGGCAACCCTCTGCCGGCAGCATCACCGTGCTCGGCGAGGACCTGCTCGCCGCGCGTGGCGAGGCGCGGCGGAGGCTCAAGCAGCGCTTTGGGGTGATGTTCCAGCAGGGCGCCCTGTTCGGGTCGATGACGCTTGCGGAGAACGTCGCGCTGCCGCTCGAGAGCTTCACCGACCTGCCAGCCGAGGCGATCGGGGAGATCGCGCGCGCAAAGCTCGGCATGGTCGGCCTCGGCGACGCGGCCGAGAAGCTTCCCGCCGAGATCTCCGGCGGCATGGTCAAGCGCGCCGCGATCGCTCGGGCGATGGCGCTCGACCCGCCGCTCCTGTTCCTCGACGAGCCCTCAGCCGGGCTCGACCCGATCACCTCGGCCGGGCTCGACCGGCTGATCCTCGCGCTTGCGGAGGGCCTCGGCATCACCTTCGTGATCGTCACCCACGAGCTCGACTCGATCCTGACGGTTGCGGACCGCGTCATCATGCTGGACAAGGCAGCGCAGGGCGTCATCGCGGCGGGCGACCCGCGCGCGCTCCGCGCGACGAGCACGCATCCAACGGTGCGTGCCTTCTTCAACCGCATCGCCGAGGCAGCCTGAGGCAGCAAGGGGTCGTTCGGCCACGCCATGGAGCAGAAGGCCCTCTACTTTCGCGTCGGCGTCGTGATCCTCGCCGGGATCGCCATGATCGCCGGCCTCGTGCTCTGGGTCGGGGCGGACGTGTTCCGGTCGGGCGGGCGCAAGTTCGAGACCTACTTCTCAGAGAGCGTGCAGGGCCTCGAGGTCGGCGCTGCGGTGCGTTTCCGCGGCGTCCCCGTCGGGCGGGTGACGGAGATCGGCATGGCTGCTGCCGAGTATCCCGTTCCGGTAGCGACGCGTGTGCTCGGCAGCGACGCCTTCACCCTCGTCGTCGTGCGCTTCGAGGTGTTCACGGAGCGCTTCGTCCAGCACGCCGACACGGAGATCGCCCGCCTCGTGCAGGGGGGCTTGCGCGTGCGCATGGCAAGCCAGGGGATCACAGGCGTGCTCTATCTCGAGGCAGACTTTCTCGACTCGCGCCGCTTCCCCGCCATCGCGGTGCCGTGGGAGCCGCGCTATCCCGTCATCCCCTCGGCGCCGTCGACGCTCTCGCAGTTCACCTCCGCCGCAGAGCGGCTGGTCGCGCGGCTCGAGCAGGCGCAGCTGCCCGAGACGGTCGAGAGCGCGAACCGGCTGATCGGCGCGCTCACCGAAACGCTCATGAGCGGCGAGGCCTACCGCCTTCTCGTCGAAGGCGCGGACGCGCTCGCCCAGATCCGCACGACTCTCGCGCGGCTCGACCCGGCGGCGGAGACGGCGCTTGCGGACGCGCAGCGCTCGCTCGCCACGCTGCGGCAGATGCTCGAGAGCCGTGAGACCCGTGAGACCCTGCGCCATCTCGAGGCGGCGGCGTCGCGCCTGCCGCAGGCCGTTGGCGCGATCGAAGGCGCGGCGCGGCGGCTCGACACCGTGATGGCTGACGCCGACCGCGACCTTGGCCCGATGCTGCGGGAGCTTCGCCTTGCTGCTGAGAACCTGAGGATTATCACCGAGAACATGCGCCAGTATCCGAGCCAGGTCCTGTTCGGGGCGCCGCCGCCGCGCGAGCTTGCGCCGCCCGCGCAGGCGCCGGCCCCGCGCGGCTTGCCGGGAGCGGCGCGATGACCCGCCGTCGCAGGCTGCTTCTTGCTGCGCCAGCACTCGCGGCAGGCTGCGCCAACCCGCTGTCGCAGCCCTTCCCCGAGAAGACCTTCTTCGTGCTCGAGGTGCGGCGGCCGCAGCGTCTTCCTCCCGATCCGCGCGGCCCGGTGCTCGTCGTGCGCTCCGTCACCGCCGGTCCGGGAGCGGAACTGCGCGGCATCGTCACCCGCTTCCAGGGCGGGCAGCAGCGGGCGGACTTCTGGAACGAGTTTTTCTCGCCCCCTCCCGCTCTGGTAGGGGATCAGCTCCGCCAGTGGCTCGCCGACAGCGGCCTGTTCTCTGCCGTGGTCGACCAGGGCACGCGGGCCACGCCCGCTCTCGCGCTCGAGCCCGTGCTGAACGCCCTCTTCGCCGATGCGACCGAGGCCCCGCCTGTGGCGCGCGTGCAGATGCAGACGCTGACGCTCAGGCTCGACCGCACCCCACCGCGCGTGCTCGCGCAACACGACCACGACCGCACCGCGCGGATCGACTCGCTTGCCCCGGTTTCGATCGTCGCGGGCTTCAATCGCGCGCTCGCGGCGATCTTCGCCGACATCGAAGCGTCCTTCCGCGGCCTCGCATGAGCAGCACCGCCCCCGGCCAGAGCCTCAGGCTGACGCTGCTCGGCACGGGCTGCCCGCAGGTCGACCCGGCGCGCATGGGCCCTGCCAACCTGGTGCGCGGCGGCGGGAGGCAGCTCCTGTTCGACTGCGGGTCGGGCGTGACGCAGCGGCTCGTGCAGGCGGGCACGAAAGGGGCGGAGATCGACGCCCTCTTCCTCACCCACCTGCACAGCGACCATGTGGTCGATTTTCACCAGCTCCTCGTCTCCTCCTGGCACCAGGGGCGGGCGCGGCCGTGGAAGGTGTTCGGCCCGCCCGGGACGTTGGGCTTCGTCGAACGCTCCGCTTCCCTGTGGAAGCCGGAGCTCGACCTCCGCGTGGCGCACGAGAAGCGTCCAAACGAGGCTGGGCTCGACGTCACGGTGACGGAATATGCCGACGGCCAGTCGTTCCGCGGCGGCGGCATAACCGTCACGGCTGTGCAGGTTAACCACGATCCCTTTCCGGATACGTATGGTTTCGTCATCGAACAGGACAGCCTGCGCCTCGTGCTCTCCGCCGACACGGTGGTCTGGCCGCCGCTGATCGCCGCGGCGCGTGGGGCGGATCTCCTGCTGCACGAGGTGTTCATCCGCCGCGAGCTTCGCCCCGACCCGGACCATCGCCCGCAGGCGACGATCGAGGCGGTCGCCGCCTACCACACGCTGTCGAGCGAGGTGGGCCGTGTGGCGGCGGAGGCGGATGTCGGCCTGCTCGTCTTGAACCACTTCGTGCCGACTCGGTTCGATGCGGAGGCGCTGGTTGCCGAGGTGCGGGCGCACTGGCAAGGCCCGCTCGTGCTCGGCGAGGACCTGATGACCTTCGACCTCGCGGCGCGGACACTCTCCTTCGCCGGCGCGAC
>Ga0308411_10001802_pt1 | contig 14602 bp, 24 predicted proteins | sample HotsprottomLayer_2_FD_203530 | JGI IMG/M metagenome (GOLD analysis project Ga0308411, IMG submission 203530) | Hot spring phototrophic mat microbial communities from Octopus Spring, Yellowstone National Park, Wyoming, United States -... | ecosystem: Environmental > Aquatic > Thermal springs >...
ACGTTTTTGTGTTTGAATTCGAGGTCGAAGACGACGAGGGGAATTCGGTTCGGGTCTCAAAGTGGGTGCGCAAACCCACGCGGTTGACACATCCGAGCAAGAACGGAAAAGTCACCAATCTGTATCGTGTTCTCGCTGCGCTCTACGGCGTCGCACAGATGACCGACGCGCAACTAGAGCGCGCAGAGGAATTCGTTGAGAACGAGGCGATTGGGCGCGAGTATCAACTCACGCTGGAGACCAAACCCAGCGGCTGGGTTGAGATCGTGCACATTGCGCCCGTTCGCGCGAGGCTGCGAAAGACGAAAGAAGATGAAGTTCCGTTCTGAACCGCGTTGGAAAAGAAAGGAGAGAGAAGCACTGCGGGCTTTGCAAGCCACATTCGGGCGGGTGAGCGATCCGTCGCTTGCCCGCCTTTTGACTTCGACCGGGCGCGTGGGGCACCTCACGCGCTTCGGTGTTGATGGGTTCGTTGGCGATAACCCCGGCTTTGCTGTTGAGGTGAAAGCGAGGCGAAAGATGTTGACCAAACCGACGTTAGACGCGCTGTTGCAGACAATCGACCGCGCGGCGCGCTTTGAGCGCATCCCGCTGTTCGTTTTGGTGTTCGGGGATGATGTGCCAACTCGAACCGAAAACGGCGCGCGGGTGGATCGGGAATGGGTGATGATGCCCCGACGGGTTCTTGATGAGTTGGTCGGGAAGGAGCGGGCGGATGAGTGACGAAGCGGAACGCTTTGTGCGTTGGTACGCGCATCTTCCGCCGGACGCCCCGCTTGACCGCCACGCGGCGCGGGCGTTGCTGCGGCGGGCGCTGGCGGATCGGGAGGCGCTGGCCGAGTTTTTGCTCGAACAATGCACACCCGCGCTGCTCGGTGAGTTCATCCACCGCCACCGGAACGACGCGCTGAGCGATGCGCCGGAGAGCGCCGCGTTGCGTCTGGCGTCGGCGGTGATGCGGGCGCTGGGGCGGATAGAAGATACGCGCGACCGGCGGGCGGCGGAGTGGTGGTTTCGACTTGGTTTGGTTCCGTCAACGCGCGTGCTGCGCCGGTTGTGTGAGGGGATCAACGATGCGCGATGACGATCTGCGCGCCGCGATGCGGTTCTTTGCCGAACGCTTGCGCGGCGTTGATGGAGACGAGACGCGACTGCTGCGTTGGACGCGCCACAAACTGCGCAGCGACGCGCAGGCGGTCGCAGAACTGATGCTGACGGTCGGGTATCGTCCGACGTACATTCGATATTTTCTGCGGTATCACATTCCGGCGCTCAACGAAAGCGCGGCGGTCGGGGAAACGTACACCGACCCCGACGCAGCGACAGAAGCGCATCTGGGGTTGTGCTGGCGTCTTGACGAGGACGTACTGACCGTCTACACCGACCTCCACTCCGCCGCAAAACGTCTGCGGCAACCGTACCGCGATCTGGCGGCGGTGTGCTTACGGTGGGGGTACGTCCACGAGACGGTCGTGCAGATGCTGGCAAAAGCACTAGAAAGGAAGGTATAGAATGTGGTGGAAGATTGAGCCTATCCCGCATCAAGAATTGGAGGACTGGGAACGCGCGCTCTTGCGTTGCGAGAACAGAGCGAAGCGCGATCCGGCGACGCGCGCGGCGGGGGTGTTTGTCGTTTTTGTACGCGAGGGCGAGACGCGACCGGAATACGCGCCGGGCGACAAAGTGCCGGAAGGCGCGTATCCGGTGGGGAAGTGGACGTTGAAAAAGAAAGGATGGATGTGGTATGACTGATCTTATCGCCTGGATCATCGCCGGAGGCGTCATCTTTGCGCTTGTGAACAGCAACGCGGCAGACGGTCTGCTGAGCGCGCTCGATCTGAGCGACAATCTCAAACGCGCAGTCGATTGGGCGCGCGGGGTGCGGGGCGTTCCGGCGGGCGTCGCGTCGGTCTGTTTCTTCATTCTCGCGTATGTGTTCGGCGCGCTGGCGTATCGCTACGATCTCGTACCGACCTGGCGCTTCATTCAGCCGATAGCCGCCGACGTGCTCGCGACGGGGGCGGAATGGCTCACATTGTTTGCGTTGTTCCTCACACTGTTGCCGACGCTGATTGAGTTGGCGACGGTCGGGCTGGTGCAGCGCGACATCAAAGCGCTTCAGTGGATGGTGTACTTCTTTATCTTTTTTGATATTGTGACCGACTTCGGCGAGGCGGTCGCGCTGGTGGAGGTGTGGCAGCGCGGCGGACTGTTTGCGCCGTTGCCGGACGCGCTGGAGGGCGCAGCGGTGGTGCTGGCGAAAGTCGGCTGGACGTTTGCTGCATCGTTCGCGTTTGAGTTCCTCGCCATTCTGTGCGCGGTGACGGCGCTGCTGCTCGCCGCGAATGTCAGAGCGCCCGGCGGAGGAGGAGGCGGACGGTGAACGTCAGCGGGAAAACCGTCTTTCTGATGCTGTTCGGCGTCGCGCTGGCGTTCAGCGTTGATCCGGTCGCCGGAGTGTTCGCGTTCCTCGCGCTGGCGGCGGCGACCAACCGCGACGCTGTGGTGCGCGCGTACCACGCACTGAACGACGCCGCGTACCGGGTCGAGCGCCAACTCGAACAGCGTGGCTGGCTGCCGACCGCCGTCACAACACCGCGTATAAATAAAGAAGAAGATACTGTTGTGACGGTTGAGGCTGCGACTGTCGCCGCAACCACTGCCGCCGCAGTCTCCGCTGCTGTCACAACACCTACGCCCGTTGTCACAACACCCTATAGAAATAAAAGAGAAGATGATGTTGTGACGCTTCCTTCTCCCTCTGTGTTCAACCCCGCCGACCCGCGTCCGGCGCGGTACGCCGTCCCGCTGGGTGTTGACCAGACCGGACGCTTCCGCTGGATCGACTTTGGCAAAGATGCGCTGCATATCGGTTTGTACGGAACCAGCGGGTGCGGTAAAGATCATCTTCTGCGGTTGTGGTTCGTTGCGCTGCTCAACGAACCGGGCGCTCGGTGGGCGATACTGGACGGGAAAGGAGACTGGTTGACGCCGAACCTCGCCCGACTGCCGCAGATGTTGTTTCCGCCGGCGGGAGGCTACGGCGACGAGGGGCAACGGCGGATACTGGACGCAATCGGCGCAATCAACGAGGAAGCAAAGCGCCGGTTCGGGCTGCTGCTCGGCGCGGGCGTGCGCAGCGTCGAGGAGTACAATCAGACCGCGCCCGATCCGCTGCCGCTGCTGATCGTACTGGCGACGGACATCATCGATGTCGTTGACGAGACGGAACGACTGCTCATCGCGCTGGTCAGCAAAGCGCGGGCGTTGGGGATTAGGGTGATCGTCTCGATGCAAACCCCGACCGGCAAGCGGCTGGAGTGGCGGATGAACTTGTCAACACTCATCTCCGGCGCGCTGGTGGACGGCAGTCAAGATGCGCCGGCGCTGGGGGTGCGCGATCCGAAGGCGCTGTTGTATCGCCCGTCACAACTGCCGCCGCCGCCGGGGGAGCGCGGGTTGTTTGTGGTGCGGCACAACAACGAGCAGTTTCTCATCCGCACGCCGGCGTTGGTCGGGGATTTCGACGGGTTGATCAACGCGCGCAACGACGCGGCGCTGCTGGAGACGTTACTATCAAGCGCTGTCACAACACCGCGTATAAATAAAAGAGAAGCAGATGTTGTGACAACTGATGCGCAGATGCCCGTCCCGACGCTTTCTGATGCGCGGGGACGGAACGAGGGGGCGGATTTGGCGTCAGCAAGCGCGGGGACGGCTTCCGTCCCGTCCCCGTCCCCAAGCGTCCCCGTCCCCGACCGTCCCGAACCCGCAAAAATCGCCCAAATCGGGGATTTTCGCGGGAACGGGGACGGCGGGGACGATGCGTTGCTTGCTGCGCTGGCGGCGCTCCAGCGGGCGGGCGTCAGTCGAGAGCAGGCGCGGGCGCTGGGCGCGCGGTTCCGTAACTCAGACTGGGCGCGCGCGGCGCGGTTGAAGAGTGATGACTGAGAAAGGAGGCGCGAAGTGGAGGAAATCGAACTCTGGTGCGGGGTGCGGGGGAACACGTTTCGGAGTACGCAGTGTGTCCGGTTTGTCGGCGAGTTCCTCGCCGTCGTTGACGTAGCGCGCGCAGACGACTGGGTAGAGCGGTGCGTGCTGTATCGCTCTGAGGACGGGCGCGTTGTGGTGCATCAGTTGCGGCTGTCGCTTCTCGATGACGGAATTGATGTCGCCGAGGTGTATATCCTTCCCGCGTTGGATGCGGGCGAGGGGGAACGAGGAGGGTGATGATGAGGACGGTCATCTCATACGGCGGCGGGGTGCAGAGTACGGCGCTCGTTGTACTGGCGATGCAGCGCGGGTGGCGGATAGATGAGATCGTCCACGTCGATCTACTGGACGCAGAGTCGCCCGCAACGCGCGAGTATGTGACGTACTTTGCGGGCTGGCTGCGGGAAACGCACCGGCGCGACATCACTATACTCCAGCGCGATCTGTACGGCGATATGATGAGCAACCCGGCGTTCACGCCCGCGCCGTGGCGCGCTAGAGACGGATCGTTCATACTGCGTCGCCAGTGTACGCGGCAGTACAAAGTTGAACCGATCCGTCGCTATCTGTATCAGCAGTACAAGCGCGAGCGGATACGTTTGATGTTGGGGATCAGCGTTGATGAGTTCCACCGGATGCGCGATTCCGGTTCTGCGCGCATCGAAAACGTCTACCCGCTCGTTGACGAGCGGCTGACCAGAAGCGACTGCCGGTTGATTATCGAGAGCGCCGGACTTGCGACGCCGCCAAAATCGTCGTGCTGGTTCTGCCCGTACAGAAGCGCGCGTAGCCAGGCGGAACTGCTCAAACAGTACCCGACGCTGCGCGATATGGCGGTGGAACTGGAGCGGCGCATCAACGAGGAGCGGCGGAAGCGGGAGAAAGATGAGATTGTGGTGCTGCGGACGGGGGCGGCGTCGGAGGAACAAAGCGATTTCTGCGAGGAGGGGTTCTGCGGCGCTTAGGCGAGCGTCTGTCACAACACCTCATATAATTAAAAGAGAAGCAAGTGTTGTGACGGTAAAGGAGTACGTAATTTGAGATTTCGCATTCTCGCAACGTTTTCGGTGCTGCTGCTGAGCGCCCCGTCCGCGCTGGGCGTCCAGCGCGCGCTTGCGCCGACGCGCGGCGACCTCGCGGGCTGGCTGGCGGCGGTGGGGATCGAGTTGGCGTATCTGTCGCTGGCGTTCGCGGCGTTCGCCGATCCGCAGCGCCAACGGTTGGCGTCGCGCGTGGCGCGGGCGGCGGTGCTCACCGCGATCACGCTCAACGTTTTGGCGGACTACGCTGCGCGCGTTCCGGCGGGGCTGAGCGGCGCGGCGCAGTTTCTTGCGTCGTTCGATTGGTTATTGCTGGCGCTGTCGGTGCTGGAGAGCGCGCCGCCGGCGACGTTGGCGTACACGCTTGCGACGTTGCTGCACAGCAGTGCACAGCAGCACCAGCAGCACCAGCAGCACCAGCAGCACCAGCAGCACCAGCAGCACCAGCAGCAGCACAGTGCTGATGCTGCTGAGCATATGCTCCAGCATACTGCTGATGCTGCTGAGCATATGCTCCAGCATACTGCTGATGCTGCTGAGCATATGCTCCAGCATACTGCTGACCAGCACCAGCAGCAGCAGCACCAGCATCAGCACCAGCATCAGCACCAGCAGCAGCACAGTGCTGATGCTGCTGAGCATATGCTGCAGCATACTGCTGAGCACCGGCAGCATACTACTGATACTGCTGAGCATATGCTCCAGCATCAGCACCAGCAGCATCAGCATCAGCATCAGCATCAGCATCAGCACCAGCAGCATCAGCATCAGCATCAGCATCAGCATCAGCATCAGCATCAGCATCAGCATCAGCATCAGCATACTGCTGAGCATCAGCAGCCGCGTGCTGCGCTGCCGTATCGCTGCCCGCGCTGCGGTGCTGCGCTGACGCAGCAGCAGTACGGGGCTGCGCGGCGGTACGGGCACTGCGGGGAGTGTAAGGGGAAATGAAAAGCCCCATCCGTTGCCGGACGGGGCTTGTCGGATTCGGTGGGGCGTCTACTGAATGACGCCCGCTTTGCGAAGGACAAAAGCGTAGTCTTTGGCGGCGGTTTCGAGTGTTGGATACGTATACACCTCGGCGGTGCAATCGTACCCGCGCCGCTCAACGAAGAAGACGATGACGTTATCGCCCTCGTCGCGGAACACCCGGTACTGAACGTCGTCACCTTCAATGTTGAACCGCACTGAGCCGATCTCCGAACCGGAGAAGGATACAATCTCGTAATTGCTGTCGCCGGTAAAACTGCGGTAGCCGCGCCAGATGCTGATGGTTGCCATCTTGAGCCTCCTTAGAAGTGATTGATTACTGTGTCTCTACTATACCGCAGTTCCCGCCAACCGTCAAGAGGCAATTTCGGCGAAATTCCGGCGAATTTCCCGCTTGACAACCGGCGCGGGGTGTGGTAGAGTAGAAACACAATCGATTTTACTGAAAGGAGGTCTGAAATGGCGGTCGTCAACAGTGTTTGGAAGGGGGTAAAGAGGGTTGTTCTCGGGAACGATCTGTCGGATTATGTAACGGTCGAGTTCGAGGGTGAGACCCTTGGCGCTCTCAATGAAGAGAGCAACCACCGCGGGACGAGTACGTTCTTCTACCGCGCTGCCGATGGTCGTATTGTCGCTCACCGCATCCGGTGGAGCCGGTGGGAAGGGGAGTGCGACTACGGAGAGGTGTACGTCTTCTCCTCGCCGGACGAGGCGGCTGGCGTCTTTCGGTGGGAGATGGAGTGCGCGGGGGTCATCCCTCGCCGGACGGTTACGCTTGATGAGTTGTGATGATTAGTTATGGGGCGTTCCGGTTCGCCGGATCGCCCCTTCGTTGGTTTGAGGAGGTCTACGATGCGGATACGAGTTTGGCACGGCTGGCGCGCCGTCCACGGCGGGAAGGACATTTCGCGGTGGGAGTGGGTCGAGTTCGACGGGGAACTCCTCGGAACACTGGTCGTCGAGATCGACGAAGATCGGACGGACGAGCGGGCGTTCTACCGAACGAACGACGGTCGGATCGTCGTCGCCGAGCACCGCTACGGTAAGTGGGAGGCGGGGGGAGTAGACTACGGCGTTGTGTCGGTGTACGCCGACCTCGACGACGCCGCGCGGCGCGGCCGGCGCGACGACCTCGTGCGGGTCGGCGCGTATGATGCGCCGACGCGCGAATTGGACGAGTGGTTGAGTCAGTACGAGGAAGAGGAATGAAGATCGCTTTTGAACGCACCCCAACCGCGATCTGCGCAGTGCTGTACGAGCCGGGCGAGTGCGACCGGATCATCACCGTCGCCCGCCCAAGCGACGCCATCGACGCGCTCGCACTTGACATCCACACCGCCGCGTTTATGCCGCTCGACGCGCTGTTCTCACTGCCGCGCGTCGTCTGCGTCGAGATCGAGCGACGCGAAGGCGGTTGGCGCGTTGAAGTCGCGTACTGGAACAAAGGGCTGGGCACGCTTGCTCAGTACGAGACGGAGGCGGCGACGCTTTCCGAAGCGCTCGCCCGCTGTGTGTGGGCGCTGGCGAGGTAGGCGGTGCGGGCCGGCGTTGTGGCGCGCCGGGCGAACGTCCGGCGCTTTTTGCTGTCTGCAGAAGGGGCGAGGTATGATAACTATCTGGGGCGGCTACGTCGCAACAGACGAGGTGCGGGTGTATCTGATTACGTTCGACGGCGAGCGGATCGGCGGGGTGGACGAACGCAACGCCCAGAAGACGTTTTATTCAACCGCCGACGGGCGCGTTGTGGTGCACGAGGTGCGGATCGGAAGGCGACGCGGCGGGCGCACATACGATCAGGCGCTGGTGTATGTGTTTGACGACCTCGCCCAAGCGTGTATGCACCTCACCGTCAACCCGCAGCACATCGCCCAGACGCGCGGCGACGCGGCGTTGCCGCCCGTCGAAGCGCCGACGCTCACACTGGAAGAGTGGGCGCGCGGGGTTGGATCGTACTGAAATTGGGGCTTGACAACGCGCGCGGGTTGTGGTATAGTATAGTCACAGTAATTAACACTTATCTCTGAGGAGGCTCAAGATGGCAACCATTCGCGTGTGGGACGGGTTCGTATCGACGGTTGACGCGCTGATTCGTAGCATTTCCTTCAGCGGCGAGCGCATCGGCGGTTTGACGTATGAGATCGACGGGCGTGTTATCGATTGTGCATTCTACCGGGCAGACAACGGGTTAGGGGTGGTGCACGAGGTGCGGTTCGGCGACGGTGAGGGCTACCGGTGTGACCAGGCGCTGGTCTCCGTCTACCCCACTGTCGAAGATGCGTTCGAGAGGCTTTCCGTGAACCCGCAGCGTCTCGACGCGAACCTAACCGACGTTTCGGCGACGCTCATCACTGCGCAAGAGACGCTCGAACGCGCGTACACGCTCGATGAGTACATCACCGAGTTCGAGATTTGCATCACCCACCCCTTTGCGTAAACAAACCCGGCGCGGCTGCGAACCCATCGCACGCCGCGCCTCTTGTTGTAGAAAGGAAATGACTATGCCCAGCACAGAACTTGCCAACTTTCTCCGCGTCGCCCTCGACGTTCAGGCGACACCGTTCCCCGGTATTCACGTCGCCGACGGCGTGATGGCGGCGACCGACGGCGTAATGCTGGTCGCCAAGAAGTTCGACGACAAAGTATTCCTCCGCGGCGAAGGCGCGATTTCGCCGAAAGCCGCGCGGGTGCTGGAGGGGCTGGCGGGGGCGACGTGGATCGGGAGTATCGCCGTTTTGGGAAACCGCGTGACCGTAACCGCGCAGACTACGCGGTACGACGAGAAGGCGGGCGGTGAGGTCGCGGGCGAGTACTGTGAGGTGAAGTTGCCCGAATTCTACTGCCCGCGCGCCCCGGTCGCCCGGATGCTTGGAGTGCTGACAGACGAGAGCCGGGGTTGGCAGCAGATCGTTGAGAACCCCCGGATAAAGAACGTCAAAGAGTGGAGCGTGAAGGAGTTCGTTGCGTTGATGAGTAATCCACGCGAAGGATACGAACTCTTCCGGTTGAAGGACACAGACGACGCGCATTGGTACAGCGTCGCCCAGTTGCGGCGCGGGCTGCGGCTGTTCGGCGCGCGGGCGCGTCTGAGCGTCCGCCGGAACGCCAAAGGCTGGCTGGCGTTTGAGGATGCATACGGTCACACGTTCGCCATTACTCCGTTCATAAAACAAAACTAGCCCCCGACGCGAACGCCAGAACCGCCGGACGCGCGTCCGGCGGTTTCTGTTTGTTCAGCAGTGTCACAACACCGTATAGAAATAAAAGAAGACGAGGTGTTGTGACGACGACGCGCGGGCTTGGCGACGGCGGGGAAAAGAAAACCCCGCGCGGGGTGACGGGCGCGGGCGGTACGTCAAAGGTTAGCCCACGCCTCACGCCAAACTTCCACCTCGCGTCCTATCTCTGTTATGTACATATTAGCGAGGACGCGGGTGTATTCCGGCGTGTCGATGGCTGCGTCGAGGCTTTCAAACTCTTTTACCGACTTGCGGTCTGATTCTCCTTCAACCCTCGTCCACTCGTGCTCTTTCACGAGCACAGCGCCGGTCGCTTTGTTCAAGTACACGCGGTAGGTGCAGCCGCGAAACCCCATATTGTCGTACAATTCGCGGTATACTCCAACTTCTTCCATCTCGATCCTCCTTGTAAAATGAGATAACCCCGCGCTTGTGAGGCGCGGGGGTTCGGTCGGGTTCGTTGATTAGATGAGGCGCAGTTCTGAAAGTGCGTATCGCTGCTCGCTCTGCGCCGCTTCCTCTAGGCTGCGGAAGCGGAAGATCACGGCGCGGTTAGGTTCACCGATACCGTAGTTTTCATTCACAACGTTGATGATAATTTCTCCACTCTCCGTCCTGTAGACGTAGTACGCTGTGCCGGAAAACCCGTCGGGGTTCACATCTTCAAACCAACCGAGTTCCTCGGCAACAATCTCGATAACGGTGTACTTACCGGTGTCGTCGCCTGGCAGAAACGTTCGCTCGCCTTCCCAAATCCGATAGGTCTGCATAGTAGGTGCCTCCTAGGTGCTAAGTGCTTATCGATTACGGTTATACTATACCACACCCCACGCCGTTTGTCAATACCCGATTTTCGAGATTTTCCCGCGATTTTTGTGGGGTTGACAGACCGGCGCGCGCGTGGTATACTGTGCGTGTAGTCGATCATCAGAAAGGAGTACAACGATGCCCAAACGACGCTCTGCGCCCAAGCCCCAACCCGCACGCGAAATCGTTATCGCAGAAGGTGAGGACTACCGCATCATCTTCGACCGCGAAACGAAGGATTACGCGGTCGAATACCGCGGCGAGCCGGTCGGCTGGCGCGCGTCCGAGAGCGAGGCGCGGCGTCTGATCGAGGCGCTGCGCTACGAGGACGCGAAGCGCGCGTAAGACGATCCTCCTCCTTCTCCTCCTCCCAGAAACCCCGCCGGCGTCGGCGGGGCTTCTACTTGTTCAGCAGTGTCACAACACATCGTTCTTCTTTTATTTATACGCAGTGTTGTGACAACGCCCGCCCGCCGCCGGTGTCATCAGTAGTGTGACACCGCGCCCGCGCCGCGATTTGGCGTACAAAAACGCGGCGCGTTTCCGGTATAATGAGAATGGAGGGGTGAATAACGCCCCGCAGAGAGAGAGGAGTAGGAGGAGATGAACCTTCCCTTTTCACAACCGTTGGACAAAGTGACCTACGGCGCGCTCGCTGCCGCGACCGTCATCATTCTCACCTGGGCGCTGCGTGAGTTTGTCGGGATTGATCTGCCCGCCGAGGTGCAATCGGCGCTGGCGGTCATCTTCGGCTACGTCGTCTCGTACCACATCTCGCTGAACGAGACCGAGGCTGAGGCAATCGCGCGGAAGTACTACAAGTACAAATGACCGTAGACGAACTGCTGACAGACGAAGCCCGCGCCGCGGTGTTGCGTGCGCTGTTTATGATCGTTGTCAACGACAACGAGCCGGCAAGCGCGCGCGTTGCCGCCGCGCGGCTGTTTCTGTCGCAGTTCGAGGAACACCCGAACGCCGAACGGGACGTACTGGTGATCGTCGATGAAGCGGCGTTCGTCAAAACGGTATGAGATACGCTTGCCCCAGTTGCACGCAGATCAACGCGCCGTTGCGGAACAGACCAGAAGCGCGCGGTTTGTGCATCTGCGCGCCGGGCGGCGGTGGGGGAAATCACATCTGCTGGCGAGGATGCTCGTTGAGGCGGCGCTGGTGCGGCGGCAGACGGTCGGGTATTTCGCACCGACCTACAAACTGATGTTGCCGGTCTGGGAACAAGTGCGCCGAACGCTGCGTGCACCGACAGCAACGGAATACAAAGCAGAGCGACGGATCGATACGACAACCGGCGGGCGCGTTGAGTTCTGGTCGCTCGACAACGAGAACGCCGGACGGTCACGCGGCTACGATCTGATTGTGGTGGACGAGGCGGGTTTGGTGCGCAATCTCGAAACAATATGGCGCGAAAATCTGATCCCCGCGCTGCTTGACCGGCGCGGCAGAGCAATCCTCGCCGGAACGCCGAAAGGACGCGGCGACTTCTGGCGCATTCACCAGACCGCGCTTGACGATCCGCGCTGGGCGACGGTTCGGCGTTCAACGAGTGACAATCCGCGTCTCGATCCGGTAGATATTGCGCTGCTGCGATCCGCAATGACCGAACGCGCGGCGCGCCAAGAGTTGGACGCAGAGTTTCTCGACGACGGCGGCGCGGTGTTCCGCAACGTTCGTAGTTGTGTCGGCGAGATCGTCCGCAGCAACGAGGCTGCGGTGATCGGGGTGGACTGGGGGCGCTACGAAGACGCAACCGTATTTGCCGCGCTCGACCCGCAGACGCGGTGCGTCGTTGATGTTGATCGTCTGGTTGATGCAGATTTTGCAACACAGCGCCGCGCGCTGGTCGCATTCTGGAAGCGCAACGGCGGTGGTGCGGTGATCGCGGAAGCGAACAGCATCGGCGCGCCGAACATCGAAGAATTACGGCGTGATGGTGTGCCCGTTCAAGCGTTTACAACGACGGTCGCTTCAAAACCGCTACTGATCGACACGCTCGCGCTAGCGCTGGAGCAGCGAACGATTACGCTGCCCGCGCTGGACTGGCTGCTCAACGAACTGGAGATGTTCAGCGTCGAGATCGGCGCGTCCGGTCGCGCGCGCTACAGTGCGCCGGAGGGGTGTCACGATGACGGCGTGATCGCGCTCGCGCTCGCGGTCTGGGGCGCGTCGCGAAGCGCAGAGGTGCTGTTTGATGTCTAGAACGACTGCACAACTCGTGTTGTCGCCGACCGAGCGCTACGACATCAAAGCGCTCAACTTGGAGGATTTTCTACCCTCTGCGTGGACGGGCGTGTTTACCGGCGACGGCGACGCGGTTGACGTAGAGACGGCGTATGAGCGCGTCGCTGTGGTGCGGACGGCGGTGACGTTGCGCGCCAACGCGCTGGCGTCGCTGCCGTGGGAGATCACCACCAGGCGCGGGTCGCTGGTGGCGTTCGACGCAGAGCGGCTGGCGGCGCTCATTCGCGGGATTGAGATTGATTTGTGTCTCTACGGCGCAGCGTATCTGCTGCGCGATCCCGCCGCGCCGCTTGGGTTGCGTCGGCTGCACCCCCGCACCATCACCCCGATCACCGACGCGAAACGCGGTTTGGTCGGGTTTACGCGCCGCGTGAACAACGTTGAAGTTCGACTTGAACCGGAAACCGAACTGCTCCACTTCTGGGAACCGTCCGTAAGAAGTGAGGTTGAACCCGGCGTCGGTCTGGTGACGACCGCGCTGCTGCAAGCCCGCACACTGCTTGCGGCGGAGCGGTACCAGAGCGCATATTTCGAGCGCGGCGCTGTGCGCCCGACGGTGTGGATGTTCGCCCAGCGCCCCACCGACGCGGAGCGCTCGCGGTTCGAGCAGTGGTTGCGACAACTCGTCAGCGGCATTCGCAATGCGTTTCGGCATTTGGCGCTGTCGAGCGAGATAAAGACGGTGACGCTGGGCGACAAACTTTCCGACGTTATTCAGCCGGAACTGCTCCAGCGCGCGGCGGAACTGATGCTCACCGCGTTTCAAGTGCCGATGTCGCTGGTGTTCTCGAACGCCAGCAACTACGCCACCGCTCAGCGTGATTATCAGACGTTTATCCTACTGACGATCCTCCCCCGCACGCGCGAAATTGCGGCGATGCTGCAACCGCACTTTGCTGCGTACAATCAAGTTTTGCGTTGTAGCGAAGCGCGCATTGACGCAGTGCAGAGCTCGGAGTTGGAGAAGGCAGAGGCGATCCAGCGTCTCACCGGGCAGCCGGTGCTCACACTGAACGAAGCGCGGGCGCGCCTCGATCTGCCGCAGTTCGTTGAGGACGCGGCAGACCAAGAACTGCTGCGTCTGCGCAACCGGCTGGCGATTGCGCGCGAGGCGGTCGCTGCCGGTCTCGATACGAGAACGGCGTTGCGGCTGGCGGGCGTCAACGGCGCGGCAAGTGCGGAACCGGAGGAGGATGCAGCGAAGTCGCTGAAGAAGGACGAAGCCGAACCGGAGCTGATGCCGCACGAGGTGCAACTCTACCGCGATCTCAAGCGCGCGTTTCAACAGTTGCGTCAGGTGATGCTCGACGGCGCAGATGAGATTACGGCGCAGATGTTCAACGAGACGCTCTATCCCGCGATGCGCCGCAACATCGAGACAATCGCACGTCTGTTCGCCGACGAGATGCGGGCTGAGATCGGCGTTGCGGTCAACGTTGACGCGCTGCTGGCGGACTGGGCGGAAGAGGCAACGCGGCGGCAAGTCGAGGAGCTGCTCTATCCGTACACGCGCGACTACATCGCCCGCGCGGTCGCGGCGTGGCGGCGGATGCCGGGCGCGGATCGCGCCGAACTCATCCAGATGATCGAACCGGTTGTCGGCGCGCAGCGCGCCGAGACCGTCGCCATCACCGCTGCGACCGAGGCGGCGACGGCGGGCGTGCGGGCGTATCGTGACGGTCTGCGGGCGGAACACAATCTGGAGTACGTGATGATTTGGGAGACCGCCAACGACGAGCGCGTGTGCCCGATCTGCGGCGCGCTGCACAGCAAGCGCGAGGACGAGTGGGGCGGGCGTTCCGGACCGCCCGCGCACCCGCGCTGTCGCTGCGGCGTCAGACTGGAGCGGATCGATGCGGGTTAGCGTCTCTGTCGATCTCGACAACGCATTGCGCAAACTGCTGCCGCGTGCGGCGCGGATCGAAGCCGCGCTTGACGCGGGCGCGGCTGCGGCTCATAGTGTGATGCAAATCTATCCGCCGCCGCCCGCCGGATCGCGCTATCGGCGGACGGGCAATCTGCGGCAGAAGTTGCGGATCAAGAAGCTGTCGAAAACGTCGCGGATCGTCGAGAACACCGCGTCCTATGCGCGGTACGTCTACGGAATGCCGCAAGCGCGCGTGCACCGCGGACGGTGGGCGTCGGTGCGCGATGCGGCGGAAGCGGCGAAGAAGGAAGCAATCGCGGTGCTGAAGGAGAGGGGGAGGTGAGGAGATGGAGTGGCAGACCGCGCCCGGCGCGGCGCTGAAGGCGGTCGAGAGCGGCGACGTTGAAGGGTTG
>Ga0308411_10001803_pt1 | contig 14591 bp, 7 predicted proteins | sample HotsprottomLayer_2_FD_203530 | JGI IMG/M metagenome (GOLD analysis project Ga0308411, IMG submission 203530) | Hot spring phototrophic mat microbial communities from Octopus Spring, Yellowstone National Park, Wyoming, United States -... | ecosystem: Environmental > Aquatic > Thermal springs >...
TTGGTGTCGATGATGTCCCAGCAGACGTGATCCAGCGCGACTGGGTCGGTGGCGAAGAATAGCCCCTTGTGTCGCCAGGTCGCCCAAGAGCGGTTCCACGAGCCCGGCCCGCCCTCGTAGACCCCGATCAGCCCGTCGAGAATGTGCAAGGTCGCTCGGTCGCGCAGGCGTTGCTGCGAGACGGCTTGCGGGATGAAGGTGTTGCACTGGTTGAGCCCCAGTACCTTCACCGCTGGGCCGAAGCCGTGAGCGATGCCGGCTATGTGACTGCGAGCTACGTTGTTGTTCATGCCGTGCGACATGTTCTTCAGCGACAGCGTCACGCCGCCGGAGCGGTGATCCTTGAGAACCGGCAGGGTAATCATCTTGTTGATCAGCCGAGAGACCACCAGCGACAGGTGCGAGCGATAGCGGCGGTCGTCACGCGTGCTGTGCTTGGGATCGCAGAAGCCCATCGTGGTGAACACATCTGGATCGTAGCCGACGACGTGCTTCTCCGCCTCGGGCGACAGCGGGGCACAATCGGCATCGAAGCCGCGAATGTCCAGTTGCTGACCGGAATAGCTAGCGGCTGCGGTCATCCAGCGCACTCCGCGCGGTAGTTCACGCTCGACCAGATCGCCGTAGCCGGTCTCCAAAAACTCGTTGGCATATCGCTCGAACAGCACGATGTTGCTGGCCGGTATCCCGATCCCCATGAGCGAACGGACAACCTTGACGATCAGTTCTGGACTGGAGATCGAGCCGACCGCTAGATGAGAGCGAGTGCCTTGCCGGATCTCATTGGGCAGAGGCTTGCGGCCAACCGGATTGACCTTGATGCCGACCACATCATCCCGGTCGAATAGACAACGCCAAGCGTAGGGATCGCCCGGTTCGTAGCCGGTCAACTCGGCCATGCCACGATCGACGAGTTGACTGACGATCTCAGCGTTGATGCGATGATCCGCTGTCACAGCGCGGGGGTGGCGTACCTCGATGACTCGGCCGGGATACCGTCCAGGCATGGAATCGCTGGCCGCGAACCCGGATCGGGCCGTCGATTCCTCAGGAGAGATGGGCACCGGCGTGGGCAGTACTAGGGGGAATTGCCGCAACGCCAGCCACGAAAGGGCGGCACCTGCGGTCAGACCGGCAGCGGCACCGAGCAGAAAGCCGCGCCGGGAGATGCGAGGAGCAACAGAGTCGTTGGGATTCATGGTGGAGCCGTCCGGCCAAGTTGGGTTGCAGCAGTAACTGGGTCGATGATAGAGCAGGCGAGCGGGGATTTCTAGGGTTTGGTTTGCTTGGTCAAGAACCCAGGCGACGTTGCCAGGTCGGATCAATGCGGTCGAGGGTACGACGGATGATCTCGGCCTGACGCGGTTGCCGTTCGAGCAGGCGCACCAACTCGGGAACCACTGAGCGAGCATGGGGCCCGAGTTGTTCTAGGCCGGCCAGAATCTGGCAGGTGCCATACGACGAGGTCTGATCGTCCGTGAGTTGCCGCAGTAAGACCGGCACCGCACGGGCACTCAAAGGGCCGACATCGCGGAGATAGGGAGCGAGTTGCACCGGATCGCTCGTCTGACCGGGAATCTGTGTGCTGTCGTCACGCGCCCACAAGCGAACCTTCGGATCACGACTAGTGGGGGTCAGCAACAGAGCCAGAGCGATGCGAGCCGTCCGCACCTCGCGAGCGGTCAGCAGACCGGGATCGTGAACATACCACTGCGGGTCGATCTGTTCGAGCAGAGGCACCAAACGGGGAGCAGTACTACGATCCAGCAGAGCTGTCAGAGCGGGTAGACCTTCCACGCCTTGCTGACGGAGGGCATTTTGCAAAGCCTCATCCAGCGGAGCAGGAACGCGTTCCCACCAGCGTGCCAGGGTGGGGACGGCAGGAACGCCGATTTGTCCCAGAGCTTCGATGGCCGTGATGGCCAGGTTGGTGTCCTTGCCGTCGAGCAGTTCTTCGAGCGAATCGATGGCTTCGGGGCCAAAATAACCGAGAGTGCGGACGATGTCGTGCCGGCGTTGCTCGGGAACGGAAAGCAGTCCCACACAGAGAACCTGTCGAGCTGGTGCAGCGTAGGGGCCGAGCCGACGCAGAGCCGCCAAAGCGCGAGCGGATTCAGCATCGGAAGCGACAATGGCATGGCTGGCTAGGCGGCGCGAGGCAGCGGCCCAGCCGGATTGGCGATCTTCTAGCATGGCCCACAGCGAGCCGCCTGCCAGTCCCACAAGCAAGCCCAGACTCAACAGCGACCAGGCAGGCCACAAGCGGTTGGGTTCCGCCAGACACACGGTGAAGAGCCGCTGTCCCGCCAGCCGACGCAGGTCGGCATGGGCCGAGCGGTGATAGAGCGTTTCCAGGGCGGTCGGCTCCAGAAACATGCCATTGAGCCGACGCAGGCTGAACGCCTGGCCGTAGCGACGCAACATCTGGAACAACACCAGTAGCACACCCAAGCGAACGAGGATGCCGGCCACCAGCAGCCACCAGAAGCCCGGCCAGTTGTGCAGCCGCAGACCCAGCAGGCTCATCGCATCCCCCAGGTCGAGAACACGCAGCGACTGATCGAGTAGCCAGCCAGGCAATTCGAGCAGTCGCGAGAGCGACCAGCCTCCCACGTCCGAACGCGCCGAGGTGTAGGCCCCCACCAGGAGAGTGACGATAGCGAACGAGCCGTATAGAAACGGCAAAGTGATGAAACTCCACAGCGAGCCGGGATACGACTCGAAAAACTGCCGGCAAGCGTGGCGTAAGCGGTCGAAGGCGTGAGCTAGCAGAAAGAATCCTAACACAGCGAGTGGCAATTGGATGGCCAGGGCCACGCCACGAGCCAGTGGGCTGACTGGTTCGAGGTTCTGGATGGGCCAGCGGTAGGTGTCGATGACATCAAGGACATCCAGCCCACGCAGGGCATGAGCGAGCGGCAGTAGCAGCCAGTCGGATGCCGTGGGCAACTGTCGCCAGTGGAAGTGTTGCATGCCTTGCAGGGTGGCGATCTGAAAGAACAGTACACCGCCTAGCACCGTGACCATCGTCAGGCCAGGCAAAGAGTCCCTCAATCGTCCGAAGCGAGCGAGCAAGCGGAACGCCAGGATGACGTTGGCGGCTCCCAGCAAGGCACTGAGGATCAGAGGAACGGTGGAGCCGGGGTGAGGGATAGTGGCAAGCACGAGCCAGGGTTCGAGCCAAGCTAGGACGACAGCCAACAGCGACCATCCTAGCGAGGCCAGTACGAGCCAGGTTGTCCAGCGAGATAGCGGATCGACGATCCAGCGCATGGACTACTCTCCCAGAGGAAAACAGACCAGTGAGCAGCGGTTGTCGTCCCAGCAGCCCCCCAACGTATTACTAGGAACCGCGCATGGGCTCGTGGAGAATGAGGATCTGCTTGATGAGCGGCAGATGATCTCCCAGTGGATCGGGGACCTCAGCATCAGCATCCTTTTTGCCTTTGCGAACAGGCTTGTTGATCGGGCCGGGATTTTTCTTGCGAACCAGGGTTACCTGGACGATCTGATCGGTCTGAATATCGCTGAACTCGGCCTTGTAGCCGGGCAGTTTCGGATCGTCGCCCTTGAGTTCCTTCAACTCCGCACGAGTGAGTTTTTTGAGTCGGCCCTTGTCGTCGAAGGAGGGTCGAGGGTTGGCCATGCGGACGATCATGTCGTCCTGCGTGTTGAGTTCGATGTCCTGCCACTGCATGGTGTACAGAGTGGCCTGGGCTTGAGCCAGTTGGCGTTGGGCGTTGAGAACCCCATTGAAATCGCCACGCATGCGAGCGAGAGCCATTTGCGCCTGGGCCTGTTGGATGCTGTTGAGGGCACCTGGGTTAAGGCGAGGCACTTGAATGGCAAGCCGAATTTGCCGCTTCTCTTCATAGACCGCAGCAACGCGGCCGGTGATAACACCAGCGGCGATCATTTTCTCGCTGTTGACGAGATCCTTGTCCTTGTTGTCCTTTTTGCCCTGCGCGCCGACCTTGGCACTGAGCAACAGAACGAAGGGAAGTGTCAGAACGACCAACCAACGGAATGTCTGTCGCATGGTAGTTCTCCCCGGCTGAGGAGTTCACGATTAAGGGGCTTCTATTCCGCCAGTCTACTACCCGAACCAGGGGGGCACAAGGGGCGGATGCGACAAAGTGAAGCAGAAAGCAGTCGCTGACGCGGAGAGATTGCCTTACAGCGAGACGGAACATCTCTTCGCCCGACCTCTTGAAGGTCACGTCGATCCTGCTACAACTACTCCTGATTATGGAGGCAGGACACCAACTAGGCGAATGATCGGCGAACCATGATCCAAGTCGAAAATCTGACCAAGTATTTTGGTCCCGTCTGTGCCGTCAACAATGTCAGCTTCCACGTCGAGAAGAACGAAATCGTCGGGTTGCTGGGCAACAACGGCGCGGGCAAGACCACTGTCATGCGCATCCTCACCACCTTCTTGCCCGCCAGCAGTGGCGTGGCCCGAGTGGCTGGTTTCGATGTCATGATGGACTCGATGGAAGTCCGCCGTCGCGTCGGCTATTTGCCGGAGAGCGTGCCGCTTTACTCCGAAATGCGCGTCAGCGAGTACCTCGACTACCGCGCCAAACTCAAAGGGGTCGAACGGCGGCAACGGCCCTCGCGCATCGCCTATTGCATCGAAGTCTGTCGCCTTCAAGGCGTGCAACGGCGATTGCTCGGCACCCTCTCCAAGGGCTATCGGCAGCGTGTCGGACTAGCCGATGCCATGCTCAACGATCCTCCGGTTCTCATCCTCGATGAGCCGACCGATGGTCTCGATCCCGAGCAGAAGCAAGAAACGCTCAAACTGCTCCGCGAATTGGGCAACAGCCATACCGTAATGCTGTCGTCGCACTTGCTCACCGAGGTCGAGTCGCTGGTGCAGCGAGTCATCATCATCCGCCGTGGAGTCGTCGGACTGGCTCGCAAGCTATCCGAGTTGGAGACCGATCCCATCATCGTGGTCGAGGTACGCGGGCCGGTTGAGCAGGTCAAGAGTCTGCTCGAATCGACCGAGGGGGTTCAGCAAGTTCAGGTCGTCTCGCAGGAAGACGGCATCGTCGGCTGCGAGATCCGTACAATAGCTGATAAGGATCTGCGGGAAAACATCTCCATTCGCCTGGGGCGAAACGGACTGGCACTGCGTCGGCTCGATTTGCGACGCAAGCGGTTGCACGATCGCTGGAACGAAATTAACAACACCGATGTGACGCAACTCAGCAGCGAGCAACTGACCCGATGGGGCGGGCCTGTGATGGCCGGCAGTTGACCTCACCTTGCTTGTCTGTCGGGCAGTTTTCCTCGCTGCTGGCGAGATAGCTGCCCGAACATTGGTTTTTTCGCATCGAATTTCAACGGGGAATCTGATCATGGCGAGTGATGCCATCACCGACAAACTGGAGAACCAGAAACGCCCCGGCCTAGCTGGGCCTGAACTGGCTCCCTCGTTACTGCGTGAAGATGAACCCGTCTTGCCACGCACTTTGGGCATGATTGGTGCCGCCCTGTTGATCTTTGGCGGCATGGCATTGACCTTCAACCTCGTGGGCTGGCCCGTTGCCGTTCGCACTGGCTGGGCCATCTTCGCCCTGGCCGTCGGCCTGGCGGGATTACTGTTTCATGCGGCCTTCGACCGCGATATTTCGGTTCGTCGCCTCTATTTGCTCTTTGCTGTCGTCATCCTCGCCTTTGGCGTGGTTTTGTGCCTGATCCCTTATCCCAACAGCATGGGCGATCAGTTCCGCAACGGCGTGCCTTGTCTATTGGTAGCTCTGTTGTTCCTGATTGCCTTCCTTCGCAATGAGGACGAAGCCTTCGTCCGCGATGTGACCCAGCGTGGTCTGCTCGTTGGGGGCGGTATCATGGCTCTAGTGGGACTCTTCGGCGGCAGCATTCGCTCCGATTTCTTCCTGCCCATCGGCCTGGTGTACAGCCTACTGGGTTTGCTCTACCTCGTGGCCTTCGTCGGCACCCGTGGTATCAGCGACGATCTAGCCTACTTCATCGCCATTGGCCTGGGGGGGATCGGCCTGCTGGTCATTCTCATCAGCCTAGGGCGATCTTTCCTGACTGCTGATGGTTCCACCTTCTTCGTGACCTCGGGCAGCATCCTGCTGTTCGTCGGTCTGCTCTACCTGTTCATAGGAGCCGGCCTGGCTCTGGACTGGCCGTTGTTCATTCTCACCCGCCGCGAACTGGGAGCCTTCTTCTTTTCGCCCATCGCCTACCTGACGATGCTCGGCTTCAGTGTGTTGTCGTGGTTCTCCTACATCGCGTTTCTCGACAACATCTTCGATCCGATTACACCGCCCATCGAACCCATCGTTCGCACCTACCTCTTTGCTCTGTTTCCGGTGTTTGTCGTCATCTGTATCGTGCCCATCCTGACCATGCGATTGCTCAGCGAGGAACAGCGTAGCGGCACCCTGGAAGTGCTACTGACCGCTCCGGTCGATGAATCCACCATCGTTCTGAGCAAGTTCCTGGCAGCACTGATCACTTATTTGATCGTCTGGTTGCCCTTCGGTCTCTACTTGCTGGCCATCCCGCTGTCGGGCGGCAAGCCTTTCGACTATCGCCCGCTGCTCAGTTTCTCGGTGGCTCTGATCGCCACGGGGGCGAGTTTTGTCAGTATGGGGGTTTTCTTCTCCAGCCTGACACGCAATCAGATTGCCAGTGGCGTACTCACCTTCGCCGGCATGATCGCCCTGACCTACATCTACTTCGCTGCCCACCAGACGCGCGACACCGCCTGGCAGACCGTGCTGACCCACATGTCGTATCTCGATCTGTGGTACAACACCCTCGAAGGCAAGATCGTGCCTCGATTCCTGCTGTTCCCGCTGTCGCTGACCATAGTCTTCCTGTTCATGACCATCAAGGTTCTTGAGTCGCGCAAGTGGCGTTGATCTCGAACCTGTCGCGAATAATACGCAGGAGAGCGATCCATGTCGAACCTGTCCGCCCCTAATGAATCGCCCGAACTGACCCAGGCACCGCGGTTGCGGCAACTGCTCCAGCGACGACCGCAGCTACGCCTAGCTCTGTTTATCTTCGCTGGATTACTGGCCATCCTGCCCATCTGGATGCTGGTGTCCTATCAGGCATCCGCGCTGAGTCGGCCCGTCTTTATCTGGAGCGTCGTGTGCTTCCTCATCACTCTGGTGATGGCTCTGTTCGATCTCTCCAACACAGAAGAAGACGAGGCTACTGAGATTGCCAAGTTCCGGCTCGAACTGATGATGCTCGGCGGCTTACTTGGCTTGGCCACCGCCCTGCTGGGGCTGATCCTGCCTTTCACCGTCTACCGCGAGCAACTCGGCTCCAGTCTCGACAGTTGGCGCAAGAACTGGGATGCGGTGCTGTATCCCAGCTTAGCCACCTTCGGCGGGCTGGCTCTGATGTTCGTCAGCCTGCAACTTAGTCGCGGCTTGGAGCGACGCAGCCAAGCCATGCGGCAGTTGCTCTATGGCTTCAACACGGTTCTCACCAGCATTCTGCTCATCGCCGTACTGGCCCTGCCCAATATCTTGGCCTATGCCGAGCCGTTCACCCGCTTTTTCGGTCGGCCCTTCGACTGGACGCAGAGTGGAGTCAACTCCATCGACTCCCGCATGCGTAACTTGCTGGCCAACCTCAACGAGCCAGTCAAGGTCTATGCCCTGCTGCCCCGCAACCATCCCATCACCCAGGACACCGAAACGCTGCTGGAGAACTGCCGCAGCCTCAATCCCCGACTGTTCAGTTGGGAAGCGATCAACCCGCAATCCATCGAACAGCAGACGCGGATTACCGGGCTGATGGAGAAGTACAGTATCTCCGATCCGAACGGATTGCTCGTGCTAGTCGGCACCGAGGGCGAGAAGACCCGGCCGGACTCGACCTTCATCAAGTTCCGCGATCTGTTCGAGCAAGATTTCAGCGGTCGCGGCCGACAATCGCTCAGCTACAGCTACAACGGCGAGGGCCAGCTCTATAGTGCTATTCAGTCGCTTAGTGACAGCAAGGTGGTCATCTACTTCACGACCGGACACGGTGAACTGACTCCCGACGAGACCGCTCCCCGCTTGCCGGGCATGGCGCGACAGGCCGGCTCATTGAGTCGCTTGCGCAGTAAGTTGACCGAACGCAAGGGAGTCGAGGTCAAGACCCTGACGCTGGATCGCTCGACCAAGAAGGTTCCCGACGATGCCAGCGTAGTGGTCATTGCCCGCCCCACGCAGGAGTTCGGAGCCAACGAGGTGCAGGTGTTGCGCAACTACCTGCAACGCTCTCGCGTGGCCAACAAGACCAAGGATGCCAGCGGCCGAGAGAAAGAAGAGGAAACCGTCACGACGGGCCGCTTGCTGATTCTCGTTGAGCCGGTCATCGAGAAGCAAGGCGGCAGCAATGTCATGGCTCGCACGGGTCTGGATGACCTGCTCGCCGAGTACGATGTCCGCTTGGGCGATCGGCTGATCACGGCGTCGCGGCCCAATCCGCTGGAGATCGTGTGCTGGACGGCCTCAGGCTCCAGCAATCCGATTGCTCGGGCCTTCCATCCTTCGCCGACGACTCGCATTCCCTTCCTGTTCAACAACGTCCGAGCCATCCTGCCTGTCGAAAAAGGCACTCGGTCGGTGGATCGCATCATGGAAGCTCCGCCACGCTACGCCGTCTGGACGGAAGCCAACCTCAATCGCGATCCTTCCGCTCTGGTGTCCGCGTTGCGACAGGATGAGGATCTGGCCATCAAGACGCTCAGTGACAAACCGATCACGGTGGGAGTCGCCGTCTCGGATTCCTCTTCGCCGCCTGGCATGCCGCGTGATGCCGCCCATGCCGGCCAACTGAAGGACACGCCCAGGATGGTGGTCTTTGGCACCGCGAGCTGGATCACGGACGACTCGCTAGCGAGCGGTCGGGCCTCGTCGCAGATCGATCTGTTCGAGAACTGTTTGCTCTGGTTGCGCGAGAAATCGGGCATCGGTCTGAGCAATCAGATCACGGGCAAGAAACGCCAGGAATACGAGCCGAACATTCCGCCCCAAGAGGCCGGTCGCCTGACCTATCTGCCTCTGGGACTGATGTTGCTCGCCGTCATCGGCCTGGGCACTGGCGTTTGGGTCGTCCGACGCCGCTGATCCTTTCTGGGTCGCACTACCGTCTCTGCGGAACTTCCTCCGGGCCGCTCGCTGCGGCCTGGTCATTCAAGCGATCTCGGTAATCACCCTTTTGCCATGAACTTCAAAACCACCTACATCCTGTTCGGCGTGCTGCTCGCCATGTTTGGCGTCCTCGCCGTTGTACTGTATCTTGGACCATCTGCGCCGCCTGGGGCCGAGTACATCTTCCCCAGCATGCACGCCGCCGACAACAAACTCGACACCAAGACTATCACCAAGCTCGTCATCCAGCGCGAGAATCCCTCCGATTCCACCATCGCCTTCGAGCGTGTCGAGGATGGCCCGTGGAAGATGATTGAGCCGCGCGAGTTGCCGGCCGAATCTAGCGTCATCGACAACCTCGTGTCGGCCATTGTCAACGCCCGCTTCGAGGAGCAAAACAAACCGTCCAGCCTCAAGGCCGGCGGTCTCGACAAGCCGACTCGCATCATCACCCTGTCGTCGGCCGACCGCGAGTGGAAACTGACTCTGGGCGGTGTGACTCCCGGTCAAGAAAGTGCCCTAGTCTATGTGCTGTCCTCTGACCGGGGCAATCAACCACTGGCCGTCAGCAAGGGCACTCTGGAGAGTGCCCTTGAGGGCGTGAACGCCTTCCGCGCCAAATCGCTGCTCGGCAGCGATTCTCGCGATTTGCGAACCATCGAACTCAGCCTGGGCAAGAAGACTCCCATCGAGTTGCAGAACAGTGGCGACAACCGCTGGCGATTCGTCAAGCCGCCCTATGGCTATGCCGACCCGGCCAATCTACTCAACAACCTCACTGGCCTGACCATCGACCACAAGAACGATCAGGACACCGACTTCGTCAAGGATGAAGTGGAGAATCTGGCCGAGTACCACCTCGATGCCACCAAGGCCGACGTGCTACGGGTCACCGTGACACGCGGCGAAGGCGACAAGAAGACGACTACCACAGCGATCCTCGGCGTGAGCAAGAAGGTCGGCAAGACCAACGACAAGTTCTATGCCGCCCTGGACACCGGCAAGAAGAAGTGGGACGTGGTGCAGGTGCCCGCTGCCAACGTCGAGCCGCTCGTCAAGTTGCTCGACGATCCCAACGCCATCCGCAACAAAAACCTGATCACGCTGGACGGCTTCAAGCAGCCCGATGCCATCGACATCGAAGGCCGCTATGGCAAGCTGGAATTCCGGCGGCTCGATTCGTCCAAACCCTGGGAACTGTATCGCGGCACAACCGCAGAGAAGATCGACGAGAGCCAGATCCGCACCCTGGTCGATGAGATCAACAAGAAAGATGTGGTCACCTCGTTCCCCGATCCGGCTCGCAAGAAAGATCTGGGACTGGAGAAGCCCGACGTGACGGTCAAGATCTGGGCCGACAGCCTAGAAAAGCCCGAGGACAAAAAGGACGACAAAAAAGACGACAAGAAGGATCAGCCCCCCTCGAGCAAGCCCGTCTTCAAGAAAGGCGTAGAGCCGGTTGCTGTGCTGCACTTCGGCAACCGCGAGGGCAGCAGTGCCGCTGTCGAGCGCGTCTGGAGTAAGGACAGCGTGATCGTGCTGGTGCCGGGCACCCTGCTCGATCTGGTCAGCCGTAGTCCGCTCGCCTATCTCGATCGCACTCTGCCGTCGTTCAATCCCGGGGCCGCCGATCAGGACGTGACCAAGCTGGAAGTGACCCGCGAGGGCGAGACCTTTGAGATCGAGCGGCCCGAAGCCAAGGGGTCGTGGAAGTTCGTTCGTCCCGCCGCGCTCAAGGGCCGTGAGGCCAACGAACAGACGGTACGCGAGATTCTCTCGGAGTTGAATCGTCTGACCGCTCGCGAAATCGAGGCGGAGAAGATCGATCCCAAGGAACTGGCCAGCCGCTTCAACCTGGCTCCGCCGGTGGCCCAGGCCGTGGTCACGCTCACCAAGGACAAGAAGCCGACCACGCACACCTTCGTCTTCGGCAAGGAGGCCGCCGGCAAAGGCATCTACGCCAAGCTAGGCGACCGCGACATGATCTTCATCGTCGGCCCGGAAGTACTCGCCTCGCTCAAGAAAGAGTTGCGCGACACCCGCTTGCTGAACTTCGAGCCGGACAAGGCCGTCACCCTCAAGGTGAGTGGCTGGCAACAGCTCCTGGGCGAGGTCGCCTCGCGCACCTTCGAGCAGAAGGACGGCAAGTGGACGGTCAAGGCTCCAGCCGGCCTGAAGCTCAACGCCGACAAGGTAAGCAGTCTGGTGACCGGCCTCGCGAACTTGCAGGCCGAGAAGTTCGTACCGGCCGGCAAGGGCCTCAAGCCCGAGGAAGGGGCCGTTACCTTCGAGATCACCCTTGCGGATAAAAAGGTACTGGAACTGACCATCGGCGGCGAGGAAGGCGGAGCGTACTTCGCGACGACCAACCAGTCCAAGGGCGACGTGTTCCTAGTGCCCAAAACGCTCTTCGAGGAGCTACGCAAGGCACCCGCTTATTTCGCCCAGTGAGCTTTGCAATGGGCGAGCGGGGGACGAAAGGTTCTCCCGCTTGCCCTTACGTTTCGCCTGAGTCAGCCACAGAGTCGCTCCGCCAACACGAGAACCGAGTAGTCTGCCATGTCCTCTCTTCATCTGCGACGCATTCGCTGTGGCACTCCTGGCGCGACGGAGCAACTGCACCAGTTGCGGACGCAACTCAGTGCCTCGGGCAACGTCGTCTCGCCGCGCGGCCAGGCGTTGACGCTCGAGGTGTTCGGCGAAGCCTTATCTCCACCGCGCGTCGTCGAGCGGATCTGTGAGGACGTTCGCACACGCGGTCGGGAAGCTCTGTTCTACTACACGGAGAAATTCGATCGCACTCAGTTGACCCCAGAAACCCTGGGGATCTCGACGCAGGAACTGAGCGAGGCCCATGCCGCTATCGATCCCGCTCTGCTCGACACGATTCGTCGTGTGCGGCAGAACATTCTGTCGTTCCAACTCGGCGTGCTGCATCGCGATGCCGTGCTGAGCGTGGCCGGCAAGCACGAACTGCGATTGCGATATCGGCCCATGCGTCGGGTCGGCGTGCTGGTGCCGGGCGGAGCGGCTGCCTATCCCTCGACGCTGCTGATGACCATCGTGCCGGCTCAAGCCGCCGGCGTGAAGGAACTGGCAGTCGTCATGCCGCCCACGCCCTTTGGAGCAGGTAACAAGACCCTGTTGGCCGTGTGCCACGAACTGGGAGTGCAGGAGGTATACCGCGTCGGCGGCGCACAGGCGGTGGCCGCCCTCGCCTACGGAGTCGAAGGCATGCCCGGAGTGGACATGATCGTCGGGCCGGGCAACCTGTTCGTGGCTCTGGCCAAGCGGCACGTCTACGGGCAGGTGGCCATCGACTGCATCGCCGGCCCCAGTGAGGTGGTCGTGCTGGCCGACCACACCGCGCCGGCGCACTTCGTGGCCGCTGATCTACTGGCCCAGGCCGAACATTCGCCCGGTGCCAGCATCCTCATCACTTGGCACGAACCGCTCATCGAGGCCGTTGCTGCCGAGGTCGAAAAGCAACTCGGTCAACTGTCGCGTGCCGATCTGACCCGCGAGGCACTGGAACAATTCGCCGCCCTGGTGCTGGCTCGCGACGAGGCCGAAGCCGTCGCCCTGACCAACCAGATCGGCCCGGAACACCTGGAGATCATCAGCGACCACGACGAGCAGTTGTGCGACCGCATCGACAACGCCGGAGCCATCTTCCTAGGGGCGTATTCTCCGGTGGCCGTCGGCGATTATGCTGCCGGCCCTTCCCATGTGCTGCCCACTGGAGGAACCGCCCGGTTCACTAGCGGCCTGTCCGCGTGCGATTTTCTGCGCCGCAACAGCGTGATCCGCTGCACCGCTGAGGGACTGGCGAATCTGAGCGACGATGTCGTGCGTCTGGCCGAGGTCGAGGGCTTGACCGCCCACGCCGCGAGTGTGACGATTCGCCGCATCTGACCGCTCTTGCAGGCGCGCCGGCCCGCGTCAGCGGCTGGAGTAGCGAACTCCCCCCGCTGACGCGAGGTGGCTCGCTTCCTTCTCTACAACACCCCTCGGCTACCGTCAATCGTCCAGCCCTTGCAACTCGCGGCGGATGCGGTCGCGGAGCAGTTTCTGCACTAGCGACTCCAGATCCTCTTCCTGCTTTTCGATGCGAGCCAACTCTGCGATGAGTTCGTTGAGCGTGGCCAGTCGAGCCATGGCCGCCAAGATGGCGTTCATCTGCGAGATCAACTCGGATAGCTCCTTGCTGGCCTGGCTGGCACGCGGTTGGCTCTCGGCGATGCGCTGCTTGATGTCCTGACCGGGCGTGTCTAGTGCCTTTCGCAGAGCCAGCACCGCCTCATAGGTGCGATCGAATTGGCGATCGGACAGCACGCCCAGCGGCAGATAGATGCTCTTGAACACCCGCACTAGCACGTCCTCGCCGACCTGATTGACACGCATCTCGCGGATGATGCGGTCGTAGGTGGCATAGACCGATTTGACATCCTGATGCGAGGTCTTAAGGACATCGCTCAGCGTATCGCAGCGAGCCACGAAGCCGTTGATCACGGTTTCGTCCACGCCGCTACCGAACAGGGCGGCTTCCAGTTCGGTCAGCCGTTTCTGGTTCTCCTCGATGGGCTTGAAGGCTTTTTGCAGATCGCGGAAGCGGATTTCCTCTTCCTCACCGATGCGGCTGAGCAGTTCGTTCTGCGGCACCACGACGAAGGTGAACGTCTCGCCGGACGGCGTGAACCGGGGCACGGGCAGTTTGGTCACTGGATTCAGTTCGCCGTCGAGATAGTTGTCTTCGACGAGCAGACGCACCTCGATCAGGAAGCGTTTTTGCGGCTTGGTGTCGTCGGGATCCTTGATCGGCCGTTCCTTACCGTCCTGGTCGCGCCAGGTCAGTCGCCACAACGGCAGATCGTTGCCCAGAGGGGCGCGCGGATCGTTGGCCTTGATCCAGCGGAGCGGATTTTCCGAATCGGTGTCGGTTTCGCCCAAGGTGTCGATCCAGGGATCGGGCTTGATGTCGAACTCGCGGAGCAGTCGGCCGGCGAACTCGCGCTGCGGCCGGGCTAGTTGGGCCAGTATCTTCTCACGCGGCAGAACTTCCCGACGAATGCTCTGGGTGAAGGCCGGCAGATCGAGGAACTGCTCGGGAGTCCGCTCGTTGTTGCCGGCCCGAGCGATTTCCTGATTGAGGCCAGCCAGATAGCTCAGCCCCAGCCAGGCGGTTCCCGCGCCGGGATTGAGCAACGGCACAGCCGGCGCGCCCATCAAGGTGAGGAGTTTGCGTTCGGAAATGAAGTCGGCCGGGATCACACGCACGGCGTAACGCACGCGGTTGAGTCCCTGATCGTCCTGAACTCGTCCCTTGAAGGGAATCCGGCAGCCGGCCGCGATGATGTAGCCCTCGTTGCCCCGGCCGCGTCGGATGACCTCATCGGGGTTGAAGTCGCGGATGCGGGGGTTGCCATCCTCGCGGACGGCGACCAC
>Ga0308411_10001807_pt1 | contig 14583 bp, 15 predicted proteins | sample HotsprottomLayer_2_FD_203530 | JGI IMG/M metagenome (GOLD analysis project Ga0308411, IMG submission 203530) | Hot spring phototrophic mat microbial communities from Octopus Spring, Yellowstone National Park, Wyoming, United States -... | ecosystem: Environmental > Aquatic > Thermal springs >...
GCGCGCCGGCGCCGGGGAGAACGGTCGGCCGGCACCGGCGGGGGCGCTCGACGAAACAGCAGGCGGCGCCGTGGCCGACACGCCACGCTCGCCGAGCGGCGCAACCGTGGGGGCCGAGCGGGGCCGGCTCAGGACCGCCGCTCGGAGCGCAACGCGCGCAACGCCCCGTTGAGCTGGGCCCCGAAGATGAAGATCGCGGCCGAGATGTAGAAAAAGAAGAGCGTCACGACGATCCCGGCCAGGCTCCCGTAGGTCACCGAATAGGAGGTCGGCAACGATCCCAGATAGGCCGAATAGAGCTCGGCGGCGACGGCCCAGAGCGCCACCGAGAGCAAGGTCCCGGGCAGGACCTCGAGCAAGCGCAGCGGCACGGTCGGCAAGGTGAGGTGCAAGCTCACGGTCAAGGCCGCGAGCATACCGAGGCCGAGCCCGTAGCGCAGCAGGAGGTCGAGCCGGCGATCGAACAGCTCCTGCTCGCCGAGCCAGGCGACCAGCTGGCGGACCAGCGGTAAGCCCACGAGCGCCAGCATCGCCACGAGAATGGCGAGGGCCACCACGATCACGAGGAACAGGCTCTGCAGCCGGGCCAACAGAAAGCTGCGCGGCGGCGGGCAGCGATAGGCGCGGTCGAGGACGTGGCGGATCGCCTCCATGCCCGAGGATGCGAACCAGAGCGAGACCAGGATGCCGACGCCCAGAAGGCCGCGCGGCGCGCCGCCGCGCAATTCGGCGATCACCGGCCGCAGCACGGCCGCGACCTCGGGCGGCACGAGCTCGAGGGCGAGCGCGATCGACTCCTGCGCCGCCTCGCTCTGGCCGAGCTCACCCGCGATCGCCAACAGCACGATGAGGAACGGGAAGAGCGCGAAGAGCGCGGCGAAGGCGACGTAGCCGGCGACCACGAGCCCGTCCTCGAAGACGAGGTGCGCGAGCGCCTGCCAGAGGGCCCGACCGAACAGGACCGCCGCGCCGAGCAGCCGAACGAGCGGACCCGGGCCGGGCGGGGGCGACTCACCCGGCTCCGGCAGCTCGGCCGGTGGGACGGGTTCCTCCGGATCCGCTCGCAGCATCGCGCAGCTCGCCTCGTGCCTGGATCAGGATGCGGGTCGAGCTGTGCAGGAACAAGGCGGCCATCGCACCGGCTACCAAGAGGTCGGGCCAGGCGCTGCCGGTCAGGGCGACCGCCCCGGCCGCGGCGATCACCGCGAGGTTGCCGATTGCGTCGTTGCGCGAGCAGAGCCAGACCGAGCGGACATTGGCGTCGCCCGCGCGCCAGCGCATCAACAAGAGCACCGAGGCGAGATTGGCGGCGAGTGCCAGGAGCCCGACGCCACCCATGAGTTCGGCCCGGGGCGTGCCGAGCACGAAGACGCTCCAAAGCGTCGAGCCCAGGACCCAGAGCCCCATGAGCGACAGGCTCGCGCCCTTGACCAGGGCGACCGTGGCGCGGGTCCGGGCGGCGCGGCCGACCGCCCAGAGGGTCGTGGCATAGGTGGCGGTGTCGCCCAAGAAGTCGAGTGCATCGGCCTGGAGCGCGCGCGAGCCGGCGAGATGGCCGGCGAACATTTCGACGAGGAACATGGCGGCGTTGATCGCGACCACCGTCACGAGCGCGGCCCGGTAGCGCGGATCCTCACCGGTGAAGCTGGCCGCGACCGCCGCGCAGCCGCAGCCCGCGGGCTCGGCGCGCTCGGCAACCGCGCGGCAGTCGGCGGCCGCCCCGACGGCGGCGCACTGGTCAGCCCGGGGTGCGCTGGCTAAGGTCCGCGCCGCCGCGCGGGCGGGAGGAGGAAGGGCCATGGCGATCACCTTGTTCGACAAGTCGAAGCTGCCGAGCCGGCACAGCACGGTCGGCCCCGAGCGCGCACCGCACCGCTCCTACTACTACGCCATGGGCCTCGGGAAGGAGGACATCGCCCGCCCCTTCGTGGGCGTGGTGACGACCTGGAACGAGGCCGCGCCCTGCAACATCGCGCTCCACCGCCAGGCCCAAGCGGCCAAGGTCGGTGTGAGCCGGGCGGGTGGCACGCCGCGCGAGTTCACCACGATCACCGTGACCGACGGTATCGCCATGGGCCACCAGGGGATGAAGAGCTCCTTGGTCTCGCGCGAGGTGATCGCCGATTCGATCGAGCTCACGGTGCGCGGGCACGGCTACGACGCCCTCGTGGGCTTCGCCGGCTGCGACAAGAGCCTGCCGGGCGTGATGATGGCCATGGTCCGCCTCAACGTCCCCTCGGTCTTCATGTACGGCGGCTCGATCCTGCCCGGGAAATGGCGCGGCCGGGACGTCACCGTGGTCGACGTGTTCGAGGCGGTGGGCCGGCACGCGGTCGGCGAGCTCAGCGACGCCGAGCTCGAGGAGCTCGAGCGGGTCGCCTGCCCCTCGGCCGGCTCCTGCGGCGGCCAGTTCACCGCCAACACCATGGCCTGCGTCTCCGAGGCGATCGGGTTGGCGCTGCCTTATTCGGCCGGCCTTCCGGCACCGTTCGAGGCGCGCGACCGCTACGCCGAGCTGTCCGGCGAGGCGGTGATGCGCTGCCTCGAGCTCGGCATCCGGCCGCGCGACATCGTGACGAGGAAGAGCCTCGAGAACGCGGCACGCATCGTCGCCTGTTCGGGCGGCTCGACCAACGCGGCCCTGCACCTGCCGGCGATCGCCCACGAGGCCGGGATCGACTTCGATCTGCACGCGGTGGCCGAGATCTTCCGCTCGACCCCCTACATCGGGGATCTCAAGCCGGGCGGGCGCTACGTCATGGCCGATCTCGCCCAAGCGGGCGGCGTGCCGCTCCTCATGAAGGCCCTCATGGACGGCGGCTATCTGCACGGTGAGTGCATCACCGTGACCGGCAAGACGGTCGCCGAGAACCTGGCCGAGGTGCGCTGGAACCCGGATCAGGAGGTGGTGCGGCCGGTCACCAACCCGATCACGCCCTATGGCGGGGTGGTGGGGCTCAAAGGCACGCTCGCTCCGGACGGTGCGATCGTCAAGATCGCCGGGCTCAAGAACCTGAAGTTCCGCGGGCCGGCCCGCGTCTTCGATTGCGAGGAGGACTGCATGAAGGCGGTCCAGAGCCGCGCCTACAAGGAAGGCGAGGTGCTGGTGATCCGCTACGAGGGCCCCAAGGGCGGGCCCGGCATGCGCGAGATGCTCTCGGTCACCTCCGCCCTCTACGGCCAGGGCATGGGCGAGAAGGTGGCGCTCGTCACCGACGGTCGGTTCTCGGGCGGCACCCGCGGCTTCTGCATCGGCCACGTGGGCCCCGAGGCGGCGGTCGGCGGCCCGATCGGCCTGTTGCGCGACGGCGACATCGTCGCGATCGACGCCGAGAAGGGCACGCTCGACGTGGAGCTGTCGGCCGAGGAGCTCGAGCGTCGGCGGGCGGCGTGGAAGCCGCCCGCGACGATCTACACGAGCGGTGCGCTCTACAAATACGCCCAGCTCGTGGGCCCGGCGGTCAAGGGTGCGGTCACCCACCCCGGGGCGAAGGCCGAGGTGGTCTGCTACGCCGATCTCTGAGCCGGCGGTGCGATGAGCCGGAGCTCGTCGAACCGGCGGGCGAGCGCCCAGGCGAGCCCTTCCGCCTCGCCCGTAGCCGACAGGGCTTCGAGTTCGGGGAGCTGTTGGCGGAACCAGGTGCGCTGACGTTTGGCGTAGGCGCGCACCTGACGGACGATCTCGGCTTCCGCTTCGCCCGGCGCGAGCCGCCCGTCGAGGACCGCCAGAAGCTCGCGGCAGCCGTGCACCTTCAGGATCGGGAAGTGGTCGGTCCGCCCGGCGCGGGCCGCCTCGCGGAGCTCGGGCTCGCGGTGGGCGAGGGCCGCCACCTCCTCGAGGGCGCCGCGCGCGAGCTGCGCCTCCAGCCGACGAGCGATCCGCGGACCGGTCACCGCGGCGGGCGGCAGGAGGGCCACCCCCAGGAGCAGACGGGGCCGGACCGCCGGCCGACGCGGCTCGGCCTGCCAGAGGGCGAGCGGCCGGCCGGTCGCCTCGAGGACCTCGAGGGCGCGCAGGATCCGCTGTCGGTCGGACGGCCGGAGCTTGGCCGCGGTCGCGGGATCGACACTGCGCAACCGCGCGTGGAGCTCGCCCGTCGGGACTTCGCGGGCTTCCGCGAGCAGGCGGGCGCGAAACTCGGGCGGCACCTCGGGGACCGGGGAAAGACCGTGCAGGAGGGCATGCAGGTAGAGCCCGGTGCCACCCACGAGGACGGCCGGCCGCTCCTCGCGGGCGAGCTCGACGAGCACCGGCAGGACGAGCCTGAGCCAGCGGCCGACCGAGGGCTGCTCGCGCGGGCCGAGGAGGCCGTACAGCCGGTGCGGCACCCGGGCTTCTTCCTCGGCCGTCGGTCGGGCCGTCAGGATCGGCAGATCGGCGAAGAGCTGCTGGCTGTCGGCGTCGACGATCACCCCGCCGGTCCGCTCGGCGAGCGCGAGGGCGAGGGCGGACTTGCCGCTCGCCGTGGTGCCGCCGAGGACGAACAGCGGCCCGACCTCGACCGGCTCCGGAGCGGTCTCTCGCGCTGCGGTTGTGGGAAAGCTCACTGCCGACCCTCTCGCCCTGCGCCTATGCGGTGGCCGGGGTGGAAGAAGGGGGAAAGCCATGGCCTCGACGCCAGGCGGTCCGCCCGACCCGGAGGGCGGCGGCGAGCTGCACCGGGTCGTCGACGACAGGGGTCGGACCGTCGCGGTGATCGCCCTCGACGGGCCCGAGCTCGGCCCGGCGGTCGGCGGCTGCCGGATGCGCCCCTACCCCGACCTCGCCGCGGCGGTCGCCGAGGCCCGCGCGCTCGCCCGGGCGATGACCGACAAGGTCCTGCTCGCGGGCCTGCCCTTCTCGGGCGGCAAGGCGGTCGTGATCGGCGACCCGACGCGCGACAAGACGCCGGCGCTCTGGCGCGTGCTCGGTGGCGCGATCGAGCGGCTCGGCGGCCGCTACTGGACCGGCGAGGACAGCGGCACGACCCCGGCCGACATGGACCTGCTCGCCGGCTTCGCGCGCTACGTGCTCGGCCGCTCGGCGGGCGCCGGCGATCTCGGACCCATGACCGCCGAGGGCGTGGTGCGGGCGATGCGGGTCACAGCCCGCCACCGGTTCGGTGGCGAAGGGCTCGCCGGGCTCACCGTCGCGGTCCAGGGCCTGGGGGCGGTCGGCATGCCGCTCGCCGAGCGCCTGGCCGCCGCCGACGCGAGGCTGCGGGTCGCCGATCCGGATCCGGCGCGCGTCGCCCGAGCCGTGGCGCGGCTCGGCGCCCGGGCGGTCGAGCCCGCGGCGATCCTCGAGGCGCCGGCCGACATCCTCGCCCCTTGTGCGTTCGGGCCGGTGCTCGACGGGAAGAACGCGGCCCGGCTGCGCTGCGCCCTCGTCCTGGGTGCGGCCAACAACCAGCTCGCCTCCCGCGAGGTCGCGGACCGGCTGCAGGCGGCCGGGATCCTCTACCTGCCCGATTACCTCGTGAACGCGGGCGGGGTGATCGCGGCCACGGCCGAGCTCGAGCCGCGCGGCTACGATGCCGGCCGGGTCCACGAACGGCTCGCGATGCTCGAGGCGCGGGTCGATCGGATCCTCGCCCAGGCGGCCGCCGAGGGGCGCGCGCCGCTCGCGATCGTCGAGGCGCTGGTGCAGCGGCTGCGGGCGGCGCGGCTCACCGCGACCGGGCGCCGCGCCGACGGCAGGGCCCGGTCGCGGCCCGAGGCGGAGCCTGCTAGCCTCGGCTGAGGGCGCGAGCCGGCCGCACCCCGGTGGCCGAGCCCGCGCCGCTTCCCCCGAGCGCGGTCCCATGTCGCACGTCCTGGTCCTGATCGCCGATCCCGCGCGCGTGCCCCTCGCGCCCACGCTCGTCCGCGAGCTCGAGGCCGCACTCGCCGGCCGGGCCCGCTGGCTCGCCGAGGCCCGCGCGGTCGAGATCGCGAGCCCGCTCGAGCCTGCGGCGATCGCGGCCAGAGCGGTCCCGCTCCTCGACGGCCGGCCGATCGACCGGGCGATCCTGCCGGCCGCCGGGCGGGAGAAGCGGCTCCTTTTGGCCGACATGGACAGCACGATGATCACCGTCGAATGCCTCGACGAGCTCGCCGATTACGTCGGCTGCAAGGCCGAGGTCGCGGCGATCACCCGGGCGGCGATGAACGGCGAGATCGAGTACCGCGAGTCGCTGCGCCGCCGGGTGGCCCTGCTCGAAGGCCTGCCGGAACGGGTGATCGCCGAGGTCATCGCCGAGCGGGTGCGGGCCACACCCGGGGCCGCCACGCTGCTCGCGACGATGCGGGCGCGGGGGGCCAAGAGTGTGCTCGTCTCCTCGGGGTTCCGCCAGTTCACCCGGCACGTGGCCGAGCTCCTCGGTTTCGACGAGGAGCGCGGCAACGAGCTCCTGGTCGAGGCCGGGACGCTCACCGGCCGGGTCGCCGAGCCGATCCTCGATGCCGGGGCCAAGCTCGCGACGCTCGAGGAGCTGCTCGCCCGCGAGGGTCTGCCGGCCGAGGCCGCGCTCGCCGTGGGCGACGGCGCCAACGATCTGCCGATGCTCCTGCGCGCCGGGCTCGGGGTCGCCTTCCGCGCCCATCCGCGGGTGCGCGAGCGGGCGCCGGTGAGCATCGTCCACGGCGACCTCACGGCTCTGCTCTTCCTCCAGGGAATCCCCGCGAGCGAGCACCGCCGGGCCTGAGCCGGCGGGCTGTCGCGGCCCCCGCCTCACTCCTTGAAGCGCGGGGCCACGAAGCGGACGTCGCCCTGCCGCTCGACGAGGAGGAGGGCCGCCTTGCGACCCGAGCGCTTGGCCGCCTCGATCTTGGCCACGAGCTCGGCCGGCGCCTTGATCTCCTCCTGCATCGCCTCGACGATCAGGTCACCGGGCCGGATCCCCTCTTGGGCCGCGGGGCCGTTCGGCTCGACCTCGACCACGACCACGCCGCGGGCCTTCTCGGGAAGCTGGAACTTCTCCTTGAGCTCGGGGGTGATCGGGCTCACCAGGATGCCGAATTCGGCGATCCGGGCGGTGGCACCGGGCGCGGGCTTGCCCGGTTCTTGCGGCTTGCCGAGCTCGGCCACCTGCTCGTCGTCCGGCAGCTCGCCGAGCTTGACCCGCACCGTCTTCCTCTCGCCCTTGCGCCAGATCACCACCTCGACCTCGCGGCCGACCGGCGTCTCGGCGACGATCCGCGGCAAGGAGCGCATCTTGTCGATCTTCTTGCCGTCGAACTCGAGCACCACGTCGCCCGGCTCGATCGCCGAGCTGGCGGCGGGGCCGCCCGGGGTCACGCTCGCCACGAGCGCGCCCACGGGCTCCTTGAGGCCGATCGACTCGGCGATCTCCTCGGTCACCGTCTGGATGCGCACACCCAGCCAGCCGCGCGCCACGCGCCCGGTGCGCTTCAAGCTGTCGATCACCGGCTTCGCCAGGTTCGAGGGGATCGCGAAGCCGATGCCGATGTTGCCGCCCGAGGGTGAGAAGATCGCGGTGTTCACCCCGAACACCTTGCCGTCCATGGTGAAGGACGGGCCGCCCGAGTTGCCGCGGTTGATCGCCGCGTCGACCTGGATGTAGTCGTCGTAGGGGCCGCTGCGGATGTCGCGCCCCCTGGCCGAGATGATGCCCGCGGTCACCGTCGAGCCGAGCCCGAACGGGTTGCCGATCGCGAGCATCCAATCGCCCACGCGCACCTGATCGCTGTCGGCCCACTCGACGAACGGGAAGGGCTTGTCGCCGTTGATCTTGAGGAGTGCCAAATCCGTCTTCGGATCGCGTCCGACGACCTTGGCCGGAACTTCCTTGTCGTCGTTGAAGACGACCGAGATCTCGTCGGCATCGGCGATCACGTGGTTGTTGGTGACGACGTAGCCCTCCGGGTCGATGATGAAGCCCGAGCCCAAGGAGAAGCTGCGCCGCTGCTGCTGTTGCTGCTGCTCGCGGTCGCGATCGAAGAACTCCTTGAAGAACTCCTCGAAGGGCGAGCCCGGCGGAATCTGCGGGAAGCTCGGTCCCTGCGAGCGGGCACTCGCGACCTTGCGGGTGGCGATGTTGACCACCGCCGGGGCGACCTTGGCGACCAGGTCGGCGAAGCCCGGTGGGCCCGCCGGTGCCGCCTCGACCGGCCCCGCGGGCGCGAGGACCAGAGCCAGGAGGAACGCGGCGGCCCGAAGCGCCGCGCCCCGGCGCCGGACCGCGCAGCCCTCGCGGCGAGATTCGTGCCTCGTCATATTGCGACCTCCTGGGGGCCGTCTCGAGCGGGCCCGGTCACGACCGAAGAGCGGCCCGTGCCCCGGGCGGCCCCGTCGACGAATGATGTCACCCGCCCGGCCGATCCGGCAAGACCGGCCGGGCCGTCAGGGCGCTCAGCCACGGACCAGCCACAGGACGAGCACGCCCGCGGCTGCGGCCAGGAGACCCGTGAGGCGCAGCGGCTCGTCGGCGAGCTCCTGGACGCGCCGCGCGAACCGTTTCATGGCCCCGGGCGCCACGGCCCAGGACAAGCCCTCGATCACGAGCACGAGCGCCAAACCGGTCGCCAAGTCGCGCACGAGGCGCGATCCCGCGAGCGCCGAGGCGCGGCGTGACGGCCGGCTTCAGCGGGCGGCGGCCGGGGGCTCCGCCGCGGCGGCCGCCGCCGGTCGGCCCGCGAGGTCAGAGCCGGCGGGCCGGCCAGGTGTGCCGTCGACCAGGCCGGGGCTGCCGAAGAAGCGGAAGAAGTCGCTCTCCGGCGACATCACGATGCTCGTGTTGCCGTCGGCGAGCGCCTGCCGGTAGGCCTGCATCGTCCGGTAGAACTTGAAGAAATCGACGTCCTGGCCGAACGCCTCGGCGAAGATCCGGATCGCCTCGGCATCACCCTCGCCCCTCAGGATCTCGGCCCGCTTCTGCGCCTCGGCGATCAACACGCGCCGTTCGCGGTCGGCCCGCGCACGGATCCGCTGGGCGATCTCGGCACCTTGGGCGCGCAGCTCCTTGGCCTCCCGCTCGCGTTCGGTCTGCATGCGGCGGAAGATCGCCTGGCTGTTCTCGGCCGGCAGATCGGCCCGCTTGATCCGCACGTCGACGATCTCGACGCCGAACCGGCCGAGGGCCTTGTTCGCCTCGTCGCGGATCCGGTTCATCAAGAGCGCGCGGTCCTTGGAGAGCACGTCGATCAGCGAGGTCTCGCCGAGCACGCTGCGCAGCGCGGCGAACACGGTCGGCTCGAGCCGCTGGCGGAACAGGGCCTCGCTGCCCGCCGCCTGGCGGAAGCGCAGCGGATCGACGATCCGGTACCGGGTGAAGGCGTCGACCACGAGCCGCTTCTGGTCACCCAGGATGAGCTCGACCGCGGGCGCGTCGTAGTCGAGGACCCGCTTCTCGAAATACTCGACCTGCTGGATGAACGGCACCTTGAAGCCGAGGCCCGGCTCCTGGACCACCCGCACCGGGTTACCGAACTGGAGGATGAGGGCCTGGCGGCTCTGGTGCACCGTGTACACCGAGCCGATCAGGAGGACCACGACGAGCGCGGCGAATGCCGCGCCGATCATCACCAGGCGCTGGCTCATTGCTGGCCTCCCTGCGGGGTCGCGGTGCGGCGCTGCTGCAGCTCGGGCAGCGGCAGATAAGGTACCACCGAGCCGACGCCCGCCTGCGCCTCGACGATCACCTTGCTCATGCCCCGGAGCACCTCCTCCATCGTCTCGAGGTAGAGACGCTGGACGGTCACGTCGCGGGCCTTGGCGTACTCGGCGAGGATCGTCTTGAAGCGCTGCGCCTCACCGGTCGCCCGGGCGACCACCTCCTGGCGGTAGGCCTCGGCGTCCTGGAGGAGCCGTTCCGCCTCGCCGCGGGCCCGCGGGATGATGTCGTTGGCGAAGGCTTCGGCGATGTTCTGCTCGCGCTCGCGGTCGGCCTGCGCCCGCTGCACGTCGCGGAAGGCGTCGATCACGTCGGCCGGCGGGTCGGCCTTCTGCAGCTGGACCTCCTGGATCTCGATGCCGGCGCCGTACTCGGCCATCAACTGCTGCAAGGCGGTCCGCACGCGCGTCTCGATCAGCCGACGGCCCTCGGTGGTCGCCTGGACGATCGGGGTCTGGCCGATGATCTCGCGCATCACGCTCTCGGCCGCGGCCTTCACCGTGGCCTCGGGGTCGCGGATGTTGAACAGGAACTGGGCGGCGTCGGCGATCTTCCACTGAACGACGAAATTGATGTCGACGATGTTCTCGTCTCCGGTCAGCATGAGCGCCTCTTCCGGCAGCTCGCGCCGGCCGATCCGCCCGCCGATACCCTGCCCCGCGGAGGTGAAGCCGATCTCGATCCGGTTGACCCGCGCCACCTGCGGGGTCAGCACCTCCTCGATCGGCCAAGGCAGCCGGTAATTCAGGCCGGGACCGGTGAGCCGGTCGAGCTTGCCGAAGCGCAGCACCACACCCTGCTCTTCGGGGCCGACCCGGTAGAAGCCCGAGGCGAGCCAGAGGCCGAGGGCCGCGAGGGCGACGATCACCGCCGCCCGGCCGGAGCGCCCCGCGCCACCGCCGCCTCCCGGGAACAGTTGCTTGAGCTTCTCCTGGCCGCGCCGCAGGACCTCTTCGAGGTCCGGCGGCTGCTGGCCGCCGCCCGGCCGGCCGCCCCACGGGCCCTGCCCGCCCTGCCAGCCGCCACCGCCTTGCGTGTTCCAGGGCATCCTGCTTCCCGTCGCTCGCGAGGGTGAACGCACGAACCGGCGCGGGCCTTCTCGCCTGCCCGCGACGCCGCCACTATATCGCGCGGGGCGGTGGAGGGATCAACGGTGAGCGCATTAACAAAAGAACAGGTTCTCGACGCACTGCGCACGGTCCGCCACCCGACGCGGGCCCGTGACGTCGTGGCGCTCGGCATGATCACCGGGGTGGTGATCAAGGGCTCGAACGTGGGCTTGTCGATCGAGGTCGAACCCGGCGAGGCGCAGGCCCTCGAGCCCTTGCGGCGGGCTTGCGAGGCGGCGGTGAAAACTTTGCCCGGCGTGACCTCGGTGACCGCCGTGCTGACCGCCGAACGGGCACCGGCCGGCCGCGCGGGCCCGCCGCCGAGCTTGCCGGGCGAGAACCGCGCGCCCGGCAAGCCGCTCGTCCCCGGTGTGCGGGCGATCGTCGCGGTGGCCTCGGGCAAGGGCGGGGTCGGGAAGTCGACCACGGCCGTCAACCTCGCGATGGGCCTCGCCGCCCTCGGCCAGCGCGTGGGCCTGTTGGACGCCGACATTTACGGCCCCTCCCTGCCGCGCATGACCGGGGCGGTGGGCCGGCCCACGAGCCCGGACGGGCAGCGGCTCCGGCCGATGGAGGCCTTCGGTGTGAAGGTCATGTCGATGGGCTTCCTGGTCGACGAAGATGCGCCGATGATCTGGCGCGGGCCCATGGTGCAGAGCGCCATCCAGCAGATGCTCGGCGACGTCGAGTGGGGCACGCTCGACGTCCTGGTCGTCGACCTGCCGCCCGGCACCGGTGACGCCCAGCTCACCATGGCCCAGCGCGTGCCGCTCTCCGGTGCGGTGATCGTCTCGACCCCGCAGGACATCGCGCTCTTGGATGCCCGCAAGGCGATCAACATGTTCCGCAAAGTGGACGTGCCGATCCTCGGCATCGTCGAGAACATGTCCTATTATTGCTGTCCGAAGTGCGGGCATCGCGCCGAGATCTTCGCCCATGGCGGGGCGCGCGAATGCGCCAAGCGCTACGGCGTCGATTTCCTGGCCGAGATCCCGCTCGATCCGGAGATCCGCGAGCTGAGCGACGCCGGCCGGCCGATCGTGCTGGCCCGGCCGGAGAGCCCGCAGGCCCAAGCCTATCTCCAGCTCGCCCGCAGCGTGGCCGACAAGCTCGCCGAACTCGCCGGCGGCAAGGCGCGCCGCTTCCCGCGGATCGTCTGGAGCTGAAGACCGCTCAGCGCAGCAGCGCCACCGCCCCGGCCCCGTCGAAGCCCGGCGGCAAGGCGGTGCAGGTTGCCCGATCGACCGTGACGTCGATCCGCGCGTTCGAATTGAACAGCAGCGTTCGGCCGACCACGGATAGGCAAGGCGAGCTCGAGGCCGCGTTGCTGTTCCATTCGATACGGCTCGCCGGGGCGTAGATCATGCCTTCGAGCCGGTTGACGTTGTTGCTCCTGAACTCGAGGCCGGGCGTGCAGCTCACGGCCTGCGGCTGGTGGATCAGCAGCCCCTGTTGGGACCGCTCGAGGGGGCCGTGAGCGTGATCGTGGTGTTGCTGTGGAACCGCAAGCAGGCCGCGGCGTCGGCGAGGTAGATGGTGACCCCGTGCCCGGTCAGCTGAACGTTGCTCCTCACCTCGAAGGGGGCTTGGGTGATCACGTAGGTGCCGGGCTGCAGCGTGATCCGCGCGTTCGAATCGAGCCGCAGCCCGCAATAGGTTCCCGGCGTGAGCGTCCGTATGTCGGTGATCGGGCTCGGTATGCCCGCCTTGCAGGTCCCGGCGACGGCGTCGACCACGGGCGCGGGATCGGCGGCCGGCGTGCAGCCCGTCTCCGGCGTCGGGTCGATGGCGCCGATCCCGTCGCGACGGTAGGTCGCCGCGGCGATGCAGGTCCGGTCGGCGGCCACTCGGCTGTTGCTCTTGAGCCAGAGACCGCGGCCGTGGGTCGAATGGCCGTGCATCTCGCACCCGCGCAAGTTCAGCTTCGCGTTCGAGTCGAACATCAAGCTGCCTTGAGCGTTACGGTCGAGCGCGACGATGCAGGCGGGCGTCCGGCCGGCCCCGGCGATCGCCTCGACCGAGACGTCGATCGAATCGAACCCGAGCAGGCGGCCGAAGGAGGTGGGCACCGCGTTGCCGCGGGCCGCCGCGCGCTTCGCCACGACCCGGACCGCGCGCGGGTCGTTCGGATCGACGACGAACGCGTCCGCCTCCGCGTCGTAGCGGCCGAACGTCACGTCGCCCGCCTCGGTCACGATACCGTGCCGGGCGGCCGCGGCATTGCGGGCGACGTAGTCGCGGGCGGCGGCGACCGCCGCGGCCTTGTCGGGCAGGCGGCGATCGCCGTGAGGTCGACCGCTGCCTGCAGTTCGGCGCGCACCGCCCGCGCGTGGCCGAGGTCGACCGCGACTGCGGCGAACCCGGCGAGCATGGGCAGAGCCAGGGCGAGCATCGCCGCGACCCCACCCCGACGATCCTCGCGCAAGCGGACCGACCAGCCGATCGGGGCACGCATCGCCAACCTCAGGGCTTGACGGTGCGCAAGCTCGCGCGGAGCGAGCCCAACGCGTCACCCAACGCCGGCGACCGGAGAAGGTTGCGCAGCGGGATCTCCAGCTCGACCACAACGGCATCGCCCTCCTCGTAGATCGCGTAGCTCGGCTCGACCGGGGTCTCTCCGGCCTCGGGGGCGGGCGGCAGCAGCCGACCGAGCTCCGTGCGCAGGCGGGTGCGAGCGGTCGCCAGGTCGAGCCGGCCGAGCGAAACGGCGCGGGCGACGTCGCGGGCGACATCCGTGGCCGCGGTCCGGTACATCACGACCAAAGCGACCTGGGCGATGCCGAGCAGCAGCGCGATCAAGATCGGCGCCACGAGCGCGAACTCGACCGCCGAGGCGCCACGCTCGCCGAGCCGGTCGATCCACCACCGCGCCCGCTGCCGCGCCCCGCGCCCGGGCATGCCACCTCCTCGCTCGTGTCGCCGACCCTACGTTGTTCCCGCCGGAGGATGCCCGAAAACGCCCAACGAAACGTTAACGGCCGCGCGATCCGGCACCCCGGCCGTGGGGCTTGACCCGGGCGGACATCCGCTCCATGGTCATGCTGCGACGCAGCATCCTCGCTGCGACGCACAAGGGTCGGACCTGCGATGCCGTGCCCGCGTCGGGCCGGCACGGTCCGGTTCCGCCGTCTCGACGCGCGGGACCGGACCGCCCGGCTCGCCCACATCGAGCGCCTCGGCCGCGAGGCGCGCCGCGCCCGCTTCCTCGGAACCGGCCCGCCCGCGGACCTGCCCGAGCCGCGCCTCGCGGTCGGTGCGTTCGTGCACACGCGGCTCGTCGGCCTCGGCGAGCTCTGGGCACTCCCCGACCGTTCGGTGGCCGAGCTCGCCTTGAGCGTCGAGCCGGCCTTCCAGAACCGCGGCATCGGCCGGCAGCTCTTCGAGCGGCTCCTGGCGCACGCCCGCAACCGCCTGTTCCGCGAGGTCCGCACGCTCTGCGCGGAGGAGAACGGTCCCGTGCTCGCGCTCCTGCGCCGGCACATGGCGCGGATCGTGGTCGCTCCGCCGGAGGCCCACGCCCGCCTCGCGCTCCTGCCGCCGACGCCTGCCACCTTGCTCCTCGAGGCGCTCGACCTCGGCGAGCTCCTGCGGGAACGCCTCTTGCCGGCACCGGGCGCCGCAGCGGCGCTCGGCCTCGCGGTGCGGCCGAACGGGGATCAGGCCTGAGGCGCGGTCACCGCCTCGAGCCGGGCGCGGGCGATCGCCACCGCCCGCTCGAGCCGGGCGCGCTGCTCCTCGCTCGGCTCCTTGGCGTCGGCGAGGTCCTCCTCGGCGTCCTTGAGCGCCTGCTCGACCGCCGCCCGGTCGAGCTCCTCGACCGGCTCCGCCCCTTCGGCGAGGACGGTGCAGCCCTGCTCGGAGACCTCGACGAAGCCGCCGGC
>Ga0308411_10001809_pt1 | contig 14575 bp, 11 predicted proteins | sample HotsprottomLayer_2_FD_203530 | JGI IMG/M metagenome (GOLD analysis project Ga0308411, IMG submission 203530) | Hot spring phototrophic mat microbial communities from Octopus Spring, Yellowstone National Park, Wyoming, United States -... | ecosystem: Environmental > Aquatic > Thermal springs >...
CATCAGTTGTTCCTCCGAGCCTTATTCCGTTAGAAAGTCTGATGTAATATCCCACTGAATTAAATAGTGTACCGCGAATCCGCGTACCGAGCTGACCAAGCAAAACATGTGGTTTGCCTGCTGAATCACCGTCAAGTCCAAGATATCGGATTTCCCCGAATCCGTCCCAGAAAAATGAAACATTTGAGTCTGCAGTTGCCCACAGGTATTTCTGCTTTCTGTTACTGAAAAGTTCGCCAATGCCTTTTTTTGAGAAAAATGAAGATGACTTATCAAGTTTCCCGCTGATATCAAAGCTGAATTCTATGAGAAATTCATCAAGTAATTTTTTATCAGTTGAGGTAAGTTTTATTCTTTTGGAATTAATTTCTGAGAGATAACCAGAAATTTCCCTGCGGGATAAAGTGCCTCCCGAAGGCGAATAATCAATGATTTTAAGTGTGGTCATCCGATCCAGATAATCGTATACCGGATTTGATAGAGGAACCAGCTCAATCTGGGATTCAGTTTTCTGAGAGAAAATTATAATCAGGCAGAATGTAATTAATATTTTTGTAATCATGACATTAATGTTTTATGTTCTGGTTTTGTTTACCCGAGCCTTTCCCTGAGTTCAAGTATTACGTAATGAAATATTATGCTGTGTATGCTTTCAGCAGTACACATTTCGTTGAGATTAACGTGTACATTATGTGCTGAGATTTTTCTGAGCATACCGCCGTCATATCCTGTGATGCCAATCGTTACAAGACCGTTTGTATTTGCCCATTCAACAGCTTTAATAATATTCGGACTGTTTCCGGAACCACTTATAGCTATAAGGTAATCTCCCTTAGCCGCATAGGTTCTCAGCTGCTGAACGAAAACCGATTCATACCCTTCATCATTTCCCTGTGCTGTAATAAATGACGTGTTGTCAGTGAGGCTTAGAGCTTTTAAGCGTCGTATCTGACCGGGACTTTTACGTGTTCCCTTCGCTAAATCCTGAGCTAAATGTGAAGCGTTTGCAGCACTACCGCCGTTGCCTATAACAAACACAAATTTATCTTCATTAAATGCTTTTAAAAGCAACTGTATGAAATTTTCTATTTCATCCGAAGAGAGCAAATCCAGTACTTTACTGATTGTTGATTTATACGTTGTAAATTCCATAGTCTGTTTATAAAATATTAAATTTATCAGGACTGTAGCTGAACAGATCTTACTACATTAAGGTTTTTCATTGTTTTTTCGGCATAATCAAGTATGTCCTCAATGTTATTTTGTTCTCTGAGATAGTCAGCATATTCTTTTACAGAATCTTCAGCAGTTCTTCTGGGTAACCATCCGAGTTCTTTAAGCGCTGATATATCCGAGCAGGCATGACGTGTATCACCGAAACGGTATTGGCCGTTTATTAACGGCTTTATGTGTTCTTTACCGAATTCTCTTGCTACTATTTCTGCAAATTCCTTTACGGTATAGGCTCTTCCTCCACCTACATTAAAGACCCTGTAATCTGCCCGTTCATCTTCCAATACAAGCATGTTTGCATCAACCACGTCATGTATGTTAACGAAATCGCGCATCATCATTCCGTCTTCGTAAATAACGGGGGCTCTGCCGAAATAATAACTTAACGAAAAAATTCGGCATGCACCGCTGTACATGTTGTAAAAAGACTGACGGGATCCCTGAACTATTGAATATCGCAGGGCAACGGTAGGAATATTATATCTTTCGCCTAAGTTCAATGCCATCAGTTCCTGGGAATACTTGGAGATAGCATATTGGTTGGGAGGACAGGCATATGATTCGGGAGTCCAGAGGTATTCAAGCTTATTTCCTTCTGAGTCAGTGAAGTCCCATTTGCCCTGTGTCAGTTGTTGGTTGGTTCTTCGTTTAGGGTAGTATAATTTTCCGTTTTTATCCTTATAAATGCCTTCGCCTGCTACAAACTGTGATGATGCAACTATAATTTTTTTAATAGGTAAATTTTTCCCGACGGCGATTTCATATAGTAACGCAGTTCCCACCGAATTCACGTGGAAAAAGGTTGAGAAGTCGGGGAGATAATCCTGATATGCTGCAAGGTGAAAAATATAATCAACGCCTTCCATTGCATGTTCCAGGTCGTTCCTGTTCCTTACATCACCTAAGATAAATTCTGCTTCTTCGGGAATATAGGAAGGCTTGCCCTTCAGATGCACGGGTTTTTGCAGATTATCAAGTATTCTTACTTCATAACCTGCGGATAAAAGCCTGTCAACTGTATGGGAACCTATGAATCCCGCACCTCCAGTTACAAGTACACGTTCCATTTATTTTATATCGTATCTTGTTTGATCAAATATTATTTTACTGCCATGTTTCTCAAGCAGAAACGGTAATTCCCTGTAAGCACTTAAAGCCTGACGTAATCTGTCCTGATTATCCCTGTGGCAATAAACAAGCATAAAGCCTCCGCCACCTGCTCCTGATATTTTAGCACCCAGAGCACCAGCACTGATTGCAATTTCATGCATTTTGTCTATTTCAGGATTGGTTACATTTGAAGCAAGCTTTTTTTTCATTTCCCAGTTGGTCTGTAAGTTATAGCCAACCCTGTCTATGTCTGAACTCTTCAGACCTCTGAGAGTGTCTTCAGCCAGCTCGTATATTTTTTTATGAAATTCGAGTTTGTTTCTGATATTACCCTTTTGTTCCTGTAGTATTGATGATGCTTTCCTTGTAGTATTTGTGAAAAACAAAAGCAGATTGGCTCCAAGCTTCCTTTTAAGTTCTCCCGGTATATCTATATTTTCAACCTGAACCCCATTTTGGCTGAACCTGAATGCTCTGAGTCCACCATATGCTGCTATATACTGATCCTGTTTTCCTATGGGTTTTTTAAGTATATCTATTTCTATCATGCAGGCTTCTGATGCAAGTCTTTCAGCAGTAACAAGTTCTCCGCGGTAATGATAAAATGCATTCAGTAAACCTACAGTCAGGCTACTTGATGACCCCAGTCCCGAACCTTCGGAGGGAATGTCTGCCACCATCATGACTTCAAATCCTGTTGTCATGCCGGTGATACGTGCAGCTTCCCTGACAAGTTCGTGCTGTATTTCGTCAACGGAATTTACAATTTCCTTAGAAGAGTAATCTACATATATAAATTCATCAAATCTTTCCTTTACTATTACATATATGAATTTGTCAATGGCAGTGCTTACAACAAGACCCTCGTGTTCATTGTAATAATCAGGGAAATCCGTTCCTCCGCCCGCAAGACTTATTCTAAGAGGTGTCTTGGATATAATCATGTTTCTCTGACACAGTTATTCTGCAACAGGTAATTATTCCCCGCTGAATCCTGTGCATTTCCGTCTTCGTCGAAATTCAGCTTCTCACCAGATTTTGCAACCCAATACATAAACCGCGCCGGGTTGCCTGCAACACAGGCGAAATCAGGAACATCTCTGGTTACTACACTGCCTGCACCGACAAGTGAATAACGACCAATTGTGTTTCCGCAGATTATCGTTGAGTTGGCACCTATGCTTGCTCCTTTCTTAATTAATGTCTTAGTGTATTCTCCGCGGTGAGCTTTGCTGCGAGGTACGAGATCATTTGTAAGAACGCAATATGGACCGAGGAAAACATCGTCTTCAATTGTAACCCCGTCCCATATGGAAATGCCGTTTTTAATCGTAACCCTGTTACCTACCGTTACACCGCTTTCTATGAAAACGTAGTCACAGATATTGCAGTCTTCACCGATTTTTACATTTTTTAGAACATGGGCAAATGCCCAGATCCTTGTGTTAGGGCCTATATCGTCTGTTTCAACGATAGCATTGGGATGGATAAAATAAGGTTTGCCGTTATTCATTTTCGGTTATTGAAAATTTATACCCCTCCCCTGCCCAGAATCATCATGGGTATGGTCTTAAACAAAATCCTTAAATCAAGCCAGAGAGACTGATTATCCGCATAGTACAGATCAAGCAACACGGAATCACTGAAAGTTACATCATCCCTGTTTCTTGCTATTAACTGGGCAAGTCCGGTCATACCAGGTGTAACTTTATATTTTAACTTATGCCAGTCCTTGAAATGTTTGTATTCATATGGGAGACAGGGTCTGGGTCCGACAAGACTCATCTGTCCCTTAAATACATTTATAAGCTGGGGTAACTCATCCAATGAATATTTTCTCAGAAATTTACCTATTGGAGTTATCCTTGGATCGTTTTCTATTTTTTTGTATCCTTTGTTTGCGGTGATAAGTTTTTCCAGATGTTCCTTATGAATGGTAGGATCGTTGTCAGTATACATTGTCCTGAATTTATACCAATAAAACGGATTACCGCCTTTGCCGATAACCTGTGTTTTGTAAAATACCGGACCTTTTGATGTTAATCTGATCAAAATGGGAATTATTATCCACAGAGGAGTAAGCAGGATAATTAAAAATGCAGAAAATAAAATATCAAACCATCGCTTGAATTTTTCTGAATACAACGGAGATGTTTTCTGGGAGACAGAAATCACTTTCAGATCATGATATTCACCTTCATCAAGTTTTGCATTTACTATATCGAAGTGATTGGACACAAGATTTACCTGACAATTGGTCAGTTTGCAAATTTCAATGAGATCCATAAGCTTTTTATTATCTATGTTCTGAATTGTGATAAATATTTCATCAATTTCCTGATCATTTACTATTTTGTTTAATTCTTTTGTGGTACCTAATACCGGTATATGGTATATGATTTCTGTCCCTTTTTTAGCGGGGTTGTCATCAAGAAAACCTATCAAATCAATATGATAGTGAGGTTTAATCGTGAGTATTTCGGCAAAGAATGCTCCGAGATTACCTGCTCCTATGGCAACAGCTCTCCGCGTCAAGAAATCACGGATGTTACCGCCGATGTAATTTGCTTTCAGTGTTGGTCTAAGAATCAGCAGTCTTGTTGTAACTAGCAATACGAACGATGCGCTAAAGTAAATCATCACCTGCGTACGCGAATCATGAAGAGCCTCCTGTGTTTTGATGATGAATATACATATAATGATAATTATGTTGTCTATCAACAGACCTTTTAGAATCAGCAATATCTGTTCGCCCTTTCGCAGGAAATATTTGTGTTTATAAAGCTGATAGTATCTGAATATCGGAATTATCAAAACAGATCCCAGTGCAAAGACAATCAGCTTTTCAATAAATACAGTGTTGATGAAATTCGTAATCAGAGAAGGCGAGGTTAAGCTTAATGCAATTATAAATGCTGCGGTTGTGCACAAAAGATCATTCGCTGCTAAAATAAGCTTTTTAGCTCCCCATTTTTTGATGAATTCGGAGATCATTTTTTATAAAATTCCGAGATTTTATAGCACACGTACTCAACCATTTCATCAGTCAATTCTGGATACATCGGAAGAGAAAGTATTTCAGAGGCATATTTTTCAGCTACAGGGAAATCACCTTTATTGTAATTAAGGTCTTGATATGCTTTCTGCTGATGCAATGGCATGGGGTAATGCAGACCTGTCTGAATTCCTTTTTCATTCAGGTATTTAATAAGATTTTCACGGTCTTTTACCCTTACAACGTAAAGATGGTAAACAGGTTTAACATAATCGGGGTGATAGGGTGTAACCACATATTCTGCGGCCAGCTCATTCAGCAGACGGGTGTATAATGCTGCCCTGCTTCTTCTGAGCTCTGTCCATGATTCTATGTAATTCAGTTTTACATTAAGAACTCCCGCCTGGATTTCCTCCATTCTATAATTATGCCCCGGGATGTCGTGAATATATTTTTCAACAGAGCCATGCTGGCGGAACCTCAGCATAAAATTATACAGACTTTTATCATTTGTGGTTACCGCACCTCCTTCGCCGTATGCTCCGAGGTTTTTACCCGGATAGAAACTAAATGTTCCAATATTACCCAAGCCTCCGATTTTTCTTCCTTTATATTCAGCCAGATGTGCCTGAGAACAATCTTCAATAACATAAAGATTATATTTCTTTGCAATATTTAAAACAGCATCCATTTCAGCCGGCTGGCCGTAAAGATGTACGGGTAAGATCGCCCTGGTAGCCTTGGTTATTGCATCCTCAATTTTATTTACATCTATGTTATAGGTATCAGGATCGTTGTCAACAAATACAGGTTTAGCCCCGCAGAGAGTAACGGCTTCTGCTGTTGCTATATATGTATTAACCGGTAATATTACCTCATCTCCGCTTTTTACACCCAGGGCGTGAAGAGCTACGTGAAGAGCATCTGTCCCAGTGCTTACTGCAACACAGTATTTTAAATCATGCAACTTTGCAAAATTTTCTTCAAATGCACGCGCTTTCTTACCGCAAATATATGCTGTATTGTTCAGTACATCCTCGATTTCTGTCAGGATTTGGTCTTTAATGCCTAAATATTGTGTTTTCAGATCTACAAACGGTATGTTCAAGCTTTTACCTCTCGTTGATTTTTCAGGCAAATTTACAAAAAATATACACATTGTAAAAACCAAATTAAACTGACTGCACGGGGTATTTTTATCAAATATTACTCAGACAAGTTTTTTATTCCTTTTTATATTATACACTATTAGGTAATTTGCTTCCTGATCATATGGGATTTTTTGAAAAATTAAAAAAGGGTTTGGAAAAAACCCATCAGAATATATTCGGTAAAATTGACAGCCTTATAAATTCAAGAAGTGATATAGATGATGAATTTCTTGAAAGGCTGGAGGAAATACTGATATCTTCGGATGCAGGAGTTTTGATATCAGAAAAGATTATTGAAAATATTAAGAAACGGGTTAAAGAGGAGAAATATCAGAGAACAGATCAGCTTAACAATATAATAAAAGAGGAAATTTATAAAGTATTCACTGAAACAAACGGTTTCAGTTCAAAACCATTTGAGATTTTAAACAAACCTCATGTTATATTACTGGTTGGTGTCAATGGTGTCGGGAAAACCACTTCACTTGGTAAATTAGCTTACAATTACAGAAACGAGGGATATTCAGTATTAATCGGTGCGGCTGATACATTTCGTGCTGCAGCCAATGAACAGCTTGAGGAATGGGCGAAACGTTCCGGAACCGAAATAATAACTGCAGCCAGGGGAGCAGATCCCGGTTCGGTTGTTTACAATACATTACAGGCAGGTATTTCTAAAAAATATGATGTTATCATAATAGACACAGCAGGAAGACTTCACACCAAAACAAACCTGATGGATGAGCTTTCAAAAATAGGAAGGGTTGTCAGGAAATTAATTCCGGATGCACCGCATGAAGTGTTGCTTGTGATAGATGCCACCACAGGACAGAATGGGATTATACAGGCACGTGAGTTCAGCAATTCAATCGGTGTTACAGGATTAATTTTGACCAAACTTGACGGCACCGCAAAGGGAGGTATTGTGCTGAGAATTTCAGATGAGATGAAAATACCTGTGAAGTTTATCGGTGTAGGCGAACAGATTGATGACCTTCAGGTATTTAATAAAGAAAGTTTTGTAAAAGCACTACTAGAGAATTAGAAATTACCATTTGCCGTCTGTAATTAAAATATTACCCCAGCATATTGCAAATCGTATTGCAGCGGGTGAGGTGGTCGGGAGACCTGAAGCTGTTGTAAAGGAATTAATTGAAAATTCCCTGGATGCGGGCGCAGATCATATACAGCTTATTGTAAAAGACGGAGGTAAATCTCTGATTCAGGTAAAAGACAACGGATGTGGTATGAATCCTGAAGATGCTGTTTTATGTTTTAACAGACATGCTACAAGCAAGATAAGCACCGCTGAAGATCTTGAAAATATAAGGACAATGGGATTCAGGGGTGAGGCGCTTGCTTCAATTGCTGCGGTCAGCATGGTTGAGCTGAAAACCAAAACCGGTAACTCCCAAACAGGTACATTGGTTAAAAACAACGGCGGCGAGATTACCGAAAACTCTGAAATCAGCACCGATAACGGAACTTCTGTATCAGTAAAAAATTTATTTTACAACACTCCCGCGCGTAGAAATTTTCTTAAAAGCGATCATACTGAATTCAGGCATATTTACGAGACTTTTATAAGACTTGCTGTTGCAAATCACAACATCTCGTTTCTGTTTATAAACAACGGAAAGCTTGTGTTTGATCTGAAGGCAACGGATTTATCCGGTCGTTTAAGCCAGATATACGGTTCTGATTTTACTTGTAATTTACTTGAAGTTAGTAATTCAAATGAGCTTATCTCTCTTAACGGATTTATCTCAAAACCAAGTTTTACGCGCAAAAGCAGGCAGGAGCAGTTATTTTTCCTGAATTCACGTCCGATAGCAAACAAATCCCTCCTGTATGCAGTGCATTCAGCTTATGATGATCTCATAGAAAAGGGAGACTATCCCTGTTATTTTCTCTTTCTGAAACTGGATCCGTACAGGTTTGATGTTAATGTACATCCGTCAAAGTCTGAGGTAAAATTTGACGATGAGAAAGCTTTGTTTTCGTTTGTAAGAAAGACAGTTACCCGTACACTCGAGGAGAACAACCTTGTTGTAAACATTGGCTCTTCTGCATTATCAGGTAAATTTTATCAGAATACAGACTCAATTAAAAAGCACAGGGAGTTAACCCTGTATCATAAATCTGCCTCTGCGGATAACTTTACAGAATCATTTAAAAAAAATAAACACGGTAATGTTCACGAACTTTTTGTTAAAGATTCCGGAGCATATAATCCCGAAAGAAACACCGACCAAGAAACTGAGCATACTGATGATCACGATATAAGTCAAAACACATCAGTTAATGAAATATGGCAGTTTCGTAAAAAATACATAATCTATCACCTTGACAGCTCGCTGATGATTATAGATCAGCACGCAGCTCACGAAAGAATTCTTTATGAACAGGCACTTGAAAGACTTAATTCAAATGCAAATCTGTCCCAGCAGTTGCTTATGCCTATTACCGTTGTTCTGAACCACATCGATTATGAGCTTGTTAAATCTCTTGAGAAGGAATTCAATGCATTAGGTTTTGATATAGAAGTTGCTTCCAGAAACCGTGTGATTATAAAAGGTATTCCCTCAGATGTGAGAATCGGTAATGAAAAGCTTGCCTTACAGGATATGATTGACGTATATAAGAAAAACGATGTAAAGCTAAATCTTGATAAAAGGGATAATCTTGCAAAATCCTATGCGTGCAAACATGCAATCAAGGCAGGTGATGTTTTGTCTGAAGCTGAAATGCTTAATTTAATTGACAGACTGTTTTTATCCCGGATGCCGTATGTTTGTCCTCACGGAAGACCAACGATAATAAAAATTTCCGCTGATGATCTCGACAGAATGTTTGCACGCAAAGGCTTCAGTTAATTATATTTTTTATCTCATCCGTTGTATTAACCGTATGAACGTATTTTTTTATTTCATCACTTACAATGTAGTCAATTACCCAGCCGGGTGTATGAGGCTGTATTTTTTGTATTAATTTCATATGCCTGAATTTCTCGTTATTTAATATAAGCCACAGCGGCAATGCCAGATCCAGCGAGAATACGTCTCCGATTACATAGTCGGGTAGCTCATCTTTCAGAATATTATAATAAGAAGGTCTTCTCAGATTGATTTTGATTTTTTGGGTAATATGAAGTTGTTCGGTTATCTGATCGAATGAATTATCAATAATGAATTTACCGGCACCACCTCTGGCATGAAGTCTGCCTCTTTTGAATGACTTTTCATCTGTAGCTTTCAGTCCGGCTTTTGTGAATAAGTGCTGTATCTTATCTGTTTTTGAGTTCGACACCACTACAACCCCAATTCCCCTTGTATTCAGATCTTTAATAATCTCAGCAGCCTTTTCAATGGGTTTAAGCCTGCCTTCCCTCCTGAATCCTGTGGTAGCCTCAACGAAACAATACTGGGAGAATTCTGAAAGTGATGCAAATTTTTTAAGAATTGCTTTTTTTATTTCATATATACGCTGACGGAAGTTAGAATGTGATGAATTACTGGATTTTCTGTCAATGTAATCAAATAATGCGTTATTGTCCCCGAAAGGATCTTCCTGATAATAGGCAGCAATTTTGCCGTTATAAAACCATCCATATTCCCAGGGTTCCTTTGACATTTCCTGAAAACATTTTCTAAAAACATCGGATATTTCACCAGTACTTAATCCCGTTAAGCCGCTTACACTGGTTAATATATAATTCCAGACATATTCTGCTTCATCTTTTTGATTAGTCCATACACCGTCAAAATCTGATACAAGTTTTCTGATTGCCATGTAAAATTATACTTTTATTAACCTTGTAATTGTGTTATTTTTGGCATTAAAATTTACGGAATGCTAATTTACATCAAATAACCAATTATTATAATGCAAAATATTCCTTCGAAAAATATTAAGATCATTGTTCTGGTTTCTGCTTTAGGATATTTTGTTGATATATATGATCTGATTCTCTTCGGTATAGTGAGGGTTGCTTCTCTTAAATCACTTGGTATTATAGATGATGTCGGTTTAAGGGAGACCGGAGTTTATCTGCTTAATATGCAGATGGGAGGTATGCTTTTGGGGGGAATTTTGTGGGGTGTGTTAGGTGACAGGAGGGGGAGGGTTTCTGTTTTGTTCGGCTCAATCATAATGTATTCACTTGCTAATCTTCTCAACGGTATGGTTCAGGATATACCGCAGTATGCAGTTCTGCGTTTTGTTGCCGGAATCGGATTAGCCGGTGAGCTCGGTGCCGGTGTTACATTGGTGAGCGAGGTAATGTCAAAAGAGTCACGAGGCTGGGGGACAACGATCATAGCAACGGTCGGGCTTCTGGGTGCAGTCGTAGCATTTCTTGTTTCTGATATATTTGACTGGCGGACAGCTTATTATGTAGGCGGTGTTATGGGTTTATTACTGTTATTTATGAGAATGGGTATGTATGAATCGGGAATGTTCAGGAATATTCTCGATCAGAAAGTCAAGAGGGGTTACTTCCATGAATTATTTACGAACAGGGCAAGGTTTATAAAATATCTTCACTGTATTCTTATAGGTGTTCCGCTTTGGTATGTAGTGGGCATACTGGTAGTTTTCTCAAATGATTTTGCAAGTGCGCTTAATGTTGAGGGCGTAATCCCCGGCAAGGCAATTATGTATTGTTATATTGGTCTGGCAATAGGTGATTTAACAAGCGGATATTTAAGTCAGGTGTTCAGGACGAGAAAGAAAGTAATAATTGCGTTTATAATCTTTACAAATATTCTTGTTATAATATATCTGTTTCTTAATAATTTCGGTACATTTTATTTTTACCTGCTCTGTGTTATTCTGGGTATTGGTTGCGGATACTGGGCAGTGTTTGTTACAAATGCATCCGAACAATTCGGAACAAATCTCCGTGCAACTGTTACAACAACCGTTCCGAATTTTGTAAGAGGAGCGGTTGTGCCTTTAACTACATTGTTTCAGTTGTTTATTACACCCCTGGGTATAATTTATTCTGCATTGGTTGTTGGTATGATAGCATTTGTTCTGGCTTATTATTCAATTTCCAGATTGGAAGAAACCTATGGCAAAGATTTAAATTATGTGGAGATGATCTGACTATTGGTTTATACTAACTGTATTCGTTAAAATCCGAGTTAAAATTATGTTGCAGTAATGTTAAATAATGTATAATTTAGAAAAATAACTAATATTATAGATGAATTCATTTAAAACAGTTTACTCTATTATTATTCTCTGCGCTTCAGTTTTATTTTTATTTTTCGGATTTAATGATAAAACCGAAAGGGAATATGTTCAGGAGAGATATTCTCTGGTTAAGATATATGCTGATACGCGTTCTGAATTCGAACTGCTTGAAAGCTCAGGGCTTCATATAGATCACGCTGAAGCAAAGGATGATTACATTCTAACATGGCTTTCGAAAAGCGAGATCTCACTGCTTGACAAATCGGGCATTACATACAGCATCGAGATCCCGGACTGGATGGAGTATTACAATTCTTTCCCTGTGATGACCGCTGCTGAAAAACAGGCTGCAATACAGCAATCCGTTCAGGAATACAATGTAAGTCATTCGGTTTTCGGTTCCATGGGCGGTTACCTTACCTATCAGGAGATTATCAATAAACTTGATTCAATGAGACTTGAATATCCCGGTCTTATTTCCGCTAAATTTTCAATCGGTAATTCATACGAGGGAAGACCAATGTGGACGGTACGGGTATCAAACAGTCCGAATGCTCCTACCGGAAGACCAGAAGTATGGTTTCATTCCCTTATTCATGCAAGGGAGCCGATGAGTGCCACACAGAATATTTATTTTATGTACTGGTTGCTTGAAAATTACAATATAGATCCCATAGCTACATATATACTACGTTACCGCGAGTTATATTTTACGCCCGTTTTTAATCCTGATGGATATGAATGGAACAGACAGACAAATCCAAACGGTGGAGGCATGTGGCGTATAAGCAGAAAGCCATGCAGCGGAGGTATAGGTACAGACATGAACAGAAATTTCGGTCCGTATGCTTTCTGGAACTGGTCGGGAGGTGGTTCATCAACAACCTGCGGGAGTGAAACCTTCAGAGGCGATCTTCCCTTTGATCAACCTGAAACTTTCAACGCGATGAATTTCGTAAACTCAAGAAATTTCAAAGGTATCCTCAGCTATCATACATATGGTAATTATTTTATAAGACCGTGGGGATATTCGGGAATGCAGACACCCGATGAAAATATTTTCCAGAACATGTCTGCAGATATGGCCTTGCAAAATCACTATACATTAGGACGTTCACTTGAAACAGTCGGCTACACAGTACGCGGTGTTACTGATGACTGGTATTATAATGATTCAGGACATGCAAGAATCATTGCAATGACACCCGAAGTTGGCACTTCAACAGACGGATTCTGGCCACCACAGTCAAGGATATTACCGCTGGCTCAGTCAACAGTCTGGTCAAACGCATACTTTGCACTTGCATGCGGCGGTTACGTTGCACCTGTATTATTAAGACTCAACAAACTAAATTATTCTGCTGGGGAGTCAGGTAATCTCAAGGTTCACTTTAAAAACAAAGGATTAATGCACTCTCAGAATGTAAAGATTGAACTTAGTTCACTTAGTCCTTATATTAATATTTCTTCGGCTGCTTTCACCTATAATACTGTAAATCCGGGCTATCAGGACAGTTTAATATTAAACTTTAATATTCAGACCAATGCTCCAAACAATTCGGGTCTTCCTATAATGCTTAGCATTAAACAGAATGATACAAGTCTTGTCCACAGGGAAAAAATTCATATATGTATAGGAAACGGCAGCCTTACGCTGGCAGATAGCGCTGAAAACGGTACGGGAAACTGGACTATGACAGGGGGATGGAATACCACAACGTCACAGTATTATTCTCCTACCCGCTCGTTTACCGAAAGTCCGAGCGGCAACTATACCAATTCAACCAACCGTACAATGACGCTTGCCACGGGGAGAAATATTTCTTCCAATCCCGTTACCGTCCTTACCTTCTGGCACAGACATGATATTGAGATAATGGATAACGCATATGTGGAAGTATCCAGCAACAATGGTACGACCTGGAACACAATTGTTTATTACAACGGAACGCAAAATACATGGAAACAGGAAATTTTTGATATAACCGAACTGGCTAATGCTTCCACGACTCTGCGAATCAGATTTTCCCTGATTTCGAACCGTTCAGGTGTTGCAGACGGTTGGTATGTTGATGATATCAAAATTATTAATTACCAGACAGCACCTGTATCGACAGGAGATAAGCAGAGAATTCCTACACGGTATGCACTCGCTCAGAATTATCCAAACCCCTTCAATCCTTCTACTACAATCAGCTACCAGCTTCCCCGTGACAGTTATGTTAGTTTAAGGGTTTATGATATTTCGGGGAAAATGGTTAAAACCCTAGTCAGCGAAAATAAGAAAGCAGGTTACCATGAAATTAACTTTAATGCCTCCGGACTTTCAAGCGGTGCTTATTTTTATAAAATTGAGGCAGGGGATTTTTCGGATGTCAAGAAAATGATTCTGGTTAAATAATGTTAATCACCAAAATAAACTCATAATTGATGAACCCAAAAACAGTTAAAGTCATTATATTTTCCGTCATATTTATATCAGCTGTGATATGGTTTTCAGCATTTAATTCACCTGAGCTTACTGCCTACCATGATGAAGACAACTCAAGGAGTGAGATTTATCTCTCACAAAGGCCAAAATGCGGTACTACGGAATATATGAATTCTCTTTTTCAGCAGGATCCTGATTACAGATTAAGAATGCAACAGTTAGAAAAATTTGCAGAGGAATACATTAAAAATAACTACAACGGTAAACCCAGGGGACTTATAATTATCCCAACCGTTGTTCACGTCGTATGGAATCAATCCATTCAGAATATTTCGGATGATCAGATATATTCGCAAATGGATGTTCTGAACGAAGATTTCCGCAGATGGAACGCTGATACTGTCAATACACCTCCTCCATTTAAACCATTGGGTGCGGACTGTGAAATTGAATTCC
>Ga0308411_10001811_pt1 | contig 14569 bp, 9 predicted proteins | sample HotsprottomLayer_2_FD_203530 | JGI IMG/M metagenome (GOLD analysis project Ga0308411, IMG submission 203530) | Hot spring phototrophic mat microbial communities from Octopus Spring, Yellowstone National Park, Wyoming, United States -... | ecosystem: Environmental > Aquatic > Thermal springs >...
TCCCGGCCCCCAGTGGTGCAGGTCGACCTACGGCCCGAGCGACAGCGCGAACGCCGCCACGTCGCTGGCGTCGTAGTCGGCGATGCGGCCGAGGCCGTTCGTGTGTCGGGCGCGGACGTACAGGTTGGCCGAGAAGGCGCACCGGGTCTCGCCGGCGAGCAGGTCGGCGAAGGTGTGCGCCGGGCTCGCGCCGCTGCTCACGTCCGCGGCCGAGGGCGGGTCGGTGGTGACCGGGCCGGTGAGCCCCTGCTTGTAGCTGATCGTGTGGTACCACTGGAACCCGTTGGCGTGGCGCGCGGTGTACTGCAGCGCCACGGTGGTCGAGGCGGGCCCGTCGAGGAACTGGCAGTTCAGGTTGGACGGCACGCCGTTCTTCAGGATCGCCTCGATGTCGCCCGCGCAGCCCAGGTTGTCCACGCGGAACAGGTTCGCGAGCGCGTTGTGCGGCACGACCGACGTGTTGGAGAACGCGGCGTCGATCGGGCCGTCCAGCCGCCGGTAGTGGAACGCGGCGTTGACGTCGTCGGGGCCGGCCGGGTCCACCGAGTTCGTCGGCCGGAGCCGCTTGCCGTCGGCACGGAAGATGTCCACGATGAACAGGTAGCGGCCGTTGGGCATGCGCGGGACCCCGCCGACCTTCTCGTCCGTCTGGACGAACGCGTGCCACTGTCCGCCGAGCCACGGCCAGACCGGGTCGTGGTAGGGGATCGTGTAGAGCCCGGGGGTCGGCGTGTTCAGCGAGACCCACTCGACCTTGACCCCGCCGCTGCCGTCGTCCGTGTACTTGCGCCACGAGACGTTGCCGGTCAGCGTGAACTCGGTGCCGGCGATCGGTGCGCCCGCGGCGTTCACGCGCACGACCCGCGTCCGGAAGGCAACCGCGCCCAGGTCCTTCAGCTTCGGGTGGAACTGGTAGCGCAGGTTGAGGGTCTTGCCCCAGGGCTGGTTGTAGGGACCGGCGGTCACACCGACCGGGCCGGCGGGCGGTGGGTTGACCAGGCCGTCGTCGGCGGCCAGGGGGCCCGCGAACGAGCGCTCGCCGTCCTGCAGCGTGGAGTGGACGAGCTGGTCGGCCCACGTGTTGCCGATCTGCTCGAGGATCACGAACGGCGTGGGGTGCGCGTCCCAGTCGTGCGGCTGGTCGCAGGTCTCTGCGCCCGGGTCCGCGCGCAGCACGGCCTCCTCGGCGACCGCGAAGCTCTGCCCGCGCGCCGGGCCGTCGTAGATCACGCGCCAGCCGGTCTCGCCGAGCTGCCAGACCCGGTAGAGCACGCGTCGCGTGCAGCCGGGCGGCGGTGAGCCGAGCAGGAAGCAGACGTCGAAGTGGCCGTCCTCCTGCAGGGCCGTCTCGGCGACCTTCACCGTGGAGCAGGTGCAGAGCCTGGCGCGCAGGTCCGGGATCGCCTCGATGTAGCGGGCCTGCTGCTCGGGGCCGAGCTGCCCGAGCGCCCGCAGGTGCCGGCTCGCCCACAGCACCGTCTCGGCGTCCGGCGCGCCCTCGACCGAGCCCGCGCGCCGCAGCGCGCGCAGGGTCGCGTGCTCGAGCGCGCGAGCGGCGACCGCGGCGTGGCCGAACGCCCGTTGCCGGAGCGGCGCGGGGTCGGGTCCGGGGCCGGGGCGCGGACCCGGCCAGGGATCGGGCTCGGGTGTCGGGATCGGGCCCGGCCACGGCCGGAGGCGGTCGCAGTCGATGATCTCGCAGAGGTCGCGGATCACCACCGGCGGGTCGAGCGGGCCGATCGGCGCACAGCAGCACGTCCGAACGAAGACCTCGACCTTGCCATGACAGACCGGCGCGCACCGCACCGGCCACAGCGCGCGCGCCTCCAGTCGGACCGAGTCCAGCAGCGACTGGAAGCCGCCCGCCCGCGCCTGCAACACCGCGAGATCCGGCCGGTCCACGGCATGCAGCGGCGGCCGCACCGGCCGGCACACCTGCACCCGGCCGCTCACGCACGTGAGCAGCGGGATGAGCGCCTTCCACGCCGCCTCCGGCAGTCGGTAGACACCCTCCGCGCGCACCTGCTGGAGGAACGCATCATAAGCGAACCGGCGCGGCGCGCCCCCGGCCGCCCGCAGCTCCAGCGTGTAGCCGCGGCCGACGAGCCCCGCCTCGAGGGCGAACTCGCCCGAGGCGGACAGCGGGATCCGGGTGCGCTTCCCCGTCGGGTCGACGGCCTCGAGCGCGAGGTCAGGCCGCGGCTCGGCGCCGAGCCCGACCAGCTCGAGCACCGCGCGGACCGAACCGCGGCCGCCGTCGTCCTTCGATGAACCACGAGCCATGCTCCATTCCCCCTTCGATCTGCACGTACAGGATGCCGCGCCCGCGCGGGGCGGACGCGGTGAGGTAGGGTTCCGGCAGGGCAACGGGGCGGGCCGGACGGGCGTCGGGGCGAGGCGAACTCAGGCGGACGGCGTGCCGGCCGGCGGGTGCCGGCGGCGCGGGCGACCTCCAGAAAACACGCGAGCCGGCGAAGGGTTCGCCGTGCGGACGCACAGCAGACCAGCCTTCCCTTCTTCCGGCAGGCTCAGGCTACCGCGGCGGGCGAGGGGTGTCAAGCCGGGCAGGCCAGGGAACTACGCCGGGCCCGCCGGCCGCGGCGCCCGGTGGACCTCAAGCGCCGCCCGCAGCCCGGACTCGATCGCACCCTGGATCCAGGCGTGCGTCAGCGAGGCGTGCTCCCCGGCGAAGTGGATGCGGCCCTCGGGCGCGACGATGTGGTCGTGGAGCAGCGTCTGCTGCCCGGGGTCGAACAGCGCGAACGCGCCACCGGCGAACTCGTCGTCGTGCCACATCTTGGAGGCGCCCACCTCGAAGCACTCCATGACCTGGGGGTGGATCTCCGCGACGTTCTCGAGGGCCTGCACCACGCGGTCGTGGGGGGCGAGCGACCCCCAGCGCTGCGCGTCCTCGGACCAGGTGTAGCTGGCCAGCAGCACGCCGCGTCCGGTCTCGCGGCCGTGCTCGGGATAGTAGATGTTGCGCACCGGAAGGTCGGTGATCGTGCCGCCGCCGAAGATGCCGTCGTCCTCCTCCCAGAATCGGCGGCTGCACTGGAAGAAGATCTTCGCGGAGGCGTCGTACTTGAGCTGCCGGATCGCGCGCTGCTTCGCGCGGGAGAACGGTTTGAGCACCTCGACGTGACGCAGGACGGGAAAGGGCACCGTCAGGATGGCCGCGTCGCCGCTGACCCGCTGCCGGCCCGCGACCGTCTGGTAGTGGACGATGACCTCGTCCGGCGTCTGGTCGATCGCCACCATGCGCGCGCTGAAGCGGACCCGGCCAGCCAGCGGCGCGTACAGCGCCCGGGGAAGGCGGTCCATCCCGCCGACGATCTGGACCATGTCGGTGTAGTAGTTGCCGACCTCCTCGCGCAGCAGCTCGAGGAACGACGAGTTCATCAGGGCCTCGTAGTTGAACAGGAGGCCGAAGGCCTCGATCGCGCCCTCCGACCAGCGGTTCGCCTCGAGGAACTCGCGGACCGAGTAGTCGTCGTACTCGGCGACGATGGCGGGCCAGGCCGCGTCGCCCTCCTTCTGGAGCTTGAGCACGATGGGCCGGAGCGCCGCGCCCCAGAGCTGGTTGATCGTCTGGCCGCGCTCGTGCTCGGCGACGTCGAAGTCGAGGCCCTCGGGATCGAGCTCGACCTCCTCGATGCGCCGGCGCCGCCCGCCCAGGTGGTAGTAGGCCCGGCGGTTGTGCATGGTGAACGGGGCCACCGGGAGCTCGAACCGCTCCACGTAGGCCATGGTCAGCGTGTGCGCGCGCGGGATGCGCATCGCGCCCGCCTCGCCGTAGAGGCCGGGCGCGAACGGCTCGCGCATCGTGTAGATGCGGCCGCCGATCCGCTCGCGCGCCTCCAGGACGATCGGGTCGTGGCCCGCGCGCAACAGCTCGTAGGCCGCCACCAGGCCGGCCATGCCCGCGCCCACGACGACGACGCGGCGGGGGGCGGCGGCACGGGGCTGGAGGCCCTCGCGGACGATAGCGTGGTAGTCGACGGCGGTCCCGGGCATGGCGGATGGATTCCACGACCGTGCGGCGACGCCTCCCGCCCGGCGGGCGCGGCCGCCCGGCCGGCTACAGGTATCGCAGCTCGCGGGCCCGGCGGTCGAGCTCCTCGCGGAACTGCGGGGCGGCGATCGCGATGAGCGCCTGCGCGCGCTGCCGGATCGTCTTCCCGTAGAGGTCGGCCACGCCGTACTCGGTCACGACGAACCGGACGTGGTTCCGCGTGGTCGTGACCCCCGCGCCAGGCTTCAGCACCGGCACGATGCGCGAGACTCGCCCCTCGAGCGCGGTCGCCGGCAGCGCGATGATTGGCACGCCGCCCTCGGCACGGGAGGCACCGTAGATGAAGTCGAGCTGGCCGCCCACGCCGCTGTAGAACCGGCTGCCGATGCTGTCCGCGCACACCTGCCCGGTGAGGTCCACCTCGATCGCCGAGTTGATCGCCACCATGCGCGCGTTGCGGGCGATGACGAACGGGTCGTTGGTATAGCTGGTGGGGTGCATCTCGATGATCGGGTTGTCGTGGACGAAGTCGTAGAGCCGCTGCGTGCCGAGCATGAACCCCGCGATCACCTTGCCCGGGTGCAGGGTCTTGCGCTCGCCGGTGAGCACGCCTCGCTCGATCAGGTCGATGATGCCGTCCGAGAACAGCTCGGTGTGGACCCCGAGGTGCTTGTGGGTGCCCAGCAGCCGCAACACCGCATCGGGAATCGCCCCGATGCCGGTCTGCAGCGTCGCGCCGTCGGGGATCAGCCCGGCGATGTGCCGCGCGATCTGCTGCGCGACCTCCGACGTGCCGGCCATCGTGACCTCGGGCAGCGGGTAGCTCACGGGCACGACGTGGTCGATCTTCGAGATGTGGATGAAGCTGTCCCCGAGCGTCCGGGGCATCCGGTCGTTCACCTCGGCGACGATCACGCGGGCGCTCTGGGCGGCGGGCTTGGTGATGCCGACCTCGATGCCGAACGAGCAGAACCCGTGCTCGTCGGGCGGGGAGACGTGGATGAGGGCGACGTCGACCGGCAGCAGCCCGCGGGCGAACAGCAGGGGGACCTCGGAGAGCAGGCACGGCGTGAAGTCCGCCCGCCCCTCGTTGACCGCGGCACGCACGTTGTCGCTGATGAAGAGCGTGTTGACGCGCAGGTGCGCCTCCATGCCCGGGGCCACGTAGTCGGCCGGGCCAACCGTGAGCACCTGGGCGATCTCGACGTCGCGGAGCGTCGGCGCGCGCGCCACCAGCGCCGACAGCAGCCGCTGGGGCACCGAGCAGTTGCCGGTGAGGAAGACGCGCATCCCCGATGCGATGACGGCGACCGCGGCCTCCGGCGTGGTCAGGCGGCGCTCGTCGGCGACCGGCATCAGCCGACCTCCGGCCGCGGGTCGCCGTCGCCCTGGGCCGCCAGCCCGCGGCGCAACGCCCGGTTGGCCCGGAGCGCGGCCTGGGGACCGGCGCGCCCGATCTCGAGCAGGTAGGGCAACGACACGTTCGTGAGCGCGTGGCTGCCGGTGCGCGCCACGCGCGCGGGCACGTTCGGCACACAGTAGTGGATGACGCCCTCCTCGACGAAGACGGGGTCGCGGTGGGTCGTGGGCCGGCTCGTCTCGACGCAGCCGCCCTGGTCGATCGAGAAGTCCACGATGACGGCGCGCGGCCGCATGGCCCGCACCATCTCGCGCGTCACGAGCACGGGCGCGCGCCGGCCCGGGACGTAGACCGCGCCGATCAGGACATCGGCGAACGCCGTGGCCTTCTCGACGGCGAGCGGGGTCGCGGGCATCGTGACCACGCGGCCGCCCAGCCGCTCGTCGAGCGCCTGCAGCCGGGCGATGTCCACGTCGAGGACGGTCACCTGGGCCCCCAACCCCAGGAAGGCGCGCGCGGCGTTGCCGCCCACCACGCCAGCGCCCAGGATCACCACGTTCGCCGGCGGCACCCCGGGCACGCCGCCCAGCAGGATCCCGCGTCCCTCGGGCCGACCCTCGGGCGCGCGGCACGTCATGGTCTCGAGCAACGAGCCGGCGATGATCGGCGCGAGCCGGCCGGCGACCTCGCTCGTGGGGTGCAGCACCGGGAAGGTGCCGTCGTCGTCCTGGATCATCTCGTAGGCGACCGCGGTGACAGCGCCGGCGCGCAGGGCCGCGGCCAGGTCGGGCGAGGCCACCGCCAGGTGGAGGAACGCCAGGAGGGTCTGCCCCTGGAAGTAGTCGTGCTCGGCGGCGGTCGGCCGCGCCACCTTCACCACCACCGCCGGGCGCCGCCACGCTTCTTCCGGAGAGTACACGAGCCGCGCGCCCACCTGCCGGTACTCGTCGTCGGCGAAGCCCGCGCCGACCCCGGCGCCGGCCTCGACATACACCAGGTGCCCGGCCCTGGTCAGCGCGTCGACCCCCGCCGGGGTGAGGCCCACCCGGTACTCGTGCGGCCTGACCTCGGTCGGCACGCCGAACTCCATGCCCTCTCCCTCCTCCGCCGTGTGCTCCGACGGGTCCGGCGATCGTCCGCCACCACCATGCGCCGGCCGACCCGATGGGGCAATCGGTTCGCGGCCCGATGCGCCACCGCCGGAAGCGGCGGCGCCTTCCCATGCCTCCAGCCACGGCAGGAGCTCGCCCTCCCGTCGCCGCACTTACCCTTCGCCGCGGTCCGGGCATCCAGCCCGGCCCCGGGGAGGCGCGACGTGTCCCGACGCCCGACAATGGTCGGCCTGCTCGTGATCCTGATGGTGCTGACGGCCGCCGCACCGAACCTGGCCGCTCCCGCGCTGGCCGCGCCGCAGGACGACACGAACGGCGGCTGCCCATCGGGCCTGGTGCGGGTCAAGGCGGCCAACCACCCGGCGGACCGCAACCGCAACGGCTACGTGTGCCAGGCGGTGCCAGCGGCGACACCCGGCGCCAAGGCGACACCCGGCGCGCAGGTGAAGCCGACCGCCGGCGGCTCGAAGCCCGGGAACGGCGGCGCGCCGGCGAAGGGGCAGATCGAGGTCATCGTGGTGGACGATCAGGCGGGCACGTGCCCCCCGGGGTTCACGCTGGTGCGCAACGTTCCCACGCACCCGGCGGACGCCAACAAGAACGGGATCGTCTGCGGGAGGGTCAAGGGGAGCGACGAGTAGTGCCGCTCCCTGGCTCGCCGTCCCGGCCCGCTACGCCAGGCCCCAGAGCCGCGCGACCGCCAGCGCGAACACCCGGCTGGCGCCCACGACGTCGCTCACCTCGACGCGCTCGTCCGGCACGCTGAGGTAGCGGCCGGCCGGCCCGTAGAGAATCCCCGGGATACCCGCGCGGAGCATGTGCGCCGAATCCGCGCCCGCGTACTTCTGCGGTGCCAGCGCGCCGACGCGCGGCTCGTGTCCGAAGATCGTCCGGTGCGCGAACACGGCGCTCTGCACGACCGGATGGTCGGCCGGCACCTCGAACGGCGGGAAGTAGGTCCGGTCCTCCACGGTCGCGATCTCGGCCCGGAGGTCGGGGTCCTCGGCGCGCATCCCCTCGAGCAGGCGCCGGAGATCGGCCAGGACCGACTCGGGGCTCTGGCCCGGCACCAGCCGGAGGTCGAGGATCATCTCGCAGTAGTCGGGCACCAGCGCGGGGCGCCACGAGAGGATCTCGGGGGTAATACCGCCGCGGATCACGCCCAGGTTCATGCGCGGCAGCCCGTCGTAGGCCGGGTTCGGCGCAAACGTCATCCACGAGCCCGGCGGGATCGTCTCGTAGCTCGGCCCCAGCGCGGCAGCGATCTTCATCGCCTTCTCGATCGCGTGGATCTTGTGCCCGGCGAGCGTCGTGTAGTGCCGCATCTCGCCGCGCACGGTCACGCGCACCTGCAGGACGCCGGCGTGCATCGTCAGCACGCCGAGCTCGGTGGGCTCGCCCAGGAAGAACAGGTCGGCGCGCAGCCCGGCGTCCAGCGCCGCGCGCGTGCCCAGCCCGCCCTGGAGCTCGCCCACGACGAACGCCATGGTGACGTCGCCGCGCGGCCGGACGCCCGACCGCCTGATGGCCTCCACCGCCGCGAGCATCGCGGCGTTCCCGGCCTTCATGTTCGCGGCGCCCACCCCGATCAACCAGCCGCCGTCCACCTCCGCGCCGAACGGGTCGCGGGTCCAGCCGTCGCAGACCATGTTGTGGTCCAAGTGGCCGTTGAAGAGGACCGACGGCCCCTCGCCGCTGCCGCGCAGTCGGCCGAAGACGTTGGGGCGGCCGGGCGCGACCTCCTGCTGCCAGACCTCGTCGAACCCCATCGCCGACATGGTGTCGGCCGACCACTCCGCGAGCCGCGTCTCCTGCTTCGTGAAGCTGGGGATGCGGATCATCTCCCGGGCCAGCCCGATCACCCGGTCGGGCTCGATGCCGTCCAGGATCGGCGCGGCGGCCGCGCGCGGGTCGGTCATCGGCTCACCGCCGCCTGCCGCACGTCGATCAGCCCCGCGGAGCTCGGGATGAAGCGCACGCCGCTCACCGCCGACCGCCACGCCACCGCCTCGCGCCGCTCGGTGAGGAACAGCCACGGCGCGTCGTCCATGACGATCTCCTGGACCCGGTGGTAGACCTGGATGCGGGCGTTGGCGTCCATCGTGGCCGCGCCCCGGTCGAGCAGCGCGTCCACCTCAAGGTTGCGGTAGAACGCCAGGTTGTTGGCCGCCGGCGGCCACGACCGCGAGTGGAGAATGGACCGCAGCCCGGTGTCCGGGTCGGCGGTGCCCCAACCCGCCATGACCATCTCGATGCGCGACTCCTGCGGCCCGCGGCGCGCTTCAGCCAGGTAGACCGGGAACTCGATCTCCTGGACCCGCACGTCCACGCCCACCCCGCGGAACGCGGAGGCGATCACCTGCGCCATGTCCGTACCGCCCGCGAACCGACCGGCCGGTACCCACAGCGTGCCCGCCAGGCGCTGGCCGTCCTTCGAGCGCACGCCGTCCGCGCCCGGCCGCCACCCGGCCTCGTCGAGCAGCCGGCGCGCCAGCCCCGGGTCGTACTGGTAGATGCGCACGCTCTTGTGCGCCCGGTACGCCGAGCCGATCGGCGAGTCGGCCACGCGCCCCACGCCGAAGAGGATCTTGTCGATGATGGTCTGCTTGTCCACCAGATGGTTGAGCGCGCGGCGCACCCGCACGTCGGCGAACTGCGGCTTCGTGTTGTTGATCGCGATGTAGGTCCACGACGTGGACGGCCGCACGGCGACCTCCACCCCCGGCGCGCGGCCCAGCCGGCCGATCTCGTGGATCGGGACCTGAGTGATCAGGTCGGCCTCCCCGGTCTCCAGCAGGTTCACACGCGTGGACGGCGTCGTGGCGACCCGGACGATCAGGCGCTGCACCCGCGGCGCCGGGCCCCAGTACTCGCGGTTCGCCTCGAGCACGAGGTCGCCGTCGGGCGCCCAGCTCACGAACCGGAACGGCCCCGTGCCCACCGGCACGAAGTCGCGCGGCGAGGAGGCGCGCTGCACGGCCTGCGGGCTCTGGATCGCGGCGAGGCCGCTGTCGGCGATGTTGTTGAGCAGCGCGGCCAGCGGCTGGTCGCCGAAGATCTCGACCGTGTGGTCGTCGATCTTGCGCGCCCCGCGCACGCCGCTCCACGCGAAGCCCCCGGCCGGCAGGCGGAGCTGCGGGTCGATGGCCCGCTGCACGTTGAACACCACCGCGTCGGCGTCAAACGGCGTCCCGTCGTGGAACCGGACCCCCTGCCGCAGCCGGAAGGTCCAGGCACGGCCGTCGCGCGACGGCGTCCACTGCGTCGCGAGCCCGGGGGTGATGGCCAGGCGCTCGTCGTGCTCGACGAGCCGGTCGAAGATGTTGCGGCCGACCACCATGCCCGTGGCCAGCGAGAACGTCGCCGGCGGGTCGAGCCGGTCGATCGGAACGTGCAGCGCCCACACGAGCGTGCCGGGCTGCGCGGCCGGCGCGGAGAACGCCTCCGGCCGCGGGGCCAGGACGAGGGCGACGAGCAAGACGAGCCAACCGAAGCGTCCCATGGATCTCCCCCCTACCCGCGGCGCGCGCGCACGCGGGGATTCAACGCGTCGGCGAACGCATCGCCGAACAGGTTCACGCTCAGCACGGTCACCAGGATCGCCCCGCCGGGCGCCAGCACGAGGTGCGGCGCGGCGCGCAGGAACTCCGCCCCGGCGCTCAGCATCGCGCCCCACTCCGGATTCGCCGGGTCGCCGCCCAGCCCCAGGAACCCCAGCCCGGCGACCGTGACGATCGTGATGCCCAGGCGGAGCACCGCGGTCACCACGATCGGCGGGACGCACCCGGGCAGCACGTGGCGCGCGACCACGCGCGCCGGCCGAGCGCCGAGCGCCCGTGCCGCGACCACGAACTCCTGCTCGCGCAGCGCCAGCGCCGAGCCGCGCACGAGCCGCGCGAACACCGGCGCCGAGGCCAGTCCGACGGCGAGCACGACGTTCCGCTGGCCCGGCCCGAGCACCGCCACCGCCAGCAGCGCGAGCAGCACGCCCGGGAACGACATCAACACCTCCACCAGGCCCATCACCACATCGTCCCAGGCGCCGCCGGCGTAGCCGGCGACCAGGCCGGTCGGCACGCCGAGCGCGAGCGAGACGCCGAGCGCGCCGAGCCCGCCGAGCAGCGAGGCGCGCGCGCCGGCCACGACCCGCGAGAACAGGTCACGGCCGAGCTGGTCGGTCCCCAGCAGGTGCGCCGCCGAGGGCGGCCGGAACGCCGCGAGCAGGTCGGGCTGGCGCGGGTCGTAGGGCATGACCGCGGGGCCCGCGACCGCGACCGCCACGACGAGCGCGAACAGGACGAGCCCGCCCATGCCGGCCCGATCGCGGCGCACCTGCGCCCAGAAGCGCGAGGACGGCCCAGGTGCGGGTCGGGGCACCGCGGCGACCGCCATCTACCGGATCCTCGGGTCGAGCCAGGCGTAGGCCAGGTCCACGGCCAGGTTCGCCACCACGTAGGTGGCCGCCAGCAGCAGCACCGCGCCCTGGACCACCGGATAGTCGCGGAAGGCGATCGCCTGCACCAGGTAGCGGCCAACCCCGGGCCAGGTGAAGACGGCCTCCGCGAAGACCGAGGCGCCCAGCATCGCGCCGAACTGGAGCCCGACGATGGTCACGGCCGGGATCAACGCCGGCCGCAGCGCGTGGCGCAGCACCACCAGCGACTCGGGCAGGCCCTTGGCGCGCGCGGTCCGCGTGTAGTCCTCGCCCAGCGCGTCGAGCAGGCTGGTGCGCAGCAGCCGGGTGATGTGCGCCACCGGGAACGCGCCCAGGCTCACCGCGGGCAGGACCAGGTGGTGCCACGACTGCGCGCCGGCTACCGGGAACCATCCTAGCCGCACGGCCAGCGCGAGCTGCAGCAGGATGCCGAGCAAGAAGGTGGGCAACGAGACGCCGAGCAGCGCGACCGCGACGCTGATCTTGTCGGGAGCGCGGCCGCGGCGCACCGCGGCGAGGATGCCGAGCGGGACGCCCGCCGCCACGCTGAAGGCGATCGCCGCGCCCGCCAGCACCAGCGTCATGCGGTAGCGCGGCATCAACTCGTCGACCACCGGCCGGCCGGTGCGGGTGGAGGTGCCCAGGTCGCCTCCGAGCGCGCGCCGCACGAAGACGGCGTACTGCGCCCACAGCGGCCGGTCCAGGCCGAGCTCGCGGCGCGTCTGCGCGATCAGCTCCGGCGTGGCATGGTCGCCGGCGAAGATCAGCGCCGGGTCTCCGGGGATCAACCGGATGCTCAGAAAGACGAGCACCGAGGCGCCCAGGAGCACCGGAACCGTGCGGATGGCGCGGCGCAGGATGACGACGATCATTCCGGCATGCGGTCATCGCGACTGTAACGTGGTTATGCTCATCGAACGGTGCGTCTAGTCTAGCAGGTCGGCCGGCGGGCGTCCGGCCGCGCGCGAGCAGGGACCGCGGTGGCCCGCCCGCGAAGCCTACCGCACGCGCGCCGCGCACGTGGCGCCGGGGGTGACGCCGCATGTCCGCCCTGCCGACCGGGACGGTCACGTTCCTGTTCACCGACATCGAGGGCTCCACGCGGCTCCTCCAGTCGCTGGGCGACCGGTACCCCGCCGTCCTCGCGGCGCACGACGACCTCCTGCGCACGGTCGTTCGCGAGGCCGGAGGCGTCGAGGTCAGCACCGCGGGCGACTCCTTCTTCGTGGTCTTTCCGGTGGCGGCGCAAGCGATCGCCGCCGCAGCCGCGGCGCAGCGGGCGATCGCGGCGCAGGCCTGGCCCGAGGACGCGCGCGTGCGCGTCCGCATGGGCCTGCATACCGGCGAGGCGGTGCTCTCGGGCGACACCTACGTGGGCCTCGACGTGCACCGCGCCGCGCGGATCTGCGCGGCGGGCCACGGCGGGCAGATCCTGGTCTCCGAGGCGACGGCCGCGCTCGCGGCGCACGACCTGCCCCAGGGCCTGACGCTCGTGGACCTCGGGCTGCACCGGCTGAAGGACCTGCAGCGGCCCGAGCGTCTGTTCCAAGCGACGCACCCGGATCTGCCCTCGACGTTCCCGCCGCTGCGCTCGCTGGACGTGGCGCCCAACAACCTGCCCGTGCCCATCACGAGCTTCGTCGGGCGCGAGGCCGAGATGGCCGAGGTGAAGCACCTGCTCGCCGCCGCGCGGCTGCTGACGCTGCGCGGGCCGGGTGGCGCGGGCAAGACGCGCCTCGCGCTTCAGGCGGCGACGGACCTGCTCGACCGTTTCCCTGACGGGGTGTGGTTGGTGGACCTGGCGCCCATCCGCGAACCGGCGCTCGTCGCGCAGACCGTGGCCAGCGCGCTGGGTGTACGCGAGCCCGGTCGGCCGCCGCAGGACGTGTTGGGCGACGTGTTGCGCGAGCGCACCGCCCTGCTCGTCCTGGACAACTGCGAACACCTGCTCGCGGCGTGCGCGGACCTCTGCGCGCTGCTCCTGCCGGTGGCCCCCGGGCTGCGCGTCCTGGCGACCAGCCGCGAGCCGCTGGGGGTGGCGGGCGAGCGGGTCTTCACCGTGCCGCCGCTGTCGGTGCCCGACGCGCGCGCGGCCGACGCCGAGACGGTGGCGCTGTCCGCCGCCGCCCGGCTGTTCGTGGAGCGCGCGTCGCTGTACCGGCCCGGGTTCACGCTGACCGGGGAGAACGCCCGCGCCGTCGGCGAGATCGCCCGACGGCTCGACGGCATTCCGCTCGCGCTCGAGCTCGCCGCGGCGCGCATTCGCGTCCTCTCGGCGCAAGAGATCGCGACGCGGCTGGAGGATCGGTTTCGCCTGCTGACGGGCGGCCCGCGGGGCAGCCTCCCCCACCATCAGACGCTCGAGGCGGCGATCGAGTGGAGCTACGACCTCCTCGCCGAGGAGGAGCGCCGGCTGTTCCGGCACCTCTCCGTCTTTGCCGGCGGCTTCACCCTCGAGACCGCCGAGGGGGTGTGCCGGGCCACCGGCGCGGCGCCGCCGGACATGCTCGACCTGCTCGCCCGGCTGATTGACAAGTCGCTCGTGATGGTCGAGCCGGGCGACGGCCGCCAGACACGCTACCGGATGCTGGAGACGCTCCGGCAGTTCGCGCTGCCGCGTCTGGTGGCCTCCGGCGAGGCGGACGCCGCGCGGCGTGCGCACCGCGCGTTCTTCCTGCAACTCGCGGAAGACGCCGAACTCCGCCTGCAGGGCCCCGAGCAGAAGGCTTGGCTCGACCGGTTGGAGGCCGACCACGACAACTTCCGGGCGGCCCTGGAGTGGAGTCGCACCGACCCGGACGTGGAGACCGGCGTGCGGCTCGCGGGCGCGCTGTGGTGGTTCTGGGAGGTGCGGGGGTACTGGACGGAGGGATGGCGGTGGCTGAACGAGCTGCTGCCGCGCACGCGGACGGCGACACCCGCCGCGCGCGTGAAGCTGCTCAACGCCGCTGCCGGGCTGGCGCTGCGCCTGGACGACTTCGAGCGCGTCGAGGCGCTCGCGTCGGAAGCGCTGGCGCTCTCGCGAGACGTGCACGACAGGCGCACGGAGGCCTCGTGCCTGGTGATCCTGGGCATCCACGCGTGCCGCACGGAGAACTACGGGAAGGCCGAGATCCTGGGCGGCGAAGGGCTCACCCTGGCGACGCAGCTCGGGGACACCGTGGGCACCGCGTGGGCGCGCGCGACGCTGGGATTCGTCGCGCGCTCCAAGGGCGAGGCGGAGAAGGCGCAGACGCTCCTCGAGGAGAGCCTGCGCCAGCTCACCGCGCTCGGGCACACATGGGCCATCGCCATCGTCTCGATCAACCTGGGACAGCTCGCGCGCGATCGCGGCGACCTGCACGCCGCCGTGGCGTTCTTCGAGGAGGCGCTCGTGCGGATGCGACAAATCGGCGACCGCTCGTACATCGCCTACGGCGAGCTGAACCTCGGGATCGCGGTCTCCGCCATGGGCGACCACCGGCGCGCGGCGGCGCTGTACCAGGACTGTCTTGCGCTGCGACGCGACCTCGGCGAGAGGCGAGGGATCGTGACGTGCCTGGCCGCACTGGGCTGCGCTGCCGCCTCGCTCGACGAGCACGACCGGGCAGCCGTGCTGTTCGGCGCGTTCGAGGCGCAGCGCGAGGCGATCGGCGCCCCGGTCCCGG
>Ga0308411_10001812_pt1 | contig 14566 bp, 17 predicted proteins | sample HotsprottomLayer_2_FD_203530 | JGI IMG/M metagenome (GOLD analysis project Ga0308411, IMG submission 203530) | Hot spring phototrophic mat microbial communities from Octopus Spring, Yellowstone National Park, Wyoming, United States -... | ecosystem: Environmental > Aquatic > Thermal springs >...
GGCTTATCCTCTACTTCCTCACGTGGATTCCCGAGGGCAAGCACCTCCACCTCGTGACGCTGGTGCCCAACGTCGCGCTGCGCAAGGCCCGGCCGCGCGGGGCGCTCGCGTCGGTGGACGTCGAGACTGCCGACCGGTTGGGCGCCTCGGCCGCGACGCACTTCACCTGGAAGGACAACCTGGACGCGTTCGCGTGCATGGAGTGCGGTCGGTGCGTGGAGGTCTGCCCGGCGAACGTCACGGGCAAGGAGCTCGACCCGCGGCGCCTGCACACGGACCTGCGCCGGCAGCTCGTCGCCACGGGACGTGCTCTGCTCGCGGGCCGCCCGCCGACCGTCGCCCCGCGCCTGGTCGGCGAGGTGTTCTCGGAGGCGTTCCTCTGGGGGTGCCTGACGTGCGGCGCCTGCGTCGAGGAGTGCCCGGCGGACAACGACCACATCGACAAGATCGTGGAGATGCGACGCCACCTCGTGATGGAGGAGGCGCGTGCCCCCGACACGATGGCCGACGCGCTGCGCAGCCTGGAGGCCCGCGGCCACCCGTTCCGCGGCGCCGGCATCGCCCGGACCGCCTGGACCGCCGGGGCGAGCGTCAAGGCGCTGCCCGCTGGCGATCGGGCCGAGTGGCTGCTGTGGGTCGGGTGCGCGGCCGCGCTCAACGAGCGCAACCACGCGCCACTCCGCGCGCTGGCGCGGCTGCTGCAGGCGGCCGGCGTCGACGTCGCGATCCTGGGCGACGAGGAGACCTGCACCGGCGACCCCGCCCGGCGGATGGGCAACGACTACCTGTTCCAGACCTTCGCACGGGCGAACGTCGAGACGCTATCGCGCTACGGGGTGACGAAGATCGTCACCCCCTGCCCGCACTGCTACAACACGCTGGCGCACGAGTACCCGGCGTTCGGCGGCCGCTACGAGGTGTGGCACCACACGCAGCTCCTCGACCGTCTCGTCGCCACCGGGCGGCTGCGGCCGGAGCGGCCCGTGGCCGAGGTCGTGACGTTCCACGATCCGTGCTACCTGGGCCGGCACAACGGCGAGTACGATGCCCCCCGGCGCGTGCTCGCCGCGATCCCGGGCCTGCAGCGCGTGGAGATGGCCCAGTGCCGCGAGCGCGGGTTCTGTTGCGGAGCCGGCGGCGGGCTGTACTGGATGGAGGACCGCGTGGGAGACCGCGTGAGCCACGTCCGCACGCGCCACGCGGTCGCGACCGGGGCCGGCGTGGTCGCCACCGCGTGCCCGTTCTGCCTGCTGATGCTCGAGGACGGCGCGGCGGCCACGGAGGCCGGGCTGCGGCCGCGCGACGTCGCCGAGGTGCTCGCGCGGAGCGTCGCCGACGGCACCTGAGCGCCGTCGGCCGCCGCGCGACCGCCGGCGCTCTTGCCGCGAGGTCGCGCGGACGGGTACACTACGTGGCGATGGCGCGACCGCTCCGCATCCTGTTGGCGAAGCCCGGGCTCGACGGGCACGACCGCGGCATCAAGGTCGTGGCGCGCGCGCTGCGCGACGCCGGGTTCGAGGTCATCTACACCGGGCTGCACCAGACGCCCGAGATGATCGCCGCCGCCGCGGTGCAGGAGGACGTGGACGCGGTGGGGCTGTCGATCCTGTCCGGGGCGCACAACACGCTGTTCCCGAAGGTGGTGGCGCTCCTGCGCGAGCGCGGCGCGGGCGACATCGTCGTCTTCGGGGGCGGGATCATTCCCGATGACGACGTGCCCGGGCTGCTGGCCGCCGGGATCCGCAAGGTCTTCAGCCCGGGGGCGTCGCTGGAGGAGATCGTGCGCTGGGTACGGGCGAACGTGCGGCCCCGGGGCGTCCCGGCCTAGGACGGCCGACCACCGTTGCGCGGAGGGTGATCACGGAGACGCGGCGCGAGGCCCACCTCGAGGCCGGCGAGCCGATCCTGCTGGTCGATCGCAAGCGGCGCTCCTACCTGGTCTGGTTGCGCGAGGGGGCGAGTTACGACCTGCGCGGGGGCCGTGTCGCCCACGATGCGGTGATCGGTCAGCCCGAGGGCGCGACGGTCGAGACCTCGCGCGGCGAGCGGCTGCTCGCGTTGCGCCCGACCCTGGCCGACTATGTGCTGTCCATGCCGCGGGGCGCGCAGGTCGTCTACCCCAAGGACCTGGCCCTCGTCACGATGCTCGCCGACATCTATCCCGGGGCGCGCGTCGCCGAGGCCGGGACGGGCTCGGGCGCGCTCACGATGGCCCTGCTTCGTGCGGTCGGACCGTCGGGGCGCGTGTTCTCCTACGACATCCGCGAGGAGTTCCAGCGCACCGCGGCGCGCAACATCGCGCGCTATCTCGGGGAGACCCCGGCCCTCGCGCTGCGGCTGCACGACGTGAGCACCGGGATCCCCGACGCGCCCGTGGATCGGGTGGTGCTCGACCTGCCCGAGCCCTGGCGGGTGGTGGCCGCGGCCGCGGCGGCGCTGCGGCCGGGCGGCATCCTGCTGGCCTACGTCCCGACGACGGTGCAGGTGCAGCAGGCGGCCTCCGCGCTCGCGGCGAGCGCCGACTTCGCCCTGGTCGAGACGGTCGAAGCGCTGGTGCGGCCCTGGCACGTCGAAGGGCAGAGCGTGCGGCCGGCGCACCGGATGGTGGCCCACACCGGGTTCTTGATCACCGCGCGTCGCGTCGTGCCGCCGCCTCGGCCGGAACGGCCGGCGCCCGAGGCGTTCGAGGGGTAGGGGGACGATGGCCAGCGTCGAGGCGTCCACGGTCGTCCGCGCGCCGCTCGAACGGGTGTACGCGCTCGCCAAGGACGTCGAGCGCTTCCCCGAGTTCATGCCGGACCTGGAACGAGTGACGGTGCTGGAGCGCGCGGCCGCCGGGACGGTCACCGAGTGGGTGGGCGTGGTGCAGGGGCGCAAGATCCGCTGGGTCGAAGAGGACCAGTGGGACGACGCTGCGCACCGCTGCGTCTTCCGGCAGCGCTCCGGGGACTTCACCCGGTACGAGGGCGAATGGCGCTTCGACGCCACCCCGGCCGGCACGCGGACCACGCTTCGGGTGGAGTTCGAGCTCGACATTCCGCTCGCCGGCCCGTTGTTGAGCAACCTGGTCCGGTTCCTCATGCGGAAGAACTGCGAGAGCATGCTGGCCGCCCTCAAGCGCCAGCTCGAGGGGGCCGGTTGAGGGGGGACGACCGATGGACGCCTGGATGGTCCCGGCGGCACGCGCAGCCGCGGCGCGGCTGCTCCGCGGCGAGCGCGGGCAGACCGAGCTGATCATCATCGCGCTACTGCTGTTCCTCATCTTCCTGGTATCGACCGGACGCCGCGTCGTGGTACAGTAGCCCGGTGACCGGGGCCCGCGCCGGGGAGAGAAAGCCGGCGGGCGCGGGGGGATACTAACACCTGGGGGCCCGGCCCCCACTGTGTCGGCAGGGAGTGGTGCATGACCCCGCGCATGGCGGCGGCGATTCCCATCGCGCGTCCGCAGATCGGCGAGGAAGAGAAGCGGGAGGTCCTCCAGGTTCTAGAGTCCGGCAGCCTGGTCGCGGGGGCCCGGGTGGCCGCGTTCGAGGCGGCGTTCGCCGGCTACCTGGGGGTGCCGCATGCCGTCGCGACGGCCTCGGGCAGTGCCGCGCTGCAGGTCGCCATCATGGCGTTGGGCGTGGGTCCGGGCGACCGCGTGGTCACGACGCCGTTCACCTTTGCCGCGTCCAGCAACGCGGTGATCCACGCCGGCGCGCAGCCCGTGTTCGTGGACGTGGACCCCGCCACGGGCAACCTCGACCCCGACGCCGCGGAGGCAGCGCTGCGCAGCGGCGGCATCCGGGCCCTGCTGGTCGTGCACCTCTACGGCCGCCCCGCCGACCTGGGGGCCTTCCGCGCGCTGGCCGACCGGTACGGCGTCCTGCTCATCGAGGACTGCGCCCAGGCACACGGCGCGGCCGTCGACGGGCGCATGGTCGGGACCGTGGGCGACGCCGCCATCTTCAGCTTCTACCCGACGAAGAACATGACCACGGGCGAGGGCGGCATGGTCACGACCGCCGATGCCGGGGTCGCGCGCCGCGCGCGCCTGCTCACCGACCCGCGCGGGGATCAGGAGTACGCGTACGAGGTGGTGGGATTCAACTACCGGATGACCGAGATCGCCGCCGCCATCGGCCTGGTCCAGCTCCGCGCGCTGGAGGCGCGGAACGAACAGCGCCGCGCGAACGCGCGCCGGCTGACCGACGGGCTCGGCGACCTGCCGTGGCTGCTTCTCCCCCGGGAACCCGCGAGCATGCGCAGCGTCTACCACCAGTACACCATCCGCGTGCCGGAGGGCCGCGACGCCCTGGCGCGCCACCTGGCCGCCCACGGCGTCGCGAGCCGCGTGTACTACCCTAGCCTGGTCCCGCACACGCCCGCCTACCGCCAGCGTGGCTTCGACGGTGCCTTCCCGAACGCGGAGGCGCTGACCCGTCAGGTCCTTTCGCTGCCCGTCCACCCCGGCCTGCGGCCCGACGATCTCGACGTCATCGTCGACGCCGTGCGGTCCTTCCCAGGTGCCCCCCGATGAGCGACGGTCTCCTCCGCGTCGGCGTGGTCGGTCTCGGCCAGTGGGGCCGCCACCACGCGCGCGTCTTCGCCACGATGCCGGGAGTCGAGCTCGCGGGCGTCGTCGACCTGGACCCGCGCGAGGTCGAGGCCGCGGTGGCGCGCTACGGGACGCGCGGGTACGTCCAGCACCGCGACCTCCTGGGCCAGGTGGACGCCGTGAGCGTCGTGGTGCCCACGATCCACCACTACGCGGTGGCCCGCGATTTCGTGGACGCCGGCGTGCACGTCCTGCTCGAGAAGCCCATGACCGCGACGGTGGACGAAGCGGAGCGGCTGGTCGACCTCACGCACCGCCGCGGGACCATCATGCTCGTGGGGCACGTGGAACGGTTCAAGGCGGCCGTGGAGTACCTCCGCCGCATCGTGCGCGACCCGTTGCACATCCACGCCCGGCGCGTGCGGCCGTTCGACGCGCACCGCGTCATGGACGTGGGCGTCGTGCTCGACCTGATGATCCACGACATCGACGTCGCGCTTTCGCTCGTACCCGAGCCCGTGGTGGAGATCGGCGGGATCGGCATTCGCGTGTACAACAGTCACGAGGACCTGGCCGTGGCCCATCTGGTGACCGAGGGCGGCTGCCGGATGACGCTGACCGCCAGCCGCGTCTCGGCGGTCAAGGCGGTGGAGATGGAGATCACGATGCCCGACCGTACCGTGCACCTGGACTACCTGCGAGAGGTGATCACCGTCCGGGGCCTGAACGGCGAGGCTGAGCGGATCGCGCTGGATGGCGAGGAGCCGCTGCGCGCCGAGCTGGCGCACTTCGTGGCGTGCGTCCGCGGCGACGACCGGCCTCGGGTGACGGCGGCCGACGGGCTGCGCGCGCTCGCGGTCAGCGATCGGCTCCTGCGCCGCCTGGTGGACGTCAGCCCGCGCGTGCCGGCGTAGGCCGGGCCGGCGCTACGGCCGGACCACCACGCAGACCGAGACCCGCGTCACGCCGTCGATCCGCTCCACCCGATGGCCGATGTCGGCGAGCGTCTTCGTGGTCTCGCCCCGCGCGATCGCCAGGACGTCCACGTCGCCCATGGTCACCGCCGCCTCCACGACCCCGGGGACCCGGCGCACGTGTCGGGCGACCTCGGCGGGCGTGCTGCGGTCGAGCTTGATGAGGAGATAGGCGGTCTCGAGCATCGCGCTGGCAGGGTGTTCGGTGGCTGGTGGCGGACTCCTCCGCGGGAACGAACCTCGCGCCGGCGGCGTTGTTCCCCGTGGCGCGAGATGCGACAGGCGATGTGAGGAGTGGAAGACCTTCTGGTGCGGGCGATGGGTGCGGACGGCGCCGTCCTGGCGTTCGCGACGATCACGACGAAGGCCACCGAGGAGGCCCGCCGGCGGCACGGCACGCTCCCGACGGCGACCGCGGCCCTGGGCCGCGCGCTGACCGCAGCCGCCATGCTGGGGGCCGGGCTCAAGGGACGACAGACCGTGATGGTCCGCGTGCTCGGCGACGGGCCGCTGGGACCGATGATCGCCGAGAGCACCGCGGACGGCGCCGTGCGCGGGTACGTGACGAACCCGCTCACCGACCTGCCGCCGACGCCGACCCGGAAGCTCGACGTGAGCGGGGCCGTGGGCCGGCACGGTACGTTCCACGTCACGCGCGACCTGGGGTTGCGCGACCCGTACCAGGGCAGCGTCCCGCTGGTCTCGGGCGAGATCGGCGAGGATCTGGCGGCCTACCTGGCGGGCAGCGAGCAGGTGCCGTCGGTGGTCGCAGTCGGCGTCCTGGTGGCGCCGGGTGGGGTGCGTGCCGCGGGCGGGCTCATGTTGCAGGTGATGCCGGGGGCGCCTGCCTCGGTGCCGCGGTACCTCGAGGAGCGCGCACGCGCCCTGCCGCCCGTGACCCAGATGGTCACCGGCGGTGCGACCGTCGACGAGATGCTCGCCGCCGCGCTGGGCGAGCTCTCCGTGTCGGTGCTCGACCGCCGGCCGGTACGGTTCGCCTGCCGGTGCAGCGCCCGCAAGGTCGCGCAGGTCATCGTCGCGCTCGGGCGCGCCGAAGCCGACCGGCTCCTCCGTGAGGAGGGGCAGGTCGAGGTCCACTGCCGGTTCTGCGGAAACCGCTATGCCTTCGGGCCCGAGGAGGTAGCGAGGGTGTTCGCCGCCGGGAACGACGGCGAGGACGCGGACGGCCCCTAGACCGCCCTGGCGACCCGGCGCGACTTCAGGCAGGACGTGCAGACGTTGACGCGCCGGCCGACCCCGCCGATGAGCACGCGGACCCGCTGGAGGTTGGGCAGGAACCGCCGGTGTGACCGGATGTGGGAGTGGCTCAGGCTGCGGCCGGCCGCCGCTCCCTTCCCGCAAATCGCGCAACGCCGTGCCATGGATCCACCTCGGGGGCGCGGTCGCGAGCGTCCGCGACCGGGCAACGGCCGGATTGTAGCACGCGCGGCGCCGCGGGAGCAACCGCGCCCGACCGAAGGAGAGGCCGGGGGGCGCCGAACACGAGCGCAGGCCCGGCGGCTTCAGGCGGGTCGCTGAGCGATGGCCAGGCGCCGTACACCTCTTTCCGACACTCCCGCGGCCGCCCGCCGGCCCGGCCCTGACGCGCCCGTGCAGTACCTGCGCGGGGTCGGCCCGGGGCGGGCGGCGCTGCTGGCCCGCCTCGGTGTCGAGACCGTGCACGACCTCCTGCTCCACCTGCCGCGCCGGCACGAGGACCGCCGTCACCCGACGCCCCTTGCGCGCCTGGCCGCGGAGCGCGAGCAAGCGGCGATTGCCAGGATCGAGGACGTCCGCACGATTCGGACGCGGCGCGGCACGGTGCTGATCCGCGCCGGCCTCGCGGACGCCACGGGCGTGGCGCACGCCGTGTGGTTCAACCAGGCGTACCTGTCGGGCCGGCTGCGCCGCGGCCAGCTCGTCAGTCTCTACGGTCGGGTCGAGCGCGCGGGGCGTGGGGTGCAGTTCGTTGCGCCCGAGGTCGAACCGCTGGACCCCGACGCCGAACCCTGGAACATCGGTCGGCTCGTGCCGGTCTACCCCGCGACCGAGGGCCTGACGCAGCGGGCGCTGCGCGCGATCATCCGCGACGCCCTCGAGAGCGCGGCGGACGCGGTGCCCGAAGTGCTGCCCGAGGCGGTCCGGCGGGCGCACGGTCTCGTGGGGCTGCGCGAGGCGCTGTGGGCCGTCCACTTCCCCGACGACGAAGCCGCCTGGGCGGCCGCGCGCCGGCGGCTGGGGTTCGAGGAGCTGTTCGTGCTGCAGCTCGGCGTGCTCCGGCAGCGGGCTGCCCTCGAGGCCGTGCCGCGCGGCGCGCGGTATGCGCCGGGCCGCGGCCTGGTCGAGCGGTTCGTCGCCGCGCTCCCCTACGAGCTCACAGGCGCGCAGCGCCGCGCGATCGACGAGCTCCTCGCCGATATGGAGGGGGCTGCGCCGATGAACCGCCTCCTCCAGGGCGACGTGGGGTCGGGCAAGACCGTCATCGCCGCTGCGGCGCTGCTCCGCTGCGTGGAGGGCGGCTACCAGGGCGCGTTGATGGCGCCGACCGAGATCCTGGCGGTGCAGCACTTTCTGACCATGCACCGGATGCTGACGCCGCTCGGCGTGGCCGTGCACCCGCTCGTCGGCGGCATGGACGCGGCGGCGCGCGCGCCGACGTTGGAGTGGGTCCGGCGGGGCGAGCCCGGGGTGGTGGTCGGCACGCACGCCCTGCTCGAGGAGGGCGTGGCCTTCGAACGTCTGGGGCTGGTGGTCATCGACGAGCAGCACCGCTTCGGCGTCGTGCAGCGGTCGCGGCTCCGGGAGAAGGGCCGCGCGCCCGATGTCCTGGTGATGACCGCCACGCCGATTCCGCGGACGCTGGTGCTCACCGTCTACGGCGACCTCGACGTGACGGTGCTCGACGAGCTGCCGCGCGGCCGCGCGCCGGTCGTCACCCACGTGCGCCCCAAGACCGCGCGAGCGGCGGTCTACGCCTACGTGCGCGAGCAGGTCGCGGCAGGCCGGCAGGCGTTCGTCGTCTGCCCGCTGATCGAGGAGGCGGAGTCGCGCCAGGTGCAGTCGGCGGTCGAGCTCGCGCGGGAGCTCGCCGGCGGCCCGCTCGCCGGTGTGCGCGTCGAGGTCATGCACGGTCGCCTGACGGCGTCCCAGAAGGCCGACCGCATGGAGGCCTTCCGCGCCGGGCGCATCGACGTGCTCGTGGCCACGACCGTGATCGAGGTCGGCATCGACGTCCCCAACGCCTCGATCATGGTGATCGAGGACGCGGACCGTTACGGGCTGGCGCAACTGCACCAGCTCCGGGGCCGCGTCGGCCGGGGCGCGCAGCGGGCCCACTGCGTTCTGATCGCGGATCCGGTGACGGAGGAAGGCCGCCGGCGCCTGGAGATCATGCGGGATACGCCCGACGGCTTTCGCATCGCGCAGGAGGATCTGCGGCTCCGTGGCCCCGGGGAGGTGCTGGGGGTCCGCCAGCACGGCCTCGCGGGGCTGCGGGTGGCCGACCCCGTCACCGACCTCCCGTTGCTCGAGGAGGCGCGACGGGCGGCGGCGGCGCTGCTGCGCGAGGACCCGGAGCTGCGCGGCGGCGAGGTGCGGGAGTTGGCCGTCGCGGTGCGCCGGCGCCTGCAGGGCGGCGCCGGACTCGCGTCGGTCGGATGACCGCCCCCCGCCGCCGACGGGGCGAGGCCGGTCGGCCGCGCCGCCGGGCCTCGCCGGTCCGGCCCACGGCGGCGCGCGTGCGGCGCGCGTTGTTCGACAGCCTGGGCAGGCGGGTCGAGGGCGCGGCGGTCCTCGACCTGTTCGCGGGGACCGGCGCGCTCGGTCTCGAAGCCATCCACCGAGGCGCCCGGCGTGTCGTCTTCGTGGAGCACGAGCCCGCGCGCTGTCGCGCGATCCGCGCCGCGGCGCCCGGGGCGCCGGCGGAGGTCGAGGTGGTGTGCGCCGACGCGCTGGCGGCCGTGGCGCGGCTGGCGGCGCGGGGCGACCGGTTCGACCTGGTCCTGCTGGACCCACCCTACGGCCGCGGGTGGGTCGACCGGGCGCTGGCCGCGGTGGCCCGGGCCGGGCTGCTTGCGCCCGACGGCCTGGTCGTGGCCGAGGGCCACTGGCGCGACGCACCCGCGCGCGCCGCGGGGCTCGAGGTCGTCAGGGAGGCGCGGTACGGCGAGACGGCATTGTGGTATGTTCGCATCGCATCCGGCCGGGAGGCGGGGGGAGGACGTCGCGTGCGCATCGCGGTCTACCCGGGCAGTTTCGATCCCGTGCACCACGGGCACATCGAGCTCATCCGGCGTGCCACCAAGATTTTCGACCATGTGATCGTCGCGGTGGCCGAGAACGTCGAGAAGATCCCTGGGGCGTTCCCGCTGGAGGAGAGGGTGGCGATGATGGAGGAGGTGCTGGACGGCCTCTCCGGCGTGGAGGTCGCGGCGTACCGCGGCCTCACCGTGGAGTTCGCGGTCGCCCGGGGGGCCACGTGCGTCATCAAGGGGCTGCGGGCCGTCGGCGATTTCGACTACGAGCTCAAGCAGTCCGCGATGAACCGCATCCTGGCGCCGGGGCTCGACACGCTGCTGTTCATCGCCGACCCGCAGTGGGCGTTCGTCTCCTCGTCCCTCATCCGCGAGGTCGCGCGCCTGGGCGGCGCGGTGGACGCGATCTGCCCACCGGCCGTCGTGCGCCGCCTGCGGCAGCGCTGGCCGACGCGGAGCTGAGCGGTGGAGACCGCCGTCGAGCTCTTGGCACGCCTGGAGGAGGTCCTGCGCCGACACGCCGGCCGGCTGCCGACCGCGCAGCGCCAGGCGCTCGAGCGCGAGGTGCTCGGGCTGCTGCAGATGGTGCGCGGCGCGCTGCCTCGGGAGCTGCACCAGGCCACGCGGATGCTGCAGGAGGCCGAGGCGACGCTGGCACGGGCCCGCGAGGACGCCCGGCGGATCGTGCTCGACGCGCAGGCGCATGCCCGTGGGGCGGCCGACGCGCCCGGCGCCGCCGCGGCGCGGGCGCAGACCGTCCTCGAGGAGGCGCGCCGCGAGGCCGACCGCATCCGGCGGGGCGCGGACGAGTACGCGGCCGAAGTGCTGGCGCAACTCGAAGCGGACGTGGACCGCGTGCTCGCGGCGATCCGGCGCGGCCAGCAGGTGCTGCGGGGATCGGGCGGCCGCCGCCCGGAGTGAGGTGGTTCATTGACACCCCAAAAACGCCGTTCCTATAATGACTTGGCACTGGAAGGGAGCGGGGCGCCGTGCGCGTCGACCTGCGACCGCTCCGCGCCGAGCGCGGCGGGACCCTCGTCATCGACTGTCACGAGACGGTCGACAGCCGCGTGGACGAGATTCCGTTCGTCGAGCCGGTGACGGGGCGCCTGACGCTGCACAACCTGGGCGCGGCGTTGCGGATCGACGGGGACGTCAGCACAGCGGCACAGCTGGTCTGTGACCGGTGCGCCTCGCCGTATCGGCACCGGCTGCGCGCGCTGGTCGACGAGGAGCTGGCGTGGGCGGAGCTCACGTCGCCAGATGCCGACGCGGCCGCCTACCTGGCCCTGGCCGGCGACGCCGTGCTGCTCGACGTGGGCGCGTTCGCCCGCGAGATGCTCGTGCTCGCGCTGCCCATGACCGCGCGGTGCCGTCCCGACTGCCCGGGGCTGTGCGACGGGTGCGGGGCAGACCTGCGCGTCGAGCCATGCCGCTGCCCGCCGGAGGTCCGACGGGCACGGGAGGTGGACCCTCGCCTGCGTGCGCTCGCGGCGTGGCGCGAGGTCGAGTCGTCCGGACCGGCGTAGCCGGCGGGCGCAACGTCAGGAGGGAACGCAGTGGCTCAGAAGCGGCGGCACCCCCGGTCACGGACACGCAGCCGGCGCAGCACGTGGAAGGCAGCGCCTCTGATGCTGGTCACCTGCCCGCAGTGCAAGGCGCGTATCCTCCCGCACCGCGTCTGCCCGTCCTGCGGGTACTACGGCGGGCGCGAGGTCGTCGAGGTCGCCGCGGCCCGATCCAAGAAGAAGAAGGAATCCTAGCGCAGGAGCGGGCGCTGGCCGACGGTCGTCGCGACCGGCCGACGGCCGGGGAGGTCCCATGATGGCACACGTGGACTCTGTCGAGCGGACGCTCGAGGCGACGCGGCGCGCGACCCGGCGGGGCTCGACGATCGCCGGCATCGGCCGGAGCATCCCCGCGAAGGTCGTGACCAACCGCGACCTGGAAGGGCTTGTCGACACCACGGACGAGTGGATCCGTACGCGCACCGGCATTCGGGAACGGCGTGTCGCCCCCGACGGCGTGGCCACCTCCGACATGGCGGTGGAGGCGGCGGTCGAGGCGCTGGCGGATGCCGGCATCGAGGCCGCCGACGTGGACCTCATCATCGTGGGCACGGCCTCCCCTGACATGCTCTTCCCGGCCACGGCCTGCCTGGTGCAGGATCGCATCGGCGCGCGCCGCGCCGGGGCCTTCGACCTGTCCGCGGCATGCAGCAGTTGGGCGTACGGCGTGGCGATGGGCCATGCCGCCGTTGCCTCGGGCGGTGCCCAGACCGTGCTGGTGATCGGGTCGGAGACCCTCTCACGCATCGTGGACTGGACGGACCGCAGCACGTGCGTGTTGTTCGGCGACGCCGCGGCCGCGGTGGTGCTGCGGCCCTGTCCCCCGGACGAGGGCTTCCTGGCATTCCACCTGGGAGCCGACGGCGCGGGCGGTCCGTGGATCAGCCTTCCTGCGGGCGGCTCGCGGCTGCCGGCCAGCGCCGCGACCGTGGCCGGCAAGGGCCACTTCATTCAGATGAACGGACGCGAGGTGTACAAGTTCGCCGTGCGCGCGATCCCGCGCGCCATCGAGCAGGTTGCCGCGGCCGCCGGGGTCGCCGTCGACGACTTCGACCTCTTCATTCCCCACCAGGCCAACGTCCGGATCATCGAGGCCGCGGCCGAGCGGCTCGGGCAGCCCATGGACCGCTTCTTCGTCAACGTCGAGCGGTACGGCAACACCTCGTCCGCCTCGGTGCCGGTGGCGCTCTACGAGGCCGTGGAGCAGGGCCGCGTCCGGCCCGGCGACCTGGTCGCCTTCGTCGCGTTCGGCGGCGGCCTGACGTGGGGTGCCGCGGCGTTGCGCTGGACGGACGGGTCGGCCCTGGGCCGCCGGGGGCGCGCCGCCCCGTGATCGCGTTCGTCTTTCCCGGACAGGGCGCACAGCACGTCGGCATGGGCGTCGCGCTGGCCGAGGCATCGGCCGTGGCCCGCCGGGTGTTCGACGAGGCGTCGGCGGCCATCGACCTGGACCTCCTGGCGCTGTGCCGCGACGGCCCCGAGGCGCGCCTGCGCGAGACCGAGTACACGCAACCGGCCATCCTGGCGTGCAGCTGGGCGGTGGCCTCGGTGCTGGCCGAGGCCGGGCTGCGCCCGCAGGCCACGGCCGGGCTGAGCCTGGGCGAGTACACGGCACTGGTCGCCGCCGGGGCGCTCGAGTTCGCCGACGCCGTGCGGGTGGTGCGGCAGCGGGGCCGGTTCATGCAGGAGGCGGCTGGTGCTGGCGCGGCGATGGCCGCGGTGATGGGACTGCCCTCGGACCGCGTGGTGGAGGTCTGCCGCGGGGTGTCCGGGTTCGTCGAAGCCGTCAACTTCAACGCGCCCGGCCAGGTCGTCATCGCCGGAGACGAGCCGGCCGTGGCCGACGCCGCGGCCCGCCTGCGGGAGGCGGGTGCCCGCCGGGTGGTGCCGCTGGCGGTCAGCGCGCCGTTCCACACCTCGCGGATGCAACCGGCCGCCGCGCGCCTGGCGGCGGTGCTGGCTGGCGTGGCGGTGCGGCCCGCCCGGATTCCGGTGGTGGCCAACGTCAACGCGCAACCGCTCCGCGAGCCCGCCGCGATTCGCGCGGCCCTGGTCGCCCAGGTCGCTTCGCCGGTGCGGTGGGAAGAGAGCGTGCGGACGCTGGCGGCGCTGGGGGTCCGCGGGATCGTGGAGGCCGGCCCGGGCACGACGCTCGCCGGGCTCGTGCGCCGGACCGTGCCCGACGTGCCGGTCCTCTCGGCGGGCGACCCGGACGGCGTGGACGCGGTGCTGGCCGCCTTCGGCCCGGACCGGGCCCACGCCGAGGCGGGTGGATAGCGAGCCGATGGGACGCCTGCAGGACCGCGTCGCGGTGGTCACCGGGGCCTCCGGCGGCATCGGGCGACACATCGCCGCGGCGCTGGCGCGGGAGGGCGCGGCGGTCGTCGTCCACTACTGGCGGTCCGAGGACGCCGCCCGGGACCTGGTCGCCGCCATCGAGGCCGCTGGCGGCCGCGCGCGCGCGGTCGTCGGCGACCTGACGAACCCGGACGACGCCGCGGCGGTGGTGGCCGCGGCCTCGTCCACCTTTGGGCGGTTCGACATTCTGGTGAACAACGCCGGCGTGGCGCGCGACGGCCTGGTGCTGCGGATGAGCGACGACGCGTGGCAGGCGGTGCTGGACACCAACCTGACAGGCGCCTTCTTCTGCATCCGGGCCGCGCTGCGGGAGTTTTTGCGGCAGCGGCGTGGCCGCATCGTCAACATCACCTCGACCGCCGGACAGGTCGGCAACGCCGGCCAGGCGAACTACGTCGCGGCCAAGGCCGGCCTCATCGGGCTGACGCGGGCCGTGGCCCGGGAGGTGGGATCGCGGGGCATCACCGTGAACGCGGTGGCGCCGGGGTTCATCGATGCCGGCATGACCGGCGGCCTGTCGGACGCCGTCGTCGCGCGCTACATGGCGCAGATCCCGCTCGGCCGCGCGGGGTCGCCGGAGGACGTCGCCGCCGCGGTGGTCTTTCTGGCCTCGGAGGAGGCTTCCTACATCACCGGGCAGGTATTGAACGTCGATGGCGGTATGGTAATGCACTAGCGAGACGGGTGAGGGGGAGGGACCAATGGCTTCCGTGTTGGATCGTGTGCGCTCCAGGGTCGCCCATCAGCTGGGTGTCGATGAGGAGTCCGTCAGCCCCGAGTCGTCGTTCGTGGAGGACCTGGGCGCTGACTCGTTGGACATCGTCGAGCTGGTCATGGCGCTGGAGGACGAGTTCAAGATCGAGATTCCTGACGAAC
>Ga0308411_10001813_pt1 | contig 14563 bp, 16 predicted proteins | sample HotsprottomLayer_2_FD_203530 | JGI IMG/M metagenome (GOLD analysis project Ga0308411, IMG submission 203530) | Hot spring phototrophic mat microbial communities from Octopus Spring, Yellowstone National Park, Wyoming, United States -... | ecosystem: Environmental > Aquatic > Thermal springs >...
CTATTATAAGATTAGTTAGCTCTATTATTGAAGAAGCAGTTTATTCTCAAGCTTCTGATATCCACATTGAACCACTTAAAAAGAAAACTAAAATAAGATTTAGGCTATTTGGAGATTTAAAGACAATTATTTATTTGCCAAGAGATTTACATCAACAAATAGTAAATAGAATAAAAATATTATCCAAGCTAAAACTGGATGAAACAAGAATACCTCAAGATGGTAGAATAAGATCTTTTGTAAGTGGTAGAGAAATTGATTTAAGAATAGGAATTTTTCCTACTACAGAAGGAGAAAAAATAGCTATAAGAATCTTAGATCCTCTTGTTGGTCTTAAAAAGATTTCAGGCTTAGGAATGTTAAATTATCATATAGACAAAATACAAAAAACAATTGAACTTCCTTATGGTTTGGTACTTTTAACAGGGCCAACTGGCTCAGGAAAAACAACAACTTTATATGCTATGCTTCAAGAATTAAACAAAGATAATGTTAATATTATAAGTTTAGAAGATCCGGTAGAATATGTTTTAGAAGGTATAAATCAATCTCAAGTAAGACCAGAAATTGATTATACTTTTGCCAAGGGGTTAAGACAGATATTAAGACAAGACCCTGATATTTTGCTTGTAGGAGAAATTAGAGATTTAGAAACTGCTGAGCTTACAATACATGCTTCTTTAACAGGACATTTGGTTTTATCTACATTACATACTAATAATGCTATTGGAGCAATTACAAGATTAATAGATTTAGGTATTGAAAGATTTTTATTGCCTCAAACAATCAAAGCTATTGTTAATCAAAGGCTTGCAAAAAGACTATGTGATAATTGTAAAAAAGAAATAGAGCCACCTGATGAAATAAAAAAAATAATAAATGAACAACTTTCTGAAGTAAATAAAAGTATACTAGAAGATTTAAAGATAGATTTAAATAATATAAAAATATATCAACCACAAGGTTGCAATTTATGTAATTATAAAGGATATACAGGAAGAATTGGGGTTTTTGAGATATTTTTAATTAATAATGAAATTTCTGAGGCAATTTATAAAGGCTTGCCAGAAGAAGAAATCCTTAATATTTTAAAAAAACAAAATTTTATAAATCTTAGACAAGATGGTTTAATTAAATCTCTTTTAGGATTGGTCAGAATTGAAGAAATTTTGAAAATAACTTAAAATTAAAAAATAAATATGAACGAAAGATTAAAAAGAATTTTACTTATAGGAGTTCAAAGAGGAGCTTCTGATGTTCATATAGTTCCTACAAAATATCCTACATTACGTATTGATGGAAATTTAACAGACCTTTCAGAAGAAGGTATTTTAACTAACAAAGATACAGAAGCAATGTTACTTTCTCTGTTTGAAGATAACAAAGACCAACTTGAATATTTCAAAAAATATAAAGATATTGATTTCTCTTTTAATATTGAAAACAAAGCAAGAGTTAGAGCTAATGTTTATTATCAAAATAATGGTATTGCTGGTGCATTTAGAATAATTTCTTTTGATATAAGAACAATTGAAGAATTAAATTTGCCACCTATATTACATGAATTTGCAAAAAAAAGACAAGGACTAATTTTAATTACAGGGCCTGCTGGTATGGGAAAATCTACAACATTATCTGCTTTAGTTGATGAAATTAATCATACAAGACCTGCTCATATTATAACTATTGAAGAACCAATTGAATATATTTTTCTGCCTGATCTATCTCTTATTTCTCAAAGAGAAATTCCCAAAGATTCACCTACTTGGCATAGAGCCCTAAGATCTGCCCTAAGACAAGATCCTGATGTTATTATGATTGGAGAATTAAGAGATGCTATTTCTATTCAAATTGCTTTAACAGCTGCAGAAACAGGTCATTTAGTTTTAGGAACTCTTCATACGAATTCAGCTTCTCAAACAATAGATCGTATATTAGATGTTCTTCCAGAAGCACAAAAATCACAAGCAAGATTCCAATTAGCTTCGACATTAATAGGTGTTATTTCTCAAAGATTAGTTCCACGAATAAAAGGAGGCAGAATACCTGCTTGTGAAATTTTACTAGCCACACCAGCAGTAAAAAACTTAATTAGAGAAAACAAAATATATCAAATAGATTTAGTTATAGAAACAAGCTTAGATCAAGGTATGATAACTCTTGAAAGATCTTTAGCTACTTTAGTTAATATTGGAGAAATTTCCCTAGAAGTAGCCTTAAATTATGCTTTAAATATAGATAGATTAAAAAATCTATTAAGTTAATAATATTTAAATTTAAAAATTAAAAATGAAATTCGAATTTAGAGGATTTGATAGAGAGGGTAATTTTAAAGTAGGTGTAATAGATGCAGAAAGTCAAGAAGTAGCAGTTAATATTTTGCAAAATCAAGGAATAGTAGTGACATATATAAGTAGGCCTGCAGTTTCTAAAATTTCTTTTATTTTTGGAAAAATATCTTTGCTTGATTTAGCATTTTTTTGTAGATCTTTTAAATTTCTTTTAAAATCTAAAACTTCAATTGATGAAATTGTTAAGATTTTATCTCAGCAAGTAAATAAACCCTCTTTTAAGGTTGCTCTTGAAAATACTTATAATGATTTAATTTCTGGGTTACCATTATCTGAAGCATTTTCAAAACATAAAAATATTTTTCCCGAAACAATGGTGAAAATGATAAGAATTGGAGAAGTTTCTGGTAATTTAGAAGAGGTTTTTGAAAATTTAGCTATTCATTTTGAAAATCAACATAAATTTTTCTCTAAGATAATTCAATCTTTGTATTATCCGGCTATAGTTTTATTAATTATGCTTTTAAGTTTAACTGTGTTATTCTTTAATGTAATTCCAAATATCGCAAAAATTTTTAATGAAAATAACTTAACTCTTCCCAAAGTAACTTCTTTATTTATTAATATTACAAACTTTTTAATTTCTTATTGGTATTTTATTTTAGCAGGCTTGTTTATATTTGTATATTTTTTAATTGAGTATTTTAAAAGTGATGAAGGAAAATTATTCGCTTATAATTTTTTTTCAAATATTCCTATTATTGGGCCTATTTTAAAAGAAGTTTATATTTTAAGTTTTTTAGAATATTTGGTTTTTCTAACAAAGGGAGGTATAGTTTTATCAGAAAGTTTAGAGATAGTTAGTAAAAGCATAATTAATCCTTATTATCAAAATGCTATAAAGTTTATTTCAGATGAAGTTAGAAAAGGAAAACAAGTATCAGAAACTATTAAATTATTTCCTGACCTTTTCCCTCCTCTTGTGTATCAGGCTTTTAGTACAGGTGAAAAAACAGGAGAATTATCAAATACCTTAGCAACCCTTGTAGAATATTATAATATAGATTTAAATAATAAAACGCAAAATATTTCTGAATTAATTCAACCAATTGTAATAGTTTTATTTGCTTTAGTTTTAGTTGTTATGGAATTATCCTTACTTATCCCTATAATGGAGCTTACAAGGTCAGTAAGATCACTTTAGTTATTTATCCACATAATTTTTTATTTTTTAAATTTTTATTTTTATAATATTAAATATTAAAATTTATGTGAAATTTAAAAGGTCGAGAATTTAATTAATATTAATTAACATAATATTGGATAATTTTAAAAATGATAAGTAATCAAAATAATAAAAATAAAAAAGCATTTACATTAGTCGAATTAGCTATAGTTTTATTAGTTATTGGAATTTTAGCCGGTATTGTTTTAAGAAATATGGGTGGTTTTACTGTTCAAGCAAGAGATGCAAGAAGGATTGCTGATTTGAGAAATACAGCTATATATTTACAAGCTTATTTTTCTAGATTTGGAACTTACCCTACTACTGCAAGTTGGACACAGTTAGAAGCTGAATTAAGAAATAAAAATATAGTAAACAATCTACCAAAAGATCCTAGCAATAGGTTGTATGATTATTATCCTTGCAGAAAGAATGAAAGCGACGTATCATCTAATGTAGCAATATTAAGAGCAATTTTGGAAACAAAATTTAACGAAAACCCCGAATTATATAATCAAAGATTGTCATCAACTTCAGGAATATCTACTTGCACTTCTTTGGGTAATGATAATCCTATTAGTAGTAGCACAGTTTGCTTTGGAACTACATCATTTTGCTTAGCTCTTTAAATATTTATTTTATAATACAATAAAGATTTAATGCTTTTCTTTATCTTTGGATTATTCTGGGGTAGTTTTATAAATAACATTTCCTATAGAAGTGTCAGAAAAGAAAGTTTTTTGGGGGGCAGGTCAAAATGCCCCCTTTGTCATTCTAAATTAAAATGGTATGAACTTATACCAGTTTTAAGTTTTGTTTTACAAAAAGGAAGGTGCAATTATTGTAAAAACAATATCTCTTTAAGATATCCAATTTCTGAAATTATAACAAGTTTTTTTTGTTATTTTTTGGCAAAAAAAATTTTTGTTTTTTATTCAATCCAAGAAGTTTTAATATTTATTTTTTATTTTTTTATTTTTTCAGTATTTTTTATATTAGCTCTTTATGATTATGAAACTCTTTATATTGAAGAAAAATTTATATATTTTTCAATTTTGTTTTGGATATTTTTTGTTTTTGTTTTTTATTTTTTTAACATAGAAATTTCTAAAATAGATATTGATAACAAATTTAACTATTTATTTTATATACCAGGGTTGACTCTTAAAGATTTTGTTTTAAATAGGCTATATTTTTCTTTAATTTACACTCTTATTTTTTTGACTATTTTTATTTTAACCCTAGGGAAGGGAATTGGTTTAGGTGATGTAAGGTGGGCATTTGTTTTGGGTTTGTATTTTAATTTTACATATTTAATATTTTCTTTAATTATTAGTATATTTTTAGGTGGTATTTTAAGTATTATTTTGCTTTTAAAATTTAAAAAAGGTAAAATTCCCGTGCCATTTTTACCTATATTATTTTCTGGTTTTTTTGTTAATCTTATTTTTGGAGATATGTTGTATAATTTAATTATCAAAAGTATTTTTAATATTTAAAAAGATGAAGAATAAATCATTTACTTTACTTGAATCAACTGTTGTTCTTTTAATTACTACTTTAGTAATAGGTGGTGCTTTAACATTAAGTAGTTTAAATAGAGCTTATCAAAAATTTAATGAAGAAAGATTAAGTTTAATTCAAGACATTAAAAATTTAGTTAATTTATCCTTAAAGGGAGGTGAGGTGATTTTAGATAATGGAACTTCAACTGTTTGTGGAGTTGGTTTGCTTTATTCATCTTCAACAAAAACTATAACTTTTATAGCCTATGCTACAGTTTCTACAAGTACTATTATAAACTGTTATGATATTGCTTCTTCAAGTAGTGATGAATTTAATTTTACAAACAAAGAACCAAAATTATACTTAGATAAAGTTTTTTATTATACCACAAGGAGTGATTATGCTTTCAAAAGATATCTAAAGTATATAACTAATTTGAATTTTAGTACAGATACAAATATTGAAAATTTTAATACAACTTCTATAATATTTTTGTCTTTGACTGCTGAGCCCATAATCTTTAGAGATAATTCAAGAATAGATAATTTTAAAGAATTTAACATTATTATGTATTTTAGAGACGATGCTACATCAACGATTACTATTAAAAATACAGGGCAAGTATCTATTAAATAAAAAAGGACAAATTTTGCCTGAAGCAATTTTAGGTTTAGTAATTTTTTTTATAATTTTCACTGGTTTTATAAATTTGGTTATATCTTATTTTAGACAAATAAAATATGCCAATGATAGAATAATAGCAAATTTTTTAGCCTTATCAGCCTTAGAGGAAATTCAAGGATATAAAGAATTTATAGTTGCTGAAAAGAATTGCGCTTTGTATCCACAAAACTGTATAACAACTATGCCGGGTATTGCTCCAAATTCTCATTGGGCATTTGGTTTAATAGATGAAAATAATACCTCTGCAGATATTTGTTTAAATTATGATTTTTCAACCTCAACGTGTGATAATTCTAAATTGTATTTAATAAATAACTTTTATTCTTATGATCCTAGTGGTACTTCAACTATTTTTGCAAAAAAATTAACATTAAGATGTCCCTTTTCTGAAATATGTCCAGCAGGCCAAAATGTTCCTCTTGCAAATGCTACAGCAGTAGAAGCAATAAGCGAGGTTATATTTGGAGATAATGAAGAAAACAAAGTCAATCTTAGAATGATTTTTATTACAAAATAAAAAAATGAAATTAAAAAATAAATCTTTTACCTTAGAAGAAATAGTAATTTCACTTTTAGTTTTTATGATTTCTTTATCTATTATATTTACAATTTATTCTAATTTATTAAATGCTCATATATCTATCCAAAGAGAATTAACTGGATATCAGAATATTAAATTTGCTTTAGATAAAATATATGCTGATTTAAAAATTGCCCAAGATATAAGTACTTCTACTAATAAAATAGAATTTATTAGAACAAGTGATTGTGCTACTATAGCTTTGATTTATGCAACTTCCCTAGAAAATGGAAGAGGTTATTTAGAATATCAAATTAAAAATAATACTACTACCCTAACAGATGTTAATTTGGTTGATATAAAAAACTTTAACTACTTAATTATAAAAAATATTGCTTCATCGACGTTAGATTATTTTATGTATAGTGTTAAACTAATTACTATTTCTCTTAATGGTGATTTTTTAAACGAATCTAACTCATCTTATTTTAAGCCATTTAATATTCAACTTTCAGTTTTTCCTTTACCTTCTTCTTATAATGAGAAAATTTGCAAATAATAATTAAAAATGTATTTTAAACATCTTAACAGAAAAAATAAAAATAGATCGCAAATTATAATAAGCACTATTTTTTCTCTTATGATTTCTATAATTGTTATTTATATTTCATTATACCCTATATTATCTGTCTTAAAAAATCTTAAAGAAGCTACTGACTATTATCAATCTATAGCAAACTCAATTTCAATAAGATATATAGAAGATTGTGCCCAAAAAGAGCCAGATTTATGTGCTTACGATTTGTTAGTAAATACAACAACTTATATTAACCGATTTACTTGTAATTCAACCAGTTCTATTTCAAGACAATCGGTATGTTATCTTGATATAATAACAACCAGTTCTTTATATGCCACACCTACTATAGTAAATAGAACTTCCATAGGTTGTAATTTAAAAGTAGATTTAGATAATTTTAAGTATAATTTTAGTGCGATGACAAAAATGGAGGATGTTGATTACATCCTAGCTAAAACTACGCTAAGAAGAAATTTTTTGGGAAGATATAATAATAGTCTTTTTATTTTAAATGAAGTAAATAGATTATCTCCTTTTTGTGAATTCCGTTAATATTATTTCTAAATTAATTAAAATTACTTTTATTATAAAATCAATATGGAAGAAAATCTGGAGAAAATTAAAGAAAAGATACAAAAACTAAAAGAGATAATAAATAAATATAGATACAGTCGACATGTTTTAAACAAAGAATTAGTCCCTATTGAGATTGAAGATGCTTTAAAAAGAGAACTTTTTGAGTTAGAACAAAAATATCCCCAATTTATTACTCCTGATTCGCCAACACAAAGAATTGGTGGTACGCCACTTAAAGAATTTAAAAAAGTAAGGCATGAGATACCTATGCTCTCTTTTAATGATGCTTTTAGTTTTGATGATATTAAAGATTGGGATGAAAGAAATAAAAGAATTTTAGCTTCTAATTTTAATTTTAATGAAGAAGATTTTAAAAAAATAGAATATTTTTGCGAACTTAAGATTGATGGGTTGGCTATTAAACTTATTTATATTGACGGTATTTTAAATATAGGTGCAACAAGAGGAGATGGCTATTTGGGCGAAGATGTTACTCAAAATATTAAAACTATAGAAGCAATACCTTTATCTTTGCTTCCAATTGAAGAAATACTTAAAAACTTTAAAAAGGAAAATGTCAGGCAAGAAATTATGGAAAAATTTTTAAATGGCTATCCTAAAAAAATAGAAATTAGAGGAGAAGTTTTTATGAATAAAAAAGATTTTGAAAATTTAAATAAAGAAAGAGAAAAAAATAACGAACCACCATTTGCTAATCCAAGAAACGCAGCTTCAGGATCTTTAAGACAACTTGATCCAAAAATTACTGCTCAAAGAAATTTAGATTCTTTTGTCTATGATTTAGTTACTGATTTAGGCCAAAAAACACACGAAGAAGAACATATTATTTTAAAATGTTTAGGTTTTAAAACTAATCCGTATGTTTTAAAATGCAAAACACTAAAAGAATGCGAAGATTTTAGAGATTATTGGCAAAAAAATAGAGAAAATTTGGATTTTGAAATAGATGGTATAGTAATTCAGATAAATAATAACGAAATATTTGAAAAATTAGGTGTAGTAGGCAAAGCACCAAGAGGTGCTATTGCTTATAAATTTTCTCCTAAACAAGCTATAACTACAGTAAAAGATATTGTAGTTCAAATAGGAAGAACAGGTATATTAACACCTGTGGCTATTTTAAAACCGATTGAGGTAGGAGGCGTTGTTGTATCAAGGGCATCTTTACACAACGAAGATATGATAAAAAAATTAGATGTTAAAATTGGAGACACAGTAGTTGTGGTAAGGTCTGGAGATGTAATTCCTCAAATTATTGAAGTTTTAAAAGAGCTAAGAACAGGCAATGAAAAAGAATTCATTTTCCCTCAAGTTTGCCCAATTTGCAAAAGTAAAGTTATAAAAGAAGGGGCTTATTATAAATGTTCAAACAAATTTTGTTTTGATTTACAAAGAGAAAGGATATATCATTTTGTTTCAAAATCTGGTTTTGATATTGTTGGTTTGGGTCCTAAGATTATAGATAAATTGTTAGATAGTAATATAATTCAAGATTCTGCAGATATATTTTTTATAAAGCAAGGAATGTTAAGAAGGTTGCCTGGTTTTGATATTATTTCCGAAAAAAATATTTTAAATAGTATAAATTCTAGAAAAAAAATACCTCTTAAAAAATTTATATATGCGCTTGGAATTTCACACATAGGTGAAGAAAATTCAAAAATACTGTCTGATTTTTATGCATCTAAAGGCAAGGTAGAAAAACCTATAGATTTGTATGAAATACAAAAAAATATACCTAAATTTTATTATCAATCAATTTTTGGTTTTGGCGAAAAAATTATACAATCAATTATTGGTTGGTTTCAAGATGAACATAATTTAAACTTACTTAAAAAATTAACAGAAGCAGGCATAGAAATAATTCAAGATGATGAAAAATTAGAACATTTGTCTTTACCCCTTAAGGGACTCGTCTTTTGTTTTACAGGAGAACTTTCAAGATATACAAGAAGTGAAGCCCAAGAATTAGTAGAAAAACTTGGGGGTATTGCTACTGATAATATTTCTTCAAAGATCAATTATTTAGTAATTGGCAAAAACCCGGGTTCTAAATTAAATAAAGCTCAAAAATATAAAAATATAAAAATAATTAATGAAGAAGAGTTTATAGAGTTATTAGAGAAAAGCAAAAAATAATCTAAATAATCCTAATTAACTGCCTTTATTTTATATTTCTTTTTGTTATTTCCTATTTTTACTTCAATAATATCTCCTTCTTTTTTGTTTAATAAAGACTTTCCAAGAGGTGATTCTATTGTTATTTTACCCTCCATAGGATTAGATTCGCCAAAAGCCATAATAGTGATATCAAATTCATTTTTTGTATCTAGGTCTAACAATTTAACACTTGAACCAATATTAATTTTTTTATTACTAGTGTCTTTTGATTTAGTTTTGTCATTTATTATTTTTGCAGACTTAAGTATTTGTTCTAATTCAAAAATTTTTCTTTCTAATTTCTTTTGTTCTTCAAGAGCACTTTGATATTCAGAATTTTCACTTAAATCTCCAAATTCTTTGGCTGCTTTTATTTTTTCTGCTATTTTCTTTCTTTCTTCTGTCTTTAACTTTTCAAGTTCAATTTTTAATTTTTCGTAAGTTTTTCTACTTATAATTTTAGACATAACAAGAGATATTTTACTTAATTTTTTCTAAATTTCAAGTTTTTATAATTCTGTTCGTTAGTATTTTAGTTAGATAAAAAGCAGTAAGCAAGCTAATCAAAACGCCAATAAATAAAGTTAAAGCAAAACCTCTTACAAAAGAAGTAGTTATAAAGTAGATTATAATCGAAGAAATAATTGTAGTTATATTAGAATCTCGGATTGATGTCCAGGCTCTATTAAATCCGCTTGTTATTGCCTTTTGAATATCTTGTATTTTCTTTCTTTCTTCTTTAATTCTTTCAGCTATTAAGATATTAGCATCAACAGCCATTCCAACTGAAAGTATAAAACCTGTAATTGAAGATAAGGTTAATACTACACCAATTAATTTAAATATAAATAAATTATAAAAAACATAAAAAATTAAACATAAACTAGCTATAAGACCTTGTTTTTTATAATAAATAATCATAAAGATGATAATAAGTAAAAAACCAATTACACCACTCTTTAACATTTTTTCTTTAAATTCACTACCTAAAGTTGGATTTATTTGATTAATGCCTTCTAGCTTTAAAGGAACAGGCAATGCTCCTTGTTTTAAATTAGCTGCTAACTCTTTTGCTTGTTGTAAACTAAAATTTCCTTCAATAATAGCTTTTCCTCCTGAAATAACTTCTCTTACAACAGGAGCGGAAATTAGATTGTTATCAATAAATATTCCTATAGGTTTTCCTAAATTTTCTCTTGTTAATTTTTCAAAAATTTTCGCTCCTTCATTTGTTAATTCTAAAGAAACAACTGGTAAACCTGTTTGGGTTTCAAAAACTACATTGGCTGTTTTTAAATATTTACCCGTTAATTCAGTAGGAATAAAGATGGTTTCTGTTCCTATTGATTGAGTAGTCCTAAATTCTAAAAAAGGGGTTTTTCCTATTACAGAGATTGCTTCTTCTGGATTTTTTATACTTGGTATTTCTACTATAATTTTACCTGATCTATAGTAGGAAATGTTTGTTTCGCTAATTCCTAAAGCATTTATTCTTCTTTCTATTAAATCTTTTGTAGCAGCCAAAATATCATTATAATCTTCTTTTTTAATATTGCTTAAATCAGCATTATAAGTTAAAATAATCCCTCCTTCTAAATCTAAGCCATATTTAAATTTTAAAATTGTATTATCAAAAGCAAAAAATATACTTATAAAAAATAAGATGATAGCAAAAGATAATATTATGTTATTTTTATCCATTTTTATTATTAATAATTTTTTAAATTATACCATACTCTTAATTGATTTTTAAAGTTATATTTTTTATAATTTAAAATGGGTAAGACGGGCAATCACCCTTATATAGGGAGGAAAGTCCGGACATCCACTAAAGGAAGCTCTCGAAAGAGAGATAGCCGAAAGGCTATACAAAAACCACAGAGACCATACTACCCGATAAGGGGAAAGGTGAAAAGTGAATGGGTGTTAAGCTATTCTTATAGCTTAGCTACCATTCTTCCTAAAAAAGCAATTTTTTAGGATGGTTTTTGCTTCCGGATGCAAGGCCGTGCTCTTTTAAAAGAGCGTGCCGCATATCCTTAATAGCAATATTAAGGTTAGACAAATGATTGCCAAATACAGAATCCGGCTTATAGTCTTACCCATTTATTTTTTATTTTTATAAAAAAATAATAAAAAATGAAAAACAAATCGAGAACAAATAATAAAAATTTACTGGAACTAATAAAGAAGGAAAGAACTTTAGTTTTAATAAAACCGGATGGAGTAGAACGAAAATTAGTAGGTGAAATTATTTCACGCTTTGAAAAAGCTAATCTGAAAATTATATGTTTAGGAATAGTAAAGGCTTCTAAAGAACAATTTGATAAACATTATCCCAAAGATAAAGATTGGATAGAAAATTTAGGTAAAAATTTTATAAAAACTTGTCAAGAGAATAATATAGATTTTGATATTAAAAATTTAGGGGTAAAAAATGAATATGAATTAGGATTAAAGGTAAGAGAATGGTTAATTGATTATATGGCTTCAGGCCCTGTTGTTAAAATAGTTTTAGAAGGTAATAATGCTATTGAAGTAGTAAGAAAAATTGTAGGTCATACCCTACCACAAAAAGCCCAGCCTGGTACCATAAGAGGAGATTTCTCTATTGATTCTCCTATTGTAGCAAATTTAGAAAAAAGAGCTTTAAAAAATTTAATTCATGCTTCTGGTAATAAAAAAGAAGCTGAAAAAGAAATAAAGTTATGGTTTAGTAAAAAAGAATTAATTGATTAAAATTTTGCAATTTTGAAGTTTATTTTTTGTTTGTTATAATATATATGATCCAAAAATTAAGTTGAAAAATCTTAATGGTTGTACCAGCAAAAAGATTATCCAGATCGAGATCAAGAAAAAGAAGGTTTCAAAAAGAAATAGTTAAACCTTTGAATTTAATTTTGTGTAAAAATTGTAATAATCTAACTCTTCCTCATAGAATTTGTGGAAACTGTGGTTTTTATAAAGGAAGACAATATATAAATTTTAATGAAAACAAGAAAAAAAAGAACAAATAATCTCCATCTATTTTTTAAAATTTTTAAATTTTACCTTCCGTTGAAATTTTTGTTTTTGTAAAATCAAATGGCTACTCGACATTTATCTAGAATTATTGTTATGCAATCTTTATATGAATGGGCATTTAATAACTATCCACCTGAAAAAGCCCAAGAAATATTTGAAAGAAATTTATCTGATTTTGGAAAAGATATAGATGAGCCTAATTTTGGTAGAAATATATTTTTAGGTGTTGTAAGTAATATTTCAAAAATTGATGAAATACTTTCTAAATCAGTGAAATCTTTACCTTTTTCACAAATTCCACTTTTAGAAAAAAGCATTTTAAGATTAGCTACTTATGAATTAATAGAAAATAAAAAAGAAACACCACCTAAAGTTGTTATTAATGAAGCTATAGAATTGGCTAAAAATTTTGGTACAAAAGCTACTGCTAAATTTATAAATGGTGTTTTAGCTACTGTTTTAGAAAATATTAAAGAAATTCAAAAAAATTAAAATATGGCCTATAAGAAACTATATGATTATAGAATAATCAATAAATTAGAAAATAAAATAGGTATAAAAATAAAAAATAAAGATTTGTTTTACGAAGCTTTAACTCATAAAAGTTATCTTTATATTAATCCTTATCATCCATTTAAATATAATGAAAGGTTAGAATTTTTAGGAGATGCTATAATAGAATTTTCTATTTCAAAATATCTTTTTGAAAATTTGCCGGAATATTCCGAAGGTTTTCTAACTCTTTTAAGATCTAGTTTAGTTAATAGAGAAAATCTTTTTATAGCTGCTGAAAATATAGGCTTAATGAATTTTATGTTTTATAATAAAAATTTGGATGAGAAAGGAATAAAAACAATTTTAAGCGATGGTTTTGAAGCTTTAACAGCAGCTATTTTCTTAGATAATGATTTTGAAACAGCAAATAATTTTATATTAGATAATTTGACTAAAGATCTTAATCATATAATTGAAAATAAACTTTATAAAGATCCTAAAAGTAAATTACAAGAATATTTACAATTTAAATATAAGAAACTGCCAAAATATAATGTAATTAGAACAGAAGGACCAGAACATCAAAAAAAATTTATTGTAGGTTTATTTTTAGATGATGAGCTTATTACGGTTGGAGAAGGGGAGAATAAACAAAGTGCTGAACTTAATGCTGCTATTAAAGCTTTAAAAAAGTTTAAAATATAATTTATAATTATTATTAAATAAGCCTCGGTAGCTCAGTGGTTAGAGCGGGCGTCTCATAAGCGCCAGGTCGTGGGTTCGAATCCCGCCCGAGGCAATTTTTTATTTAACTATAAATTTTCCAAACATACCTTTTAGTTTATGATTTCCAACACTGCAATAAAAATCATATTCTCCCTTAGGAGGAGCTTTAAATTCTAATGTACCTGTTTCTCCTGGAGCTATTAGAGAAGATTGAGCCACAAAAGAGTTTTCTTTTTCAATCTTGAAATTATGAGGAATAGTTCCTTGATTTTTTATTTTTATAAGCACATTTTGTCCTTCTTTTGCTTCTATAACATTTGGTTCAAACTTAAAATCAGAAACTGTTACTTCTATTTCTAATATTTCTTCATTGTCTGTTGAGGTATTTATATTTTCTTCTTGTTTTGTTTTATTTAATAAATCTTCTTTTTTAGTGGGTATATTTTTAATTTCTAAAATTTGAATATTTTCTTTTATTTCTTTATTTTGAGTTTCATCACTGGATTTAAAATTTTCATAAGTAGATTTTTCTTCATTTTGAGGTGTTTTGGGGCTGTTAGTTTTAAATGTATATATTTCTAAATTAGAATTATTTTTTAAATAATAGTTAACAAAAAAATTTAAAATGGCTATTATAAATACCAAAAATATTAATATTAAAATTTTTCTCATTTTACAAAATAATTTTAAAATATTTTAAAAAAATTTTAAATATTTTAAGAATATCTAAAATTATTCCAAATAGAAAGCAAAAT